>Ga0102591_1000571_pt1 | contig 68046 bp, 71 predicted proteins | sample AraplaCol_mCL_r2_2_FD_76860 | JGI IMG/M metagenome (GOLD analysis project Ga0102591, IMG submission 76860) | Arabidopsis root microbial communities from North Carolina, USA - plate scrape MF_Col_mCL_r2 (SPADES assembly) (version 2) | ecosystem: Host-associated > Plants > Roots > Endosphere... | reverse complement strand
CGCTTCGGCAGCAACCTCTTCAAAAATCCGGCCATTTTCCATCCTTTGCGACAAGATCAGCGAACGTCTTCCATGTATGCAACGGCGCGACAAACGCAATGGCCGGCGCAGAAAACATCTGCCAGTTCAGAATTCTTGTTGCGAATGACTTGCATTATCATTCTAATCGGACATACTGGCCGCATTGATAGTAGGCGGACACTGCATGGACATCGTAAATCCGAACGCAAAGACCGGCTGGCGACACGAGCGCGAAGAGGCATCGCTTTCCGATGTCTACCGTTCCGTCCAGACGCACAAGCATGGCACACGTTGGCGACGGATCGCTGCGTTCCTCGGACCCGGCTACATGGTGGCCGTCGGCTATATGGACCCCGGCAACTGGGCAACCTCGCTCGCCGGTGGATCGAAGTTCGGCTATGCGCTGCTGACCGTTGCTCTGCTGTCCAACCTGATGGCGATCGTTTTGCAGTCGCTCTGTGCGCGCCTTGCCATCGGTTCCGGTCGCGACCTCGCCCAGGCCTGCCGCGACGCCTTCCCGAAATATGTTTCCGTGCCGCTTTGGGCCTTTGCCGAAGTCGCCATCATCGCCACCGACATTGCCGAAGTGATCGGCACGGCGATCGGCCTCAATCTGCTTTTCGGAATCCCACTCGAGCTCGGTGTGCTTATCACGTCGCTCGACGTATTCCTCATTCTCTATCTGCAGAAGATCGGCTTCCGCTGGGTGGAAGCCTTCGTGATCGCTCTGCTCGGTATCATTGCGGTGTGCTTCGGGGTGCAAATCTTCCTTGCCGATCCGGAATGGGGCGCCGTGATCCGGGGCTTCTTCCCGACGACCGAGATCGTCTCCAACCCCGAGATGCTCTACCTCGCGCTCGGCATTCTCGGCGCCACGGTGATGCCGCACAATCTCTATCTGCATTCCGGCATCGTCCAGACCCGCGCTTACGGCCATTCGGTGCCGGAGAAGCGCGAGGCGCTGACCTACGCCACGATCGACTCGACCATAGCGTTGTGCTTTGCGCTGCTGATCAACGCATCGATCCTGATCCTTGCAGCAGCCGCCTTCCACGCCAACGGCAAGACGGATGTCGTGGAACTGGGCGAAGCATCTGCGCTACTCTCGCCGCTGCTCGGCCTGGCAATCGCGCCAACGCTCTTCGGCATCGCCTTGCTCTGCTGCGGCCTGAATTCGACGGTGACAGCAACCCTTGCCGGCCAGATCGTCATGGAAGGCTTCTTGAAGATCCGGCTTCAGCCATGGGTTCGCCGCCTCATCACCCGCGCGATCGCCATCATTCCGGCCGCCTTCGTCACGATCTGGTATGGCGACCAAGGGACGGCGGAACTGCTGATCCTGACGCAGGTCGTGCTCAGCCTCCAGCTCTCCTTCGCCGTCTTCCCGCTGGTGATGTTTACCGCCAGCAAGGCGAAGATGGGTGCGCTGGTCGCCCCGCGCTGGCTGAGCGCCATCGCCTATGTGATCGCGATCCTGATTGCCGGCCTGAACGTCAAGCTGCTGATTGACTTCGTGACCGGCTAGCGCCTGGCATAGGCCGCCCGGCCATTGTTGAGATCGTCCACGAAGGGGGAGAATTTATGCGTCCCCTCCTCGTGCATGATGAGTGGCGCGCGCAGCGAAAGCCGCGCGCGCGATCCTTTTATCGCCGTGACGAGGATGCGCACGGCGTTCTCGCCTTCGCGCGGATGGATTGCGGTCACCTCGATGCCGCCGAAACGGCGTCCGCAGGCATCGATGATTTCGGCGATCGATTCCGGCTTCGCAATCAAGGACAATTGTCCGCCGGGGATCATGATCGCCCCGGCCGTCCGCACCCAGCTTGCGAACAGTCCGTCCGTCATCGCATGCGCCTCCGCCTTCAAGGCATCGGGCGTCCGGCGATCGCCTGCATCGTTGAACGGCGGGTTCATGATGACATGATGGAAGCTCTCATCGACAAGACCGGCTTCGTTTCGCGCCTTCGCCCTTAGCGTCACATCCGCCTCGACGACTGAAACGCGGCCGGCCACATGCGCATTGTCAGGCAGGAGGATGCTGCGGCGCGCATAGTCAGCCATCTCGCCCGAGCGCTCGAAGAGCACGACTTCCGCGGCCGGCAGCCGTGACGCGACGGCCAAGCCTGCAGCACCCGCGCCGGCACCGAGATCGGCAACCTTGATCGGACGATCGTCGGCAACGAGCGCTGCGAGCAGCATTGCATCCATGCCCGAGCGATGCCCCCTGCCCTTCGGCTGCACCACATGGAACAGCCCCCGGTGAAAGGCATCTATGGTCTCGGCAACATCTTCCGTCATCAAAAGCTCACTTCGGCATCCGCAGTTCGTCGCCGAGCCCGGCATCCACGAGAATGCGGCGCGCCCGATCCGCCTCGTCATCATCGACGAGAAGCCGGCGCGGCAGCATGCCGAGTGACCCTTCCAGAATGCTCATGCCCTGATCGGCGATGAAGCAGTGAATCCCCGCATCCTTCAGCAGACTTTCCGCAAAGGAGAGCAGTACGGGATCATTGGCGCGAATAAGTTCATGCATTTGCGGGAAAATCCCTTTCAAATTTGCGCGACGCGACAATTCACCCCTTGCCGCGCCAATCGCCCCTTTCTATTGTCGAACCCAATAATTTAACAGGAGTCCGGGTCGTTGGGCGTGGTCATACCGCTTGAAGAAAGCAAAAACAAACTGGCATCCGTCAAGCCGCTGGTCGATTTGACCAAGGCGGACATGCAACGGGTCAACCAGCTTATTCTCTCCAAGGCCGGTTCCGACGTCCAGATGATTCCTGAGGTGGCCAACCATCTCATCTCGTCCGGCGGCAAGCGTCTGCGCCCGATGCTGACTTTGGCCTCGGCTGCGCTGTTCGGCTACAAGGGCGAAAACCACATCAAGCTTGCGACATCGGTCGAGTTCATGCACACCGCGACGCTGCTGCATGACGATGTGGTCGACGAGAGCGACCTTCGCCGCGGCAAGTCCACGGCTCGCATGATCTGGGGCAACCAGGCTAGCGTGCTCGTTGGCGACTTCCTGCTCGGCCAGGCGTTCCGCATGATGGTCGAGGTCGGCTCGCTCGAAGCGCTCGACGTGCTCTCCTCGGCGGCCTGCGTGATCGCGGAAGGCGAAGTGCTGCAGCTCTCCGTCGCCAAGAACATGGAAACAACTGAGGACGACTACCTCGCCGTCATCCGCGCGAAGACGGCGGCATTGTTTGCCGCGGCTGCCGAAGTCGGCCCGATCGTCGCCGATGCCGGCAAATCCGGCCGCAACGCGCTGAAGTCCTACGGCATGAACCTCGGGCTGGCCTTCCAGCTGGTCGACGACGCGCTGGATTACGGCGGAAAGGCAGCCGATCTCGGCAAGAATGTCGGCGACGACTTCCGCGAGGGCAAGATCACGCTGCCTGTGATCCTGGCCTATCGCCGCGGCACCGAGGAAGAACGCGCCTTCTGGCGTCAGGCCATTGAAGGCGGCGAAAGCAGCGACCAGCATCTCGAAAAGGCACTTGGCCTGATTACCAAGTACGGCACGCTGAACGATACCATCGCCCGGGCGGTTCACTACGGCACGATCGCACGCGATGCGCTTGCGCCCCTTCCCGACACGGCATGGAAATCGGCCCTGATGGAAGTCATCGACTTTTGCATCGAGCGCGTCAATTAATCGACGGTCACTGATCGCGGGCTGATTTTATTGCAGGACCGCTTCAAAAAAGCCATCCTGTTGTGAGTCAGTCATTTCAACTGATTTGCAGTCGGACGAGGCCGGCTGCCACAAGAGAGGTTTTCTAATGCGGCAAAAACTTGCCATCCGTCTTCTTTCGAGCGCAGCCATGGCAGCGGTCATATCGCTGGCAGCGCTCGGCGGCGTGAATGCCGAAGAGACGGCCAAGAAGGACGATGCCGCGACAGTGATCTTCGATCCGGATAGCGTCACGAGCTTCTCCGGTGCGTTTTTGGCTGCCCGGACCGCCGATGTCGATCACGATTACGAGACGGCGATCGAACTCTACAAGAAGGCGCTGCAGATCGAGCCGGGAAATCCGGAAATCCGCCAGCGCCTGATGATCTCGCTGCTTTTGAACGGCGACATCCAGGACGGCGTGAAATACGCCAACGACCTGAAGGGTGATCCGACCGTCGAGCGCATCACGACCATCGTGCGCAGCATGGATGCCATTCGCCGTGGCGAATACAAGACGGCTGAATCCCTTCTGAAATATACCGGACCGAACGATCTCGACCGGATGATGAACGATCTGCTCGCCGCTTGGGCCCGCGTCGGCGCCGGCCGTGGCAAGGAAGCCCTCACCACGATCCAGAAGATGAAGGGACCGGATTGGGTCGGCATCTTCAAGTCATACAATGCCGGCGCGATCGCGATCGTGAACGGCGACATCAGGGCCGCTCGCCAGAACCTCAACGACGCCGTGCTCGACAAGGACGGCGGCGCGACCGCTCCTGATACCTTCATGCGCGCCGTCATCGCTCTTGCCCGGCTCGAAGCCTCACAGGGCAACAAGCAGAAGGCGCTCGACGCAATTTCCGTCGGCGACAACCTGCTGCCCAACTACGCGCCGCTCAAAGCGCTGCGCCAGAGCATCGAAAAGGGCGAGAAGCAGGAGCAGCAGATCCAGACGGCCAAGCAGGGTGCTGCCGGCGTGCTCTTCTCCATCGGTGGCGCGCTGAACCGCGACGGCGCCGAGGATATTGTTTCGCTCTACCTGCAGACCGCCAAGACGCTGGATCCCGATAGCGCCGATACGCTCGTCATGCTCGGTGGCATTGCCGAGAAACAGGAGCAGATGGACCGCGCCATCGCGCTCTACCAGCAGGTACCCGAGAACTCGCCGATGCGCCGCATCTCCGAGCTTCAGCTCGGCCTTGCACTTGCACAGGGCGGTAAGGTGGATGAGGCACGCAAGCACCTTCAGAACCTGATTGCCTCCGATCCGAACGACGTTCGCAGCTACCTCGCCTATGGCAGCGTGCTGTCGGACGTGAAGGATTACGCCGCGATGGCCGAAAACTACGACAAGGCTGTCGAAGTTATCGGCCCACTGCCGGGCAAGGGCGCGTGGACTGTCTTCTTCCAGCGTGGCATTGCCTATGAGCGCCTGAAGAAATGGGACCAGGCCGAGCCGAATTTCCGCAAGGCGCTGGAGCTCAACCCGGATCAGCCGCAGGTTCTAAACTACCTTGGCTACTCGTGGATCGACATGAACCGGAACCTCGACGAGGGGCTGGCGATGATCAAGAAGGCGGTCGACCTGCGTCCCGACGATGGCTACATCATCGACTCTCTCGGCTGGGCCTATTTCCGGCTGAACCGCTTCGCCGAAGCGGTTGAGGAGTTGGAGAAGGCTGCGCAGATCAAGGCCGGCGACGCGACGATCAACGACCATCTGGGCGATGCCTATTGGCGCGTCGGACGCAAGCTCGAAGCCGTCTACCAGTGGAACCGCGCGCTCGGCTCCGACCCTGAGGCATCCGAGATCCCGAAGATCAAGGACAAGATCGCCAACGGCCTGCCGCAGGATACAGACAACTCCAAGGCTGCGGACAAGAAACAGCCTGACCCGGCGCCGATCCAACCGAAGCCTACCGATAAGAAGTCCTGATCGGCGATGCCAGAGGCGAGTATGGGCGATGACGTGACGGTCATCGAGGACGCTCCGGCAAAAATCAATCTGGCCCTGCATGTGACGGGCCAGAGATCCGATGGCTACCATCGGCTCGACATGCTCGTGACCTTCACCAAACATGGTGACCGGCTGGGCTTTGCGCTGGCGGATAAAGATGAATTCGTGATCTCCGGGCGTTTTGCCGAGGCGCTTGACGACAGCCGCGACGACAACCTCGTCCTGAAGGCTCGGGACTTTATGCGCGAGGCGATCGCTCGCGAGGGCGGCTCCGCTCCCGCCGTCCGCATCCATCTCCAAAAGAACCTGCCGATTGCCTCCGGTATCGGCGGCGGCTCGGCCGACGCGGCGGCTACGCTTCGCGGTCTGATGCGGCTCTGGAATGTCTCGCTTCTGAACGCGACCATCGAGGCAATCGCCATTCGACTTGGCGCCGACGTGCCTATGTGCCTGGCGAGCAGACCGCTGATCGCCAGGGGCATTGGCGAGCAAATCGTGCCTGTCGACGACATGCCGGCCTTTGCCATGGTGCTGGCAAACCCGTTGAAAGGCGTATCAACGCCCGAGGTTTTCCGAAGGCTGACGAACAAGGCCAATCCGCCGCTCGACATGACGCCGCGTTTCAACTGGGTCGAGGCGATACGCGCTACGCGCAATGACCTTGAGCCGGTCGCTCGCGACCTGCTGCCCGAAATTGCCGAGATCTCGACGATGCTCAAGAAGCAGGGCGCATCTTTCGTTCGCATGTCTGGTTCCGGTGCGACCTGCTACGGTATCTTCCCTACGCTTGCGGCGGCGGAAGACGCCGCCGCCGCGCTTCACAGCGAACGGCCGGACTGGTATTTCGAAGCCACGGAAACGACTGCGGGAGGTCATGATGCCGGGTTTGGATGAAACGCGTCCCTTCATTCCTGTCGGCATTGCCGTGCTGACGGTCTCGGATACACGCACGCTTGCCGATGACCGCTCCGGCGATACGCTGGCCGCCAGAATCAAGGAGGCGGGGCACCGGCTGGTCGACCGCGCGATCGTCCCCGATGATCGGCAGGCGATCGCTTCCCGCGTGAAGGCGTGGACCGAACGCGACGATATCGACGTCGTCATCACCACGGGGGGAACCGGCTTTACCGGCCGCGACGTCACCCCGGAAGCTCTGGAGCCGCTCTTCGAGAAGAGGATGGATGGCTTTTCGGAAGTGTTCCACCGTATCTCCTACGACAAGATCGGCACCTCGACGATCCAGTCCCGCGCCACGGCGGGCGTTGCCAACGCGACCTTCATCTTCGCGCTGCCGGGCTCGCCTGGCGCCTGCAAGGACGCCTGGGACGGCATATTGAAATCCCAGTTCGACTACCGCCACATGCCCTGCAATTTCGTGGAGATCATGCCGCGCCTCGATGAGCACCTGAAGCGCGGCGCCGGCAAGTAACGGACTGCTTCGGCAGGCGACCGCCTGCCGCTCTATGCCCCTATGCCCGGCAGAGCAGGCATCGTATCCCAGCTATCACCCGACAGCAGGATGCAGCTTACGCCGTGAACATCCGTGATGAGCAGCGTCCACGTGCCGCTCTGCGCGGCGTAGACCTCAAGCATGGCGTTCTGGTTGATCAGCCCGACCGCCGTCAGTCTCTCGGCAAAATTCTTGTCGAGGAAATTGACGACCTCGGATCGGCCTGCGCAACTGCGCATCATCTGCGATGCTGCCGAATGCGGATGCGCGATCATCGATGTCGTCAATATGACGGCCGCTATCAGGCCGCGGATCATATTGCGTTTCATGACGCACCTCCTTTTGCCGGAAACCGGCAGAAGAGGAGACTTCCGCTGACCTGTTCTGCCGCCTGCCGGCATTCCATGGTCGACCGTCACGAAGCGAGGCGCTCGGGCGGCGCCATGATGGAATTATAGCGCAAAATTGTATCGGGCGCCAATTATCGCATGGGCGGCACGTGCAGCAGCGCCCTACCCTACTATCGCGCCGCGCGCGCGACCCAGGATGGAATCAGCTCGCTGCTGAGCTTGCGCAGCTTTTGCCCCTTCGCGAATTCCGCGAGACGCATTCCGCTTCTTGCGGCAGTGATCGCCTGCGTCTTCGAAAGGAGAAGCCCAAGCTCCAGCGGCGACGAAGCACGACCGATACGCTGCAGGAAAGGCCGCCGGTATCCACGCGACGCGGTGAACCGCGCCGGCAGCTTGTTGAGGGCCATATACTCAGCAATCTCATCGATCCAGCCGGTCTGCGGTCGCGCCCCCGGTTCCACGAAAAGGAGCCAATCGCCTCGCGCCGAATGCACTATATCCTTGATATCCCATTGTGAATGAAAGCGGCAGCCGGCGGCGTCGGCCACCCTCGACGTTCCATCCCGCGAGTCGTGGTCCAGCACCACGACGTCGCTGACGAGCCCCTCCACTGCGCCTGCAACCAACACCGATAACGTCTGCGCCAGTTCCGGTTCCTGATCCTGGCATTCCAGTACAACTGTCAACATTGCCTATTCATAGAGCGCCGCACAAAACTTTGCCAGCGACACTTTCCTCATTTTGTTCTTGCATTGTTCTCTTTTTGCCGATAGGAATTTAATCATCAAAACGGATGGAAGCAAAGCTTCCGCCAGCGGAGAATCCGATGAATGAGCAGTCCCTTGCAGGGCAGGCCGCATTCGCGCCTGCCCATACGGCAGATATTGCAGATACGATGATCGTATCTGCCGGCCTGCGGATCGATGTCGACCGCCGCCGTGGGCGTGCGGCCGGGCTTAATCCGAGCGGGCGCTTTGAGCCTCTGCGTCGGGAAGCGTTCGACGATGGCTGGCAGAACCTTGAGGATCTGCCGCCGTTCAAGACCGACGTGCAGATCGAGAAGCCGCGAACGGTCATCACCCGCAACGAGTCGCCGGACATTCCCTTCGACCGCTCGATCAATCCCTATCGCGGCTGCGAGCATGGCTGCATTTACTGCTTCGCGCGGCAGACGCATGCCTATATGGGCCTTTCGGCCGGTCTGGACTTCGAAGCCAAGCTGTTTGCCAAGCCGGATGCGGCGAAACTCCTGGAGCGAGAATTGGCGAAGCCTGGTTACAAGCCGCGGGTGATCGCGATCGGCACCAACACCGATCCCTACCAGCCGATCGAAAAGGAATGGCGCATTATGCGGCAGATCCTTGAGGTGCTCGAAAAGGCGAACCATCCGGTTTCGATCGTAACCAAGTCGGCAATGATCCTGCGCGACCTCGACATTCTCTCGGCGATGGCGGAGAGAAACATTGTCCGCGTTTCACTGTCGGTGACGACGCTCGACCGAAAGCTGGCGCGGACTATGGAGCCCCGCGCCTCGACGCCGACGCGCCGGCTGGAGGCCATCCGCGCACTCTCCGACGCAGGCATCCAGACATCGGTCCTGGCTGCCCCGATGATTCCGGCGCTCAACGACCATGAGCTTGAGCGAATTCTGGATGCGGCGCACGCGGCGGGTGCCACCGAGGCGGGTTATGTCATCCTGCGTCTCCCGCTCGAGGTGTCGCCGCTGTTTCGCGACTGGCTGCTGCAGAACTATCCCGACCGCTATCGTCACGTCATGTCGCTGGTCCGCTCGATGCGCGGCGGAAAGGATTACGATGCTGAGTTCGGCAAGCGAATGAAGGGCGCCGGACCCTATGCCTGGCAGATTGCGCGCCGTTTCGAAATGGCGACGAAACGGCTGGGCATGACCCGGCGCAGCATGCGGCTGCGGGACGACCTGTTCGTTCCGCCCGATGGCAGCGGCGTCCAGCTCTCGCTGCTCTGACATTTCAGCTTCGCGGATGGTCGCCCTGCCCTTCCGCGCTGGAGTCCCCGGCCCGCCGCCCTGATCCGGGGACTTGCAGGAAATCGGGTTGGCGTGCGAGGGTCAGCTGCATGAGCCGTCGCACGTCACCCGATTCTCCCATGCTTTTCGAAGATGTCCCCCTCGTGCCGGATTTCCGGCTGGAGCTGAAGGCGCGCAAGGCCGGTCACTGGCCGGTTGCAGGTGCCGATGAGGCCGGACGGGGGCCGCTGGCCGGTCCCGTCGTGGCGGCAGCCGTCATTCTCGATCCGAAACGCATTCCTGAAGGCCTGAACGATTCCAAGCAGCTCTCGGCCCTGAGGCGCGAAGAGCTTTTCGTTCAGATTCTCGCAACCGCGACCGTCTCGATCGCCTCTTCAAGTTCGACGCGCATCGATGAGACCGATATCCGCAAGGCCAGTCTGGATGCCATGCGCCGCGCCATCTGCGGCCTGTCGATACCAGCTAGCTTTGTCCTGACCGATGGGCTTGACGTTCCGCCTGGGCTCGCCTGCCCCGGCCAGGCAGTCGTGAAGGGTGATGCGCGCTCCGTCTCGATCGCCGCCGCATCGATCGTCGCCAAGGTGACGCGCGACCGGATGATGGCGCGCGCCGACAGCACCTTTCCGGCTTACGGCTTTGCCGCGCATGCCGGCTATGGCACCGCGCAACATAGGGCCGGTATCGAGAAGCACGGTCCCTGCTCGCTGCACAGGATGACCTTCAGCCCGCTGAAGAAGGTGCAGTGTATCGAGCTCGACAGCGATTGATCCCGTCCGCGACTTACCATTACAGCTCCAAATCGGCATAGGGGGCGATCGATGTGATCGCACCCCTGCCACACCACCCGGCATGCGGGTCCGCACCGGGCGGTTCGAGAGATTGAGGTTAGACGAGCCTGGGCATTCCAAGTTGGTCAGCCCATCTAATGGTGAGGGTGGCGTTAAGGAGCTTGCCGCTGTTGCGCCACCAGCGACCGGCATTTGCTGCCACTTGCTGGGCCACCCCAGGTTTGGCTCCCCTTGCCATCATTTCCCGAAAGATCGTCTGCCGTGCTTCCATTGCTTGAGCTGGATTGCCCTCACACGATGGCGCATCCACTCGTCCAGCGCTTGCCAGACCCGAGGTGTTTGCGCCAGCCGGAAGTAGGCTTTCCATCCGCGCACGAAGAGGCGCAGCCGTTCTGCCACCGCTTTCAGGGATCGACCCGTCACGCGCGGTGTCAGTTCGCGAATGCGCTCCTTGAACGCCTTGATTGCCTTGTCGGCAACCCGTCTCTTGACCACCCGCCCTGGTGCTTTGAAGAAAGCATAGCCGAGGAATTTGCGGCCGAAGACGGTGGCAACGGCGCTCTTGGTCTCGTTCACCTTAAGGCGAAGTCGGCCATAGAGACGCCGCAGCAGAGCCATCACCCGCTCGCCCGCCCGCTGTGATCGCACGTAGACGTTACAGTCGTCGGCATAGCGGCAGAAGGCATGGCCCCGCTGTTCAAGTTCCTTGTCCACCTCATCCAGCAACACATTGGCCAGAAGTGGCGACAGCGGCCCACCCTGCGGCGTGCCTCGGGTCCGCTTGAGGACCACACCCCCATCAACAATGTCGGCGTTCAGATAGGCCCGTACCAAGCGGATCACGCCGGGATCGGGGATTTTCTTGCGCAGACGGTCGATCAGGATGTCATGGTCAACCCGGTCGAAGAATTTCTCCAGGTCAACGTCCACGACAACCCGCCGTCCGGACTGCACGAACGATTGCGCCGCCAGGACGGCATCGTGTGCACTCCTTCCAGGACGGAAGCCGTAGCTGTGCTGACTAAAAGTCGGATCAAGAATAGGCTGGAGGACTTGCAGGAGCGCCTGTTGGATCAGACGGTCCAGCACCGTGGGGATGCCAAGCTCGCGCTCGCCGCCCCCTGGCTTCGGGATCATCACCCGACGCACCGGCTGTGGCCGGTACGTCCCCTCCCGCAGGCTGTCGCGGATGGCAGGCCAAGAGATGCGTAGCATTGCGGCCGTCTGGTCAATGTCCAGACCATCCGCGCCCGCCGCGCCTTTGTTGGCCCGCACCTGCTTCCACGCCCGCAGAAGGTCTCTCGCCGCAGGGCCACCTCAAGCAGCCCCGCGCCTGTGTCGTTCCCAATCCTCGGCGGGGGCTCGGCTTCGTCGCGACCGGAGCTCCGGCGGGCTTCACCCGCTTGCCTCTCCGATCGCCCGGACACTTCCGGCATCTGACGCATGGCCTTGCTCATCCTTGGAGGAACTTCACTCTCTCTCGTTCGGACCTTCGTTCGCGCCTATGCGCTCCCTACTACCGCCTCGGCTGACGTCTCACTCCGGCTCGACACCGTCGCCCTTTCAGGCGCAAGGCGAGATCTCCCCATATGTGGACGGCTCCCACTTGCAAGGGTTTTTACAGATAATTTTGATCGGATCGCTTCCTCCCTACGGTTGGTCACCCTGCCGCAGTTGCGCTTCACTTCGCTCGCTGTGACCAGCTTACGGTGGGACTTCCACCCACAAGAATGCGCCCATGCTGGGCGCACAACAAGAGAGCCCGGCATCAGCCGGGCTCTTAAGTACTTGGCGCTCAGCTTAGTTGAGGCGGCTCTTGACCTGACCGACCGCGTCGCTGAAGAGTTCGGACCGAACCTTCGTGTCGGCCTTCTTTGCCAGAACATTTTCGGCAGCAGCGATTGCCAGATCGACGGCAGCGGAACGCACCGCCTTCATCGCATCGGCTTCCGCCTGCTTGATCTTCTGCTCGGAAACCGTCGTGCGGTTTGCGACGAATTCTTCCGTCTTCTTCTTGGCTTCGGCGGTCAGCATTTCGGCCTCGCGCTCGGCTGCAGCAACGATGTGTGCAGCTTCAGCTTCGGCTTCCTTACGCTTGCGCTGATATTCGGCCAGCAGGTGCTGGGCTTCCTCGCGCAGGCGCTTGGCTTCCGAGAGCTCGTTGCGGATCTGATCGGCGCGGTCGTCCAGCGACTTGGCCATCATGCCCGGAACCTTGAGGTAAACAACCAGCGCCAGGAACAGGACAAGGCCGACAAATGCGAAGAATGTTGCGTCGAATGCAAATTCCATCGATCAAGCCCCCTTCTTGATATCAGCGACTGCGGCGGCAACATCTGCCTTTGCCGAGGTGCCGATCAGCTGCTCTACGACAGCCGTTGCTGTTTCTTCGGCGATGGTGCCGACGTCAGCGAATGCCTTCGCCTTAATGTCTGCGATGCGACCTTCGGCAGCCTTGAGCTTTTCGGCCAGACCTGCTTCCACGGCCTTGCGGTCGGCTTCCGCCTTCAGCTTGGCAGCGTCGCGGGCGGCTGTGCCGATCGCGTTCGACTTGGCGCGCGCGGCGGCCAATTCGGCTTCGTAAGCGGCAACATCGGCGTCCGCTTCCGCCTTCAGGCGGCCTGCCTCATCGAGGTCCTGCGAGATGCGGTTGTGACGCTGCTCGAGGATATTGCCGATGCGCGGCGCGATGACCTTTTGCATGAGCACGAAGAAGACGACAAACGTAATTGCCAGCCAAAGCAGCTGCGAAGCGTAGGTCGTCGAATCGAAAGGCGGAAATACGCCGCCACCGTGATGCTCGGCTGGTACGCCGGTCTCGGTGTGGACATCGCCTGCTGCCGGGGCGGCATGCGTGTCTGTACCGGTTGCTGCACCAGTTTCTGCGGTTCCCGCCGGGGCCTCTTCGGCGTAAGCCGGGGTCACAAAAAACATGCTCACCTCCAGGTGTACTGCAAATGCAAAGGATCACGGCATGCGGACTGCAGGCCGTGATCCTTCAATGCGCCTGTATTAAACGGCGAAGAGCAGGAGGAGAGCGACGAGCAGCGAGAAGATGCCCAGAGCTTCCGTAACGGCGAAGCCGAAAACCAGACGGCCGAACTGGCTGTCAGCAGCAGACGGGTTGCGCAGAGCGCCGGACAGGTAGCTGCCGAAGATGTTGCCGAGGCCGAGAGCCGTACCGGCCATACCAAAGCAAGCCAGACCTGCACCGATGAACTTTGCTGCTTCCGCTTCCATGTTGAACTCCTTTGAAATGGTTGTTGCGGCGAATGACTGACGCCCTTTGACGTCGATGTCGTTATCCTTAGTGCCCGCCAGGGTGGATCGCGTCGTTGAGGTACATGCAAGTCAGTACCGCGAAGACGTAAGCCTGGAGGAAGGCGACGAGGAACTCGAGACCGGTCAGGGCGACGGTCATGATGAGAGGAAGAATGGCACCGCCGATGCCGAGCGCGCCAAGGGCTCCGAGCGAGGCGACGAAGCCTGCGAACACCTTGAGCGTAATGTGACCGGCGAGCATGTTTGCGAAGAGACGAACCGAGAGCGAAATCGGACGGGACAGGAACGAAATGATTTCGATCGCCACGACCAGCGGCAGGAGAATGCCGGGAACGCCTTGCGGGACAAACACATTCAGGAAGTGGAAGCCGTGCTTATAGAAGCCGTAGACCAAAACCGTGCCGATGACGAGCAGCGCCAGGGCAAAGGTGACGATGATCTGGCTGGTGATGGTGAAGAAGTACGGGAACATGCCAAGCAGGTTTGCAGTCAGCACGAACATGAAGAGCGAGAAGACCAGCGGGAAGAACTTCATTCCCTTGGTGCCCGCGCCTTCCTTCAGCATCGAGGCGATGAATTCATAAGACATTTCAGCGACCGACTGCGAGCGGCCGGGAACGATCGCGCGGTTCGAGGTCGAGAAATACAGGAAGCCTGCAGCAACGGCAGCCGAAGCGACCATAAAGAGCGAAGCGTTGGTGAACGAGAAATCAATCCCGCCGACTTCGATCGGCACAATCTTCTGGATCAGGAACTGATGGGTCGGATCGTTAGACACCGCTTGTTCTCTCTTCTTTGGCCCGCGGGCGCGGGATCATTCATAATGAACGAGGCGCTGGCGCGCCCTGCCCTATTTGCTGCCGTTTCCGTTTCCAGGCTCCGGTTTTGCAACCTTGCCTGCGGCACGGAGAACATTCAAAACACCGGCACAAAATCCGAGAAGCAGAAGAATAATCAAACCCCAAGGCGCCGTGCCGACAAAACGGTCGAGGAGATAGCCCAGAAGCGCGCCGACAATGATAGCGGAGATGAATTCGCTCGAAAGCTTCATCGCCTGGGCATAGCCTTTACGGCTTTCCTCGGCGCGGGCCTCGCTCGCCTGTTCCTCTCTCGCCTCTACACGCTTTGCCTTGAGCTCTGCTCCCAGCTGCGTGCGGCGCCTGTCCAGACTTTCTTCCCGGTCATCCGACATGGTTCCTCCTCCTACATCCCTATCCGCAATCCCGCTACCCCGGTCCCGCGGACGTCAGAGACATGGAATATAGAACCTTTCGGCCCGTTCTGAAGTCGCGCGCAACATAGTTTTAGGGATTGGTATAGTCAAGGCATAGGGCGCCCGTGCCCGGACATAAAATAATCGTTTTATATCAGGCACTTGATCTCAATCTCGGCCGCTTGGCAAAATTCGAGCGGGAGAATCAGCTTTATAGCCGGTGGAAGCTGCAGAGAATCCACAGATTAGCGGCGCTCAGCTCCAGCCGCCGCCATAGGTGCGGTAGAAGACGTGCAGGCCGATGCGGCCGACCTTCTCCATGGTCTTGGCCCATTTCGGGCGGACATAGACCGCATGATAATGCGTGGCGGAGCCGACCTGCGGCAGCCAGATCTTGCCGGCCGTCACCGCCATCGCCACTTCGCGGGCCATGCGCCAGTGATATTGCGAGTTCACGCGATCCTTGATGTTGTCGCAGGCAAAGGAGAACTGGCAGCGGTTGCGCCAGTCTTCGTTCTGATAGACGACGCCGCAGATGGTTTTCGGATAGGCCGGGTTGCGAACGCGGTTGAGGATGACCTGGGCAACGGCTGCCTGCCCCTTCACGGATTCTCCGCGGGCCTCGAAATAGATGCCAGACGCGAGACATTGCTGCTCGGCGGCGGAAAACACCGTTGGCGGAAGAACGCTTGCGGCCCAGGCATGATCCCTGGCGCCGATCTGCGGCACGAAGCGGCCGTCATTGGCGCCCTTGTCGGCAAGAATCGAATCGAAGGGCGATTGGCGGGAATAGTCGGGTGCTGCCGGGGCATAGGCCGTTGCCAGCACATCCGGCTTGTCGTTGTTGACGAGATCGGCAAGGAAGGTCGGCACCACGGTTTCCGGCTTGATCGGCTCCTTCTTATAGAAGGCCGTGGCGATCTCGATTTCCTTGCCCTTGATCTTCGGCTTCACGAAGGCCGACTTGTCCTTGAGGTTGAAGGTCGGCTGGAAGAGCAGCCGGGTGCGCTGGAGAATGGAGCCGGCGGTGAAATCCTTCGGCGGCTGCATCTTTTCGACGGCGACGATGCGGCCCTTCTTCAGGCTGCGGTTGACGCGCTCTTCATCGGTCGTGTCCTCATGCCCCTTCCCTTCGGCGACGAAGGCGACCTTGCGGCCATCGGGCAGAACCATACCGGCACCGGCGGCGACCGTGCCCGTCACGATCGGGTCTGCGAAGGTGAGTTCGGCCTGGTGGATGGAGCCGGCCGGCGAATTGGTCATGACCATGCGCCAGTTCTCGCGGCTCTCGTCGAGGCCGGCGAGCATGGCGGCGAGATCCGCATGCGAGACGATGGAAGGGAATGCGAGCCACCCGCAGATGCCGAAGATGGCGGGTGAGACCCAGTTTTTGGGCACAATACGCAGCTTGCCGAGGGAAACGCTCTTTCGACGCAACGCCAGACTCCGGGAACACGGGACGCATGAACTTTGTATCGAAAATCTCTCATTAACCTTGATGGTTGGTTAATTTGCCGTCCCAGAATCTCCCATGAGCATTTTTTCATATAGCGAAACGCAAAAAGCCCGGCGCGATGGCCGGGCTTTGAAAGATGTCTTTGCGTCGCGTCAGATGATGACGTGCGATCCGAGCTCGACCACGCGGTTGGCCGGCAGGCGGAAATAGTCCGACGGATTGGCGGCCGCGTTGGCGAGCGCGATATAGAGACGGTCCTGCCAGTAAGGCATGCCCGACTTCGCATCCGGCACCAGCTTGCGGCGGCCGAGATAGAAGGAGGTCGACATGATATCGAACTTCAGCCCGGTCTTGCGCAGAGTGGCCAGCGCCTGCGAGACGTTCTGGGTTTCCATGAAGCCGAACTGCAGCTCGACGCGCGAGAAGCGCTCGGAAATCGGCTCGACCTTGTAGCGGTCGACGCTCGGAACACGCGGCTTGTTGACGGTGCGGATCGTCAGGATGACGTTCTTGTCGTGCAGGACGTGGTTGTGCTTGAGATTGTGAAGCAGTGCAGCGGGTGCCGATTCCGGATCGCTGGTCAGGAAGATCGCGGTGCCCGGAACATGGGCCGGCGAGTGATCGCTCTTGCGCTCGATCGAGCTGACGAAGGATGCCAGCGGAATATCGGTGTGGCGGGTCTTCTCGGTGAGAATACCGGTGCCGCGGCGCCAGGTCCACATGATGACGATGAAGGCGCTGGCGATCAGGATCGGAATGTAACCGCCGTCATGGATCTTGAGCAGGTTGGCGCCGAGGAAGATCAGCTCCAGCGCCAGCAGCGGCAGAAGCACGATCGAGGCAACCAGGATCGACCAGTTCCAGCGGGTGCGGACGAACTCGAAGGCCATGATGGTGGTGACGACCATCGCGCCGGTAACCGAGATGCCATAGGCCGTTGCCAGCGCATCCGAGGTCTTGAAGGTGATCACCAGGAACATCACGCCGAGGAAGAGGATGGCGTTGACCGACGGCAGGAAGATCTGCCCGGTATTGGTTTCCGAGGTGAAGAGGATTTCCATGCGCGGCAGGAAGCCAAGGTTGATCGCCTGGCGCACCAGCGAGAAGGCGCCGGTGATGACGGCCTGGCTGGCGATGATGGTGGCGCAGGTGGCGAGCACAACGCCGAAGGGCAGCGCCCATTTCGGGAACATCAGATAGAAGGGATCGCACATCGCCTCCGGATTGCCGAGCACGAGCGCGCCCTGGCCGAGATAGTTCAGCGTCAGCGCCGGGAAGACCAGCGCGAACCAGGCCCACTGGATCGGACGGCGGCCGAAATGGCCGAGGTCGGCGTAAAGCGCTTCGGCACCGGTGATCGTCAGGAACACGGCGCCGAGCACGACGATGCCGTAGAAGCCTTCGTTCAGCAGGAAGCTGACGGCATAATAGGGATTGAAGGCGGCGAGAATGCCGTAGTCGTCGGAGATATGCGACAGGCCGACGACGGCCATGACGATGAACCACAGCGCGGTAATCGGGCCGAAGAAGCGGGCCATCGTGCCGGTTCCGCGCGACTGGAAGGCGAAGAGGCCGACGAGGATCGCCACCGAGATCGGCACGATATAGGGCGAGGCATTCGGCGCCACGAGCTTGATACCTTCGACCGCCGACAGAACCGACAGCGCCGGCGTGATCATCGCGTCGCCGAGGAAGAGTGCGGCGCCCGTCAGGCCGAGGGCGACGAGGATCGCGGTGTGGCCGTTGGCCGTCTTCATCAGCAAGGCGAGCAGCGACAGCGTGCCGCCTTCGCCTTCGTTGTCGGCGCGCAGCAGCAGCAGCACGTATTTGATGGTGACGATGATGGTCAGCGCCCAGATCATCAGCGAAATGAGGCTGATGACTTCAAAGCGGGTGAGACCGTCCTGGGCCACCGGCTTCAGCGCTTCGCGGAAGGCGTAAAGCGGGCTGGTACCGATATCTCCATAGACGACGCCAACGGAGCCGAGCGCAAGATAGAAGAGCTTGCGCGGCGTCATGTTGCTGTCGTGCGAATGACTTTCGTCGGACATGAAGTAACAAACAGGCTCCTCAGAGCCAGCCTTTCCAGCGGAAAAAGAAAAACGGAATGACGGCGGAGATGACCATCAGGGCCAGCGAATAGGGATAGCCCGCCGCGAAATGCAATTCCGGCATGAATTCAAAATTCATACCATAGATGGATGCGACAAGCGTCGGCGGCAAGAACACCACCGATGCGATCGAGAAGATCTTGATGATCGAGTTCTGTTCGATGTTGATCAGGCCGAGCGAAGCATCGAGCAGGAAGGTGATATTGCCGGCAATGAAGGATGCGTGCTCGTTCAGCGACTGGATATCGCGCGACACGGTGCGGCAGAGTTCCTTGGTGGCCTGGTCCTGCTGCACGGCCGGCAGCGCATAGAAGAAGCTCGACAGACGCGACAGCGACGCGAGGCTGTCGCGCACCTTGCTGACCAGCCGGTGATGGGCGGCGATGTCGCGGAGCTTCTCTTCCAGATAGTTCGACGGCTTGCGGACCTTCTTGGCGCGATCGCCGAAGACATGGGTCGAGAGGATATCGATGCGGGAGACCGAAAGCTCGAGGATCTCGGCGGTGCGGTCGACGATGGTCTCGAGCAGCTTGGCAAGCAGGGAAGCGCCGTTGCGCCACTGCTCGGGCACGCGGTGCAGGGCGGCGATGAACAGCTTGAAGGATTTCGGGTGGGCGTAGCGGATAGTGATCAGCTTGTTGCCGGCCAGGATGAAGGCGACATCGGTCAGCGTCGGAGAGGATGTATCGGCCTGCCAGACGAGCGAGGCGGTCATGAACACGGCGTCGTCCTCGGTATAGAGACGGGCCGACGGTTCGATATCCTTGAGGTCGTCGCGGGTCGGCACTTCGATGCCGATCACTTTTTCGACGTAGAGCTCTTCCTCGCGCGTCGGCTCGACCATGTCGATCCAGACGACGTCATCCGGAAATGCGGCGGTCTGCGACAGATCGCCAATCTCGACGGATTTGCAATTGGAGCAATAGGCGGTGATCAACGGGCCGGTCTCCAGCCGCGTTCGCGCCTTGCCATGATCGCCATCATCGCACGCCCTTCCATTACGCGGCCGCCGATATGGCAGCGCCTGCCCTGTAGCCTAACGGAAACGGATAAAAAAAGTTCATACCACTCCGGCTGCGTCCGGCCATTTGCCGGATGCGCATTGTGCTCAACCGCATCGCAGTCACCAATCCTTCAACCGACAAGTCAACTCCGAACATGCAGGCTGGCCGGGAACCCTGGGGCAAAAGGCGGCCGTCATCGAGCATCTGCAGAAGCCGCCCTCATGGCGACGGCGGGGCATATGACGGAAAGCGGTGAAATAATCAAGACGTGTTACGTGAACTGCGCGGTTTCACCACATTTCCCCCGCAATTTGGGGTATGCGGCGCGCGCTCACGAAACCGCGTCTGTCCTATTCGAAGACAATGGCCGGGGCAGCGCGCTGCGGCTGGCCGCCGACTTCCGCCCAGACCTTCGCGGCGATCTCCTTATAGATACCGGCGACGATGCCGTTCGGCTCGGAGGCGACGAGCGGGGTGCCGGCATCCGAGGCTTCGCGGATGTTCATGGTCAGCGGCACTTCGCCGAGGAAGGGCACGCCGATGCGCTCGGCTTCCTTGCGGGCGCCGCCATGACCGAAGATGTCGTAGCGGGTGCCGGTATCGGGAGCGATGAAGTAGCTCATGTTCTCGACGATGCCGAGAACAGGGACTTCCACCTTGCGGAACATGTTGAGGCCCTTGCGGGCGTCGATCAGCGCCAGGTCCTGTGGCGTCGAGACGATGACGGCGCCGGCGAGCGGTACCTGCTGGGCCATGGTCAGCTGCGCGTCGCCGGTGCCGGGCGGCATGTCGACGACGAGAACGTCGAGATCGCCCCAGGCGACTTCGCGCAGCATCTGCATCAGCGCCGACTGGACCATCGGGCCACGCCAGATCATCGCGGTCTCCTCATCGACGAGGAAGCCCATCGACATGACCTTCAGGCCGTAATTTTCCATCGGGTTGATGATGCGGCCATCGATCTGCGTCGGGCGGCCGGAGATCTTCAGGAGGCGCGGCATGGACGGGCCGTAGATATCGGCGTCGAGGATGCCGACCTTCAGGCCGTTGGCGAGAAGGCCGAGCGCCAGATTGACGGCGGTGGTCGACTTGCCGACGCCGCCCTTGCCCGAAGCGACGGCGATGATGGCGCCGATGCCGGGGACGCCGATCTTGCCGGAGCGCGGCTGCTGGGTCTGCGGGGCATGAGAATGCGAGTGGCCGTGGTGATCGTGGCCGGCATGCGGTGCGGCAGCCGGACGGGCGGCGGGAGCAGATGCCGAGGCGGCCTTCTTGTCCGCCGTCAGCGCCACCAGCGCGCCCTTGACGCCCGGCATTTCCTTGATGACGCGCTCGGCGGCCTGGCGCAGCGGCTCAAGCTCCTTTGCCCGTTCGGCAGGCACGGTGATCGAGAAATAGACCTTGCCGTCGGAGATGAAGACATCCGACACCATGCCGAGCTCGACAATATTATGTTCGAGATCGGGACCGCGCACGGTCTTCAGCGTTTCGAGAACCTGTTCCTTGGTGACCTCAGTCATGCATTCCTCACGCGTATCTTTGTGACACGTAGATAGTGGAGGGCTGCGCCTTCGCCAAACGAAATCATCATTGAGGGAAACGGAAATCGCGCAATCGAATTCCGTTGCGGCCATCTGGTCCGCCAGGCTTTCGCCTAGATGGCCGCAACGGTCTCCCCGAAAACCAAAGCGATCAGACCCACCTAGCGCAATGGCCCAAAATGACCAGAGCCTAAAGCACACTAATAATTGGGGGGCGGCGATCATCCCGAACCTGCCGTCACAAAAAAGCAACAGCCGCCGCCAGCGACCGGATGCATGAGGAAACGCATCGACAATGCTGGACGGCGGCTGGCCGAAACGGCGCCATTTTTGGCGCTCTTTTCAAAGTCCCCTCTGGACCTCTGCCAAATAAGAAGCAAGGTGCATGCCAAGTGCCGCGCTTGGCTTTACCGGTACACGGCTGTATGGCCAGCGGAACCGAAACGGACGACGACGATGGAACTGCCGAGACAATTGCGCGAACGGGTGGAAGCGATGCTGGAGGGCCAGCCGCTGGATGCGCTGAAGCGCGCCTCGGCGCGCCTTTCCAGCCGCTACCGCCAGGAACTTCGCGACGGCAGCTTCCATATCAGCGACCAGCTGGCGGCGCAGGCCTATCTCGCCGCACGGCTGCCCGCCACCTATGCGGCGATCCGCGCGGCGATGGAGATGATCGCCGAGGTGCGGCCCGGCTTCGAGCCGCGCCAACTCATCGATGTCGGCGCCGGTCCGGGCTCGGCACTCTGGGCGGCCGCCGACTGCTGGCCCGATATCGAGCAGGCGACGATGGTGGAGGCAAGCGAGGCGATCCGGCAGACCGGGAAAAGCCTTTCCGAAGGTCTGGAAGTTGCCTCCACCTGGCTGGATGGCAATCTTATCAAGGCTTTGCCTGACATCGCGCCGGCCGATCTCGTCACCCTCGCCTATGTGCTGGACGAGATCGAGCCGCATCAGATCGCCGCGTCGATCGGCAAGCTGTGGACGCTGACATCGGATACGCTGCTGATCATCGAGCCGGGGACGCCGGCGGGATGGGAGCGGATTCTGGCGGCCCGCGACGTGCTGCTGTCGAAGGGCGCGCATATCGTGGCGCCCTGCCCGCATGCCAAGGACTGTCCGATCGTGGCGCCCGACTGGTGCCACTTCTCGCGCCGCGTCGCCCGCTCGAAAATCCACCGGCTGGTCAAGGATGCCGATGTCCCGTGGGAAGACGAGAAGTATATTTTCATCGCCGCCAGCCGCGTCCCCTCGCCTCTGCCCGAGGCACGCGTCATTGCGCCGCCGCAGGGTTCGGGTAGCGTCATCCGGCTGAAACTCTGCCGCGAGGATGGCAGCGCGGCCGAACAGATTTATTCGAAGAGAGACGGCGCCGCCTTCAAATGGGCCCGCCGTGCGGATTGGGGCGATGCCCGGGAAAAGGACAGCGGCTGATCCGGCTGCACATCTTTGAGACGCGCTGCCGATTTTTTCGGCAGCTTACTTGATCAGGCCGATGCGCAGCGCCTTGGCGACCGCCTGGGTGCGGTTGACGGTATCGAGCTTCTTCGTCGCGCGGTTCAGATAGTGGTTCACCGTATGCTCGGAGAGACCGAGGATATCGGCGATTTCGGCGCTGGTCTTGCCGGCAGCCGTCCAGTTCAGGCAATCGACTTCGCGATCGGTGAGCGTATCGGTCAGCCGGTTGTCGAGATTGCGGATCTCGGCCAGCCGGTCGAAGACGTGGATGGCGATATAGGAGAGATTGCGCATCTCTTCCGGCGTGTAGGGCTCGCGATCTCCGGCAAAGGAAACGGCGCCGCGCAGGCCCGACGGCTCGTGCGTCGGGAAATAGGCGCAGCGCACCATGCGGAAACGCTCGAAAAGCCCAGCCACCATCGCCGACTTGCCGTCGTCGCGGACCCAGCCCTTCGAGGTGTCATGGAAGAAGGGCAGAGACGAGGTGCGCAGGCGGCGCAGAACCGGGCTGTTCATCATCAGCCCTTCCTGATCGTAGAGCGACAGAAGTTCGGCCGGCCAGCTGGTAATGACGGTCGTGCTCTGCAGTTCGAAGGAGGTAATCGGCGGCAGGTTGAGGACCATGAAGGCGCGGCTGCCGAAAGCATCCGTCACGCGCTTCATGAAACGGAAGATATCGAACTGGGTCTTTAGACCCGCTATCTCCTGGACGTATTCATCCGTCTGATCGGATGCTTGAGACAAGGCCATCTATTCTTCATCTTCCCGAGCTTGCGGTTCAGATCAACTGCGCTGCTAAATTGCTAAACCTATTGAAAAAATATGGTCTCCCGGCCTTAAAATGCACGGCCGGTCGAAGCTTGTATCTCTTTTGCGAGTTATCGCAGTTGGTGTGATTCGCCACCAAATCTCAATATGGTCCTCATCATAAGCATGCTCTTCTTTTGCGTCCACCCGATGAAGCCATCACGCCCGCGTTACCGGCGCGGACCGAGACGGATGCGCATGCCTTCCATGATGCTTTCGGCCGCCGCGCGGACGGGGCCGGCCCATTCGGCAAGCCGCTCCATCGTCAGCCGGTAGGCGGGGCCGGTGATCGAAACGCCGCCAACCAGACTGTGATCGGCCGTCCAGATCGGCGCGGCGACGCAGCGGATGCCCTGCTCGTGCTCCTCCCGGTCGAAGGCGCAGCCCTCCCTGCGAATATCGGAAAGCTCGGCGAGCAGGCTTTCGGGTGAAGCCAGCGTGTGTTCGGTGAAGCGCTGGAACGGGATGGCGGCCGCAAGCGCGGCAACGGTGGCGTCCGGGAGCACGGAAAGAGCCGCCTTGCCGACGCCGGTGCAATAGACCGGCGAGGCATTGCCGATCTGCGAATACATACGGACGGATTGCTGGCCTTCCACCTTGTCGAGATAGATGATCGAGGTACCGCGCAGCACGCCGAGATGGACGGTCTCGCCGCTCATCGCCTGCAGGGCGCGCAGATGCGGCTCGGCGATCAGGCGGAATTCGTTCTTCGCCCAGCTGCGGGCGGCGAGATCGAGCAGGCGCAGTCCCGGCGAATAGCGGCCGTCGGCATCGAGCTCCAGCAGCCCCTCCTCCACCAGATGCCCGAGCTGGCGGTGCAGCGTGCCGCGCGGCTGGCCCGCCTGCGCCAAAATGTCCGTGAAGCGGAGCGGCCTTTCGGCATGGGTCACCAGATCGAGCAGAACCATCAGCTTGCCGAGGGTTCCGGTGTCGTTTTCGCCTTCCGTGCCTTTTCGCGGAGCCATCGATCGCCTACCGTTGTGACCGCCTGCGGTCTTGACAGAGAGGCCAGCGTAAATCGATAATTCCACATAGTCAAATTAAGTTCCAAATAATGGAACCTCGGGAGGAATGCGGTGACGGGCGTATCGGCACAGTTTCCGGAATTCAGGGATCGCACGGTTCTGGTGACCGGCGGCGGATCGGGCATCGGCGCGGCAATCGTCGAGGGCTTCGCGCGTCAGGGCGCCAAGGTTTCTTTCATCGATATCGCCGAGGACGAGAGCCGCGCGCTTTCCCTGCGGCTTTCGCGCGACAGCGAGCATCCCGTACATTTCTTCAAGGCCGATCTTCGCGACATCGAGTCGATCCGCCAGACCGTCGACGCGGTGGTGGCGCAGTCCGGGCCGATCACGGTTCTCGTCAACAATGCAGCGCGCGACGACCGGCACGATTTCGATAAGGTGACGCCTGAATACTGGGACAACAACCAGGCGACCAATCTGCGCCATGTGTTCTTCACTGCCCAGGCCGTCGCGCCCTCGATGCGCGAAGCAGGCGGCGGGGCGATCATCAACATGTCGTCGATCGCCTATCTGCTGAATATGCCCGATTTCCCAGCCTATTCCACCGCCAAGGCCGCCGTGATCGGCCTGACGAAGAGCATGGCGGGCAAGCTCGGGCCCGACAATATCCGCGTCAACTGCATCCTGCCCGGCATGATCGTCACCGAGCGGCAGATGAAGCTCTGGCTCACCGAGGAAGGGATCGCCAAGACCGTCGAGCGGCAGTGCCTGAAAAGGGTGCTGAACGCCGATGCGATCGTCGGTCCCTGTCTATTTCTTGCATCCGATTGCGCGGCGGCAGTGACCGCGCAGTCCATGATTGTCGATGGAGGCATTTTCTGATGGCAAAACCCGCATATGTCGCGGTTGACTGGGGTACCAGCAGCTTCCGGCTCTGGCTGATCGCCGACGATGGCAGCGTGCTCGGCGAAAGCCGCGGCAGCGAGGGCATGACGGTGGCGGCGAAGACAGGCTTTGCCGAAGTGCTTGCCGCACATCTCGACAAGGTCTCGGCACCGGCCGATCTGCCGGTCATCGCCTGCGGCATGGTCGGCGCCAAGCAGGGCTGGATCGAAGCCGGTTACACCGACGTGCCGGCATCGCTCTCGTCGATCCTGACGGGCGCCGTCTCCGTTCCCGGCCAGAGCCGCGATATCCGCATTCTTCCGGGCCTCGCCCAGCGCGACAAGGCTTCGCCCGACGTCATCCGCGGCGAGGAGACCCAGCTGCTCGGCGCACTCGGCGCGGAGAGCAGCGGCGCGCAGGCGGTCTGCATGCCCGGCACGCATTCCAAGTGGGTGCATGTGCAGGATGGCGAGGTCATCGGTTTCTCGACCTTCATGACCGGCGAGCTTTTCGACGCGATCACCAAGCATACGATCCTGTCGCATGCCGTTGCCGGCGCCGACCAGTCGCCGGCCGACAACTCCGCCTTCAAGGCTTCCGTCACCGCCGCCTTCCGCCAGCCGGCGATGGCGACGAACCTGCTCTTCACCGCCCGCTCCGGCCAGCTGCTGCATGGCGTGACGCCGGCTGCGGCACAGGCGAAGATTTCGGGCACGCTGATCGGGCTCGAAATCGCCGGGGCGCTGTCCGATGCCGCCAACGATACGCCGATCGCGCTCGTCGCTTCCGGCCGCCTGCAGACGCTTTACGAAACCGCCTTCAAATCCCTGTCTCTTAAATTCACGACGATAGATGCCGATACGGCCGTTCTTCGCGGCCTCTCGGCCGCTGCTGCCGCTATCTGGTCAAAATAAGAAAGTTAAAGCCATGAACCGTATTCCTTTCCCCTCCATGAAGCGCCCGCTGATCGCCATCCTGCGCGGTATCAAGCCGGAAGAGACCGCTGGCGTCGTCGGCGCGCTGATCGAAAACGGCCTGCAGGCGATCGAGATACCGCTGAACTCGCCGGAGCCCTTCAAGTCTATCGAGATCGCCGCGAAGATGGCGCCGGCCGACGTGCTGATCGGCGGCGGCACGGTGCTGACGGTCGAAGCGGTCGACAACATGCACAATGCCGGCGGCAAGCTGCTGGTCACGCCGAATGTCGAACCCGACGTCATCATCCGCGCCCGCGGCTATGACATGGTATCGATGCCCGGCGTCTTCACGCCGACGGAAGCGCTTGCCGCAGCGCGTGCCGGCGCCACCGGCCTGAAGTTTTTCCCGGCAAGCGTGCTCGGCCCGTCCGGCATCAATGCGATCCGCGCCATCCTGCCGCCGGAGCTCGTGATTGCCGCCGTCGGCGGCGTTTCCGACAAGAACTTCTCCGAATACACCGATGCCGGCATCAAGGCCTTCGGCCTCGGCACCAGCATCTACAAGCCGGGAATGACTGCCGCAGAGGTTGCCGAGCGCGCCAAGGCGACCATTTTAGCCTATGACGCAGCCGTAGGAGCATAGGCATTATGACCGCTATTTATGAGTTTGAAGGCAAAACACTTTGCGACACCAATTCCGTACTTGGCGAAGGCCCGACCTATGATCCGGCGACCGATACCGTCTGGTGGTTCAATATCCTCGGCAAGGAACTGCATGAACTGACGCTGTCGAGCGGCGCGAAGAAGGTGCACGCGCTGCCGATGATGGCGAGCGTTCTGGCGCGGATCGACAGCAAGCGGCAGCTGCTCGCCACCGAAGAAGGACTGTTCGTGCGCGATGTCGCCGACGGCAAGCTCACTTTCTATGCGGCGCTGGAAAACGACATGCCAGAGAACCGCTCCAATGACGGGCGCACGCATCCGTCGGGCGCTCTGTGGATCGGCACGATGAGCAAGCGCGCCGAAAACCAGGCGGGCTCGATCTATCACGTCGCCTCCGGCGGCAAGGTCACCAAGATCTTTGCCGGGATCAGCATTCCGAACTCGATCTGCTTCTCGCCCGACGGCACGATCGGCTATTACACCGATACGCGGATCAGCCGCCTGATGCGGGTGATGGTCGATCCGCAGACCGGCCTGCCCTCCGGCGAGCCGATCGTCATGGTAGACAGCATGGAAGATCCGGGTGGCATCGACGGCTCGGTCTGCGATGCCGATGGCTATATCTGGAACGCCCGCTGGGGCGCCGGTGTGGTCGACCGCTACAGCCCGGACGGATTGCGGATCGCACGCTACAAGGTGCCGGCCGCCCAGCCCTCCTGCCCTGCCTTCATCGGCAAGGATGCGGACCGGCTGGCAGTGACGACCGCTTGGGAAGGTCTCGACGAGACGGCCCGCTCCACGCAGCCGCAGGCCGGTGCGCTTCTGGAACTCGGCGTTGCCGTCAAGGGCGTCTTCGACCCTGCCTTCGTGATCTGAAACGGGTCAGAAACGTTGACGAAGGGCACTCCCGGCGAGAGTGCCCTTTTTCTATTCCGGCGGCAGAATTCTGCAGCCGATGCGATAAATGTTCCCGAAAAATCGCGAAATTTTAGAGATTTTTGAGAGGAACCAATAGCCTACCCACCCATTTTCCCTTTCGAACCGGCACGGCAGAGACGCCCGAACAGAAGCGGCAGCCGCGCCAGAGATCACACTAGGGAACACAAAGGTAGGTTCGAAATGACACGCAAACTCCTGACGACCGTTGCTGCTGGCGCCCTGTTTGCCACGGCTTTCGCACCGATGGCATTCTCGCAGAGTGCTCCGCAGCCCGCGACCCCGGGCGCTACCCAGTCGGCTCCGGCCGATGCGACGGCACCGAAGATGCCTGATGCGACGGCTCCGGCCGGTGACGCAGCCCAGGCTCCGGCGCCCGCAGCGTCCACTGACACCGCACAGGCCGGTGGCGGCACCTATCTCACCGAACAGGGTGCAGATCAGGTCAGCGCCAACACCTATATCGGCCAGTCGGTCTATACCGGTCAGAACGAAAGCATCGGTAACGTCACCGACCTGATCATGAAGAAGGATGGCGGCCTCGTTGCTGCAGTGGTCGGTGTCGGCGGCTTCCTTGGTATCGGCCAGAAGAACGTGGCCGTGCCGATGGAAAAGATCACCGTTGCCCAGAACACCCAGGACGGCAGCGTCAAGCTGACGACCACGGAAACGGCCGACAGCCTGAAGGCCGCGCCGGAATTCAAGACCCTGCAGATGCAGGCCGCCGAAAAGGCTCCGGCCGCAACGGGTGGCACGATGCCGACCGACTCGACGGCAACCGGCTCGACCACCACCAAGTAATACCGGGCGGGAAACCGCACGGGAGTATAGCGTAGATGGCGGCGCCCTTCGGGGCGCCGCCATTCTTGTTTTTAGAGCAGCGAACAGAAGCGCAGCGCGTCGTAGATCGCCGCATGGACATTGCGGCTGGAGACGGCGTCGCCGATGCGGATCAGGTCGAAGGCGGCCTCGGCGTTCTTCACCGGGATAGGCTGCTTGCGGGCGATGAGCGATGCGTAGTCGACCGCCCCCAGGTTTCGCGACAGCGGCTTCAGCTCCAGATAGAGATCAGCATTGGCCATGGTGCCGTGCTCGACGACGACCTGGGCGACACGACGCTCACGGGTCACCGCGCCGGCATAATCCGAGCCGAGGACGGCGATCAGGCCGTTGCCATCGCGGCGGACCGATTTCAGCCGGGTGTTGATGGTGACGCGGACGTCCTTCTCGGCGAAGGCCCGGGCATAGGGCACATGGTTCATGCCGCCCATTTCGGGGGCGAAGAAGCGTTCGGGCGAGACGAGCTCCAGATCGGCGCCGCCATTGGCGATGACCTCGGCGGCCGACATGCCCTGATGGCCGCCATTGTCGTCGAAGAGCAGGACCGAACTCTCGGGCTTTACGGCACCGGCGAGGATATCCCAGGACGAGGTGACGAGCTCCTCGCCCGCCTCCAGTTCCGGCGACTGGGCGATGCCGCCCGTGGCGACCACGACGAGGTCCGGGGCAAATTCCAGGACTTCATCGGTACCGGCGTAGACATCGTAATGGATGGTGACGCCGAGGCGCTCGAGCTCTTCCAGCCGCCAGTCGATGATGCCGATCATTTCCTTGCGGCGCGGATTGCGGGTGAGCAGGTTGATCTGGCCGCCGGCCTTGCCGGTCGCTTCGAGAACATCGACGGTGTGGCCGCGCTCGGCGAGCACGCGGGCCGCCTCCAGCCCCGCGGGACCGGCGCCGATGACGACGGCCTTTCTTTTGGCCGCAGCCTTCTCGATCTCATGCGGCATCTCGGCCTCGCGGCCGGTTGCGGCATTGTGGATGCACAGCGCCTCGCCGCCTTCATAGATGCGGTCGAGACAGTAAGTGGCGCCGACACAGGGGCGGATGCGCGCCTCCTCGCCCGCCATCACCTTGCGGACGATATGCGGATCGGCGATGTGGGCGCGGGTCATGCCGACCATATCCAGCTTGCCTTCGGCGATCGCATGGCGGGCGGTGGCGATATCGGCGATGCGGGCGGCGTGGAACACCGGGAAGCGGGTCGCGGCCCTGACCTCGCCGGCGAAATCCAGATGCGGCGACGCGGCCATGCCCTGGATCGGGATGACGTTGTTGAGATCGGCATCGTGATCGATATGGCCGCGGATGATGTTCAGGAAATCGACGCCGCCGGACGCGACGAGGCGGCGGGCGATCTCGATCCCTTCTTCGCGTGAAAAACCCTTCTCCCAATCCTCGTCCGCCACCATGCGGATGCCGACGATGAAATCGGGGCCGACGGCCTTGCGCACCGCATCGGTGACCATCAGCGAGAAGCGCATGCGGTTTTCGAGCGAGCCGCCGAATTCGTCGTCGCGGCGGTTGGTGGCCGGAGACCAGAAGCCGTCCATCAGGTGGCCGTAGGCCTCGAACTCGATGCCATCGAGCCCGGCTTCCTTCATGCGCTGCGAGGCGGAGACGTAATCGGCGATGATGCGCTCGATATCCCACTCCTCGGCTTCCTTCGGGAAGGCGCGGTGGGCGGGCTCGCGAATCGGCGACGGCGCCAGAACGGGCAGCCAGTCGCCCTTGTTCCAGCCGGTGCGGCGGCCGAGATGGGTGAGCTGGATCATCACGGCGGTGCCGTATTCATGACAGTCGTCGGCGAGCTTCTTCAGCCACGGCACGATCTCGTCGCGATAGGCGTGGAGATTGCCGAAGGCGGGCGGAGAGTCGGCCGAGACGACGGCAGAGCCCGCGGTCATCGTCAGCGCGATGCCGCCCTTGGCCTTCTCCCGGTGATAGAGGCGGTAGCGATCGGTCGGCATGCCGTCTTCGGAATAGGCCGGCTCATGCGCCGTCGACATGACGCGGTTCTTCAGCGTCAGGTGCTTGAGCTGAAAGGGCTGTAACAAGGGGTCTTTGGATGACGTCATGAGACACTCGCTTTTCGCGCCGAAGCAAGCGGAGATCATGGCGCAGCGGCGCTAAAATAGAAATGTCTGATGACGCCGTGGAGTAGCCTCGATGCGGCTTATGCAGGGATGCGGTCGGCGCCTGCCGAGTCATAATTCTCGTGCAGGAAGCGCAAGGTGGCGATGCTGTCTGCCGGCTTGCCGAAATGGTAGCCCTGGCCCATGCCGCAGCCGAGCGCCCGGAGCTTCACGGCCTCGGAATAATCCTCGATGCCTTCGGCGACGACTTCGAGATCGAGGCCTTCGCACATCGTCAGGATCGCCTTGATGATATGCTCGGAGGCACGGTCATTGTTGATGCGCGAGACGAAGGCGCGGTCGATCTTCACCTTGTCGAAGATGAAGTCGCGCAGGCGCCCGAGGCTCGACTGGCCGGTGCCGAAATCATCGAGCGAAACGCGAACGCCGGCCTGGCGCAGATCGGAGATGATGCGGTGCGCCGTGTCGGCCGAGCTCATCACTGCGGTTTCGGTGATCTCCAGCTCCAGGCGGTGCGGATCGAAACCGACACGGCCGAGAATGGAAAGCACGTTGGCGCTGGTGCCGGGGTCCATCAGCTGCGCCGAGGACAGGTTGAAGGAAAGGAAAAGCTCGCGCGGCCAGGAAAGTGCGGCCTCCGCAGCCTTGCGCAGCAACGTTTCAGATAGCGCGTCAATAAAGCCGCGCTCCTCGGCAAGCGGTACGAAGACGCCCGGCGAGACGAAGCCGAGATCCGGATCGTTCCAGCGGGCGAGCGCCTCGAAACCGACGACCTGATTGTTGGCGAGCGAAACGATCGGCTGGAAGTGCACATCGATCGCATCCGAGATGATGGCGTTTCTGAGCGCCTGCTCCAGCTGCGTCGCCCGTTTCATCTCCTGCGCGATCTCGCGCGAATAGACGGTGATCTGGCTGCGGCCGCGGCGCTTGGAACGGTAGAGCGCGGTCTCGGCGCTCTTCAGGAGCTCGTCGAACTCCTCGCCGGCAAACGGATAGATTGCAAAACCGAAGGATGCAGAGAGGCGCACGTTCCGGTCGCCGAGATCATAGGGTGCCGACAGCACTTCGCGGATCATCTGGCCGAATTTTTCCGCACTCGCACGCTCGAAGATCAGCGGCAGGACGAAGGCGAATTCATCGCCGTCGTGGCGGGTGACGAGCGCGCCGTCGGGGATGCAGGCCTTCAGGCGGTGAGCGACCTGGCAGAGGATCTCATCGCCGGCGGCGGATCCGAACAGGTCATTGATAGGCTTGAAGGAATCGAGATTGGCGATGCCGATGGTGAACGGCGCCGGATCGTTGGCGCGCTCGGCCGAAATCTGGGTGACCCGGTCGCGCATACGATGGCGATTACCGAGTCCGGTCAACGGATCGGTATAGGCCATGGCCTGGAGCTCATTCTGGCTCACGGGCATAAAAGGTACGTCCACCGGTTTCATATTTTGACCTGAGATTTCACTCCCTCCGGGGAGAATGGCGGCCAAGTCTTAATAAACCGATAGTGGAAAAGCGATGTTTGGGATTGTTGGCGCCCCAAAATCTGGGGAGTTGACCAGAGTTTCGATCAGCAGACCGCGCGCATCTCTTCGCGCTTCAGATGCTTCTGGAAGATTGTCTCCAGTATATCCGGGCTGACAGGCTTCATGATGACATCATCCATGCCGGCTTTTGCGCATTCGGCATGGTCGCGCTCGAAGGCCTGGGTGAGTACGCCGATGATCGGCGTCCTGACGCTGCCGCCCTCTTCGATGCCGCGGATCATGCGGGCGGCCTCGAAACCGTTGAGACCGGGAAGCGAGATATCCATCAGCACGATCTGCGGCTTGTGCTCGGTCCACAGACGCACCGCCTCGTCGCCGCTGGAGGCGATCATGTAGCGATAGCCGAGGCCTTCGAGGATCTGCGAGAAGACGATCTGGTTGATGTCGTTGTCTTCGGCGACCAGAACCTGCAGCGCGTCGCTATCTGCCGATGTCGAGATCTCCCAATCGGCTTCCGGCTCGTTGCTCGTGCGGTTGTTGCGGTTGAAGTGGCGGGCGACCTGGAAGGTCAGCTCGTTGGCCAGCTGGAAACCGTCCATGACGAGCGCCGGAATGCCGTGCTGTCCGGAAAGCTCCAGGCAACGCATGCCCATCTGGTTGTCGATGATGATCAGGTCGAGATCGATACCGGCCGAGGAGGCGATTTCGAGGAAATGCTCCTGCTCGTCCTCACCGCGCACGGCGCAGGCTTCGAAGCCGTATTTGGCGAGCGTGCGCAGCGCCGCGGTCTCGGCGGCGAGATCGCCGGTGACGACCAAAATCTTGCGGCCGGAGAAATTCTCCGGGACGATCGCTTCCATTGCCGCCGGCTCGCGGCGCTGCGCATCGCCGTTCAGCGGCACATAGGCGCGGCGATAGGACTGGTGGCTGGAGGCGGTCACCGAGGTGGCGCGGTCGAACTCGTCGAGATCGGCGCCATCGCGCGGCAGGTCCTGCATGGTGGAAACCAGGAAATAGCGGCCTGGCTTGCCGATGCGGTGCTTGCGGCTGACGATGTCGCGCTCGGCACCGTCACGCGAGACTTGGCGCTGGCGGGAGATCGACATCTCGCCGGTTTCTAGAACGTGGCGGTCGCTTTCCTCGAAGCGCTTGGCGATATCGGCGGAGAACAGGTCGCCGCTCTTGCGGCCGAGCACTTCGTCCGGCGTCGTCTGATATTTCTCGCAGAAGGCGATGTTGACCGCGACGTAATTGAGATTGCGGTCCTTGACGAAGAGCGGGAACGGCAGGTTGTCGAGAATATCCTCGGTCAGCTGCACGCGCTCCAGATCGGCGCGCCACTGCTCCTCGCGCTTGCGCTCCTCGGAGATGTTGCAGATCATCGACACGCAATAGCCGCTCGGCAGACGGCGCTTGACGAGGCGGATCCAGCGATCCGGGCCGTGCCGCTCGACGATCTCGAAGCGCTCGCGCCAATGCGAGGCGATCTTCTGCGACAGCCAGTCCTCGCGGCCGAGCACGCCACCCGGCTGCTTGGCGGCATATTGCTGGCGCACGCCGGTATCGAAGACGGCGCCCAGGAAATCGCGCAGGCGCGTGCCGGGCTTCAGCATGGACGGCGAAATCGGAAAGAAATCGAGAACCTGACGGCTCGCGAAGATCATCTGGTCGTTCTTGTTATAGACGATGAGGGCGGCGGCGAGGCCATCGGAGACGGCATCGAAAAGCGACGACTGGAGATCGGGCTCGGCCGGCAGCTCCCCGCTCACGGATGATGCGTCCGTCTCTTCAAAGCCGGCACTCATTCCTCAAAATCCCACATCTATCCGATTTAACAGCACTATTTGGTGGTATGCGTCCAAAATGCCAGCTTTCTCCTAACGGTCGCTTAACATTAATCTACCCAAATCTTGGGGTCTGAGACGCGGCTTTGGAGACCGGCTTTTTCACCCTTCCATCGGGCCTGCGAATCCACGAAAATGGCGCATGGCCATCAGACAGCTTTCAGAAACGCTCATCAACCAGATCGCCGCCGGCGAAGTCATCGAACGCCCGGCGAGTGCGGCGAAAGAGCTGATCGAAAACGCCCTGGACGCGGGCGCGACGCGCATCGAGATCGCCACATCGGGCGGCGGCAAGGGCCTGCTGCGCGTCAGCGACAATGGCTCGGGCATGGATGCCGCCGATCTCGAGCTTGCGGTAAAACGTCACTGCACCTCGAAAATTTCAGAAACACTCGACGATATCCGCACGCTCGGTTTCCGCGGCGAGGCCTTGCCCTCGATCGGTTCGGTCGCCAAGCTCAGCATTTCGAGCCGCCGCAAGGATAGCGCCGGCGGCAGCGAGATCGCCGTCTCCGGCGGCAAGTTCCTGCATCTGAGACCTTCGGCCTTGAACCCCGGCACGATCGTCGAGGTGCGCGACCTGTTCTTCGCGACACCGGCGCGGCTGAAATTCCTGAAGACCGAAAAGGCGGAAGCGGCGGCGATCACCGAAATCGTCAAGCGGATGGCGATCGCCTTTCCGGGCGTGCGCTTCGTGCTCTCCGGCACGGACCGCAGCACGCTGGAATTTCCGGCGACCGGCGACGACCATCTGGCGCGCATGGCGCAGATCCTCGGCAAGGATTTCCGCGACAATGCGATCGAGATCGATGCCGAGCGCGAGGATGTGAGCCTGACGGGCTATGCCGGGGTGCCGACCTTCAACCGCGGCAATTCCGGCCACCAATATGCCTTCGTCAACGGCCGCCCGGTGCAGGACAAACTGATCCTCTCGGCAATCCGCGGCGCCTATGCCGAGACGATCCCGGCCGGACGCTATCCGGTCGCGGTGCTCTCCTTCAAACTCGATCCGGCGCTTGTCGACGTCAACGTGCATCCGGCGAAATCGGATGTGCGCTTCCGCGATCCCGGGCTGATCCGCGGGCTGATCATCGGCGCGGTGCGCGAGGCGCTCGCCCGCGACGGCAGCCGCGCCGCCACGACCGGTGCCGACGGCATGCTGCGCTCGTTCCGCCCGGGCTTCCAGCCGAATGCCTATCAGCGCCCGGCGCAGGCGCCATGGTCGCCGGAGACCTCGCCGTCCCGCCCCTATCAGGCTGCCAATAGCGGCTTTGCCGAGCGGCCGCAGGCATCGTTCGACGGGCTGGTGACGCCGACGGCGCGTTCCGAACCGCAGCCGCAGAGCTGGCAGCAGCCGGCAGCTGCGCCGCGCGAAGAGGCGCCGCACCGCTTTCCGCTGGGGGCTGCCCGCGCGCAGCTGCACGAGAACTATATCGTGGCGCAGACGGAGGACGGTCTTGTCATCGTCGACCAGCATGCGGCGCATGAGCGGCTGGTCTTCGAAGAAATGCGCAAAGCGCTGCATTCCAAGCGGCTGCCCTCGCAGGTGCTTCTGATCCCGGAGATCGTCGACCTGCCGGAAGAGGATTGCGACCGGCTGATGGTGCATGCCGAAGGGCTCGGCGAGCTCGGGCTTGCGATCGAGCGCTTCGGGCCGGGCGCCATTGCCGTGCGCGAAACGCCGGCCATGCTCGGCGAGGTCGATGCCACCGGCCTGATCCGCCAGCTCGCCGACGAGATCGCCGAATGGGATACGGCGTCGGGCCTGTCGCAGAAACTCGAATATGTGGCGGCGACCATGGCCTGCCACGGCTCGGTGCGCTCCGGCCGGCGCATGCGGCCGGAGGAGATGAACGCGCTTTTGAGACAGATGGAAGTGACGCCGGGTTCGGGCCAGTGCAATCACGGCCGGCCGACCTATATCGAGCTCAAGCTTTCCGACATCGAGCGGCTGTTCGGCCGGAGCTGACGGCAGCAAGCCGAAAAATACTGGCAATCGCCCGTGCCGCGCGCTATGGCAGGACGATCAGAGCCGCAGGAATGGAGCAGGATGAACTTGTTTGAAGGTCACGGAAACCGCGAGGCGAAAATCCGCTATCTCGACGCCGATTTCCAGATCCTGTCGCCGGGCTCCTACGTCGTCTGCGCCATGACCGGCAAGCATATCCCGCTCGACGAGCTGCGCTACTGGAGCGTCGCCCGCCAGGAGCCCTATGCCGACGTCATCGCCTCCTTCGAGGCCGACAAGCGCGCAGGCGTGCTGCCGGTGCAGAAGCGCTGACTTTCCCTGATGCGTGACTTCGGCCGCCCGATCGTCCATTCGCCACGCCCCTTTCCCGAGCGGATCGTCCATCGCGGGCGTTCGGTCAGGCTCGATCCGCTGACACCGGCGCATGCCGAGCCGCTCTGGCCGCTTGCCGCCGCCTCCCCCGAGAGCTTCGGCTATCTGCGCTATGGTCCATTCGAGAGCCTCGGCCTGTTCACCGCCTTCGTCGCGGAACTCGCCGGGCGGGCCGACCAGCCGTTCTGGTCCGTCGAACCACTCGGCGCCGGAAAGCCTGCGGGATGGCTGTCGCTCTGCGATGTCTATCCGGCGGATTCCTCGATCGAGATCGGCAGCATCTGGTTTTCACCGGAGCTGCAGCGCACACGCGCGGCAACCGAGGCGATCGTCCTCCTGATGCGCCACGCCTTCGACGATCTCGGCTATGAGCGGCTCGTCTGGCGCTGCGCCGCGCTCAACGAAGCCTCGCGCAAGGCGGCGCTGCGCTATGGCTTCGTGTTCGAGGGCATCTGGCGCAATGCTTCGATCGCCAAGGGCTATCAGCGCGATATCGCCTGGCACAGTATCCTCAAAGACGAATGGCCGGCGCACCGGGCCGCTCTGGAAGCCTGGCTCGACGACAGCAATTTCGACGCCGATGGCCGCGCGGCATCCGGGCTTGCCGACATCCGCAAACGGCTGGCGCTATAGGCCGGACTGCTCTTTCAGCCTGCGGGCACGGCAGGCCTCGATCGCCCGGTCGATGATCAGGCCGGGCGCCTGCGGGTCCTCGAAGGCCATTTCGACGTCGATCACCTTCGACTTTTCGGCAAGCTCCTGCGCCCGGCCGTGATGGCCGGCAAGGCGGACGAAGTCCTTCGAGGTGGTGACGATCTGCAGCTGTTCGCGTTCGGCAACGGCAATGAGATCGGCGATCTCGTCATCGCTCAGATGCTCGTGGTCCCCGAAGGAGCGGGTGGCGGCGATCTCGGCGCCGAGCGATTCCACCGTGCGGAAGAACTTTGTGGGATCGGCGATACCGGCGAAGGCGAGCACGCGGCGGCCGGAAAGCTCGTTCATGCCGACCGTCTTGAGCGACGCCGTGAAATAGGGTTTTGCAGCGCGGGCGGCCATGCGGACGATGGCGTCCGCAGCATTGCCGTTGCCGACCTTGAGGAGCGCCGTCGCATAACGCATCTGCACCGGGATCGGCGCGCGCACCGGGCCGCCCGGTACCGTATGGCCATTGCCGAGGCCGCGTGTCGTATCGATGACCAGCAACGCATAGTCGAGCGCCAATCTGGCGCTCTGGAAACCGTCATCCATGATGATCAGGTCGGCGCCTTCCTTGACGAGACGCTCGGCGCCCTCGACGCGGCGGCGGGAAATCACGGTCAGCGCCTCGCGGGCAAGCAGCAGCGGCTCGTCGCCGACGGCCATGGCGCGGTGATGGGCGGGATCGACGACCGTCGTGACATCGAGCGAGCCGCCATAACCACGGCTCAGAAATCCGGGCTTCAGTCCCTTTGCCTTGGCAGCCCGGGCGATCGACAGCGCCGTCGGCGTCTTGCCGGCACCGCCGACGGTGAAATTGCCGATGCAGATGACGGGAATGGGCACCGAGGCACGGCGCGCATGCTTCATGCGATAACCGGCGACCTGTCCGTAGATCAGCGAAAAGGGCGACAGCGTCCAGGCCCGCCAATCGGCTTTCGTCCACCAGAACGGCGGCGCTTCGGATACCATGATCTGCCTGTCCTGCGCTCCTCCGGCGCATCCCGCCCGGAAATCCCCTTCGATTGGCGGCAAAGAGAGGGCAAAACCGAAGAAAAAGCAAGCCTTTGCCGGATTTTGATGGGTGGGGCGGGTGGTCGGTGGCGGTGGTTCGTCGCATTGGCGATTGGGGCGCGGGACGTCGCGAGTATGGGCCCTTGCCAGAGAACACGGCGGTACGAGACGCTTACCCAGCCCGTTCAAAGGAGTCATTCACGGCGCGGACGCGCGGCGGAGAGCCTCTACCCGGGCGGCAAAAAGCACACCACCATTCCACCCCGCCAGAATCAGTGCTAACCCTTTCACCTGATTTGATCTCAAGGGCATGCAGTGTTTCGATTTCCGCTATTTATCGCGATCACGCTGATCGTCGCTTTCGGCGGCGGGATCATGGTTTCGCGGTATGCGCTCGATGTGACGCAGGGGTTTGGCGCCATCAAGCTCGGGGCCTGGGAGGCGTTTCCGGAGTTGCAGACGGCCGATGCCGATCCTTATGCGAAATCGCACCGGGCGCGGGCGGGCAAGCTGCTTTACGGCAGTGCCGAGGGGCTGACCTTTACGGCGAGCGTCGATGATGGCGGGGAGCGGCTGAATGCGGGCTGCAGCTACCGGATCAGCGGGCAGACGCCGGCAGCGCGGTTGTGGACGCTCTATACGTCCGACAATGGCGGCAACCCGGCTTCCGTGCGCCCCGGCCTGCCGGGCGCGCTGAATTCCTGGACGGTGCTGCGCCAGCCCGACAGCAGCTTCGTGATCGACGTTTCGGCCAATGCCCGGCCGGGCAACTGGCTGGCGCTGCCGGCCGCGGGCACCTTCCGGCTGGTGCTGACGCTGTTCGATACGCCGACGGCGGGCAGTTCCGGGGTTATCGATCTTTCCATGCCGAAGCTCGAGAAGACCGGGTGCGGCAATGCTTAGGATCGTCTTTGCCATCATCACCGGCCTGTTCGGCGCCGCCTTGCTGCACCTGATCATTATTCTGGCGCTGCCACATTTCACCGGCAAGGATGCCGAGACGCGGGTGATTGCCGAGGGCGATCCGAACAATTTCTATCTGCTGTCGTCGAATTACGACGATGCCGGGCTTTCCAACAGCGATCCCTTCGTGCGCACCGCCGTGTGCTCCTTCGATCTCGAGGACGGGCCGGTGCGCTTCACCGCCAAGGGCAGCGTGCCCTTCTGGTCGATCGCCGTTTATGACGGCGCCTCGAACGAGGTGTTCAGCATGAATGACAGGACGTCGGTGGGTGGGGCGCTCGATGTGCTGGCGGCAAGCCCGATCAAGCTAACGGAGCTGCGCAAATCACTGCCGCAGGATCTGCAGCAGACCATCCTGGTGGAGATGACGCATAATGAGGGCTATGCGGTGCTGCGCACTCTTGCGCCGCAGGCGAGCTTCGATGACGCAGCCAAGAATTTTCTCACCGAGGCAGGCTGCGAGACCTACGGTTCGGACAATTGACGCCTACTTGGTCTTTACACGCGATGCGCGCGACGGGGCGCGGCGCTTCGGGCTCTCCACGAGACGCTCGTAGCGAACGCCGGTGAACAGCAATATCTGAGCCTCGACGGGCTCCCGGTCTTTTCGGCGCGGCTGTTGCGAGCGCCTGTCAGCCAATGCGACTATAGTGGCCATTCTCGTCTCCATGCACTGCCCGAGACGGATGAAGCAAAGCGGATTTCACCCTGCCCGCCTGTGCGGGCCAGCGCGTCCTGCAATGCCGGAAACCGGAACCGAGGTCATTCGCGCCTTTCTCACGGCACCTGTTTGAATACCGTGATGTGGAATCTTTACGGCCGAAGCATCGAACCGCGCCGTTCCTGTCCGAATTGAGACATACGATAGTTAACAGTCTCCTAATATTTCAGCCCTGTTGTAGGGCTGTTCAATAAACGCTGCGAGCTGGCTTTTAGTTTCAATCGGCAATAAGTCAGATTTAATTAGGAAAGACTTATGAATTCATAGGCTTGACCAAGTACAGCCGATCAACTTTACGTCATAAGGATGTGTTGCCGATTTGCGTCACCGAAATATCAATTGCAGTTCAGGTGAATAGGCGTATGGTCGGCGCATCGGTCAAAAGTTTTATGGCGATGACCGCTTGAGAGACAACCCATGCTCTTGCCGTAGATACGGAGGGCAGAAAATGTCTTTATTCATGAACCCGACATTCTCTCCTGAAGACCTGGATGTGCTGCGCGGCGCGCTCGATGCGTGGTGCTCGGAAAAGCGTCTGGATATCAAAAGCCCCGAGGCCCAGTTTGCAGCTTCGGCTGCGCTCGACCTCTATCAGGCCGGCCATAACGACGGCGAAAAGCTGCTTTTGGCTCTGCGTGCCCACAAGGGACTCTGACATTCATCTCCAGGCCGGAGCGATCCGGAAAGACGGTGGCGCCTCGTATCTGCGGGGCGCTTTCTTTTTGTGCGCGATCCACAGCTGAACACGTTCTGCGTGTATCATTGCTGCGCATTTGATTAAAATCTTCAGCAAGCATTAACCCTGCCGGTGTAGGATTTGTTCATATTCGTCTGAGCCCGGCCTCCGTCCAGCCGCCGGCACATTCGATCCCTCAGTATCGGCGTTTCCGGGGTATTCTTTGTGCGTGACCGGTTTAGAGACCTAGAAGGGCCTATGGCCAGCCGCAAGAAGGACGTGGTGTTGATGGCAACCGTGAGCAGCTTCGAGGGATTGGCGCATCCGACGCGATCCGAGCTGCGCCAGTTCGCCGAGCTCTTTACTCCGCTGTTCCAGGCCTCTTCCGACGAAGCCCGCCGCCAGGCCGTCGCCGCGCTCTCGCAATGCCCGGTCATTCCGCAGGCCGTGGCTCTCTTCATCGGCAACCTGCCGATCGCCGTTGCCGCACCGTTTCTAACGGCTTCGCAGGCGGTCAGCGACGATACGCTGATCATGATCGCCCGCACGCAGGGCACCGCCCATATCCGCGCCATCGTCAGCCGCGACAATCTTTCGCCGAAAGTGATCGATGCGCTGGTGGCGCTGCGCCAGGCGACCGTCCGCCCCTCGCCCGCCGACCTGCCGCTTCCGGCCATCGAGGAACAGCTGGCCGCGGCACCGGCGCCGGTCTTTGCGCCCGTCGCAACGGAACCGCCGGCCGTCGATCCTGACTTTGCCGAGCGCCTCGCCAATGAAGAGGCGATGCGCCAGAAGATCCGCGGTCTTGCCAATCACCTCGGCCGCGATGACGACGACCGGCTGGGCCTCAGGACGATCTCAGACATCCAGGAAGCGCTGCTGGTGCGCTTTGCCCGCTCGCGCGAGGCGAGTCACTTTGCCAGCACGCTTGCCGATGCGCTGTCCGCCAGCCGCTGGCTGGCCGAGCGCATCATGCTCGATCTCTCCGGCCAGCAGCTGGCCACCACGCTCGTCAGCCTCGGCATGGGCTTTCTCGATGCTGTCTTCGTCTTGGAGAAGCTCTATCCGCATCTCGCCGAGCCGCAGCACAGCGTGACCCGCGCCTGGATGGTGCTCGATGCGCTCGATCCGGAAGAATGCCATGAGCGGGTGGAAGCCTGGCGGCGCGCCGACAGCTATACCTACAAGCCGGAAGAAGGCGAAAACCCTGCCGCGCCTGCCGTCGGCACGATCTCCCGCACAGCACGACTGATACCGCCGGCCCGCGACCTGAAGACCGTCGGCCGCCGCTGATTTGAGCTAGAGCGGGTTCTTCTTCTCTACCGCCAGCGGCAGCAGCGATGCCGCATCTGCCGTTTCCAGTTCGACAATCCAGAGATCGGGATCGAACCTGCGCTCGCGCTCCAGCAGTTCGCGCACAGCATCCGGCTCCTGCCGGTCGAGGCGGATCTCGAACAGCCGTCCGGCACTCTCCTCCTCATCGAAGAAACTCTGCGGCGCCGGGCCATAGAGCGTCTTCAGCCCGTCGCGGAAATGCTGGCGGATGAAGACCGCGCCCGCCTCTTCCGCGCCTTTCTTCTCCACGGCGGCGAAATCGCCCATGGCGAAGACCCGGCGCAGCAGGGCGGAAACGAAGATGTCGGTGCGGAGTCTCATATGCTTCGTATAGGGCAACAGGCGGCGGTTACGCTAGACCTTGACCGCCAGCCTCAGCCCGCCCCAATGCCGTCCGCGGACGGTGATCGGGGCGGAGATGTCCTTCATCATCACGAAATTGCCGCCGCCCATGTCGCGCCGGTAGGTCTGCACCAGGAAGGGTGCGGTGCTTCTGCCTGCCGAGAGGCCGACGCGATCGTTGAAGATGCGGCGGTTGCGGCAGTTGGCGGTGTTCCAGGCGGTGTCGCCGGGGCGCTGCGGCTCGGAGAACTTGCGGTTATGGGTCGGCAGGTAGCCGTTCTCGTCGATCGCGGCGCAGAAGGCGATGCGCTCGTCAGAAGTGGCGACCGGCTCCTGGATCGGCGGCAGAAGACGGTCGGTGAGTTCGGTAAAACCTGCCATCAGCTGCACCGGATCGGTGCCGGGGATCGGCCGATAGTTTCGATCGAAGAGCGCTTCCAGGCGGATCTGGCCGGATGACAGCGCCCGCTCGAAGGCGGCCGCGATGTCGGCGGCGACCGATTGGGCGCGGGCGATCCAGCGGCTGTCGGCGGTTTCGACACCGGCGCTGGCCGTCAGCTGCACCAGCTTTTCCGACAGGCCGACGACGCTATCGACGCGCTTGGCGGCGTGCTGCAGCTTGCCGTTCGATTCCAGCACCTCGGCCGACATTTCGCCGAGCGCGGCGACGAAGCCGGCGCATTGGCGATCGACCGCTTCGGTCGTGTTGGCCATGACCGAGGAGCTGTCGAGGATCTGGGTGATCACCTGCTCCATGCTGTGGAAGGCGCCGTGCATGGCCTGCGACTTCTCCTTGACGCTGGCGGCACTATCGCGCGCGCCGCTGCCGGCGACCGAGAGCCTGCCGATCTTGGCGCGCAGCTGATCGAGCGTTTCCTGGATCAGGCCGGTCGCCTTGGAGGTCTGCAGCGAGAGGGCGCGGATCTCGGAGGCGACGACGGCAAAGCCCTTGCCTGCCTCACCGGCGCGCGCCGCCTCGATCGCCGCATTGAGGGCAAGCAGGTTGGTCTGGCGGGCGATGGTGCCGATCTCGCCGGCGACGGTATCGACATCGGAGAGCGAGCGGGCAAACGTGCTGATCTCGGCGCTGATCTCCTCGGAGGAGCGCAGCATATGGCCGATCTCCTCAACCGACCCCGAGAGCCGCCCGGCCGATTCCTTCAGCATGTGGCGGGCATCGGCGGCGGTCTGGTCTGTCTCGCGCAGCGACACGGCAACCGCCCGGTTGGTTTCGGCAATCGAGAGCGCCGTGCGCGTCACGTCGTCGAAGGCATTGGCATGGCGGGCGGACATCGCCGCCATGTCCTGGATGGCACCGGCGATATCGACGAGGTCGATGCCGAGCGTCGACGCCTCCTCGGCCAGCTTCGACAGGATATGCCGCAACGCCGGGTCCTCCGGCTGCGCATTCCCCTCTTCAGATACATCGACCGCCCTCATTGCCTGCATGACAAAGCTCCCCCGGTACATTAGCGGAGCGTCAGGCATTATGGTTAACAAGTTGCAAAAATTACGGGGACTTAGACTTAGGTTGTAGGCGGCGGTATCAGGCATTCCGGCCTGCGATATTTTTCCGCCAGCATGTCGTGAGGCTGTAACATGTTCGCGACATTGAGGCGCTGTACCCGCCGCGCCTCTTCATGTATCAGTGCCGCAGGGATAAAATAACAGATGTGCGCGCAGGGGAATTGTGAGCTCGAACACCGAAGAAAAACTGAAGCGCCCGCGCGGACGCCCGAAGAGCATAGACCTGGATCAGCGCCAGGCTGATATCATCGAGTCCGGTACCGACGTCTTCATCGAACTCGGCTATGCCAATACGACGGTCGATATCATCGCCGCCCGCTGCGGTATCTCGAAGCGCACCTTCTATGATTTCTACGAGGCCAAGGGCGACCTGCTGTCTGCGGCGATCAAGGCGCGCAGTGGTTCGATCTTCCACTTCCCTGAGGCCGACGCCGCTCTCGATGTGCTCCTCGGTCAGGTCTTCTATGTCGACGCCGACGATGCGCCGAGCCCGGCCAACATGCGCCAGTATTTCCTGATCGAAGTTGCCTGGGAAGCGACCGAATATGTGCCGCAGCTGCGGCAGGATTTCGATGCGGCGCGCGCCGAACTTGCAAGCTGGCTGCGGACACTGAGCGAAAGCGGCAAGATCATCGCCATCGATGCGGATGCGGCGGCCACGATGCTGATCGGCATCGTCTTCGGCAGCCTCAGCATCGACCGAACGGGCGCCGATCTCGACGTGCGCGCCAAGCGCACCAAGGCCTATCTGCGCTCCAGCCTGAAGATCTTCGCCAACGGCCTGCTGCCTTAAGGCAGCCGCTGCGGCCCCTGCCCTCAACGGCAACTCATCCAGTAAAAACAAGAAGAGCCCGGTTGGGAACCCGGGCTCTCCTTTCGAAACCGATTTGGAGGTCAATCTAATCGGTTGTCAGCGTATGATTAGAAGTCACGCTGCAGACGGAAGAAACCTTCCGTGTAGCTTGCATCCGGACGGCCATCGTCGAACTTGTCGTTGACGTAGGTTGCCGTCAGCTCGGTCGAGAGGTTCTCAACGATCTTGTAGTTGAGCGTCAGACCAGCGCGCCATTCATGGCCACCGTCGAAGCTGTCGCCAAGAGCGCCACCCGTCTGGATGTCGTCGATGTACTGAGCGCCGGGGGTGATGGTCAGCTTGTCAGTTGCCTTGAGGGCGTACTGAGCAGCAACAGACCACTTACCAGCGTCGTAGTAGTTGTTGTAGCCGCTGGAGTAGATGCCAGCGATTTCAAACGTGCCCGGACCAACGTCGGCGCCGAGCTTGACGCGAACTGCGCCTTCCTGGGCCTGCGTGTCGTAAGAACCGAGAACTTCCCAGGTGAAGGCGTCGAACTTGCCGCCAACTGCACCGTCGATACCAGCGTCGCTGCCGCCGTTACCGGACGGAGGAGCGTCGGTCTGAACGAGTTCTTCAGCTGCGATACCAGCGTAGAAGCTGCCGCCGTCATACTGATAACGGATTGCGTTCGGCTTGGTCGTGCCATGGAGGGTAGCGAGGACGTCCGTTTCGCCGGAGAAGTCGTTATCCCACCAGTTAGCGAATTTACCAACCGTTACACCAGCAATGCTGATGAACGCTTCGTCGATTGCCGTGCCGTTGCCAGCGCCGCCGAGGGTCGTGGAGTTGCCAACCGTCGGGCTGACTGCATCGCTGCCGCCGGTGCTGGTGCCGCGGTAGTTGGTTTCGAGGACGATACCGCTGGTGAGCGTGCCGTATTCGGTGTCGCTCTTAGCGGTGAAGGTTACGTGCGAACGGGTGTGGGCAGCCCAGTCGTCCTGATTGTTGCCGTCGTAAGGATCGCCAGCGCCGAAGCCGACGTCGAAGCGGAGGTAGCCGCCGATCTTGAGGCAGGTTTCCGTGCCCGGGATGTAGAAGTAGCCAGTGCCGTAGGCGTCGCAAACCTTGACGTATTCTACTGCTTCCGGTTCGGCGGCGACGATAGCGTCGGCAGCCTGTGCACCGGATACTACTGCGAGGGCAGCAGCGGAGCCGAGAAGGAGGCTCTTGATGTTCATTTTCTGTCTCCGTTCCAGAGGCCAACCCCAAGGTTGGCTCTTTGCTTAGCGCGATGGATGCGGTCCCCTGAAATTTCAGTCCGCCATGCGTTTCCGAACATTTGCTTCGGTCACGGGCTGGATATGAACAGGAGGCCCCGGAGTCGTCAATTATTTAATAAACGTATTCGTACCAAAATTATCCCGGAAGTTTTTCTCGTTGTATTTTTACCACATTGTGGCCATCCGGGGCGGCTCTTCTGTGTATAACCTCGCGAGCACGTTAAGAAAAAATTAAGGAAAGCAAAGCGCTAGCGGCACGGCTTTACGGAGTGAAGTAGGAATTCCGGCTTATCGCAATGCGGGCCGGATGATGGCAGCGAGCCGGCCGCACGATGGCGGCCGGATCCGGCATATCAGGCATCGTGGCGGCGGCAGCCGCGCACGAAGAGCTGGATGCAGCTCTTCATATATCCAATGAGAGAAGCGCGATCCGGCAGGCCTTCACCGGCGCTCATGCGCGATGCGAAGCCGCCGAACATCATCGAGATCAGCATGGTCGCCGCATGGCCGGCATCGTCCACCTGGAGGATCTGGCGGACGTCCTGGAAGGAGAGCCAGTCGGCGAGGTTCGACATCGTCGCCTGTGCATCATTGCTCTGCTGGCCGCCACCGAGCCGCGGGCCGGACGGATAGAGCGCTGCAATGCAGGTCGTGATTCGACGCTCGGTCTCGGCCGAATCGTTGAGATCGAGATGGAAGATCGACATCAGCACGTCTTCCGGCGCCCGCGGCTCGTCGAGCGGCCGAGGGAGTGCCAGCAGCTGACGGGGTGATGCGACGCGCGACGTGCTCCACTGCAGACCGTCCTTCGCATATTTCTTCGTCCGAGAGTTGAGCGAACGGGTGACCGCCGCAAAACGCGAAATATCCGAGTAGGTGATCTCGAAGCTCAAGTCGTTCAGCCCGCGGTGCAGGCGGAACGTCTGGCCGCCGCCGAGATGAAACTCGGATGCGCCTGTTTTGGCAGATACGGGATAGACCGCCGCAAAATGATCGTGCAGGGCCTTGTAGAGCCGGGGATTATTGAGATCGGTCAACGAAGCGATCGAGCGATACATGGCGCGCTCAGCGCCATCCTGCTCGGCCAGGCCACCGTAAGAAGGTTCACGCAACATTTGATTGATCCTGGCGGGCAATGGCTTCGTTCCGTTCGAGGAACTCGGCTGATGGCCCGCTGCGTGGCGACGAGAGAAAGAAACCATCCGCGTGGCGTCTTTCAGGTGCGGGAAAGTGACATATAGGTCACAGTGTTATGCTCCTCACTGGCCCCCCGGTCGCACTTGGATGAATAGCACCAAGCTCACCCAGTACTTATATCATATTTTTGTGAGCGTAATACACGGATCCCTAATAGAGGTCGCAGTCTGAAACGGCTGATTGCAAAGCTTTCTCAGCTTTTCCCGCGTTTACAGCGCTTTAGACAGTCATATCATCCATTTGCGAAGTATTGCCGCCGCCTACCCGCGCAAGTCATCTGCGACAATCTGTCATTATTTGCGGAACGCATATGTACCGAAACGCGAGCGCGAATACCGCCAAAGGCGTGCCATGCAGCTGTTCATGCAATTTTCGAGTGAATTCCGACTCAGCGCTAAATCGCGCCGATTTCCTTGAGCTTCCTCAGCACCGCTTCGTTCGGCTCGCCATTCTCGGGCAGATTATAGTGCTTCTGGAAGTGGCGGATGGCGGCGCGGGTCTGTTCGCCGGCGACGCCGTCGACGCCGACATTGGCGTAGGCCATGTTGGCGAGGCCCTTCTGGATCTTCAGGACCAGGTCGACGCTGGTGAGCTCGCCGGAGGTGACCTGCTTGGGGGCGGCGGGTGCGGTCTTCACCTGCTTTTCGGCGCTGCGGATTGCGGCGGCGACCGGGTCTTCCGCCGAGGCCTGGGAGGTGACGTCCTCGCGCGGCTTTTCGGCGGGGATGGTCGAGGGGCCGATGGAATCGGTCTTCAGGGCGGCCAGCACATCCGGCGTCGCATCGCCGCTCTGCGGCATACCGACGGTTTCCTCGAAGAACAGGATGGCGGCGCTGGTGCGCGGACCGATGACGCCGTCTGCGGTGCCGTTATAGAGGCCGCGGCGGATCAGCTCCTTCTGGATATCCATGACCAGCTGATTCGGCTGCTGCCCCGTGGCCGCATTGGCGGGCGGCGTGGCGTTGGTGGTCGAGGCATCGCCCTCTTCGCCCGGGCGCTCGATCTTGAAGGTGGTGACGTCGCCCGGATGCGGCTCCTCTATCGACGGACGGCCGATCGAGAAGGGCGAGGTCAGATCGCGGGTGCGGAAGAAGGGATGCGGGTGGTTGCCCGGCTGATACCAGAGCGCATTGGCGGCAACGAAGGAGAAGATGACGACGAAGGCGACGGTGCCGCCCGCGACCGACGGATTGCGCGCAACGACGCCGCCGAGCATCGAAGCGCCCGTCATGCCAACGCCGCCCAAGGCGGCTGCCCCCGTGAGAAGCAGACCCGGCTGCTGCCGGCCCCTCTTCCCCTTAGGCGATTTTCGCTTGCGCGCGGCCATCGAACAGCCCCTCTTCCAAACCGGCAGCCGGTGCTGCCGCAGTCTTCAGGCGCGGCGGAAACTCGACGGCCGTCTCCCGTGCCGCATCGGCGGCAGAGGCGCCGGAACCATCCGCCGCGATCGATATGGTGATGATGGTGCCCTCGCCCGGCGCGCTGGCCAGCGCAAAGTGGCCGCCATGCAGCGCCACCAGCCCCTTGACCAGCGACAGGCCGAGGCCCGTGCCTTCATATTGGCGGGTATAATCGTTCTGGATCTGCATGAACGGCTGGCCAAGCATGGCGAGCTTGTCGGTGGGAATGCCGATGCCGGTATCGCTGACGCTGAGCTGCAGCACGCCTGCGCGCACCGACGCGTCGACAGTGACCGCCCCGCCCTGCTCCGTGAACTTCACGGCATTGCCGACGAGATTGATGAGAATCTGCTGGATGGCGCGCTGATCGGCAACGACCTCGTCGAGATCGCGCTGGATGCGGCTCGTCAACGTCACGCCCTTGCTCTTGGCCTGCAGCGCCAGCATCGCCTCGCAGGAGCGGATCGAGGCGCCGATATCGAAGGGCTCGAGCATCAGTTCGTAGCGGCCGGCCTCGATCTTGCTCATGTCGAGCATCGTATTGACGACCGACAGCAGATGGGCGCCGGAATCGCGCACCAGGCCGACATATTCGCGCTGGCGCTCGTTTTCGAACTTGCCGAAATACTCGCCGAGCAGGATATCCGAGAAACCGAGAATGGCGTTCAGCGGCGTGCGCAGTTCGTGGCTGACGGCAGCGAGGAAGCGGGATTTCGCGTCATTCGCCGATTCGGCATCGGCGGCGCGGCTCTGCGCATCCATGCGCAGCTGCTGCTCGACCGAGACATCGCGCAGCTGGGCAATGACGGCCGCAAGCTGACCCTCGCCATCGCGGCGCGCGGTCATATCCATGCGCAGATAGGCGAACTGGCGCAGATCCCGCGAGACGCCGGGACGGTCGAGCCTGAGATCGACGCTGACGGACTCATCGCCCTGGCGCAGCTGATCGAGCGCCTGCAGGAAGAGGATGCGGTCGGAGACATGCACCTGCTCGATGAAGCCGCGGCCCTTGGGCTCGCGCATCCAGGCCAGATAGTCGCTGATATCGCGGCCGCCCGACGCGGTGACGTTGCCCTGCGCATCGAGGAAGAGCACGAGGCCGGCGCTGTTTTCCAGGAAGAAGTCTTCGGCCGGCTGCGAGGCAACCGAAACCGTCGCCTGCGTCTGGCGCGACAGTGCGATGCTGCCGACGGCCGAAAACAGGAAGGCGGCGCAGACGGTGGCGACGCCGGCAGGCAGCGCCACAGCAGGGCTGGTTATAAAGGAGAGGCCGGCAGGCGCCGCAATCAGCGCACCCGAAGACAGGAGAGCGAGGCGGCGCAGGATGGCAAGTTCGCGTTCAGCCACGGCCTCGCCGCTTCCCGTGCGGGAAAGCCAGCTGGCCGCCGCCCGGTCCACGAGGGCTGCTGCCCGGTTGCCGATGTCACTCAATACTCGCACGCAATACCCGCCCGAAAAGGCTCTTTAACAAGACCGGACAATAGGCCCTGGCCGCTTAAAGAAAGGATAAGGCAAAGGCCGCCTCCACAGCCGGAAGGCGGCAAAAGTCCCATTTTGGACCATCCGGAAGCTCCTTTGTTTTTTGTGGTTAATAGGGGGTAAGCGATGGATTTCGCTCGCATTTCAGCTTCGCGTTAACTTTTGCGGCGAGCCCGCCATTGAGATTCCCTGCAATTACAGGCGGCAGGTCCCGCCATGCTTAACGCCGATGGCTACAATTTGACTGAAATACGGTCCAACGGCCTTTATTTAAAATTCGAATTAAATTTGCCGCAAATGCCACGGAGTTTCGAAAAGTGGCATTCGCACTTCCGCGCTAGGGTGAAAGCACACCGGAAACGGACCCTGATTCGGCAACAAGACCGGACGGGAAAACAGGATGGGCAACGACAATGAGACTACTGATCAAAGGAAGCTTCTGGTTCGGACTTGTGCTGGTGCTCTTGCCGCTTTTCAGCTCGGAAAGCTCGACGCGCCTCGCCAACGACCCCCAGGTCCAGTTCTCCGACGCCTTTACCGCCGTCAGCGGCGCCTATGACTATATTACCGGCATGTGCGGCGAGAAGCCGGAAGTCTGCAGCAAAGGCGGCGAAACGCTGACCGCGCTCGGCTACCGGGCCCGCGAAGGCGCCCGCGTCGCTTACCAGCTGATCGACAGCCAGCTTTCCGGCGACGAGAAGGACAAGCCGTCCGCCAAGATCGCCGAAGCGGCAAAGGCCGTCGCCCCGCTCGCCACCCTGGCGCCTGCCGCAGCGCTCGCCCCTTCCGCAAAGGAAGAAAAGACCGCCGCGCTGAACCAGCCGATGCCGTACCGCCCGCCGGTCGATGATGCGTCCGCCTCCGACGCGGTCGTCACCGGAACCGTTCCGGCCGTCATCCCGACCCCGAAGCCGCGCCCGGTTTCCTGACCAATTCCGCGGGCTCCGGCCCGCAACCAAGCTTGCACACCGGTCTTCCCCAGAGGGAACGCCCCGTGCCTGACGTGCCTGCCCTGTTTATTTCAGCATTTTGCTGCGCCGTGAGGATGCCCATCCTTCACGGCGTTTTCTTTTTAATGGTTCAAAACGGCGGCCACTTCACCTATATGCAGGGCATCACGGAAAGGCCCGCGCTCCCATGGCATCGCTTGACGAAATCATCGACGACTTCTCCTTCCTCGACGACTGGGAAGACCGCTACCGCTATGTCATAGAACTCGGCAAGGCGCTGCCCGATCTTGCAGACGACAAGAAGACCTCGGAGAACAAGGTGATGGGCTGCGCCAGCCAGGTGTGGCTGGTGACCCATACGGACGGCAATGCCGACAATCCGGTCATGACCTTCGAGGGTGATTCCGACGCCCATATCGTGCGCGGCCTCGTCGCCATCGTCCTCGCCACCTATTCCGGCAAGACCGCCTCCGAAATCGCATCGCTCGACGCCTTCGAAACCTTCTCGAAGATCGGCCTGGTCGAGAACCTTTCGGCGCAGCGCTCCAACGGCCTGCGCTCGATGGTCAACAGGATCAGGGAAGAGGCACGGGTGCGGGCTGCGGCCTGAAGCGTCAGCTTTCGATCAGCTCGCTTGCGTCCGCCCCGCGCCCCCGCAGCCTCCCCGCATCGCGCGCCGGTGACCGGCCGAACTGGCGGGCATATTCGCGGCTGAACTGGGTGGCGCTTTCGTAGCCCACCGAGAATGCCACGCGGGCCGTATCGCCGGGATCGGCGAGCAGGCGGCGGCGGGCTTCGTGGAGCCTCAGCTTCTTCTGGTACTGGATCGGGCTCATCGCCGTCACGTCCTTGAAGTGCTTGTGAAAGACCGACGGGCTCATGCCGGCGATGCAGGCGAGCATTTCGACGGTGATTGTCTTGTCGAAATTCTCGCGGATATGGCCGATGGCGCGGCGGATCTGGCAGAGGCGGCTGTCGCTGACGACGAGCTGGCGCAGCGCCGGCCCATACGGCCCCTGCAACAGCCGATAGATGATCTCGCGCTCCAGCATCGGCGCCATGACCGGAATGTCGGCCGGCTTGTCGAACAGTTTCACCAGCCGCAGCCAGGCATCGGCAAGCTCCGGCGTCACCGGGCTGATGCCGAAGCCCGGGCCATCGGCAGGCGGCGGCAGATCGGGCATCGTCAGGATGATGTCGCTGACCACGGCGATATCCAGCGTCAGCGCCAGCGCCAGATAGGGATGATCGGGGGCTGCCTCGACGATCTGGCAGGCGCCGGGCACCTCGATGCTGGCGACGAAATAGCTGGCGCGGTCATAATGCAGCGCCCTGTCGCCGATGATGGCGCATTTCGAGCCCTGCAGCACGAGGCAGAGCATCGGCTCGTAGATGCCTGCGATCATCGGGGTGCGCGCCGAATCCCGGGTGATCGTCACCCGCGGCACCGGCGTCTGCGTCAGGCGGCCGTCTGCGTGTTTCAGCGCGCGATCGCGCAATTCGTCCATCACATCCATCATGAACATATGGTGACATGGCGGCCGGACGCAAGACAAGGCGCGCAGCGGGCGCGCATCACACGTCAGGAGGAATAGGCAAGAAGCCGGGACTTTAGGGCTCACGCCGGAGGGGCGATCGACACGATCTCTGTTGCTCCACAAACGGAGTGCGAACATGACCCATACGAAGACTGCAGTGGTGACCGGCGCCAACAAGGGCATCGGTTTCGAAATCGCCCGGCGGCTGGCGGCGGAAGGATACCGCGTCTTTCTCGGCGCCCGCGACCGGGGCCGCGGCGAAGCGGCCGCCGCCAAACTCAGGGCACAGGGCCTCGACGCCCATTGGCTGGAACTCGACGTTACCGACGACAGCAGCGCCGTCTCGGCCGCCGAGGCACTGGCCAAGGAGACCGGCACGCTCGACGTGCTCGTCAACAATGCCGGGATTGCCGAGGGCTTCGGCATCTCGCCGCTGGAAGAGCCGATCGAGATCACCAAGAGGGTCTACGAGGTCAATGTCTTCGGCCCGATCCGCGTGACCCAGGCCTTCATGCCGCTCCTCAAGGCTTCGAAAGCCGGGCGGATCGTGATGATGAGCAGCGAGCTCGGCTCGATCCAGTCGCTGCTGGATCCCGGCAACGAGTTCTACGCCATCAACGCGCTCGGCTACAACAGCTCGAAATCGGCGCTGAACGCCGCCACCGTCTCGATCGCCAAGGCCGCCGAACCCTTCGGCATCAAGGTCAACGCCGCCGACCCCGGCTATACCGCGACCGAGATGAACGGCAATAGCGGCTACCGCACGGTAGAACAGGCCGCCGAAGTGGCAGTCAAGCTCGCCACCGTCGGCGAAGACGGGCCGACGGCTGGGTATTTCAACCATAATGGGGTGTTGCCGTGGTAGGCAGCCATTGGCTGACCTTCTGCAAGGACACCGCCCCTGATGGGGCGGTGGACAGGCTCGGCGCCGGCGTGTCTCAAAGAACGGACACGTCGAGCGGCGGCGGGGGCGGTGGCGGCGGTGGAGCAACGGCAGCCGGTGCCGTGCGAGGCGGGGGGCCGCCCTTCCTGTCGCTTCCCTGGTCGGTGCGGGAATCGCTGAAGAAGCCGCCGGCCTGGCAACCTTGAGTACGATGATTGCGATGCTGTTCCGATGTGACGAAGCGATTGCCGTCACACCCGCGGTGCCTGTTCTGATCCGTCGCCACGCAACCGCTTGCGATGACGACGAAAGGCAGGATGCAGAGCGTGTAACGCATTGTCATGATCTCTTCCTTTCGAGGTTGTTACCCCTCTGAGGACAAAATCCACAACCTGGCGTACGTTCCGGATTGCAGCGGCATCAAGCGCTACATCCTGTGATTTGGATAATCTTGGATAAGGATGGGTTTAAGCTGTTGGTGGCATTGGGGAAAACTGTTTGATTTTGGGGCTGCGGCGCTTGCTCGCCAACCGGCAGGGGTGCAGGTGGTTTGGGGCCATGGAGAAGTGTTCGGCTTTAGAAGCCCGGGTCGAAGCTGACGATATGGAACCCCATCCCGAGATCTGCGGAGGTTGTTCTCACTCGAGACAGGTCCGATAGAATTTCGCCTATAGTGTAAATGGCGCTGTCCGGGGAATATTTCGCGTGAAACTCCAGTGCCGAGCGGAAAGTCTGCGATTGTTCGAAGTCAGACGCCCACCGCATGCTTCCTTCATCCCGCCAAATATCTAAGAACCCGCCCCCATTGTGCATGCGCTCACAGAATTCGATCCGATGCCCTTCAGCAATAAACGTGTGCTTGCGGCAGTTCTGCTCATATTCGTCAAAAGGAGCGCGCATCTCCACAAAACCACGCTGAAGTAGCCAATAGCCGAGCCCGAAATGGCCATATGCAGCAAAGAACAGACCCGGCAAGACGGCGGCAATAATCGACAGCCTGCGTCGCCACATCAATGCCGACACTAACCAAAGAAGCCAGAAAATGAAGATATAGAAAGAATATAATTCCCGATCGGAGATCGGGCTAAGACTGTAATACGATGCGAAACACATTGCGATGATCAGTGCTATCGCGCCGCAGTACTGACCGTATCTAATTATCATCGACGTTACGGACCTCCGCCGCGAGGGCATCTCGTTTTGAGGCGTCTTCGGCGGCAGCCTCTGCCTTCTGCCTAGCCCAATAGTCTTCATCGAGATCTTTCCAGACATAGAAGCCGTTCCAGACGCCGAGCCATGCCGAAAGGCAGGCATCGCCTGTCCCACGAAAACTGTGACGCCCAGCCCCGGTATCCGGCAGATTCAGCATTCTGAACAGCGCGGCCAACAGAGCCAAAGCCCACGAGCCCACAATCCAGGGAATCGCCAGATGCCAGAGGTAAAAGATCACTGCCAGACCAATGAGCACGACGGCGCGGTAGATGTTGAGCTTGCTCATCCGGCGTCTTTCACGGCAGCCGGCGTATCACGTCGCTCGGCCGGCCGTCGCCGACGAACATCTGTCTGATCTCCAACGCGGAGATGGCGAGACAGGCCGAGAGAACAAGCACGAAAACCACTGTCAGAAGAGCGTTTGCAACAAGCCCTCTGCTGCGCCAGCCGCTGATGAATTTGCGGAGAAAATAATCAAGCGGATCTTCGAATGATGGCATGGTGACTTGCCTGCGCAGACAATCTCGCAAGCCTTTTATCGTTGTTCACCAAATTCCCGCCACGCGCGAATGGTCACATGGCCGGGCTCCAAAACGCGATCGCCCCGCTATTGAGCTTTGCTTACGTTGGGGGCTGAAGCCGCGGCACCGGCTCAACGTGATATCTCTTTCTGAATTCGCGGAGAACCATTTCGAGCGTCGCTTGAAACGCACTTTGGTCAAAGCTTGTATTCTTGCCTCGCTCATGAAGATACCGCCAGTCGATGAAAGCATCCTTGTACTGATACAGAAGATGACGAATGCCGTAGTCCACGAAGAGGATGTTTGGATGATACGGGGCGACTGACGTTTTGAACTCCGCGTCGAGCTTTTCTTGGCTCTCCGGCTTCAGGCTTTCAAACAGCTTTATAAGGTTGTGTGACTTGGCAACTTTAGGATCGTCGTAGTCAAATACGAACCACGCTTTCAGTGCCAATTCCATGGAGAGCGCCAAAAGCATCGGCTCAACACCGATGTGGTTGCCCTCCCTCAGGTCGGCATGTTCTCCGAACCCTTGATCTGGGAAAGTCAGAGTCTTTCTCAATATCGCCGCAGCCGCGTCTCCGAGCCTGATGGCATCCGATAGTCGTGCGCTCATTTGATGCCCGCTGGATTGGTCTTGCAACTCAGCGAGATACTAGAGCAACACTGCCACTTTACCAAGTGAAGCGATCACGAAGCTCAACCAAAAGAAGCTGCTGCCCCCTACGCGCTCCTCGCCCGCTCCGTCGCAAACCCCTGCCCCACAGCCGCCCCCACGCACCCGCCACGCGTCCGATTCCGCCCAGCGCTCTTGGCCTCATAGAGCAGCTTGTCCGCCCGCTCGTAGATCGCCGCGAAATCCTCGCAGCCGGCGAGCGCGGTGAGGCCCATGCTGGCGGTGACCGGGCGGCCGAGGCCGGGGACGGTGTGGGCGACGATGGCGGGGATGACCTGGCGGCGGAGCTCGGCCTGGGTTTCGGCATCCTCGCCGCGCAGCAGGAGGACGAATTCCTCGCCGCCGAGGCGGTAGGCGCGGGCGTGCGGGCCGGGCTGGAGGGCGCGGGCCACGGCTTTCAGCACCTCGTCGCCGGTGCTGTGGCCGTTGACGTCGTTGATCGCCTTGAAATGATCGATGTCGATGACGGCGAGTGCGCAGAAACCTTCGGCGCGCAGCTCTTCGAACTGGCGCTCGATGGCGCGGCGGTTCAGGAGGGCGGTGAGCGCATCGGTTTCGGAGAGGCGTTCGAGCAGCTCGGCTTCGTTGCGGGCGCGGTCGCGCTCGCGCTTCATGGTGACGAAGCGTTCGGCAACGCCGAGCGTGGTGAAGACGACTTCGCAGACGCAGCCGGCATAGAAGAGCAGCGCCGCATCGGTGCTGTGCAGCCAAGGAACGAGACCCGTTACCAGCCGGATCAGGCCGACCGCGACCATCGGCGCATAGCCGATCGCCTGGTAGCGTGCAGCGCGGCTTCCGCGGCGCCAGGCATCGATCATCGACAGCATGAAGATGGCAAGGACCGGGGCGAAGGCGGCCGTATAGGCGCTGGACTGGATGGGGCGGGCGACGAAGGGGAAGGCCGCGTGGAAAACGCTCAGGAAGATCGCCCAGGCGGCGCACCAGGGCAGCACGCGCCTGAGCAGCGGATGCATCAGGCCGGGCTCGACGAAGCTGTAGGTGAACATCGCCCCCGAGGCGACCGTCATGCCGAAGATCACCGTCGTCATCCAGCTCAGCGTCATCGCCGGCGGATCGAAGAGCAGGACCGAGAGACCGGATGTGACGAGAATGGTTGCCAGCAGCGAGAAGGTGAGCGCCGTGTGCCAGAGAACGAAGGTTTCGCGCAGCGCCCGGTAGAAGGCGGCGTTGAAGATCAGCGGCATGACCAGCATGCCCGCGAGCCCCGCCAGAAGCAGCGCGAAGCGCATGTCGCTGACATCGCCGGCGGCGTCGACCGGGGCGAGATAGGCGCGCTCCAGCGTCATCTTGTGGCTCGGCAGGTCGATGGCGGCGACGATCTGCCGGGTCTCGGCCGTGACCTCAGGCAGGTGCGCCTTGAAATAGCCGCCGGCCATGGAACTCCGGAGGGCGGCTGCGGCGATGGTGTCCTGACGGATCGCGCCATCGCGGTCGATCGCGAGGAGATGGACGGCTTGAAGCGCTGCGCGGCGTGAGAGAAAATAGCGGGGAAGCGGCTCGCCGGGGGCGATCTCGAAGCGCAGCAGGACGCGCTCGGCATCGAGCGAGAATTCGCGGGTATCGCAGGACCATCGCTTCTCGTCGCTGATGACGGCGGCGACGTCTTCCGAGAGGTTTGCGGGGGCCCAGCAGGAGCTTGGAATCCCTGATGGCTCCGCTTCGCCAGCCGATGCGGCAGCGAAAGGCAGCAGCACCATCAGAAGCAGAACGGCCAGCGAAAGCAGGTTTCGAAGTCCACTCGTAGTCATGACTTTCCCTTACCGCGAAAAGCTTTTGATGCCGTTAATCGCGGCCCCAAGAAGCTGCCATCGCCGGTGTCATGCGGCAGCGCCGCAGGGGCGGCAAATGGCCTCGCAGGGATCGCCGGATAGTGTCACAATCCTGTTCGATTTGATGTTTAGAGCGCAGAAAAACGGCACAGAGGATCGTCGGATGGCAGAAGAAAAGCCCCTTGAATTCGCAGGCGGGATCGTGGATTTCGATGCCGGGCATGGCGAGGCCGCCACCGTCGAGATGAAGGACTACAGCGACAGCCTGGCGCAGGCCAAGGCGAAGTCGGTGCGCCTCGTCGATGCGATCACCGGTGCGGCGCTGAAGAAGAAGGACGCCATCCATTTCGACGACCTGCGCCCTGCCCTTGCCGATTTCATGCGCCAGAAGCATCCCGGCCTGCGCTCGGACGACTATATCAACCGAAAGGTCGTCGACGACTATCGCGGCCAGTACATCGCCGAGCTGCTGCGCGACGAGCGCGGCGAACTGTCCAACCTTGAGGACGAGGTCGTCGAAAGCCTCAGAAGCCACGATACGCTGGCCGAAAACATCGAAGAGGATTACGAGGAGCGCCGCTCGATCGGCGACCGCGTTGCCGATGTCGTCGCCACCTTCGGCGGCAGCTGGACCTTCATCATCTCCTTCTGCCTGTTCCTCGCCGTCTGGATGGGCATCAACGCCCTGATGGGCGAGCAGCGGGCCTTCGACGCCTATCCCTTCATTCTGCTGAACCTCATCCTCTCGACCATCGCCGCGCTGCAGGCGCCGATCATCATGATGAGCCAGCGCCGCCAGGAATCGAAGGACCGGCTGCGGGCGCTCAACGACTACAAGGTCAACCTCAAGGCCGAACTGGAAATCCGCCACCTGCACGAAAAGGTCGACCACCTCCTGAACCGGCAATGGGAGCGGCTGACGGAGATCCAGCAGATCCAGATCGAGATGATGCTGGAACAGGCCAAGGCCGCCAACCGCGCCCTGAAGCTCAGCAAGGCGCAGAAGACCAAGACCAGTGCGCTGAAGAACCTGTTCAACGCCTCGAAGGCGGACGAGACGGATAGCTAATTGCAGGGCACTCAGGCGGCGACGCGGATGACCTCGGCGGCGCGGCCGTATCGTGCCACTGATGCCGCGTGAAACTTGATGAAATCGGCCGCCGTCAGCGGCTTCGAAAACAGCCATCCCTGCCCGAAGGTCACCCCGTGTTCGCGCAGGTAGCTCGCCTGCTCCTCGGTTTCCACGCCCTCGGCGACGGTGAACAGCCCAAGCTCCTTTGCCATCTCGATGATATGGGAGGTGACGGCGCTCGTTGCGGTGCCCTTGCCGATCGTGTCGACAAAGGACTTGTCGATCTTCAAGGCGTCCATCGGCAGCCCCTGGAGATATTGCAGGCTGGAATAGCCGGTGCCGAAATCATCGATCGCGACGGAATGGCCGGCCTCTCTGGCGCGATCGAGGCTGATGCGGGCCGCATCGATATCGATGAACCCCCGCTCGGTGGCCTCGAACCAGATCTGCTCGTTGCGGATGCCGGTTTTCTTGAGTTTCAGCGACACCATGTCGAGGAAGCGGCCGGTCTTGATGTCATCGGCGGAGATGTTGATCGCGACGTGCAGCGACCGGTCCTGCTCCAGCGTGCGCCCGAGATCGCTGATGACGCCATCGACGACCTGATCGGTGATCGCGGTGATCAGGCCGGTTTCCTCGGCGAGCGGGATGAAGAGGTCCGGGCGCACCATCGTGCCGCTCGGCCATTTCCAACGCACCAGCGCCTCGGCGCCGACGCAGACGCCGGTCGAAAGCTCGACGATCGGCTGGTAATGCACGAGGAATTCGCGCTTGTGGATGCCGATCTCGAGCTCGCCGCGCGGCGAGAGCCGGCGGCGCGAAAAGTAGACGACGATGCCGACGATGAAGGCAGCGATGAACAGGCCGGCCGGGAGCAGCAGAAGCAGCTCGCCGCGCAGCCGCGAATAGACCTTGGTGACGGGCTCGGTGACCACGGCGGCAAGGCCGCCATCGGCAACGGTGGCGAACATGTCGCTGCCGTCGATGCCATCGGCCTTTTGTTCGAGGTGGCGGCGCGCGAAGGCCACATCGGGGCTGTTCTTGCCATCGATCAACAGCCCGGTGGAATTCGTGAGTGCCAGCGAGACATCCGGCGGCAGGCCGACATCGACAAAGCGGGACGGCGTCACCAGCACATTGTGGCTTCCCAGATGCAGGGCGACCATCGGCTTGGCGTGCGTCACGGCCGGCTGGATGCGAAGCGTGACTTCCACGCCATCAGGCGTCACGTAATCGACGCGAGCCTTGCCGATATCGCCTTCGGTCAGGCCCCAGGATGTGCATTTGAGTTTGCCGTTGTCGAAATAACCGATCTCCTCGACGGAGGGCGTATTGATCGTCAGCGTGCGCATCAGCGCCAGATGGGCGGGGGAGCAGCGAGCGGCGCCGGAGGCCTCCATATCGACCAGCGCCTTGCGGGCATCGGCAAAGGTGAAGCGCGCGCGGGCGATCGCGTCGTTGCCGGCTTCGTCGAGAACCCGGAGCTCCTTGTTGATCGCCAGCTTCCAGGAGGCATAGCCCATGACCGCGAGAGGGATAAGCGCGCCGACGGTTGCCAGCACGACGCTTAGTACGATGACCCTTGAACGCCTTGCCTGCATGCGGACGACCCTCCACAGAGCCCCATTCAGCCACAAATCGCTTAACGCAGGTCTTAGACCGGAATTGCAATTTTAAGTATTTTATCGGGTTGAATTCGCGCGCACCGCGGTTTGCCTCAGCGCTCCGCCTTCTGGAAGATGTGGGCGGCCGATATGCGGGTCGTGGGGATGACCGGGCCGAGAAGCGCGCGAAGATTCTCTGTCAGTGCCTCGGGACACGTTCCTGCCGTTCCGGGGCGAGCGCCAGGAAGGGTGAGAGGCTGCGATGCAGGGCGACGAAGCGCTCGATGCCGTAGTCTTCGGCAAGCTCGACATGGCAGAAGAGCCTCTCTTCGAAAGCCTCTGCCTGCAAGGGCCTGGCAAGACCGCGGAACACCGCGGCGACATCGTCCCGCGATTGCCTCGCAATCGGCTGCTTATAGCCGGAGCGCCTGAAGGCCTCCTCCACTGCCTCGGCCTGCCCGGCCACCGGCTGGGGCTCCTTGTTCCACAGCAGCACGGCAAATCCACCCGGCGCCAGCACTTCGCCAATGCGCCGGACGCCTCTTTGCTGATCGATCCAGTGAAAGGAGGATGCGGCAAGAACGATATCGAACTGGACCGGGAGATCGGCCTGCTCCAGCGTGCTCGTCTGGAAGGAGACATCCGGAAAAGGGGCGAGGGTTTCACGCGCAATCGCCACGAAATCGGCATTCGGCTCGACGCAGGTAAAGCGGCCGCCGAGCGCGGCGAAATCCTGCGTGGCGGTGCCCGGGCCGCTGCCGATTTCCAGAATACGACTGTGCGGCCGCCACCCCGCGACGGCTGCGGCTGCGGCTATCAGCGCAGCCGGATAACGCGGCCGTCCCTCCACGTAAAACCGTGCACCGCTGGAATACCAGCGCGCCTTCTCATCGTCGGTTTTTCGTCGTAGATCGGCAAGCGTGATCCTCCATCATACCGCTTCCTTCTCGACAGCGGGCCGGCGACTGTTGCGGACGGTCAGTGTCGGCGCCGCAAGCCAAGACTATGTTCCCGGCTGGCATGCCGGTGTTGCCGCGCATGGCGGAATCTTAATCGTGTCACCATATCCTGAGTTGCACACGAACATCGGTAGCACCCACGCGATCAGGGAGGTCGCCCATGCTGTTTCTCGAGTTATTGCGCATTTCGGCCGCGGTCTTTCTTGCCATGTTAGTTGGCGGAACACTCGGTGGAAAGATCGGTGGTGGCCCGGCGTGGAAAAGCGCGATCGCAGTCTTTGTCGGCGTTCCATTATCCGTGGTGGTGTTCTTTCTAATGCAAGGACGCGGGTCGCCGGCATCGCTGATTGCCGGTCAAGTCCTCGTCGGCGTGACGTTCACCTGGCTGATAGGATGGACCCTTGGATTGCGGTTCTACCCCATCCTCGGCATGCTGATCGGCGGCTGCGCTTTTGGCGCGGTGGCGCTAAAGCTGTGTCTCGTTGTGATTGCCGCCCGTGATGCCGCTCCCTACTAACGGCCACATGTGCCGCAAAGCTGCGAAAGCAAGGTCCACCTTGATTTGGCTTTCCGGCTGCGCATCTCTGCGGTTAGGCTAGCCCGGAATAACCCCGCTTATGGAGATGAAACATGTTCACCCACGTTATGATCGGCAGCAACGACCTGGAGCGGTCGCGCCGCTTCTATGACGCCACCTTCACCGCCCTGGGCGGCAAGCCCGGCGAGATGGATGCGCGAGGCAGGCTGATCTATGACCATGAGGGCGGCCGGCTGATGATCACCACACCGATCGACGGCAAGCCGGCGACCGCCGCCAATGGCGGAACGATCGGCATGGGTGCCGCAAGCCAGGCCCACGTTCTCGCCTGGCATGCCGCCGGTGCCGCGCATGGCGGCACGGCAATCGAGACCCCACCCACGGAACGCCCGAACGGCGCCTTCGTCGCCTATCTCCGCGATCCCGACGGCAACAAGCTGACGGCGCGCACCAAGGCGACGAAGTGAAATGGGCATGCGTCAGGCTTTGGCCGCCTCCGCTAGGAGCGGTCATTACAGCCGCCACAAAAACCACTAATCTCCGCCTGGAATTGGCTTGAAGAGGGCCGCTATGGATGAGGAAGTCTCAGATCGCGTCGTTGAACAAAGGTGGCGAAATCGGGTTATCGAAGCTGTCGAAGTTCTTGCTCGGGGGAACGAAGGGCTCATTGCGGTAAATTACAACGAATACTTCCTGGGGTTTTATGACTGCTGGGACGATGGGCAGCTGCTCGTGTGGCCGAACAGTGCCTTCTCGGCCGAGGAAGAACAGGCGGTGAATGCGCTGGGGCGTATGCTGGAAGGCATCACAAAGGATACGCTGCAGTTCCAGAGCGAGGCAGAGTATATTCGGTCGGGATGCGCTGAACGGATCAAGCCTGTGGCGCAGCACGTTCTTGAACTGTTTCTGTCGCGAGGCCGGTTTAGCGAGGATTATGAGGAAGCATCGCCGACTCTCACTGGACCTCAACCTAGCTAGGGATGTGGCTCTTTTCCGGGAGCAACCGCTCGGCGGCGATGCGGCCTCGGCGGCGTTAGGCGTTGAGTGGGCATTGCTCTCGATCAGAAATGCGTAAACGGCTCGCTGGAAACGCTGCTTCGACGCTCTTCTCCTGCCGCATATCGAGGAAGGTGACCGACAGCCGCGGCAAAGGCATCGCGAATTTCAGATTGGCTGAAGTTGCGGTCCCATAGCTCGGTCATGAGTGTCGTCATGATATCACACAGCGGCTCTGTTGGATGACCGTCCTGCCTGGAGAGCTCGGCGCAACGCAAGGCGAAATTCGAGGCTGCGGTCAGGCTGAATACGCCCCACGGTTCTTCACTCTGCTCGGGCATCTTTGACCTTCCATCATGTTGCTCGCCACGAGAATACACCTGGAAAGCAAATTGTCTGCCAAGGGCTCGCCGCAATCCCGACAGTCCGCGTCAGGCCTTCGTCGCTTCCGCTCCGGCCTTCGACTTCAGCAGGATGATGAGAAGCAGGCCGGCGACGATGAGGGCTGCGCCTTCGAGATGATAGCGCTGCAGCTGCTCGCCGAGGATGAGGTAGGCGAGCACGGCGATGAAGATCGTCTGGATGTAGAGCAGCACGCCGGCCCGCGCCGCGCCGAGCGCCTCGATGCTGCGGTTGAAGAGGTAGTACATGATCGCGCCGCCCGGGATCGCCACGTAGCCGAGTGCCACAAGGCCGCTGGCATTGAGCGCCGAGCGCTCGTCGGAGGCAAGCTCGAAGAGGTAGAAGGGCAGCGCCGTGGCGACCGCGGCGCCAAGCAGCAGAACCAGGAGCGCCAGGCGGTTCAGATCGAATTTCGCCCGGCGCAGCAGCACCGTATAGAGGCTGAAACAGAAGGCGCCGGCGACGATCCACAGCTCGCCGGGATTGAGGTCGAGCCGCAGGAGTGCCGCCGGGTTACCCTTGACGATGATGACCAGGATCCCGAGAAAGGCGAGGATCGAGCCGATCACCTGCCAGCGCCCCATCGGCTCGGCCAGGATGAAACGGGCAAGGATCATGGTGATGATCGGGATCAGCGCGATGATGATGCCGGCGGTCGTGGCATCGGCATGTTCGAGGCCGACGAAGATCAGGCCCTGGCAGATCGCCAGCCCGATGCCGCCAATGACGAGCAGCTCCGGGCCGCGAGCCCGCGCCAGCGCGATCATGGCGGGGCAATGCCGGTAGACGATCGGCATCAGGATCGCCCAGGCGATCAGCACCCGCCAGAAGCACAGCGCCCAGGGCGGCATCTCGGGGGAGACCCATTTGGCGGCGATATAGACGCCCGCCGACAGCAGCCAGCAGAAGACGCCCACGGAATAGGCGGCAGCAAGCGAACCGCCCGGCCCCTCTTCCGTCCCGACCGTGTCACGATGGACCGCCAAGACATGTATCGCCATGGACGAGTTATGCCACAATTCCCCTGCGCCGAACAGATGAGGGTAGCGGCGCGCTCAGCCGCCCTGATCGCGATCCATCTTGATCTGCCGCAGCATGCTGTGGCCGGAAACGAGGAGCTCGAGCAGGAAGGCGGCCAGCGAGGCCATCAGCGAAACGATGGCGCCGCCGAAGAACCACACCAGATTTTCTGGCCTGAGACGCACGGCAAGCGCGCCCGAGAGAAGATTAAGGATTGCGCAACAGGTGCAGATACCCGCGAAAACGCCAAGGATGACGGCCGCCTCAAGGATCAGGGTGCGGCTGCGCAGATAGACGAGCTGGCGCGAGCGGTTTTCGCGCGGCAGGTGGGTGTCCGTCACCTCGTTCAGCCTGTCCGAGACGCGCCCCAGGCGGGTGACGTAGATCCCGACAAAGGCCGCGGTGCCGGCAAGCAGGAAAACCGGGGCAAGCGAGGTCTGGATGATCTGAGCGTAGTCGACAATGATCGGAGGGGTGTCCATCCGGATTCCCTAACAGTTCGATGCTGCAACAGGATATCAGGATATGACGGGGGCTTCCACGGAGGCAATGTGAAAGGTGGAGGCTCGGCCAGAGGGGACGTTGGCACGGCTTGGCTCGCCGACTAGAAAGACAGGAACAAACGAGGGAGGATTGCGATGACGGACGTGCTCGACGAGGGGCCTTTCTTTCATGGCACAGTCGCAACTTTGCGCGCGGGTGATCTGCTCACCGCGGGGTACAGGTCGAATTACCATCCTGATGTCGTCATGAACCACATCTATTTCACAAGCCTTGTGGACGGCGCCGGGCTTGCCGCCGAAATTGCCGCCGAACTCATCAAAGGCGGCAGCATTCCGCATGTCTACGCTGTGGAACCGACAGGGCCATTCGAGAACGACCCGAATGTGACAGACAAGAAATTCCCCGGAAACCCGACCCGGTCCTACCGCAGCCGCGCACCGCTCAGGGTCCTCGGCGAAATCACGCACTGGACCCGATTGACGCCCGAAGCTCTGCAGGCGTGGAGAGAACGGCTGGCCGTGCTGCTTTCCGATGAACGGGCCGAGATTATCAACTGATGTGGGGGGACGCGGAGGTGTGGTGTGGCCGCGGCGGTGGCCAGAGTGCTACGTCGTGCTGTGGGGGGCACGCTCTTCATGTACAAGGCGGCGGTTGCATCTGCGGCGTAGCGAAAGCCAGAAAACAAGTTTTGCTTTAATCTCGAATTTTTCGACACTACCATAAGTTAAGCATTCTTTAAACCGCTGCCGTAGTTGATGGAGGAAAAGATCATGAGCGATCAGCAAGGAAACGACCCGTTCGATGGCCCGCAAATGCAGGGGACGCGTTACGATCGTGCCGATATGTCAGGCGCGAATTTCAATGGCGTCAATCTCGCAGACGCACGGTTCTATGCAGTTCTGACGAATGCAAAATTCACCGACACCAATCTATGCGAAGCGGGTTTTGACGACGTCAACCTTGCAGGGGCGCGCTTTGACAACGTCAATCTGTCTGGCGCGGCTGTGACGAATGCGAACCTATCGCGATTGACCATAAGCGGTGTCACCTTGGCCGACACGGACATCAAGGATGCCGATTTGACCGGGATGCGCATCAATGGCGTTCTCGTAACCGATCTGTTCGCGGCCTACGAGCGGGCAAGAGGCTGAAGGCCGTAACCACGAACTGGACCAGATTGACGCCTGAAGCGCTGCAAGCGTGGAGAGAATGGCTGGCCGCGCTGCTTCAGATGAACGGGTCGAGATTATGAACTGATGCGGGGTGACGTGGAGGTGTGGCCGACGGTGGTCGCCAGAGCGCTACGCCGTGCGGTGCGGCGGCGTCCGCGGCGGAAGAGTCTTTTCAGCCCAAGGACTTGGGCTGACTGGATTCCTGTGACGTCCCGTGGGCGCAGCCCTAAGGCAACAGGAATGAGGGAGGTGGGTTGCCCTCCAAGGCACAGGGCGGCGAGGAGCGCGAACGGCAGCTTTGCGCCCATAGATTCGAGATCTATTCAGTCGGCCGGACCAGCAAACAGGATGAGATTTTCGTCCGGGTCTCGAACAATGAAATTTCGAGCGCCCCAGGGCTCCTTCTTGAGCGTCTGGTGAAAATCCACGCCGGCAGCCTGAAAATCCAGAAAGAGCCGCTTGATCTCACTTGCGGTGTCGACCGTGATCGAGCCGGAGAGCAGATGTTCGCGTTGCCGGATGTCGCCGACGAACACAGGCTCGCAAACGAGCCTCAGAGCGAGGCGGGCGTTGTCACGAACAACCTGCCCGTAGAATGGAGGGTCGCCGTAGACAAAGTCGAGCGCGAAGCCGAGTTTGCCGGTGAAGAATTCGCACGACGCTCTGATGTCGGAAACGAAGAGTTGCGCGGAGACGGAACTGAGAACCGGGTGGGATGCGGTCTGTTTGCTCTGATTGTTCATATGGGGATTGTCCATATGGGCTCCTGACCTGAGCGCCAGCCACCCTTCGAATCCCAATTGACGCGCGACAAGGTCTTGCGCGTCTTTGAGCTTGAAACTGGATTCCAATATCTGATTATCGTCGAGATGTTGAAATCGTGGCAAAGCAGCGCGGATATGGGCCGCGACCGGATAATACCGCTCGCGATGCCACCGCAGATACTGCTTGGCTTGCTTCTTGAGGTTTTCGAGATTCGGCATAGGCGCTACCTTTGAAATTGTAGGCGGGCGTTGCCCAGTCGGCTCAACTGCCGGTGCACCCTACGTAGCGCTATCTTCAAAATGCAGAACTTCCGTGAGACGGTCAAGACCCACGACCTTTCTATCACAGAGCCTTCGATCGAAGTCCGAAGAGTTTCTGCAACGACAGCCGTCATGGCCAGATCATCGACCGCGTCGAGCGAGAATGGATGACCCGTTTGGGCCGACGTCGGTCACCAGCCCGCCGCCAGCCTTCGAAAGGATTTTGCAGCATCGCGTCCCAGTCAGCCCAAGCGCAGGGCGGTGTAATCACGTCTGCTTTGCGCAAACGCCAGTCAATACCGGATCGCTAACGTTATGTAAGACACGCGCGAAGGCGTTTGGACATAGCTGGCATCAGGGCCGGATTTACGCCTTGCAATCTACAACGTCCGATGGCGAGATAGACTCTCGCCAACATTGCACGGAAAGCACGAGATATTGGAAAACATTGCGCACTTAATCGCTTACGACGAGGCTGGGGAACTGTCTTCATTAAAGCCTTTATCGGATGAGCAAGTTGCAGCAATCGCCGCGCAGCATCCCGGAATCTCGAACCAGTATCTTGAGTTTGTTCGAGAGATCGGTATCGGTTCGACGACAAGAGGTCTCAATGTTTATGATCCAGAGCCTGCATCAAACGCTGAAATTCACCCGTCCTACCAAGCCTATCAATCTTTGAGTTATAGGGCACTGACTGGACGCCCCCAGTCCCCAGTGAACCCGTTTCCTGCCGACGCGGTCGCCGTCGCAGACAGTGGGGCATCATGGCGGTATTGCCTTTGCCCATCGGTAGGCTCGGGAGTTTTCTGTCTGGACATGGCTGGTCCAAGCTTCGAACCTGAGTGCGATGATTTCTTTTCGTTTGCCGCGCGCACCTTAATCCTCGGCAGACGCTCGGATCAGTAGTCTCTCCTAGGGCAGGACTGTGACCATCGCCAACGCCGAATCTCGAAAGAGCTGCGCTGGGCGACCACCGCCCCTCCGTCTCTTCTAAATCAACGCAGCGAGAACCTTCATCAGCTCAACCGCCCTAGCCCTGCTCAGGGTGACTGATGCGTTGGCTGTGTGTGTGCCGCGGCCATCGTCACTGCGTGTTTCAGACACGTTGAGCCGAATTGTTCTGTCGTTGGAGCTGATTGTTGCCGTCAGACTAGCGCTGCTCGTGGTTGTTTCGTCCCAAGTACAGCTCTGCTTCATCCCATTGATCGGATAGGGATTGTGGATAAAACGCTTAGGAAAATCCATTACGAGTATCTCGCGGGGTGAAAGAAAGCGCAGCATGCCACGCGGCGTTGTTGCGTCAACACACCACCGCACCATCACCGACACGATTTACCAAGCATTATATTTAGTGTCAGATGGCTTCATGATCGAACCTACCATAAATTTTGTCGAGCTGTCTGAAATCCGAGCTTTAACGGAACGGCTCTTTGAGAGGCTCCGAGAAGTGGGGCTTGATCGTGTGCCGCTCGACCAAGGTCCTTTTTGGACGGTTTTCTTCGATGAGGCGTTCGGCGAAGTAGCGCCCGAGCCGATGCTGACCGACGTTGGCGATTGCGTCGCCGATCTGCGGGCGGAAGTAAGCGCCGAGGAAATGATCGGCTGGCATGCGCTACATCATTTGTCCGAACTGCTGAGTTACCTTGCGAAGTGCGATCTCGATGGCAATCT
>Ga0102591_1000570_pt1 | contig 68063 bp, 57 predicted proteins | sample AraplaCol_mCL_r2_2_FD_76860 | JGI IMG/M metagenome (GOLD analysis project Ga0102591, IMG submission 76860) | Arabidopsis root microbial communities from North Carolina, USA - plate scrape MF_Col_mCL_r2 (SPADES assembly) (version 2) | ecosystem: Host-associated > Plants > Roots > Endosphere... | reverse complement strand
GCATCAACTTCAAGACGGCCATCGAGGGCGGCCTGCTGAAGATCATCTCCAAGATGGGCATCAGCGTCATCTCCTCGTACCGCGGCGGCTACAACTTCGAAGCCGTCGGCCTGTCGCGCGCCCTGGCGGCCGAGTTCTTCCCGGGCATGCCCTCGCGCATCTCGGGCATCGGCCTGGCCGGCATCGAGACCAAGTCGGTCGAGCTGCACCGCAAGGCCTGGGGCGAGCCGGCCGTGACCCTGCCGGTCGGCGGGTTGTACAAGCTGCGTCGGTCGGGCGAGGCCCACGCCTTCGAGGCGCGCCTGATCCACACCCTGCAGAGCGCCTGCGACACCGGCGATTTCGAGCTCTATCGCCGCTGGTCCAACGGCCTGCGCACCCAGAAGCCGATCCAGCTGCGCGACCTCTTGGACTGGCGCTCGGATCGCAACCCGATCTCGACCGACGACGTCGAGAGCGTCAACGAGATCCGCAAGCGCTTCGTCACCCCCGGCATGAGCCTGGGCGCCCTGGGCCCCGAGGCGCACGGCGTGCTGAACATCGCCATGAACCGCATCGGCGCCAAGTCGGTGTCGGGCGAGGGCGGCGAGGACTCGGCGCGCTACAAGCCCCTGCCGAACGGCGACAACCCCAACAGCGCCATCAAGCAGGTGGCCTCGGGCCGGTTCGGCGTCACCGCCGAATATCTGAACCAGTGCCGCGAGATCGAGATCAAGGTCGCCCAGGGCGCCAAGCCCGGCGAGGGCGGGCAACTTCCTGGCTTCAAGGTCACGGAGATGATTGCACGTCTGCGCCACGCCACGCCGGGCGTGATGCTGATCAGCCCGCCGCCGCACCACGACATCTATTCGATCGAGGACCTGGCCCAGCTCATCTACGACCTGAAGCAGATCAACCCGATCGCCCGGGTCACGGTGAAGCTGGTGGCCGCCACCGGCATCGGCGCGATCGCGGCCGGCGTGGCCAAGGCCAAGGCCGACGTCATCCTGGTGGCCGGCAATGTCGGCGGCACCGGCGCGTCCTCGCAGACCTCGGTCAAGTACGCCGGCGGTCCGTGGGAGATGGGCCTGTCGGAGGCCAACCAGGTCCTGACCCTGAACAACCTGCGCCACTCGGTGGTGCTGCGCACGGACGGCGGCATCCGCACCGGCCGCGACGTGGTCATCGCCGCCATGCTGGGCGCCGAGGAGTTCGGCATCGGCACCGCCTCGCTGGTGGCCATGGGCTGCATCATGGTGCGCCAGTGCCATTCCAACACCTGCCCCGTGGGCGTCTGCACCCAGGACGAGGCCCTGCGCGCCAAGTTCACCGGCACGCCGGAGAAGGTGATCAACCTGTTCAGCTTCGTGGCCGAAGAGGTCCGCGAGATTCTGGCGGGCCTGGGCTTCAAGAGCCTGCAGGAGATCGTCGGCCGCACCGACTTGCTGGCCCAGGTGTCGCGCGGCGGCGAGCACCTGGACGACCTCGACCTGAACCCGCTGCTGGTCCGCGCCGACCCCGGCCAGAACAAGCCCTACTGCACGGTCGAGGGCCGCAACGCGGTTCCGGACACCCTGGACGCCCAGATCGTCCGCGACGCGGCGCCCCTGCTGGAGCGCGGCGAGAAGATGCAGCTGACCTACACGGTCCGCAGCACCGCCCGCTCGATCGGCTCGCGCACGTCCAGCCACATCGTGCGCAAGTTCGGCATGAAGGGCCTGCCCGCCGGCCACCTGACCGTCCAGCTCAAGGGCTCGGCCGGCCAGAGCCTGGGGGCCTTCGCGGTTCAGGGCCTGCGCATCGAGCTGACCGGCGAGGCCAACGACTATGTCGGCAAGGGCCTGTCGGGCGCGACGATCGTCATCAAGCCGGCCCGCGGCCTGGCGGCGCCCGAGACCAACACCCTGATCGGCAACACCGTGCTGTTCGGGGCCACCTCGGGCCGTCTGTTCGCGGCCGGCCAGGCCGGCGAGCGCTTCGCCGTCCGCAACTCGGGCGCCACCACGGTGGTCGAGGGCTGCGGCGCCAACGGCTGCGAGTACATGACCGGCGGCCAGGTGGTGATCCTGGGCCCGACGGGCGGCAACTTCGGGGCCGGCATGACCGGCGGCATGGCCTTCGTCCTCGACCAGCACGGCCGGTTCGAGAGCCAGGTCAATCCCGAGAGCATACTGGTCCAGCGCCTGGCCTCGCCCTACTGGGAAGGCGTGCTGCGCTCGCTGCTGGCCGAACACGCCCGCGAAACGGACTCGGCCTTCGCCGAAAGCCTGATCCGCGACTGGGACCGCGTGCGCGACCTGTTCTGGCAGGTGTGCCCGAAGGAGATGGTCTCGCGTCTGCCGCAGCCGCTGGCGGCGGAAGAGGCCGTGCACGAGCGGGCCTAGCGCCACTTTGCAGATGGGTTAGCATGGGCCTCTCAACCGGAGAGGTCCATGCTGTCCGCCCTGATGATCCTGGTCGCGGCGGCGACGATCCAGGCCGAGCCCGGGCCGGGTTGGGACGATCCCCATGATCTTGGGAAGATCGGTCCGTGGGCGCTGACGTGCGTACGCGACGGAAGCTTCACGAGCTGGAACCATGTCGAAGGCTGCTCCGCCAGGGCTTCGGTCGGCGGGGCGCGGCTGATCATCGTCCGGACGGCGAACGAGGCCTATACGGTTGTCGACGGCGTCCAAGGCTGCTCGCCTCTCGTCAGCCAATCGGGCCTTTCGCTAAGGGCGTTGAACAGGCCCGGTGCGGCGCGCGTCCGGCTGGTCCGCGAGGCCTTGCGCCGCACGATCAGGGCCGTCGTGGAGCGGTGCGGCGCGGGTCCGGAATACAAGGCCTTCGTCGTGCGCGACAGCGACATCGAGGCGTTCCTGAAGATCAGTGAGGGGCTCCAGGACCTGAACGGGCCCGGGTCGTAGGGATCAGGACGCCGGCCGCACGCCCACATACCGCGCCCGGGGCCGGATCAGCTTTCCCGTCTGCAGCTGCTCGATCGCGTGGGCGTGCCAGCCCGCCATCCGTCCGACGGCGAACAGGCTGAACGGCGCGTCCGCCGGCAGGGCCAGGGTGCGGGCCAGGGCCACCAGGGCGAAGTCGATGTTCGGCGCCAGGCCCGTCGCGCCTTCCGTCTCGGCGCGCAGCTCCGCCAGCATCGGCGGGACCTTGAACGCGTCCAGCAGGGCCGCCGCGCGCGGGTCGCCGTCGGGATAGAGCGGATGGCCGAAGCCCGGCATGGCCGCCCCCTGGGCCAGGCGTTCGGCCACGGCCCGCGCCGGGCCGCGCCGCTCGGCCTCGTCGACGAACATCTCGACCCGCGCCGCCATGCCGCCGTGCAGGGGCCCCGACAGCGCCGCCAGCCCGGCCAGGGACGCCGCCGCCAGCGACGCCCCGGTCGAGGCCGCCACCCGCACCGCGAAGGTCGAGGCGTTCAGCTCGTGGTCGGCCAGCAGCACCAGGCTCCGGCGGACCAGGTCGGCGCCCTGGGCGTCCAGGCCCCAGGCCTCGGCCAGGCGCTGGTGGATCGGGCCGTCGCCGATCGAGCCGGCCACGGCGTCGGCGGCGGCTTCCAGCAGTCCGGCCGCCTCCATGGCCAGGGCCAGGGGCGCGCGGCCCCGCGCGGGCGGGTCGATCCCGGCCCGGGCGGCCAGGGTCGAGAACAGGCGCGCGCGGGGCGTCTCGCCCTTCTTGGGTTTCTTGGGCTCCGGACCGGTCAGCGGCGCGCCGTGGCCGCCGCGCAGCAGGCGGGCCGCCTGCTCCAGGCTGTGCATGCGGGCCAGGTCGACGGCGTTCTGGCCGCGATAGAACAGCCGCCCGCCCTCGACCGTGGTGATCGCCGAGGGCAGGACCGGCTCGCCCCAGGCGATGGCCTCGGCCGCCACGTCGGCGGCGCGCCGGCCCCGGGCCTTCTTGGCCGCCAGGGCCGCGACGTCGGAGGCGCGGTAGAGGCTGCGGCGCGGATCGTCGGGATGGGCGACCGCGCCCACCCGGCCCCGGCTGACATAGGCGTACAGGGTCTGGGCCCGCACCCCCAGCGTCGCCATCGCCTGTTCCGCGTCGATCCATTCGGCCATTTATATTGATTACATTGATCAAGATTGACGATCAAGCTCCGGAGGCGTGGATTGCGCGGCGAAAGGAGACCTCATCCATGTCCAAGGGTCTTACCGCCGCCCAACACGCCGGCTTCGTCGCGGAAGGTCTGGAAGGCGTCGTCGCCGCCCACACCGTGCTGTCCGACGTCGACGGCCAGGCCGGCCGCCTGACGATCCGCGGCTACACCGTCGAGGACCTGGCCCATCGCGCCGGGTTCGAGGGCGTCGCCCACCTGCTGCTCGACGGCTTCTTCGACGACCTGCCGTCGGACCTCGCCCCGGCCCTCGGCGCCGCCCGCGCCCGCGCCTTCGCCGAAGTGGCCGCCCTGGACGAGGGCCTGGCCCGGCGCGATCCGGTCGAGGCCGTCCGCGCCCTGATCGCCCGCCTGCCCGACGGCGACGGGCTGGACACGGCCCTGCTGCTGCTGGCCGCCCCGGCCGTCTTCACTCCCGCCGTGCTGCGCGTCGCCGGCGGCCAGTCGCCGGTCGCCCCGGACCCGGCCCTGTCGCACGCGGCCGACATGCTGCGCATGACGCGCGGCGTCCCGGCCACGGACGGGGAGGCGAGGGCGCTGGACGCCTATCTGGTCACGGTCTGCGACCACGGGCTGAACGCCTCGACCTTCGCCGCCCGGGTGGTGGCCTCCACCCGCGCCGGCCTGACCTCGGCGGTGCTGGCCGGGATCTCGGCCCTGAAGGGCCCGCTGCATGGCGGCGCGCCTGGTCCGGTGATCGAGATGCTGGACGCCATCGGCGCGCCCGACAACGCCGAGGCCTGGCTGCTGGCGGCCCTGGCGCGCGGCGACCGGCTGATGGGCTTCGGCCACCGCATCTACCGGGTCCGCGACCCGCGCGCCGACGCGCTGAAGGCGGCGATCCGCCAGCTGGCCCAGACCTCGAACACGGTGCCCGGCCGCCTGGCCTTCGCCGAGAGCGTCGAGCAGGCCGCCCTGCGGATCCTGCGCGACCACAAGCCCGACCGGCCGCTGGACACCAATGTCGAGTTCTACACCGCCGTCCTGCTGGAGGCCCTGGGCCTGCCGCTCAAGAGCTTCACCTGCGTCTTCGCCATGGGCCGCACCGCCGGCTGGATCGCCCACGCCCGCGAACAGCTGGCCACCGGCAAGCTGGTTCGCCCGCAGTCGGTCTATGTGGGGCCCAGGACCAAGGCGGCGGCCTAGGGGGTGAAACGGGGGACACACACTCACGCCACGGTCCGAGCCGATCCTGCATGGTCTTGCCGTGAGTGTGTGTCCCCTCCTTCGTCCACCGCGAGTCGTTCTCGCTGGGGCTGCATCGCGGGCCTTGCTAAACAACGGGCATGTCCACGTCCGCCCCCGCCCTGACCGCCGCCGAGTCCGCCAAGCTCACCCGCCGGGTCACCGCCCTGTCGGTGGGGGTGGCGACCGTGCTGATCGTGATCAAGGGCGCGGCCTGGCTGGCCGGCCATTCGGTGGCCATGCTGGCCTCGCTGGCCGACAGCGGGCTGGACCTGATCGCCTCGCTGATCACCTTCTACGCCGTGCGCTACGCCGCCGAGCCGCCGGACGCCGAGCACCGGTTCGGCCACGGCAAGGCCGAGGCCTTCTCCAGCCTGACCCAGGCGGGCCTGGTCTTCGCCTCGGGCGCCCTGATCGGCCAGGAGGCCATCCGGGGCCTGCTGCATCCCAAGCCGATCGCCGCCGAAGGGCTGGGCATCGGCGTCATGGTCGTCTCGATCCTCCTGACCCTGGCCCTGATCCGCGCCCAGGCCGAGGTGATGAAGCGCACCCGCTCGGTGGCGGTGTCGGGCGACAAGGCCCACTACGCCGCCGACCTGGCGTCCAACACCGTCAGCCTGGCCGGCATCGCCGCCGCCGGGTTCCTGGGCCTGACCTGGGTCGACGCCGCCGCCGGCCTGGTCGTCGCCGCCTGGCTGGTCTGGGGCGCGATCGGGGTGTTCCGCGAGGCCAGCCACCAGCTGATGGACCGCGAACTGGCCGACGAGGACCGCGCCCGCATCGTGGCCCTGCTGACCGCCGACCCCCGGGTGATGGGCGTGCACCAGCTGCGCACCCGGGCCTCGGGCCCGTTCGTCCACGTCCAGGCCCACATGGACTTCGACGCCGAGACGCCCCTGGTCCTGGCCCACACCCTGATGGTCGAGGCCGAGGCGCGGGTGCTGGAGGCCTTCCCGACCGCCGACATCCTGCTGCATCCCGACCCGCGCGGCCTCGCCGAGCCGCACGCGGGGGCCTTCAGCGAGGTCGAGCCGTTCTGAAGGCTTGCCCCGACGGCTCCGCAGGGCCAAATGGCGCTTCTTCCGAGACGTTAGAGCGACCGACCTGATGGACGACACCCTGGCCAAGCTTCCGCCGACCTTTTCGGGCGCCACCGTGCTGGTGCTGGGCGACGTGATGCTGGACCGCTTCGTCTACGGGGCGGTGGACCGCATCTCGCCCGAGGCCCCGGTGCCGGTGATCGCCATCGAGCGCGAGACGGCGATGCTGGGCGGGGCCGGCAACGTGGCCCGCAACGTCGCGGCCCTGGGCGGCCGGGCGGTGCTGGTGGGCGTGGTCGGCGACGACGACGCGGGCCGGACCCTGCTGGGCCTGATCGACCGCGAGCCCAGCCTGGACTCGGCCCTGATCGTCGACGCCAAGCGCCGCACCACCGAGAAGACCCGCTACATCTCCGGCTCGCACCAGATGCTGCGCGCCGATCGCGAGGACCGGGGCGAGGCCGACGGCCAGGCCCTGCTGAAGGCGTTCGAGACCCACCTGCGCGAGGTCGACGTGGTGGTGCTGTCCGACTACGCCAAGGGCGTGCTGACGCCGGTGGTGCTGAAGGCCGCCATCGCCGCCGCCAACGCCGCCGGCAAGCCGGTGATCGTCGATCCCAAGAGCCGCGACTTCAGCCGCTATGACGGCGCCACGCTGATCAAGCCCAACCGCCGCGAGGCCGCCGAGGCCACCGGGATCGCCGGGGCCGGGGATGAAGCCGCCGCCGAGGCCGCCGACGCCATCCTGGCCACGGCCCCCAACCTGGCCGCCGCCCTGATCACCCGGGGCGGGGCGGGCATGACCCTGGCCGTGCGCGGCGAGGCGCCCGTCCACCTGCCGGCCACGGCCCTGGAGGTGTTCGACGTCTCGGGCGCCGGCGACACCGTGGCCGCGACCCTGGCCTTGTCGCTGGCCAAGGGCGCGCGTCCGCTGGATGCGGCCCGCCTGGCCAACCTGGCCGCGGGGCTGGTGGTGGCCAAGCTGGGCACCGACGTGGTCACCGCCGACGAGCTGGTCGAGGCGGCCCGGGGCGAGCACGCCGACCCCATCGCCGACAAGATCGCCGACCTGGACGGGGCCCTGGCCATCGTCGCCGGCTGGCGGGCGCGGGGGCTGAAGGTGGGCTTCACCAACGGCTGCTTCGACCTGCTGCACCCCGGCCACGTCTCGCTGCTGGCCCAGGCCAAGGCCGCCTGCGACCGGCTGATCGTCGGCCTCAACACCGACGCCTCGGTCCAGCGCCTGAAGGGCCCGACCCGGCCGGTGCAGAAGGAGGGCGGCCGCGCCACCGTCCTGGCCTCGCTGTCGGCCGTGGACCTGGTGGTGCTGTTCGACGAGCAGACGCCGCTGAACCTGATCAAGGCCTTCCGCCCGGACGTGCTGGTCAAGGGCGCCGACTACACGGTGGAGACCGTGGTCGGCTCCGACGTGGTGCTGGCCTATGGCGGCAAGGTGCTGCTGGCCGAGCTGAAGGCGGGCCAGAGCACGACCAATCTGATCGGCCGGATGAACGCCAAAGCTTGACCTTAAGAGTTAAGGTCCGCGGTCCAGGTCAAGAGTCAGGTCCAACGACCTGATTTTGGCCGTGAAGTCGGCGGAAGACCGGCGTTCAGCAAGTTCTTGTTAAACAAAACGGCGCATCGATCGAACGATGCAGCCTGAATGCGCGTGGGCATGAGCGTCGAACGAACCCTTCACCACTTCCCCCTGGACCCGGCCTCGCGCCAGGTGCGCCTCGCCCTGGGCGAGAAGCGCCTGCCGTTCGTCGAGGTGCAGGTCCGCTATTGGGAAGGGCCGGAGGCGTTCCTGAAGCTGAACCCGTCGGGCGTGCCGCCGGTGCTGGTCGAGACCAAGCACCAGCGCACCACGGTGGTGGCCGAGAGCCGCGCGATCCTCGAGCACATCGAGGAGCAGGACCCCGAGCCCGCCCTGCTGGGCCGCGAGCCGGGCGAGCGGGCCGAGGCGCGCCGCCTGCTGCAGTGGTTCGACCGAAAGTTCGACAACGAGGTCAACGGCTTCCTGCTGCACGAGAAGATGGAGAAGCGCCTGCTGCGGCTGGGCGCGCCGGACCTGTCGTCGCTGCGCCGGGGCCGCGACGCCCTGCGCGCGCACATGGACTACATCGAAGGCCTGCTGAACACCCGCGACTGGCTGGCCGGCCGCCGCATGAGCCTGGCCGACTTCGCCGCCGCCGCCCACCTGTCGGTGATCGACTATTTCGGCGACGTGCCGTGGAAGGACTTCCCGATCACCAAGACCTGGTACATGAAGCTGAAGTCCAGGCCCGCCTTCCGACCCATCCTGGCCGATCGCTGGCCGGGCCTGGCGCCGGTCGCGCACTATGACGATCTCGACTTCTAGCCACCCGAACGAGACCTTGCGGGACGATATCCGAGCCGAAGCCCTTCGGCTGGGCTTCGACACCTGCGGGTTCGCCAGCGCCAGCGACGCCTGGCCCAACGGCGGCTGGCTGCGCGAATTCGTGGCCGAGGGCTTCCATGGGGCCATGGGCTGGATGGAGGAGACGCTGGACCGGCGTTCCCACCCCACGGCCATGTGGCGGGACGCGACGACGGCGGTGGTGCTGGGCGTCAACTACGGCCCCGAGCACGATCCGCTGCTGGCCCTGGAGGACCGGTCCCGCGCCGCGATCAGCGTCTACGCCCAGGGCGACGACTATCACGAGGTGATCAAGAAGCGGCTCAAGGCCCTGGCCCGCTGGATGCACGGCCGGTTCGGCGGCGAGGTGAAGGTGTTCGTCGACACCGCGCCCCTGATGGAGAAGCCCCTGGCCCAGCGCGCGGGCCTGGGCTGGCAGGGCAAGCACACCAACCTGGTCTCGCGCCAGTTCGGCTCGTGGCTGTTCCTGGGCAGCGTGCTGACCACCCTGGACCTGCCCGCCGATCCGCCCGAGCGCGACCACTGCGGCTCGTGCAGCGCCTGCCTGGACATCTGCCCGACCAACGCCTTCCCCGCGCCCAACCGCCTGGATGCGCGGCGGTGCATCTCGTACCTGACGATCGAGCTGTCGGGCCCGATCCCGACCGAGTTCCGCCCGGCCCTGGGCAACCGCATCTACGGCTGCGACGACTGCCTGGCGGCCTGTCCCTGGAACAAGTTCGCCAGCCTCTCCAGCGAGATGGCCTTCCACGCCCGCGAGACCCTCAAGGGTCCGTCCCTGGCCGAGCTGGCGGGACTGGACGACCCGTCGTTCCGGGCCCTGTTCAGCAAGAGCCCGGTCAAGCGCATCGGCCGCGACCGCTTCGTGCGCAACGTGCTCTACGCGATCGGCAACAGCGGCGATCCCGGGGCGATGCGGACGGTCGAGCCCCTGCTGGCCGACCCCTCGCCGGTGGTGCGCGGCGCGGCGGTGTGGGCGGCGAGGCGGTTGCTGGACGCCGAGGCGTTCGCGCGGCTCGCGGCGACGGCCATCGAGGACGACGAGGCCGTGCGGGCGGAGTGGACCGGGGCCGCCTAGCCCCGCGCCAGCCGGACCAGGTACTGGCCGTATTCGGTCTTGCCCATGGCCTCTCCGAGGGCGGCCAGCTGGTCGGGCGAGAGCCAACCCTTGGCGAACGCGATCTCCTCGGGGCAGCCGACCTTCTGGCCCTGGCGCTTCTCGATGGCGCGGATGAACTCGGTGGCCTCGACCAGGCTGTCGTGCGTGCCGGTGTCCAGCCAGGCATAGCCGCGCCCCAGCTTGGAGACCGACAGCTGGCCCTGGTTCATGTAGAGCCGGTTGATGTCGGTGATCTCGATCTCGCCGCGCGGCGAGGGCGGCAGGTCGCGGGCCATTTCGACGACCTGGTTGTCGTAGAAGTACAGACCCGTGACCGCCCAGTTCGAGGCCGGCTTTTCGGGCTTCTCCTCCAGGGAGACCGCGCGTCCCTCGGCGTCGAAATCGACCACGCCGTACCGCTCGGGGTCGTGCACATGGTAGGCGAAGACGGTCGCCCCGACGTCGGAGGCGGCGGCTTCGGCCAGCATCTCGCTCAGGCCGTGACCGAAATAGAGGTTGTCGCCCAGAACCAGGGCGCACTTGTCGTCGCCGATGAACTCTCGGCCGACGATGAAGGCGTCGGCCAGGCCGCGCGGCGTCTCCTGCACGGCGTACTGGAACCGCACGCCCCAGGCCGAGCCGTCGCCCAGCAGGTCCTTGAACAGCGGGATGTCCTTGGGCGTGGAGATGATCAGGATGTCGCGGATGTCGGCCAGCATCAGGGTGCTGATCGGGTAGTAGACCATCGGCTTGTCGTAGATCGGCAACAGCTGCTTGCAGACCGCCCGCGTGAGCGGATGCAGGCGGGTGCCGGAGCCCCCGGCCAGGACGATACCCTTCATGGACAACTAGAGCTCCATCTCGGTCATGCAGGCGGCCAGGCTGTCGCGCCAGGGGCGGCCGCGCCAGTCCAGCGCGGATTCGAACTTCCCGCAGTCCAGGCGCGAATTGGCCGGACGCTGGGCGGGGGTGGGATAGTCGGCCGTGGCGATCGGCCGGACGCGGGCGCTCGGGCCCCCGCGCGAGGCCGAGATGTCGAAGACCGCCGAGGCCAGGTCGGCCCAGGTGGCGTCGCCCGCGCCGCTCAGGTGGTAGACGCCCGCCAGGGTCGGCGTCCCGGCCAGGGCGTCCGCCGTGCGCAAGGCCGCCTCGGCGCAGTCGCGGGCCCAGGTCGGGCGGCCCAGCTGGTCGGCGACCACGCCCAGCTCCTCGCGGTCGGCGGCCAGCCGCAGCATGGTCTTCACGAAGTTCGCGCCGTGGCGGCTGTAGACCCAGGAGGTGCGTAGCACGGCGGCGAGGCCGCCGACGGCGCCCACGGCCTGTTCACCGGCCAGCTTGCTGGCGCCGTAGACGCCCGTGGGGCCGGTGGCGTCGGTCTCGACATAGGGGCGCTCCAGCGCGCCGTCGAAGACGTAGTCGGTCGAGAAATGCACGAAGGGCAGGCCGCGGGCCGCGCAGGCCCGGGCCATGGCCGCGGGGGCGTCCCGGTTGAGGGCGTAGGCGGCCTCGGTCTCGGTTTCGGCGCGGTCCACCGCCGTATAGGCCGCGGCGTTGATCACCGCCGCCGGCGCGACGGCCGCCACCAGGCCCTCGATGGCGCCGTGATCGGCCAGGTCGAGGGTCTCGCGTCCGGCGAAGCTCATGGCGCGGCCGCTGGTGTCGGCCAGCCGAGCCAGTTCCTGCGCCACCTGCCCGTTGCGCCCGAAGACGAGGATGGGAGCCGGCATGGCCTCAGCTGGCCTTGGCGGTCAGGAGACCCAGGCGGCGGCCGTCATAGGCTTCGCGGAGCGGGCCCCACCAGTCGGCCCGGGCCAGATACCATTCGACGGTGCGGCGGATGCCGGTCTCGAACGTCTCGCGGGCCTTCCAGCCCAGTTCGCTTTCCAGCTTGGTGGCGTCGATCGCATAGCGGTGGTCGTGGCCGGGACGGTCGGCGACGAAGGTGATCAGGTCGCGATGCGAGCCTTCGGCGGACGGCGCCAGCTCGTCGAGCAGGTCGCAGATCGCGTGCACGACCTGCAGGTTGGTCCGTTCGTTGCGGCCGCCGACATTGTACTTCTCGCCCGGACGGCCGCTTTCCAGGATCATGCGCAGGGCGCGGGCGTGGTCCTCGACGAACAGCCAGTCGCGGATGTTGGCCCCGTCGCCGTAGACCGGCAGCGGACGGCGATCCAGGCCGTTGAGGATCATCAGCGGGATCAGCTTCTCGGGGAAGTGGTAGGGGCCGTAGTTGTTGGAGCAGTTGGAGACCAGCACCGGCAGGCCGTAGGTGTGCCACCAGGCCAGGGCCAGGTGGTCGGCGGCGGCCTTCGACGACGAATAGGGCGAGGTCGGCGCGTAGGGGGTGGTCTCGGAGAACAGGCCGTCGGCGCCCAAGGAGCCGTAGACCTCGTCGGTGGAGACGTGGACGAAGCGGAAGGCGGCCTTGGCCTCGCCGGCCAGGCCGCGCCAGTAGTCCAGGGCGCAGTCCAGCATCACGTAGGTGCCGACGATGTTGGTCTCGATGAACGGACCGGCGCCGACGATCGAGCGGTCGACGTGCGACTCGGCGGCCAGGTGCAGCACCGCGTCGGGCTTGTGCGTCTCGAAGATCGCCTTGATCGCGGCGCGGTCGGCGACGTCGGCCTGGATGAAGCTGTAGTTGGGCGAGCCGGCGACTTCGGCCACCGAGGTGAGCGTGCCCGCATAGGTCAGCTTGTCGACATTGACGACTTGATCGCCGGTATTCTCGATCAGATGGCGGCAGACCGCTGACCCGATGAAACCCGCGCCCCCGGTGACAAGTATCTTCACGCCCTAATTCCTTTAGGTCGGCGAAACGACGCCCTCGAACGCTTGCATCCGCTTGGTCCGCATGCACGCAAAGGACGCAATATCAGTTGCCGGATAGCTTCGATAGCCACCATGCCCTCTCCCTCGACCTCGATGCGGCGGATCGCCGGTCGGGGAGCGAAGGCCGGCTCAGACCAGGGCCCGCGCCGCCTCGCCGTAGGTGAAGGGCGTGTCCAGGTCGGCCAGCAACGGGGCCGCGCCGTCGCGGGCGTTGGTCGAGATCTGCTGGGGCGGGATCGGCCAGGCGACGCCGACGGCCGGGTCGTTCCAGCGCAGCGCGCCCTCGGACTGCGGCGCGTAGTAGTCGGTGACCTTGTAGAGCACCTCGCACTCGTCGGTCAGGGTGCAGTAGGCGTGGGCGAAGCCCTTGGGCACGAGCAGTTGCCGGGCGTTGTCGTCCGACAGCTCGGCCCCGACCCATTGGCCGAAGGTCGGCGAGCCCCGGCGGATGTCGACGGCCACGTCGAAGATCGCGCCGCGCACGCAGCGCAGCAGCTTGTCCTGGGCGTGCGGCGGCTTCTGGAAATGCAGGCCGCGCAGGATGCCGCGCGTGGTCGAGCGCACATGGTTGTCCTGGACGAACGCGCCGCCCTTGAAACCGGCCTCGGTCAACGCCGACTGACGAAAGGTCTCCGAAAACCAACCCCGCTCGTCGCCATGGCGCGCGGGCGTGATAAGCAGCACCTCGGGAATCGCCAACGGCGTGATCTTCACGATTCAACCCTTCGAGAAATGAGTTCGTCAGGCATGGCTTGCCCGAGCGGCGATGACAAGAGGGAGCCTGGACCGACGGTCAGCGTGATCGTCGTCTCCTACCAGAGCGGCCCCACCCTGGCGCGCTGCCTGGAGGCGCTGCGGGCCCAGACCTTCACCGATTTCGAGATCCTGCTGGTCGACAACGCCTCGACCGACGGCGCGCCCCAGGCCGCGGCGGCGGCCGACCCGGCGATCCGGTTCCTGCAGCCGGGGGCCAATCTCGGCTTCGCGGCGGGCAACAACCTGGCGGCGGGGCAGGCCCGGGGCCGCTGGCTGGTGCTGCTCAACCCCGACGCCTACGCCCGGCCCGACTGGCTGGAGGCCCTGGTCGCCGGGACCCGTCGCCATCCGGAAGTGCGCTGCTTCACCTCGCTGCAGATGGTGGCCGACGAGCCGGACCTGATGGACGGGGCCGGCGACGTGATGACCTCGGCCGGCATCCCGTTCCGCGGCGGCTATCGTCGCCGCCGTCCGGCCGACCTCCTGGAGGGCGAGGTGTTCTCGGCCTGCGGGGCCGCGACGATCATCGACCGCGCGCTGTTCCTGGAGCTGGGCGGCTTCGACGAGCGGTTCTTCTGCTATTGCGAGGACGTCGACCTGGGCTACCGCCTGCGGCTGGCGGGCGAGCCGACCCTGCTGCTGCCGGCGGCGGTGGTCGAGCACGTGGGCTCGGCCAGCACCGGGGTGCGGTCGGACTTCTCGGTCTTCCACGGCTCGCGCAACCGCGTCTGGACCTTCCTGAAGAACACGCCGCTGGCGCTGCTGTGGCTGACCCTGCCGCTGCACGTGGCGGTGACGGCCGGCCTCCTGCTGCTGCACTGGCGGCGGGGCGACGCGGGTCCGGCCTGGCGGGGCGTCCGCGCGGCCCTCAAGCGCCATGACCTCGACCCGATCCTGGCCTCGCGTCGCCAGGTCCAGGCCGCCCGCAAGGCCGGCGCGCTCGACATCCTGCGGGTCATGGCCCTGGACCCGGTGGCCTTCTTCGGCCGGCGGCTGGTGATCAGGCGCTACCGGCCCTCGGCCCGATAGGCCGCCGGGTCAGGCCCGGGACAGGTCCTCGACCAGCCGACGCATGAAGGCCGCGCCGCGCTCCATCTGGCTGATCTCGACATATTCGTCGGGCTGGTGGGCCTGGTCGATCGAGCCGGGGCCGCAGATCACGGTCGAGAAGCCCGCGCCCTGGAACTGGCCGGCCTCGGCGGCGTAGGGCACGACGCGCGGCGGGCCGTTGTCGCCGGCGATGCGGCGGGCGAAGGCCTCGGCCGCGCCGTCGACCTCGGGTGCGAAGGCCGGGGTCATCGACCGGGTCTCGACCCGGACGCCGCCTTCGGGGGCCTTGGCCTTGATCCGGGCGTCCAGCGTCTCCGCCAGGGCGAAGAACTCGGCCAGGATCGCCTTGGGTTCCAGGCCCGCCGGGACGCGCAGGTCGAAGATGAACACGCATTCGCGCGCCAGGATGTTGACCGCCGTGCCGCCGTTGACCTGGCCGATGGTCAGGGTCGCGCCCTTGGGGGTGAACGGCGAGGCGGGGTCGGCCTCGCGCTCCAGCCGTTCGGACAGCTCGACCAGGTGGTTCATCAGCTTGATGGCCACCATGTTGGCCGAAACGCCCAGGTGGGTCAGGCTGGAATGGGCCTCGCGGCCGGTAACCGTGACGCGGAAGCTGGCGATGCCCTTGTGGCCGCGCACGGCGACCATGTCGGTGGGTTCGCCCACCACCACCAGGGCCGGGCGCGGCAGTTCGTCGGCGATCACCGCGATCATGTCCGGCGCGCCGAGGCAGCCCACTTCCTCGTCATAGGAGAAGGCCAGGTGGACGGGGCGGTCGAGCTCGGCACGGGCCAGATCGGGCGCGGCGGCCAGGGCCAAGGCGAGGAAGCCCTTCATGTCGCAGGTCCCCCGGCCGTACAGGCGTCCGTCGCGCTCGGTCAGGACGAACGGGTCGCTGCTCCACGGCTGGCCGTCGACCGGCACCACGTCGGTGTGGCCGGACAGCACGACGCCGCCCTCCACCGCCGGGCCGATGCTGGCCAAGAGGTTGCTCTTGGTCCCGTCGGCGTTGGGCACCCGGCGGGAGGCGACCCCCAGGTCCGCCAGATAGGCCTCGACCCACTCGATCAGGGCCAGGTTGGACAGCCGCGAGGTGGTGTCGAAGGCCACCAGGGTGGAGAGGATATCGACGGCGCGGGCGGCCAGGGTCTCCGAGGACGAGATCGGGGACGACGCGACGGGCGGCGCGGTTTGGGAGGACGGGACCATGGCGCGACCCTAGCGCGCCCGCCGGCCCGCGCCTACCGGGACTGAGCCCCGATCGGCTCCGTTCGCGTTCTATGCTTCGAGCCCGGACAGACAAGCCCTCGAAGGCGCCCTCATGATCGACCTCTACACCTGGACCACGCCCAACGGCCGCAAGATCCCCATCGCCCTGGAGGAGCTGGGGCTGGACTACACGGTGCACCCGGTCGACATCGGCCAGAACCAGCAGTTCGCGCCGGATTTCCTGAGCATCTCGCCCAACAACAAGATCCCCGCCATCGTCGATCATGACGCGCCAGGCGGGCCGCAGTCGGTGTTCGAGAGCGGGGCGATCCTGGTCTATCTGGCCGAAAAGACCGGCAAGCTGCTGGCTCCCTCGGGTCCGGACCGGGTGGCGGCGCTGGAATGGACCTTCTGGCAGGTGGGGGGTCTCGGGCCGATGGCCGGCCAGCTGGGCTATTTCGCCCTGCGCGCCCCCGAGCCCATCGAGCTGGCCATCGACCGCTTCGCCGACGAGGTGCGGCGGTTGCTGGGCGTGATGGAGGGGCGGCTCGAGAAGGTCCCCTACCTGGCCGGCTACGACTATTCGATCGCCGACATCGCCGCCTATCCCTGGACCGTGGCGGCCCTGGAGGGGCTGGAGAAGATCCAGCCCGACCGGCCGCCCCTGCCGGCGGTGCGCGCCTGGCTGGAGCGGGTGGGCGAGCGGGCCGCCGTGCGTCGGGGGATGGCCGTGCCGAAGGTCTAGGCGGGGATAACCCCAGCGCCCCCAACAGTCGTCGTCCCGGACAGCCTCTGCGAGGCTTCCGGGATGACAACGGATAGGGGGCGAGATTCCTGCGAACGCGGACGCGCTCTAGACCGGCGCCTTCTGCTTGGGCGCCTGGATCTTCGAGGACAGCACGTCGATCAGCTCGATGCGGAAGATCATCACGCTGTTGCCGGGGATCGGGCCCTTGTCCTGGGCGCCGTAGCCCAGTTCGGGCGGCACGTAGAGGATCCATTCGTCGCCGGGCCGCATCATGACCAGGGCCTCCTTCCAGGCGGGCACCAGGCCCTGCAGCGGGAAGGACTCGGGGTGGCCGCGCTCGTAGGAGCTGTCGAACACCGTGCCGTCGACCAGCTTGCCCTCGTAGTTGACCTTGACCTCGTCGGTCGGGTTGGGCTTGGCCCCGTCGAGGGGGCCCGAGCGGACGATCTTGTACTGCAGGCCGTCGGCCAGGGTGACGACGCCGGGCTGCTTGGCGTTCTGGTTCATGAAGACCTGGGCGGCGGCCAGGGTTTCCTGCTGCTTCTTGCTGGGGCCGCAGGCCGACAGGGCCAGGGTCGCGCCGAGGGCGACGGCGAGGGCGATTTTGGGGACCAGCGCGAGGGGGCGGACCATGGGACGACGGGCTCCGACGATTATTCGTCCGTGCTAGACCATTTCGCGGTCTGTCGCGCGCCGATTTTGGGCGGCCCTCGTTTTGACACGGACAGTCACAGAACAGTGGTGGCGCGATATCGCGGCGCGCCCTAGAAACCGTCCCCACCCAGTGACTGCTCACGAGGCCCTCATGAAACCCGTCCGCAAAGCCGTCCTTCCCGTCGCGGGCTTCGGCACCCGGGTCCTGCCCGGCACCAAGACCACCCCGAAGGAGCTGCTCAACGTCGTGGACAGGCCGATCCTGTCCTACATCGTCGAGGAAGGTCGGGCCGCGGGCATCGAGCACTTCGTCTTCGTGACGGGCCGCAACAAGGGCGCGATCGAGGACTATTTCGACCACCAGGTCGAACTGGAGGCGGCGCTGGAGGCCAAGGGCAAGACCGCCCTGCTGAAGGAGCTGCGCGACGAGCTGCCCCGTCCGGGCGAGATGAGCTTCGTGCGCCAGATGGCCCCGCTGGGCCTGGGCCACGCGGTGTGGTGCGCCCGCGACATCGTCGGCGACGAGCCGTTCGCGGTGATGCTGCCCGACATGGTGATGTCGGCCGGCAAGCCCGCCCTGGCCCAGGCCATCGAGGCCTACGACCAGAAGGGCGGCAACATCGTCGTCGTCGAGCCGGCCCCCGAGGGCATGGCCCACCAGTACGGCATCGTCGCCCTGGACGGCCAGCAAGGCCGCCTGAACCGCATGACCGGCATGGTCGAGAAGCCGCCGAAGGGCACCGAGCCCTCGAACCTGTTCATCTCGGGCCGTTACATCCTGCAGCCGGAAATCTTCGACCTGCTGGAAAAGCAGGGCAAGGGCGCGGGCGGCGAGATCCAGCTGACCGACTCGATGCTGACCCTGCTGCAGACCCAGGACTTCCACGCCCTGGAATACGAGGGCGAGACCTACGACTGCGGCGACAAGATCGGCCTGCTGCGGGCCAATGTCGCCCTGGCCCTGAAGCGCCCGGACCTGGCCGACGCGGCCCGGGAAATGATCAAGGGGCTGCTGTAGAAGGATGCTCCCCCTTTTGGGGGAGCTGTCGCGAAGCGACTGAGGGGGTCCGCGCGGTCGGTCCCCCTCCCGGCCCTTCGGGCCATCTCCCCCAGAGGGGGAGGATCTGATCACACCGCGCGCGGCGGGTAGCCCTTCTCGCGCAGGGCGTCCATGACGTCCTGGGTGTGCTGGGCGTCGCGGGTCTCGATGGTGATGTCGAACTCCGCGCCCTTGGCCGGCACGTCCAGGGCCAGGCGGTTGTGGTTGACCTCGATGATGTTGGCGCCCATGCCGCCGATCACGCTGGCCACCGTCGACAGCAGGCCCGGGCGGTCGTCGCCGACGATGCGCAGGGACACCAGGCGCTGGGCGCGCACCAGCTCGCGGGTCAGGACCGAGGCCAGCAGGCGGGTGTCGATGTTGCCGCCGCACAGGATCAGGCCGCACTTCTTGCCGCGGAACCGTTCGGGATAGGCCAGCAGGGCCGCCAGCGAGGCCGCGCCGGCCCCTTCGGCGATGGTCTTCTCGACGTTGCAATAGAGGGCCACGGCCTGCTCGATGTGCGGCTCTTCCAGCAGCAGCACGTCGTCGATCAGGGGGCGGGCCACGCCGTAGGTCAGCTCGCCCACCGTCTTGACCGCCACGCCCTCGGCGATGGTCTGGCCGCCGCAATGGGCCGCCACGCCGCGCATCTTGGCGGTGAAGGACGGGTACATGGCCGGCTCGCAGCCGATGATGTGGATGTCGGACTTGATGGCCTTGGCCGCGGTGGCCACGCCGCTGATCAGGCCGCCGCCGCCGATCGGCACCGGCAGGACCTCCAGGTCGGGGGCGTCCTCCAGCATCTCCAGGGCGATCGTGCCCTGGCCGGCCATGATGTCATAGTCGTCGAACGGGTGGACGAAGGTCAGGCCCTGCTCGTCGCGCAGCTTGCGCGCATGGGCGGCGGCGTCGTCGTAGGTCTCGCCCTCGATGACCACGTTGGCCCCGAAGTCGCGGGTGTGCTGCACCTTCACGAAGGGGGTGGTCTTGGGCATGACGATGGTCACCGGCACGCCCAGGCGGGCGCCGTGATAGGCCAGGCCCTGGGCGTGGTTGCCGGCGCTGGCCGCGATGACGCCCTTGGCCTTCTCGGCGTCGGACAGCAGCATCAGCTTGTTGAGCGCCCCGCGCTCCTTGTAGGCGGCGGTGAACTGCAGGTTCTCGAACTTCACCCACACCTCGGCGCCGGTGATCTTCGACAGGGTCTTGGAATAGCGGCAGGGGGTGCGCTCGATCTGGCCGGCGAGGCGGGCCGCGGCGGCGCGGATAGCGGTGATGTCGAGGGTCATGAAGATACGCAGGCCTTGGTGGTCGCCGAAGCATGAGCGCCGCCGGCCGGGACCGACGCGCCGCGTTGCTGTAACAACCAATCGTCCGTCGCGCCAACTCCGTTGTGCGCTCCGGCGCGCCGCCGTCCGATCCGGCGATTTGCTTTGCCCTGGCCGGGGACAGCCAGTAGAGGGACGTCCAGCGCCGGGAAGGCCGCGCCGCGTGGGTCGTATGTCGGAAGCAAGGTTTTCGCCGAATATGTTCCAGTCCTTGCCGGGGCCCGCCAAGGCGCTGATCCGACGCTTCTATTTCATGCTGTTCCGGGGCTCGCCCGCGCCCGACCGCCTGCTCTACGCCATCGACGAACCGCGAGGACAGCGTCCGCTCCGCGCCATTCGGGGGCGCTGCGTGCTCAGGGGCTGGGCCGTCCTCAAGGACCGGGTCGATCCGCCCCGCGTGCGGATCAAGGTCAATCGGGCGCTCTATCCCGTTCGGGTGATGGCCCGCGCGGACGTGCGCGAGGCCTTCCACCGCTCGCCGCCCTACGCCGAGGCCTGCGGCTTCGAACTGGCCCTGCAGCTGAACCGCGGCGCGCACCTGATCCGTGTCGAGGTCGAGCTCCATCCCGGCGTCTGGCGCCCGCTTTCGACGACGCTGTTCCTGTCGCTGGGGCTGCGCCAGCCGCTGCCGCAGCGTGTCGACTACGCGGCCTGGACCGACCTGGCGGCGGCCTGGCGGCCCCTGGAAAGGCGCGAGTTCGAAGCGCACCTGCCGCTGATGACCGCGCGCCCGCGCTTCGAGGTCTTCGTCGAGGCGGCGCGAGGCGGCGACTCCGAAGCCACCCGCGCGTCCCTGGCCGCCCAGATCTATCCGGACCTGGAGATCCACGATCTGGCCGAGGGCGAGACCCCGCCGCCGGCGCGCGACGGAACGGGCTACAGGATGTTCCTGCGCGCTGGCGACCGGTTGGCCGAGGACGCCCTCTACGCCTTCGCGGACCGTATCAACGCGGACCCGGCCCTGGACGTCCTCCATGGCGACGAGGACCTGATCGACGCCGACGGCGTGGGGCGGGAGCCGTTCTTCAAGCCCGACTGGAGCCCGACCTATCTGGCGGCGGCCAACTATCTGGGCCGGGCGGCCGCGTTCTCCAATCGGCTGGGATACGCCGGTCCGGCCGATCGCCTGCGGCTGGTCCGCGCCGTCGGGCCCGACGGCGCGCGCGTGGCGAGCATACCCCGCGTGCTGCTGCATCGCCCCGCCGACGACGCCGAGGGGCTGTTGGCGGACGCCGGGCGCGTCGCGACCGAAACGTCGCCGCCGCCCGCCGCCGGCGTCGCCCAGCCGAGGGTCCTGCTGGTGGTCCGGGGGCGCGGCTCGGGCCGTCCGCCGCCGCCGACCGACTATCCCTTGGTCGAGATCGTGCGCGAGGTCCGGCCGTCGGCGAAGACCGTCGCGCCCGCTCCCCCCGCCCCCTGGCTGGACGGGCTGGCGGATCGCCACGACGTGCTGGTGTTCGTCGACGAGGACCTGACCGACGCGTCGCCGGCCTGGATCGAGGCCCTGGTCGCGCCGCTCGCGGACGGCGCCGTGGCGGCGGTGGGGCCCGTCCTCGTAGATCGCGCCACCGGCATGCGGCATGTGGGCCTGACCAACGACGACGGGGAGCCCGCTCCGATCCGCGTCGAGACCGCCGGCGTCGCGCCCCTCGTGCCGCGCAACGTGCTGGGGGTCAGCCGGGCGTGCCTCGCCACCCGCGTCGATGACTTCATCGCCGTGGGCGGATTCGTGGACGGACTGGGTCCGGACCTGGAGGGCCTCGACTACTGCCTGAAGCTGGCCCGGCGCGGCCGGCTGATCGCGCACACGCCCGGCGCCGAGCTCTCCATGGCCCGATGGCGCGCGCCGAGGCCCGAAGCGGTGACCTGGCATCAGCAGACCTGGCCGGAATCCTGCGCCCGGGATCCCTATTACCGCGAGGACGCCCTGACGACGCGGCCGGCGACCCACCGCGTGGCGATGAAGTTGTCCAACCCATGACCCCAAGCCCCACCATCGCGGTCGTGTTCCTGCTCCGCTGGGAGGACGCCGGCTGGCGCGCCCACGCGCGCCGGTTCCTGGCGTCCTACGCGGCCTTCGACGCGGGCGTGGGCCACCGGCTCTACATCGCCCTGAAGGGCTTCGACACCGAGGCGGCGGTGGCCGAGGCGGCCGTCCTGTGCGCGACCGTCCCGCACGTGCCGGTGGTCGTCGAGGAAGCCGGACGCGACATCGGCGCCTACCTGACCATGAGCCGGCGGATCGACGAACCCCGGGTGTGCTTCCTCAACAGCCACAGCCAGATCCTCTGCGACGGCTGGCTGCTCAAGCTGGACCGGAACCTGGACGCGCCCGGCGTGGGGCTGGTCGGGGCCACGGGGTCCTACGAGAGCCTCCACGTCATCGATCCCGACTTCCCCGCCTTTCCCAACCCGCACCTGCGGACCAACGGGTTCATGCTCGACGTCGCCCTGCTGCACGCGATCACTGCCGACGTCGCCATCGAGGGCCGGCGCGACGCCTTCATGTTCGAGAGCGGCGCGCTCAGCATGACCAACCGCGTGCTGGCGCGCGATCTGCGCGTGCTGACGGTGGGGCGCAACGGGCGGGGCTACGATATCGATTGGTGGCCGTGGTCCGACGGCTTCCGGCAGGGCCGGCAGACCAATCTCCTGGTCGGCGACAACCAGACCCGCCACTTCGACGCCCTGCAGCGCCCCGAGCGCGACCTTCTGGCGGGCCAGTCCTGGGGCGTCTACCGCAGCCGGAGCACGCTGCCGGGCTGGCGAACGCAAAAGCGCCCCGCGATCGGCTGACCGCGGGGCGCTCTTTGGTGTCGGCGAGGCCTCAGGCCAGCGGCGGATAGACGCCGGGGGGGAGGTCCTCGATCGGGCCGAAATAGGCGATCCGCCCGTGGTCCAGCACGGCGACCTTGTTGCACAGGGTCTTGACCAGGGACATCGAGTGGGTCGCGAGGATCAGGATCCGGGCCTCGTCGACCAGCTCGTGCAGCCGGCTCTGCGCCTGCTCCATGAAGGCGGCGTCGCCGGTCGCCAGCCACTCGTCCATCACCAGGATGTCGGGCGTCATCGACGTGGTCACGGCGAAGGCCAGACGCGCCATCATGCCCAGCGAGTAGGTGCGCATGGGCAGGTGGATGAACCCGCCCAGCCCGGAGAACTCGATGATCGAGGGGCGCAGCGATTCCATCGTCGCCCGGTCGATGCCGCGGTAGCGGCAGGCGACGGCGATGTTGTCGTAACCGCTCAGGTTCATGTCGAGGCCGAGCGAGCTGTCGAAGACCGCGCTGATGGTGCCCGAGGTGGTGATCGTGCCCGAGGTGGGTGGATAGATCCCGGCCAGGACCCGCAGCAGCGTGCTCTTGCCCGCGCCGTTCGACCCGACCAGGGCGATGCGATCGCCGTTGTGGGCGTCCAGATTGATCTGGGTGAGCGCGCGGACGGTGACCTGGTCGTTGCGCGACCGCATCAGGACGCCGCCGACGGCGATGCCCAGGGCGGCCTTGCGCAACGATCGAGCGCGCGTTTCCTGGACCGGCAGATCGACGGTGACGCCGCGCAGCGAGATAAGACGTTCTGGGCTCATACGTAAAACACGACCGACTTGCGGCTGACGGCGTAGGCGATGATGCCCGCGATCAGACTGGCGAAGGTGAAGCCCACGGCTCCCGTGAAGACGAAGGCGGTGGGTGTGGTCCCGAGGAGCGGCTCGCGCACGACTTCCATCAGGTAGTAGAACGGATTGAGGTGCAGGAACGCCGACCGGGGGCTGATCGCCTTGGTGAGCCAGAAGACCGGGGTCACGAAGATCAGGATCTGGAACACCTGGGTGACGATCTGGATGAAGTCCTTGAACATCGCGCCGAGCGACGCGAAGACCGTGGCCATGCCGATGGAGAACAGGGTCAGCAGGGCGATGCCGGCGAGCGTCTCCAGCGGCTTGATGTCCATGACCTTGCCGAAAACGACCCAGATGATCGCCACCACGACCAGGTTGTGCGCCAGGACGATCAGGTTCCGCGCCACGACCCGGAAGATGTAGACGAAGTAGGGGACCTGGAGCGACTTGATCAGGCCCTCGGCCAGCACGTAGCTATGGCAGCTCTCGGTCGCGACGCTGGCGATGAACGACCAGATCATCAGGCCGGCCGCCAGGTAGGGCGCGAAGTCCTGGAAGGCGACGTGCAGGATCTGGCTGTAGAGCAGCGACATGCCCGCGATGGTCAGCGCCAGGCCGCTGGCCAGCCAGAACGGCCCCAGCACCGAGTTGCGATAGCGTTGCTTGATGTCGGACCAGCCCATGGACAGCCACAGGCGCCACAGGCCCAGGGAGTCGCCGAGCTCGATGAACGCGTTGGTCGGCGTGAGACGCATCAGGCGTCGAGCGCCGTTCCTCGAAGGATTACTCATCCGCAGCGCACCCGATAGTAAGGTCGATCAATTCAGGTCTCCAGATTTGTGCAGTGCGGAGTAGTATTCGACGTACTGATCCCAGAACCGTGGGATGTCCGCGAGATCGAAGCTGAACTCGTCGTTCACGCGAAGATAGGGCTCGGAGAACTCGATCTGCCGCGCGAAGTCGACGGACAGATCGCGCCCCAGGCGATGGGACGCCTCCTTGGCCATCAACTGCGCGAACGCGCCTTGGCTCATGACGTATCCGGAAGGCCGCCGGGCGGCGGGTGTCGCCGGTTCGTTGATCATGGCCTCGACATAGTCCGCGTACGCGGCGGCTATCACGGGCGCCGGAACGTTGTCACGTACATAATCGGGCGTCTGCACGACCGGGACGTTCCCCGAAAGCCAGGTCTTGAACATGTACCAGCCGAAGCGCCGCTCCTCGAACGGGCCGAAGGGGTTGGCGATGACGAAGCGGCCGAAACGCAGGTTCGACCAGGCCGCGAAATGGCGCAGGGTCTCGGTGGTGAGCGTTTTCGAGAGTCCGTAGGGGTTGGCGGCCAGGGACCCGGGCGCGCCGCCCGAACCGGCCTCGAACACGGTGCCGGTGACGACGACGGCCTTGGCGCCGCGTTCGGCCATCTTGGCGAAGACGACATCGGCGCCCGCGGCGTTCCGCTGGACCGCCCTGACCGGATCGAAGCTCCACCCGTTGTAGCCGTCGATGTCCGCGGCGTGGTGCGCCAGGGCGTCCCAGGTTCCGGCCTCGACGAGCTCGAGGAAGCGCGGGGTGGCGAACGGGCAGTCGAACACCAGCTCGGCGCAGGCCTGCAGACGTTCGACCCGCCGACCGCGCACGCCCTCGTAGGAGTCCGCGGATCCCCGCAGCGGCGCGACCACGCGCAGGCCGCGCTCGGCCATGGCCTCGGCGAACCAAAGACCGGTGAAGGAACTGGCGCCCGTGAAGAGGACAGACGAAGCCAAAACGGTTCTCGTGCTTAAGGCCGCGGCGCGGTTAGGGCCGGATCATGCTGTCGAAATAAAGGCGCCCGGCGATCGTTTTCCGATACGTTCACGGCGTCCAGCGGCCAGGCGATACCGAGCTCGGGATCGTCCCAGCGCACGGAGCCGGCGCCGCCCGGAACGAGGTCGGGCGAGATCTGGTACAGCACCAGGCAGTCGTCGGTGAGGGCCTGGAAGCCGTGGGCGAAGCCGGGCTCGCTGTACAGCATGTGGCCGTTGGTCTCCGACAGCTCCGCCGCGAAATGCCGGCCGTAGGTCGGCGAGTCCGGGCGCAGGTCGACCATCACGTCGAAGATCGCCCCGCGCACGCACTGCACCAGCTTGTGCTCCAGGAACGGCGCCTTCTGGAAATGCAGGCCGCGAACCGTGCCGCGTCGCAGGTTGAAGGACGCCCCTTGCTGGCGGAAGCTCTCCGGCATGCCGTTGGCGACGGCGTCGCCGGCGGTGTTCAACCGCCGGAAATAACCGCGCTCGTCATGAAAGATCGGTCCCTCCAGCAGCCTGCAGCCCGCGAGAGGTTCGTCGAGCTTCCGCATGGGATCACAGGACCCGGGGCGAGGGGATCGCGACGATGAACTTGCCGCCCCAGGCGCGGATGCCGTCCAGCTGCGACATGACCTCGTCCTTGATGTTCCAGGGCAGGATCAGGACGTAGTCGGGACGGTCCTTCTGGATCTGGTCGGGCGACAGGATCGGCAGGCGGGTGCCCGGCAGGTAGAGGCCCTGCTTGTGCGGCGACATGTCGACCACGTAGTCGATCATGTCGGCGCCGACGCCGCAGTAGTTCAGCAGGGTGTTGCCCTTGGCCGCCGCGCCGTAGCCGACGATCCGGGCGCCGCCCTCCTTGAGTTCGACCAGCAGCTTGAGCAGATCGCGCTTCACCTTGCGGACGGCGTCGCTGAACTTGCGATAGGTGTCGATGTCGCCCAGGCCGGCGGCGTCCTCGGCCGCGCGGGCGGCGGCGACGCGCGGCTCCTGGGCGTAGTCCGCGTCCTTGTGGCAGACGAACAGGCGCAGGGAGCCCCCGTGCGTGGGCAGCTCCTCGACGTCGAACACGCGCAGGCCGGCCACGTCGAGCATGCGCTCGGCGGCCAGCAGCGAGATGTAGCTGAAGTGCTCGTGATAGATCGTGTCGAACTGCGACTGCTCCATCAGGCGCAGCAGGTGCGGGAATTCGAAGGTGATCACGCCCTGCGGCTTCAGCAGGATGCGGAAGCCGTCGAGGAAGTCGTTGATGGCCGGCACGTGGGCCAGGACGTTGTTGGCGGCCATGTGGTCGGCCTGGACGCCGCGGTCCACCAGGGCCTGGGCCGTGGCCGAGCCGAAGAAGGCCACCTCGGTGGGGATGCCATGCTTGTCGATGGCGGTCTGGGCGACCGACAGGCTGGGCTCGACGCCCAACACCTTGACGCCGTTCTGCTTGAAGTACTGCAGCAGGTAGCCGTCGTTGCTGGCGATTTCGACGACCTGGCTGTCGGCGCCCAGGCCGAAGCGGGCGATCATCGCGTTGGCGTAGGTTTCGCAGTGCTTGAGCCAGCTGGTCGAGAACGACGAGAAATAGGCGTAGTCGCTGCGGAAGAGGTCGTCTTCCTTGAAGAAATCCTGCAGCTGGACCAGCTTGCAGCTTTCGCAGACCAGGGCGCGCAGGGGATAATAGGGCTCGGGCCCGTCCACCGCTTCAGGGCGCAGGTAGTCGTTGGAAACCGGCGTGGCGCCGAGATCGGCCATCACCACATTCACTGGTTGGCCGCAATGCCTGCAGCTCTGAGAAACGTGCATCGTCAGGGTTCCCGTAGACATCTTATTGAGCGGCGCCGTCCGCGGCGGTCGCGACGTATTGCTGGATCTGTTGACGCGTGACGGCGCCCATGTCGGCGCCTTCGCCGAACGCCTTGCGCCACGCGACGGTGTTGGCGACCGCGTCGTGGAGGTTCCAGCGCGGCCGCCATTGAAGCTCGATCAGCGCCTTGGTCGAGTCGAGCGTCAACAGCCCGGCCTCGTGCACGGCGTTAGGATCTTCCTGGATGGTCAATTTCGCGGCGTCGCCCCACAGGGCGCTGGCCACCTTGGCCAGCGTGCCGACGGGCTGGTTGCTGCTTTCGCGCGGGCCGAAGTTCCAGGCCAGGTTCTCGGACGAGCCGCGCCCGAAGCTGGCCTGGGCCGCGACGAGATAGCCGGAGAGCGGTTCCAGAACGTGCTGCCAGGGGCGCACGGCCTTGGGACGGCGGATGATCGCCTCGCGCCCGGCGGCGAACGCTTCGAGAAGGTCGGGCAGCAGCCGGTCCTTGGACCAGTCCCCGCCGCCGATCACGTTCCCCGCGCGCACCGACACCAGGGCGTGGTCGGGCAGCTGGTGGTAGAAGCTGCGGCCGTAGGCGTAGGCCACCAGCTCGGCGCAGGCCTTGCTGTTGCTGTAGGGGTCGTGGCCGTTGAGGCGATCGGTCTCGCGATAGGCCCAGATGACTTCCTGGTTCTCGTAGCACTTGTCGCTGGTGACGATGATCGTCGCGCCCAGGCTGGGGCAGCGGCGCGAGGCCTCCAGGACGTGGACCGTCCCCATGACGTTCGACGAATAGGTCTCGACGGGATCGTCATAGGACGGACGCACCAGGGCCTGGGCGGCCATGTGGATCAGCACGGTGGGCTTGAAGGCCTGGATCTCGGCGTTCAGGCGCTCGGCGTCACGGATGTCGCCGATGACGCTCTCGGTGACCTCGGCGACCTTGGCGACGTCGAACAGCGACGGGCTCGTGGACGGCGCCAGCGCATAGCCGCGCACGGTCGCGCCCATCTGCGCCAGCCACAACGCCAGCCAGCCGCCCTTGAACCCGGTGTGGCCCGTCAGGAAGACCCGTTGGCCCGCCCAGAAGGCCGGATTGGGGACTCCCAGGAGCGCGGCGTCGGCGGATTTCGGACCCGACGCGGGCGCGATGGACGAGGATGACATGACTGGCCTGATTTAGGTGCGGGGCGGCAGGTGCGACGGATCCCAGAACGCCCGGCCTTCGGTCCACGCCTTGTTCAGCGTCTCGACGTCGCGCTGGGTGTCCATGCAGGCCCATTCGCCGCTGTGCTTGAAGACGTTCAGCTGGCGGTCGGCCGCCAGCTTGCGCAGCGGGTTCTGCTCCAGGACCAGGGCCGGATCGTCGTTCAGGTAGGACATGAACTGGCGCTTGAAGAAGAAGAACCCGCCGTTGATCCAGTGATCCTCGATCTCGGGCTTTTCCTCGAAGCCGAAGGCCTCGCCGTTGTCGAACTTGAACTCGCCGAACCGCGACGGCGGATTGACGCCCAGGACGGTGCCGATCTTGCCGGTGGCGACGTGATCCTTGAACTCGTTGCCGATGTGGGCGTCGGTGACGCCGTCGCCGTAGGTCACGGCGAAATGCTCGGCGTCGCCCAGGTAGCGCGAGGCCGCCTGGAACACGCGGCCGCCGGTCATGGTCAGTTCGCCGGTATAGGCCAGCGTCACTTCCCAATCCGCCTCGGAGGTGAGGCCTTCCACGGAATGGAACGTCACCTGGTCGGTGCCCAGTTGAACGGTCGCGTCGCAAGTCATGCGATGAAAGTTCAGGAAATATTCCCGAATGACTTCGCTGCGATATCCCATGCAGAGGACGAACTTACGGAAGCCGAAATGCGCGTAGAGGCGCATGATGTGCCAAAGCGCCGGCTGACCGCCGATCGGGACCATTGGTTTCGGGCGAAACTCCGTTTGTTCCCGCAGGCGGGTGCCGAGGCCGCCGCACAAAATGAAGACAGGTACATCTGAGCGCACGAGTATTCTCATCCCCATTTTGAGCCGAAGCACTTAGGCCTCGTCCGTACCCTATAGCGGAGCCCGCGCGAGAATGACAACCGAGGAAAAAAGGCCCGATCTGGGCTTTTGGCGGTCTCGTTGAGTAAAAGTTTTGCGACAGCGACCGCGCGGTCTTCAATTTACGGACGCGCCGCGGGACGCCGTCGCTCGCCGCCGGTTTTCCGGGCCGCGCGGCGCCGCTCTAGAGCGGCGTGAGATCCGGCGGCTTCCGGTCCAGGCGCGCCAGGAAAGCCCGCAGGGTCCGGGTGGCGCGCCAGGGCAGGGAGCGTTCCAGCGCGGCGCGCTGACCCAGCAGTTCGTCGCGTTCGGCGGTCAGCAGGCGTTCGCGCTCCTGGCCGGCCTTCCGCGACCGGACGGTCGATTCAAGCTCGGCGGCCAGCCTCAGCGTCTCGCCGGCGGCCTGCTCGGCGGCGGCGGCCAGTTCATCGCCCCGTCGGGCGAGCGCGGCGTGGGCCTCGTTGAGGGACTGGAGCTGCGACTGGCTCCGCGCCAGCTGCTCTTCCAGGCTGGGGGCGACGGTCGCCGGCTCGGGCTCGGGCGGGGCCTCGGCCGGAAGGGCCAGCCACCGCACGGCGTCGAGGATGTGCTGGTGGCTCGGGATCCCGTGATAGGCGACGGTGGCGGGATGGTAGGTGTTGAGAAGGCTCTGATAGCCCCACATGATCGAGCGGGTGTCGGGCAGTTTGAGGCGTTTGACCGTCATGGCCGAGCGCAGGGCGCGTCGCGCGAAGGCCAGGTCGGCGCCCCTCAGGCCCCGCATGTAGTCGTAATAGGCGCGGCGCGGCTCGCGGGTCTCGTAGCCGGCCAGGAGCGCCATCTCCATCGTCTGCAGGCGTCGGTACCGGCGCAGGTCCACCGCGACCTCGATGCGTCCGGCCAGCCTTTGCTTCAGCTGCAGGGCGGCCAGGAGCCAGTTGCGGACGTGGGCGACCCCCGGCCGCTCGATCGCCTCGACGACGGCAGGGTCGCCGCCTGACAGGAAGGCGGTGTCGACGGGCGCGCTGAGGAACTGGAGCCGTCCCTCCTCCTCGCGCTGGTTCATGAAGTAGAAGCCGAACGACTGCTTGGCGATCCCGATGATCATGCGCGGGTGCGGATCGGCGATGATCCGCGCCGCGGTCAGGAAGGTCAGGAAGCTGACATAGTAGTCCGGATAGGGCGATTGGTAGAACGGCCCGAGGTCGGCGAGCGACAGGATGTAGTCGCGCCGGTACATGTAGTGCTGGGCGTTGAAGCTGATCTGGTGACGGAAGGCGGGCCCCATGACGCCCAGGCGTCGCGCCCAGTCCAGGTCCACCTCGTAGGGCGCGTTGCGATCGTGGAAGAGGACGCTGTTGTCGACCGTCGCCAGATAGCCGTCCGGCGCGCCGGGGATCACGCCGGGATAGGTGTAGTGGTAGCAGTTGGCGTACAGCACGTCGGGCCGGTCGAAGGCCGAGATCAGCCACGCCTGATGGCTGAGATAGCCCGGCGCCATGGCGTCGTCGTCGCCCAGCATGACGACATAGTCGCCCTGGGCCGCCTCCAGGGCGCGATTCCAGTTCTCGGTCACAGACAGCGGTGAATCCGACCGCAGATAGCGCACGCGCGCGTCGCCGAGCTCGTCGACATAGCCGCGATAGTCGTCGTCCGAAGCGTTGTCGGAAATCACGATCTCGAAGTCGCCGAAATCCTGCAGCCGGACCGACTCGACGGCGAGTTTGAGCAGGTTGAGTCGATTCCGACTGGGGATAAGGACGGAGAACATGAAACTCGACGTTCCGTAGGTGGGAGGGGGGCGTTCGCGTCGCTATTCGACGCGCCGCAGGACGCCGCGCGGGTTCATGGTCAGCAGGAAGCGTTCGAAGGACCGATCGGCCACGAACCGGGGGTTCTCGGCCAGGAAGGCGTCGACGGCCTCCCAGGGGCCCGGCCCGAACTCGGGATAGGTCGGATGCCCGTTCACGTTGGTGTCTTCGACGACCAGCAGGCCGCCCACGGGCACCAGTTCGCTGTACAGGCGCAGCTCGTCCAGGACGTGGTCGCGCCGATGATCGCTGTCGAGGATCACCATCACCTCGGGACCGGCCGCCGCGGCCTGGGCTGCGACCTGGGCGAAGATTTCGGGGGCCGTGCTCGAGCCGCTGACATAGCGCAGGCGCGGATGCTGCGGCTGGATGGCGCGATGGGTGTCGTCGATATCGACCGTCACGACCGAGCCCTCGCCGACCATGTCGCAGATGCACGCCAGGTACAACGCGCTGCCGCCCTTGTACGTCCCCGTCTCGATGATCAGGTTCGGTCGCCGCAGGACGATCAGCTCCTGATAGAGCCAGAGGTCCATCGGGCACTTGAACATCTCGTGGCCCATCCAGGCCAGGACGATCGTGTGCAGGCCCACGCCGCCGTCGAGCTTGGAATAGTAGAGGTCGTGGAAGCGGTCGACGATCTGCTGCTCTTCGGCGGTCAGGTCGGCGTCGCGGTAGTAGGGCTTGAACGCGCCGATCGGCGGGCGCACGGGCGGGGAAGTCGATGCCGTCATCACGCAAGCTCCCGGCAAGCTTCGATTCGTTGATCAACCCCTGCCTAATGACAAACGTCGCCAGGCGAAAGCGTGATGATTCTGCGGTAAGGGCGGAGGACCAAGTCCGCCAAGGAAGCTCAATGCGTACTCACGAACCGATGAAACCCCGACAGCCGGCGGTGACCGAGGCGCTCCTCGCACGCTCGACCGCGATGCGCCGCCAGCTCGAGGCCGGACCCGAGCTGTTCCAGGCCGGACGCTTCTGGGCGGACATCGGCGGCCAGAACGAGGCGCTGCTGTCGCTGCACGGCGTCGAGAACTTCAAGCGGACTCTGGCGCAGAACTATTTCAACTGGGCCGTCGAAGGCCCCAACGATCCGCAGATGCAGAGCCTGCTGCGCGAATGGGCGGACGATCCCAGCGCCCTGCCGCTGGAGGCCGAGCTGCTCGGCGATCCGGCGGTGCTCAGCATCAACGACACCAGCTATCTGCTCTCGCCCAGCGCGGCGCGCGGCTACACGCTGTTCGTCGGCCTGCTGTGGTGGCACGCGACCAAGCGCGCGGCTCCGGGCGACGGCGACAAGCTGGCCGAGGCGGCGGTCGGCAATCCCATTCCCATCAATGTCCAGGGCCGGGCCGTTTCGCAGGACCTGGCCAATTCGCTGCGCGAGTTCACCCGCATGCGGCCCGTCCTCGAAGGCGAGCGCCCCATCCTGGCCGAGATCGGGGCGGGATACGGGCGGCTGGGCTATGTCGCGAGCCAGCTGAAGCCGTTGCGCTACTGGATCTTCGACATCCCGCCGGCCCTGGCGGTGGCGGAATGGCATCTGGCGGAGGCGCTTCCCGACCGGAAGATCTTCCGCTGGCGGCCCTTCGCGCGCTGGGACGAGGTCGCCGACGAGGTCATGGCCGCGGACATCGCGATCTTCACGATCGACCAGCTGCGGCATGTCCCCGCCGGCATCGTCGACTGCTTCGCGGCGATCTCCGCCCTGCACGAGATGAGGCCCGAGCAGATCGCCGCCTACATGAACATGATGAGCGCCGCCTCCAAGGCGATCTACACCAAGAACTGGACGGTCTGGCGCAACGAGCACGACGCCTTCGACTTCCGGTCGACGAATTTGCCGGCCCCCGCCGGATGGTCCACCGTGCTGGAGGCGGTGGACGAGGTCATCCCGGCGTTCACGGAGAAGCTGTTCGTGGCGCCCCGCGCCTGAACGGGATCCGCCGTCGCCTCCGAAGGCGTCAAAGACTTTCGTTGCTCGACGCCCCACTCAACTTATAACTTGTCTGAAATCTTGGTCCCGATGCGTCGTTTTTTCTTCGGTAGAGAGCAGAAATGTCAGAAAACACCTTTAACTTCAAAGGTTATGACCTCCCTGAACGACTAGTGAACCTGACGGGCGGCGGCCCCGACTCGTTCGATGCGATCTCCACGGCCCACATCGCCGACCTGCGCCGCTATCTCGGGATCAAGAGCGATTCACGGCTTCTCGAAATCGGTTGCGGCATCGGCCGCGACGCCATCCCGCTGACCGAGATCATCACCGAGGGCCGCTACGACGGCGTGGACATCATCGGCGACTCGATCGCCTGGCTGTCGGCCAACCTCACGCCGCGCCATCCCAACTTCAATTTCCACCACTACAACGTGGCGGATCAGCTGCACAATCCGACGGGCACGGAGGACATGCGGTCCTTCAAGATGCCGCTGGAAGACAACAGCGTCGACGGGGTCTTCGCCTGGTCCGTCTTCACGCACATGCTGTCGGACTACATCACCTACTATCTGGGCGAGTTCCAGCGGGTGCTGAAGCCCGGCGGCCGGGCCTTCCTGACCTGCTTCCTCTACAACGACGCCGTGCTGGCCAAGGCGCGGGAGACCAACCTGACGCCCTTCGACCTGAGGTTCGAGCATCCCTGGGGCGAGGGCTGCCTGATCAACGATCCGCAGCACCCCCTGGGCGCGGTAGCCTACAACGAGGAGCGCCTGAAGGCCCTGGTCGGCGCGTCCGGCCTGACGCTGGAGCGCATCGCCCTGGGGTCGTGGTCGGGCTACTGGCCCTATCCCGAGGGCGGGCAGGACGCCCTGATCATCAGCAAGGCCTGATCGGCGCGCATCGCCGGACAGGACGACCGCGGGCGGCGCCGGAATCCAGGATTCCGGCGCCGTTTTCGCGTCAGATGAAGCGCTTGAGGCCGTAGCCGCCCGCGCCGCGGACGGGAGTGGCCTCGCCGCCGGCGGCGGAGCCGGCGGTGAAGGCGTTCCAGGCGGCCTGCACGCTCGCCTTGTCGGTCGGATGGAGCGGCCGGCCGCGCACCTTGCCCTCGATCAGCGGGCTGTAGGCGACCCGGCGGCCCGAGCGGTCCGCGAAGGCGCCCAGCCACAGGCCCAGTTCGGCGGGGGCCAGGCCAGCCGGCGCCGCGGCGAGGGCCTCGTGCAGGAAGTCCGCCCTGACCAGGCAGAGGTCGATGACGCCCGCCGAGATGGTCTGCGGCTTCCAGCCCAGGACGAAGGGCCCGGGATCGGTCAGCGCCAGCTGGTCGTAGGGCGCGTGCAGGTGGCCCTGGCCGTCGGCCATCCAGCCCGCGGCGACCACGGCCACGTCGTTCACCAGCCGTCCGGCGACCACGGCGACGTCGTCGTGGAACTCGAACATCTTGACCGCTTCCAGCAGGAGCTCCTGGCTGGGCTTCTGGGCCTTGGTCGAGTGGATCAGCACCAGGTCGCCGGGCTTGGCGCCACGCACCTGCTCGATGAACGCCGAGGCCGGGACGGCCTTGCCGCGCGCGCGGCGCCCGACGGTGAACGGACCCAGGGCGTCAGAGGCCGAGACCTCCACGGCGACGATGTCGGGAAGGTTCTCGGCGTTGCGCTTGATCCACCATTCCTCGGCGCCGCGGAAGATCGGGAAGGGCGCGACCTCGCAGACCGCCGACAGGCCGCGGTCCTCGATCTTGGCGGCCAGCAGGGCCTGGACCGACTTCGACGATCCGTTGCTGGTCTCGCCGTTGTTGGACGTGCTGCCCTGGTGGTGGCGCCAGTGGTAGACGATCGACGGCACGTGGACGAGCGGGTGGCCCGCCCGCGAGAAGCGGTAGGCCGTGTCCCAGTCGTGGCAGTATTCGCTCGGCTTGAACGTATAGACGCCCAGGCTCAGGGCCAGGTCGCGGCGGAACGCGCAGGCGTGCCAGATCCAGGAGTTCTCCAGGTCGAGGACCGGGTCCCAGGCCGGTCGCAGGTAGGGCGCCTGCAGGGCCTCGCCGATGACGATGTCCTCGTCGGTGTAGAGGAAGGCCGGCGGGGTCGGGGCGCGCTCGATGGCCTGGGCCAGCAGCTTGAGGCAGTCGGGCGTCAGCAGGTCGTCCCCGTCCAGCGGGAGGATGTAGTCCTCCTTGGCCGCCGCGAGCACGTGCTGCATGCCCCCGATGATGCCGAGGTTCTCGTCGAGATAGTGCAGCTTGACCCGCGGGTCGTTGGCCAGGGTGCGCAGGTAGGCCCTCAGGCCCTTGCTGATCGGGCCGTGGGCCAGGATGACCCATTCGAAACCGACGTCGCGCTGCGCGAACACGGTCTCGGCCGTGCGGCGGAACAGGGCCTCGTCGGTGCGGATGTACAGGGTCGTGAGCAGCGAGAAGCGCGTCTTGACCGGACCGCCCGGGTCGACCGCCGCCCGGGCCTTGGCCTGGAGGTCGTGCCACACCGGATAGGCCGCCGGCGAGGCCGACGACTTGGAGCGGCGAACCGGGCGATAGGCCGTCGCCCGGGTCAGGCCCAGGTCCGGGTGCAGCAGCTGGCGTTCGGGGATGATGTCGGCGGCGTACGACGCGAACCGCGCATGTTCCGCGTCCTGGACCAGGCTGTCCCAGTCGATCCCCGTCTCGCCCGAGACGAAGGGCGAATAGATCACGCGCTCGCCATGCTTGCGCGCGTTGGCGCCGAGCCAGGCGCCGAGCATCGCGGTCGACGGCCCCCAGGGCGCGATCTCCTCGAGGGCGCGGATCAGGAAGTCGGGCTTGATCACCGCGTGCAGCGCCGACACGGCGCTGACCGAATGCTGCTTCCACATCTGGGCGGCGTAGCCCGGGTCGGCGAGGCGGCGGCCGCGGTCCGGGCACTCGCACCCCTTGCCGAACCCGAAGACGTAGCCGGCGGCGAGCACCTCGCCGTAGGAGTGGATGCGTCCCCCGATCATGACGGCGTCCGGGAAGAGCTCGAAATGGCCGACGGCCTCGTGGAACCACTCGTCGTTGTCGGGCGCCACCTCGTCCGCGATGACGTGGAACAGGCGTCCTTCCTTCGCCGCGGCGCGGGCGTGTTCGACCAGCGCGTGGGGACCCTTGGCCAGGTCGATGTGGAAGACCTGGTGGTCGACCTTGGCGGGCACGCGCAGCGTGTGCTTCTTGGGCGACGAGCCGTTGGAGACCACGACCGTGGTCAGGCCCGGCGCGGCCGGCGCGCGACGGCGGCGCAGCCACCAGTCCGGCGTCTCGCCGAACATCGGGTTCTTCGTCAGTTCGAAGAGCTTGCCCTTGGCGTGGCCCTTCAGGAAGCGGGTGAGCACGGCGCGCTGTGAGCCGAAGACCACCGGCTTGGAATTGATGTTCGACGCCGTCGACTGCTGGTGCATGCGCCAGCTGTAGACCACCTCGGGGATGTGCCGCGGCGTGTGACCGGCCAGGGCGAAGCGGGTGAAGGTGTCCCAGTCGTGGCTGCCCTCCGCCTCGGCGTCGGTATAGGCGCCCAGTTCGAGCGCCATCTTGCGGTCGATCGCGCAGAGATGGGCGATGTAGCAGGAGTTGACGAAGAGGACCGGATCCCAGTCGGGCTTCAGGTAGGGGCCGCTGAGCTCGGCGCCCATGAGCTTGTCTTCGTCGGTGTAGGCCAGCGCGGGATAGCCGTGCTTCTGCAGATGCCAGGTGACGATGCGGACGCAGTCGGGCGTCAGGTAGTCGTCGGAGTCCAGGGGCAGGATATAGCGCCCCTTGGCGCGCTCGAGGCAGCGGCGCATGCCCCCGATGATGCCGAGGTTCTTCTCGACGCGCTCGAGGCGCACGTAGGGCTTCTCGGCCAGCTTGGCCAGGTAGGCGATGACGTCGGGGCGCGTGCAGCCGTTGTCGAGGATGTACCACTCGAAATCCGCGCCGCCCTCCTGGTTCTCCAGGCTGCGCGCCAGCACGTCCAGGAACGCGGGCGGCGTGTTCCAGACCGTGGTCACGAAGCTGAGCAGTCCGGTTTCCTGGACGGCGGGATACAGTCCTTTGCGATCGGCGAGCGCCTCGCGGAGATAGGCGTTGTACTCGTCGACGCCGCGTTCCGGGTCGGGGAGGGGCAGGCGGCGGGGCTCGTTCTTGCCGATTTCCAGGGCGTCGGGCTTGACGCCCTGTTCGATCAGCCGCCGGGAGAGGGCCTCCAGTACGGGCGCCAGGGCCTGGCTCCAGGTGTGGGGCAGGTCGAGCTTGGCCGCTTCGTGGCGTTCCTCGACGTCTTCCAGCCGGTCGACGGCGCGCGACAGCGCCGCGGCCACGGCTTCCACGGTCGGCGGGACCGCGATGATGTTGGACGAGACGGCCGCCAGCCGCTCCGCGTCCTTGTTGGCGTATTCGTTGGTGACCACCAGGCCGCCGCACGCCGCCATCTCCAGCGGCGGGTAGCTGGGGTGGGGCGACATCATCAGCGACAGCAGGATGTCGGCCTGCCGCATCTGGCTGGCATAGGCGTCGAAGCCCAGCCAGGGCGCGCATTCCAGCGTGGCGTCCTGGCCGAGCGGGACGCTCGTGAAGGGCTCGCCCATCCCGACGAAGTCCCAGGACCCCGCGCCCAGGTCGCCCGAGGCGATCGCCATCTGCAGCGCCGCGACGCCGAGTTCGTAGAGGTTGCGCACGCCCGTGTTGGGCCGGGCGTAGAACAGCAGCTTGCGCTTCTTGCCCTTGCGGGGCTCGGGATGGAAATCGTCGCGCGAGACGGCCGGTTCGAAGGAGATCGCGGTCCGGGCGAAGGCCGGATCGGCGTGGCGGCCGATGCCGTTCTCGACCAGGAAGTCGCTCAGCAGCTTGGTGTTGACGACCGGGATGTGCTCGAGGCCGTAGGTCTCCAGGGCCAGGGCGTAGTGGCTCGAGGCCGGGTAGAGGATCGGCTCGAAGTCCTGGATCAGGTAGATGAACGGCCGTCCGCCCACCAGCGGCGAGGCGGCCTTGGCCATCTGGGCCGTCCACCAGGCGGTCGCGAAGAACAGGTCCTTTTCGTGGATGGTGATGGTCTTGCGGCGGTCCGAGGCGTCGACGAGCTCGACGTTGGGCAGGCGTTCCTCGACGCCGGAGATCGCCTGGATGTGACGCCAGATCGGCTCATGGTCGGCGTCGATGGGGGCGTCCGTGGAGATCAGGCGCACGGCGAAACCGACCTTGCCCAGGCGGTAGGCCAGGTTGAGCGCGGTGTTGGGGCCGCCGGACATGCTGGCCATCCGGATGGCCGGCAGCAGCACGTTGATCGTGGGCTGGCCCGTCGGGTCGCGGCTCACGCGCAGCGACAAGGGCACGGCCGGCGCGAACAGTTTCGGATCGACCGCGGTCGAGAGGAGCTGCTCCTCGGGCCGCCGCAGCATGCCGAAGCGGTTCGCCTGGCGGGAGAGCACGCTCGGGAAGGCGCCCTGGTCCAGGATGCCGGCGAACTTGCGCCGCAGGCGCGTGCGCTCGGGGGTGCCCGCCCCGATCAGCTCGGGAAGGGCCTGCTCGGAAATGCTTTCCATCTCCGGCACGTGGACGACGCCATAGCCCATGGCGGCGGCGTCGAGGCCCAGCTCCAGGCCGTGGAGGGCGTCGTCGACGTCCAGTCCCTTGAGGGACAGGCCCTGCCTCAGCAGGTCGGCGCGGATGGCCAGGAAGAACGCCGGGAGGCCCGTCACCGGTCGCGCGATCGACCAGATGTGGCCGGGCGTCTCGGTTTTCAGCCATTCGTAGAAGGGCGAGGCGACAAAGCCCTGCAGGCCGGCCAGGAGACCGGCGCTGAAGACCGTGCCTTCCGCATCGGTCACGGGTCCGCCGACCACGCCGCAATTGAGGTCCAGCTCCAGGGTCCCCACGGCTTCCCAGAGGGCCCGGCGGTTCTGGATCGCGACCTTCGACGAGACGATCACCTTGGCGAAGGCCTTGGCCGGCGCCTGGTTGATCAGGGTCGCCAGGGCGCTGTCGGAGCCGTACGCCTTGGTCACGAGCCCCGCGTCGGCGATCAGGTCCTGGACCTGGTCCTTGAGCCGGGTCGGATAGAGCACGCGCCGGACCGTGGCGGCCCCGGCGACCATGTCGAGATTGTGCCGGAGGGTGTCGAGATCGTCGATGTCCTGGAGGACGAGATCGACGTGGACGCCGACGTCGCGGATTTCCTTGCGCCGGGTGGCGTACCAGCCGACGACGCCCTCGAACAGCGAGCCGGCCTGGAACTTGTCCTGCAGGCCCCGGCGGGCGAGCGACCGCTCCATCACCTCGTACTGCGAGCCGCCGATATAGTCCTTGGCCGAGGTGGCCAGGGCGGTGGACTCCGCGTGCATGCGCCAGCCGTACAGCACCTCGCGGACATGCACGGCCCGTCCGCCGTTCTCCGTGATGCGCAGGGCCGTGTCCCAGTCGTGCGACCCGCGTGCGTAGTCGTCGGTATAGACGCCGACCTCGCGGCCCACGGCGGTCGAATAGACCATCAGGTGCGCCGCCGGGGCCGTGGCCATCGCGTGCGCGAACGCGAAGTCCCAGCGCCAGATCAGTTCGACGGGCTCGCCGTCCTCGTCGACCTTCTGCTCGTCGCTGAACATGAGGACGGGCTTTTCGTCCCCGGCCTCCCTCAGCGCCTTGGCGAACAGGGCCAGGGAGTCGGGATAGAGGATGTCGTCGGAGTCGACGGGCACGACGTAGTGGCCCTTGACCCGTTCGAAGACGTAGCGATTGCCGCCGATGATGTGCAGGTTGTCTTCGACCCGGAAGAGGCGGAAGCGCGGGTCGCGCGCGGCGATCTCGACGCAGGCGTCGATCGTCTTCCGCGTCTTCGAGCCGTTGTCGAGGATCACCCATTCGAAGAACGGATAGGCCTGGGCCTGGATCGTCCGGGCCAGGGCGTCCAGGAACTTGGGGTCGGTGTCGTAGATCGTCGTGATGATCGAGAAGGTCGGCGCGGCGCCCTTGGTGACCCGGCCGAGGTCCATGGTTTCGAGCGCCTTCACCCGCTCGGCCAGCCGCTCCTGGAACAGCACCGTCCAGTCCTGGCGCGACGTCGATCCCCAGGTTTCGTGGTTTCGCGACAGCGGCGGAGAGATCTCGTAACCCCGGCCGCGTCCGATCAGCAGGTAGTGCAACAGCGGGTTCACGCTGTCGTCCTGCAGGTAGCGGCGCTGGTAGCGCCGGGTCGAGAACTTCTCGCTGGGGTTATGCCCCTCGCGCCAGCCCCGCTCCATATAGTGCCAGATGGGGTCGACCCCCGCGGCGGCCACCTCGGGGTGGCGGGCCAGGTAGTAGGCGGAATCCAGCAGGCCGCTGGTCGAGACCAGGCGCATCTGGGCCCGGGTCTCGCCGGCCAGGTCGTCGCGCCGGCCGCCCCGCGCCAGGAAGTCCATCAGGGGATTGACGCCCTGCGCCGCGACTTCGGGATTGTCGGCCAGGTATTGTTGGGTGTCGAAGAGGCCGCTCGGATTGCGGCCTTCCCGGTGCCCGCTGGAAAGATAGTGGACCGCCGGATCCATGCCGGCCGCCGCCACGTCGGCATAGGTCCGCAGATAGAAATCGCGGTCCAGCAGTCCGCTCGCGACAATATATTCGACCTGGGCGCTCAGATCAGTGGCGACGCGCCCCTCGGACCTGCCGTATTTCAGGTAGTGATAAAGCGGATTGATGCCGGAACGGGCGACGTCTGGATTGCCGTTCAGGTAGAACTGGGTGCTGAAGGTCGGTGAAGGGTTGCGCCCTTCCTGGGCGCCGTATCTCACATAGTGCAAAATCGGATCGATGCCATCGAGCCGGACATCGTCGTGTGACGAAAGATAATACTCACGATCGAATAGATCGCTGGAAGAAATCGCCTTGATCCACTGTCGCTCTCTAATGCGAAGCATCAACACCCGAGCGCTTAGCGATTTCATCGACTATCAGACCCCAGTTGGATATATGTTATTGGCGATCATTATCGTTCGCTTGGCGCGGGCCATGCGAGCTCCCGCCAAACGCGTAACGGCTTGTTTAAATATTGTCCATCCCGAGACGCGACCCGCGGGGAGAAAGACCGGCGGGCCGCGTTTCTGGATTATCAGGGGGCGGATGGAAGCGGGCCTGATGCTTTTGAAGCCGCTCCCGTGAGGCCGACCGAACGTCAGCCGGCGGCCGCCGCCGCCACGGCTTCGGCGGTGATGCCGAACTCCTTGTACAGGCGCTCGAACGGCGCCGAGGCCCCGAAGCCGGTCATGCCGACGAACTTGCCGTCCACGCCGATGAAGCGGTCCCAGCCCATGCGGACCGCGGCCTCGACGGCGACGCGGGTCGGGGCGGTCCCGATCACCGAGGCCTTGTAGGCGTCGGTCTGCCGCTCGAAGAGCTCCCAGCAGGGGGTCGAGACGACGCGGGTCGGCTTGCCCTGGCCCTGGAGGATGTCGCGGGCCGCCACGGCGACCGAGACCTCGGTGCCCGAGGCGAAGATCGTCACGGCCGCCTCGCCGCCCTCGGCGGCCAGCAGTTCGTAGGCGCCCTTGGCCGAGCGGTTCTCGTCGGCGTCGCCGCGCACGCCCGGGACCTTCTGGCGCGACAGGCACATGACCGACGGGGTGGTCTCGTGCTGCAGGGCGATCTTCCAGCACTCGGCGGTCTCGACCGCGTCGGCCGGACGGAAGACCAGCAGGTTCGGGATGGCGCGCAGGGACGCCACGTGCTCGACCGGCTGGTGGGTGGGGCCGTCCTCGCCCAGGCCGATGGAGTCGTGGGTCATCACGTGGATCACCCGGGCCTGCATCAGGGCGCCCAGGCGGATGGCCGGGCGGCTGTAGTCGGCGAAGGCCAGGAAGGTGCCCGAATAGGGGATGACGCCGCCGTGCAGGGCCATGCCGTTCATGGCCGCCGCCATGCCGAACTCGCGCACGCCGTAGTGGACGTAGCGGCCGGCGTAGTCGGGGGCGTCGAACGGCTTCATGCCCTTGACGAAGGTGTTGTTCGAGCCGGTCAGGTCGGCCGAGCCGCCGACCATGTCGATGACGGTCGGGATCAGCTGGTCCAGGGCCGCGCCCGAATGGACGCGCGTGGCGTTGCCCGGCTTGGTCTTGGCGGCCTCGGCGATGTGGGCGTCCAGGGCCTTGAAGGCGTCGGCGGGCAGCTGGCCCTTCATGGCGCGGGCGAAGTCGTCGGCCAGGGGCGAGGCCTTGACCACGGCTTCCCAGGCCTTGCGGACGCGGGCGCCGCGGCGGCCGATGCTCTTCCAGGCCTTGGCGATGTCGTCCGGCACGGTGAACGGCGCGGCGTCCCAGCCCATGGCCAGGCGCGCGTCGCGGATCTGGTCGTCGAACAGGGTGTAGCCGTGGCTGTGGGGGTCGCCTTCCTTGGGACCCGCGCCCTTGGAGATCAGGGTCTTGCAGGCGATCAGGGTCGGGCGGTCCTGCTTGGTCGCCCAGCGCAGGGCGGCGGCGATCTTGCCGTGGTCGTGGCCGTCGACGGCCTTGACCGCCCAGCCGGCGGCCTTGAAGCGGGCCAGCTGGTCGCCGGTCTCGGCGATGGTGGCTTCGCCGTCGATGGTGGTGTTGTTGTCGTCGAACAGCACCGTCAGCTTGTTGAGCTTCAGGCGGCCGGCGATGCTGATGGCCTCGTGGCTGACGCCCTCCATCAGGCAGCCGTCGCCGGCGATCACCCAGGTGCGGTGGTCGACGACGTCCTTGCCGAAGCGGGCGGCCAGATGCGCTTCCGCCATCGCCATGCCGACGGCGGTGGCCAGGCCCTGGCCCAGCGGACCGGTGGTGGTCTCCACGCCCGGGGTGTGGTGCACCTCGGGGTGGCCCGGGGTCAGCGAACCCCACTGACGGAAGTTCTCGATCTCCTTCATCGTCACGGCCTTGAAGCCGGTCAGGTGAAGCAGGGAATAGAGCAGCATCGAGCCGTGGCCGGCCGACAGCACGAAGCGGTCGCGGTCGGCCCAGTCGGGCTTGCTGGCGTCGAACTTCAGGAACTTGCCCCACAGCACCGTGGCGACGTCGGCCATGCCCATCGGCATGCCCTGGTGGCCGGACTTGGCCTTGTGGACGGCGTCCATGGAAAGGACGCGGATCGCGTCGGCCATCTTGACGGGCGAAACGGGCATGGGGCTTCCGGCTTGTTCTTGATTTGGCGGGGCTGCGCGAGGCGCGAGTCGCACGATGACCCCCCGGGGTCAACCCGCGAGCCCGCCCGCGAGACCTACCGGCCCCCTCGCGTGGGCGCTATGCAACAACGTCCGCAGGCGTTATAGCTGGGGACTGACTTATGCTCATTTTTAGCATAACCTCGAAAGGCCGGGTCGCTTGAGTTCTCCCTCGTTCTTCTCGCCCTACCGCCATGGCTTCGTCCGGGTGGCCACCGCGGTTCCCAAGGTCAGGCTGGCCGATCCCGCCGCCAACGCCCAGAGCGCCCTGGCCCTGGCGCGCCAAGCCCATGACGCCGGCGTGGCGGTGCTGGTGCTGCCCGAGCTGGGCCTCACCGGCTACACGATCGACGACCTGCTGCAACAGGACGCCCTGCTCGACGCCGTCGAGGCGGCCATCGCCACCCTGGCCCGGGAAAGCGCGTCGCTCTCGCCGCTGGTCGTGGTGGGCGCGCCGCTGCGCGACAACGGCCGGCTCTACAACACCGCTGTCGCCATCCAGGGCGGCCGGGTGCGGGCGGTGATCCCCAAGAGCTTCCTGCCCAACTATCGCGAGTTCTACGAACGCCGCTGGTTCACGCCGGGCGCGGGTGTGGTCGGCCGCACCCTGGACCTGGCCGGCCAGGCCGTGCCGTTCGGGACCGACATCCTGCTGCGCAACGCCCCGAGCTCTGGGGGAGACGTCGCCTTCACCGTCGGGGTCGAGATCTGCGAGGACGTCTGGACCCCCGCGCCGCCCAGCACCGCCCAGGCCATGGCCGGGGCCGAGATCCTGCTGAACCTGTCGGCCAGCAACATCACCATCGGCAAGTCCGAGACCCGCCGCCTGCTGTGCGCCAGCCAGTCGGCGCGGGCCGTGGCGGCCTATGTCTATTCGGCGGCGGGCGCGGGCGAGAGCTCGACCGACCTGGCGTGGGACGGCCATGTCGACATCCACGAGATGGGGACCCTGCTGGCCCAGAGCCCGCGGTTCTCGACCGGACCGGTGATGGCCATGGCCGACGTCGATGTCCAGCGGCTGCGCCAGGAGCGGATGCGGGTGGGCAGCTACGGCGACTCCATGGCCCTGAACCCGCCCGCCGCGCCGTTCCGGATCGTCGGCCTGGACTTCGTCCCGCCGGCCGGCGACCTGGCCCTGGAGCGGCCGATCGAACGCTTCCCGTTCACCCCGTCCGACCCGGCCAAGCTGGCCGAGAACTGCTACGAGGCCTACAACATCCAGGTCCAGGGCCTGGCGCGCCGGGTCGAGGCCACCGGATCCCAGAGCCTGGTGATCGGGGTCTCCGGCGGCCTGGACTCGACCCACGCCCTGATCGTCGCCGCCAAGGCCATGGACCAGCTGGGCCGGCCGCGCACGGACATCCGCGCCTACACCCTGCCGGGCTTCGCCACCTCGGAAGGCACCAAGTCGAACGCCTGGAAGCTGATGAGGGCCATGGGCGTCACGGCCGAGGAGCTCGACATCCGCCCGGCGGCCCAGCAGATGCTGGCCGATCTGGGCCACCCCTTCGCCAAGGGCGAGCCGGTCTATGACGTGACCTTCGAGAACGTCCAGGCGGGTCTGCGCACCGACTACCTGTTCCGCCTGGCCAACCATCACCGGGGCATGGTGGTGGGCACCGGCGACCTGTCGGAACTGGCCCTGGGCTGGTGCACCTACGGGGTCGGCGACCAGATGAGCCACTACAACCCCAATTCCGGCGTGCCCAAGACCCTGATCCAGCACCTGATCCGCTTCGTGGCGGCCTCGGGCGACGTGGACGCGGCGACCAGCGACCTCCTGGAGGACATCCTGGCCACCGAGATCTCGCCGGAACTGGTGCCGGGCGAGGAGGTCCAGGCCACCGAGAGCTTCGTGGGGCCCTACGCCCTGCAGGACTTCAATCTCTACTACCTGACCCGCTACGGCATGGCGCCCTCGAAGATCGCCTTCCTGGCCTGGACCGCCTGGCGTGACGCGGCCGCCGGGGCGTGGCCGGTCGGTATTCCCGAGGGCGCCAAGCGCGCCTACGACCTGGCCGAGATCAAGCGGTGGCTGGAGCTGTTCCTGAAGCGGTTCTTCGCCAACCAGTTCAAGCGCTCGGCCATGCCCAACGGGCCGAAGATCTCGTCGGGCGGGGCGCTGTCGCCGCGCGGCGACTGGCGGATGCCGTCGGACGCGACGGCCGACGTCTGGCTGGCCGAGCTGCGGGCGGGAACCCCGGCCTGAGCCAGCGGGGCGGTCCCGTGTTCCGGTCGGGTTACGGCGTGCTAGGAAGGCGCATGACGAAGCTCGACGACGCGCCCTCGGGGAAGATTCCGTGACCGCCATCTTTCCCGTCATCCTGTGCGGCGGCGCGGGCACGCGCCTGTGGCCGGCGTCCCGTCCCGACCGCCCCAAGCAGTTCCTGAAGCTGCTGGGCGCCCATTCGAGCTTCCAGGAAACCCTGCTGCGGGTCCGCGACCTGGCCCAGGACCGCGACGTCATCGTCGTCACCGGGGCGGGCATGGTCGAGATGGTCCGTGACCAGGCCCGCGAGATCGGGGCCGCGATCACGGTGCTCGTCGAGCCCCAGGCCCGCAATTCCGCCCCGGCCGTCGCCGCCGCGGCCGTCCTGGTCGAGCGCCTGGATCCTAGCGGGGTGATGCTGATGCTGGCCGCCGATCACCATGTCGGCGAGCCCGAGGCGTTCCGCGAGGCCGCGCGGGTGGCGGCCGACGCGGCCGGCCAGGGCCTGATCGTCACGTTCGGCGTGCGGCCCACCGGCCCGGCCACGGGCTTCGGCTACATCCGTCCGGGCGAGCCGGCCGACCAGGGCGTGTTTCGGGTCGCCGCCTTCGTCGAGAAGCCCGACCTGGAGACCGCCCGCCGCTACGTCGCCGAGGGCTATCTGTGGAACAGCGGCAACTTCGCCTTCCAGGCCGCGACCCTGCTGGGCGAGCTCCGCAGGTTCGAGCCGACCGTGGTCGAGGGCGCCCGGGCGGCGTTCGCCGACGCGGTGGTCGAGCCCGGTCTGGTGCGGCTGGACGCGACGGGGTTCGCCCGCGCCGCCAGCATCTCGATCGACTACGCGGTGATGGAGCGCACCGACAAGGCCGCCGTCGTGCCGGCCGCTTTCGACTGGTCGGACCTGGGCGCCTGGGACGCGATCTGGGGCGCCTCGCCGCAGGACGGCGCCGGCAACGCGGCCCAGGGCGACGTGACCCTGGTCGACACCACCGGCGTCCTGGCCCGCTCGACCGGCCCCTTCGTCGGCGCGATCGGGGTCAGCGACCTGATGATCGTCGCCGAACCCGACGCCGTCCTGGTCTGCCGCCGCGACGACGCCCAGGCGGTCAAGGCGCTGGTCGACGGGCTCAAGGCCAAGGGCCGCGACCTGGCCGAGCGTCACTCGACGGTCAGCGGCGGCGGGGTCGAGCGCCGGTCGGTGACCTATACCGACCAGGCCGGGGTCGAGCTCTGGCGATTCGAGGCGGGCGCGGCGGCGACGCTGCCGGCCGCCAGCCTCCAGGTCCTGTCCGGCGAGGTGACGCTGGACGGCCGCGCCGCAACGGCGGGCGACCGTCTCGAGCTCGCGAGCCCGACCGCCGCCGCCGCCGGCCCGGCGTCGGTCCTGTTGGTCACGATCTGGCGCTGACCGCCCGGTCCAGCTCCAGGATCGCGCAGACGATGTGGTAGAACGAGCTGGCCGGCGCGGCTTCGTCGACGAAGGTCCCGTCGGCCTGGAGCTTGTCGCGCCACAGCCCCTTCACAGGCACGTCGAAATACTTGATCAGCCCCTCGGCGCCCTCGGCGGCGGTGGTCCACCAGCGGTCGTCGCCGGTGGTCAGGGCGGCCAGCACCCCGGCCTTGATCCGCTCGGTCTGGGCCCACAGCCGCGCGACGTCGTCGTGCACGCTCATGTCGTCCAGCAGCGAGAAGATCGCCACGCCGCGGGCCGGATCGACGCCGGGGCCGTCGCCGATGGCGATCAGGCGCAGGGCGGCGGCCACGGCGTCGTCGCGTCCCGCCAGCTTGCCCCAGCGCAGCAGCAGCCAGGCCCATTCGAACTGGTGGCCCGGCTCGACGATCCGGCCATGGACGCCGGGCGCGGGGTTCCAGTCGCCGTCGTAGTATTCGCGCAGGCCGCCGCTCTTCGGATCGATGAACCTGGCCAGGGCCAGCTCGGCGATCTCGTCGGCCATGGCCCGCCATTGGGCGTCGCCGCCGGCCTCCACCCAGGCTAGGCTGGCCTCGAACAGGTGCATGTGCGGGTTGGACAGCAGGGGCAGGGTGCGCGGGCTGCTCTCCTCGAAGCCGGCCACGGGGTGCTTGAGCTCGGCGTAGAGGGCCTGGCGCAGGTCGATCGCCAGGGCCGGCAGGTCGGCGCGCTCGGGCAGCACCGAACTGGCCATGGCCAGGCCGAACAGGCCGAAGGCCTGGTCGTAGAGGTCGACCTTGTCGTCCAGGGGCGAGCCGTCGCTGGCCACCAGGGTGCGCATGAAGCCGTCCGGGCGACGGTACTTGCCCAGATAGAAGTCCAGCCCGTGCTCCAGGGCCTGCTTCCACGGGCCGTCCCAGCCCAGCAGGCCGGCCACGGCGTAGGAATAGATCTGGCGCGGCTGGACCCGGGCCCGGCGCGGGGCCTCGACCGGCGTCCCGTCCAGGGCGATCTTCTCGAAGAACCCGCCCTGGACCTTGTCGGCGCCGACCTCCCACCAGACCGGGAAGGCGTGCTCCAGGGCCCAGGCCTTGAGCTCGTCGCGCAGGCGGACGAGGCGGGCGAAGTCGTCGGTCATCGGTGATCCTTGGGCGGCCCTGGGGCGGAGATCGTAGGCTGGGGCCGTTCTAGGCCGTCGCGCCGGGGTTCGCCAACCCCGGGCGCCTTGCCCGTCTTGTGGCGTCGCCGGCCCTGGCGTAAGGCGGGACCATGTCCGGAAAAGCGCCGCTGAAAGCCGTCTTCTTCGATCGCGACGGGGTGCTGAACCTCGACCACGGCTATGTCTGCGAGCCCGAACGGCTGGACTGGGTCGACGGCGCGCGCCAGGCGGTGGCGGCGCTGAACGCGGCCGGCGTGAAGGTGCTGGTCGTCACCAACCAGTCGGGCGTGGCGCGGGGCTATTTCACCGAGGCCCAGGTCGATCTCTTTCACGACGCCCTGCAGGCCGGACTGGCCGAGGCGGGCGGCCGGATCGACGCCTTCTATGTCGCGCCCCATCACGAGGACGCCGTCGACGCGCGCTATCGCCATCCCGACCATCCCGACCGCAAGCCCAATCCCGGCATGATCCTGCGCGGCCTGGCCGACTGGTCGCTGGCGCCGGAGGAGACCGTGCTGGTGGGCGACAAGGGTTCGGACGTCGAGGCGGCCCGCCGGGCGGGGGTCGAGGGCCTGCGGTTCCGCGGCGGCGACCTGCTGGCCTTCCTGCGCGAAAGCCTGGGCGACCGGTTCCCGCCGAACCCGTCCTAGGGACTTTCCCCGCTTGGCGCGGAGGGCCTGGGCGGATAAACGAGCCTGAAACCCCCAAAACAAAGCGCAGACCCATGCAGATCTTCCTCGACAGCACCGACACCAAGGTCATCGCCGACCTGGCCGCCACCGGCCTGGTGGACGGGGTGACCACCAACCCGACCCTGATCGCCAAGGCGGGCCGTCCGATGCTCGAGGTGATCGCCGAGATCTGCGACCTGGTGCCGGGCCCGATCAGCGCCGAGGTCGCCGCCACCACCGCCGACGCCATGATCGCCGAGGGCAAGAAGCTTGCCGGCATCGCCCCCAACGTGGTCGTGAAGATCCCGCTGACCCGCGACGGCCTGATCGCCTGCGCCGCCTTCGCCGGCGAGGGCATCTCGACCAACGTCACCCTGTGCTTCTCGCCGACCCAGGCCCTGCTGGCCGCCAAGGCCGGCGCGACCTTCGTCTCGCCGTTCATCGGCCGCCTGGACGACTACGGCTTCGACGGCATGGACCTGATCCGCGACATCCGCGCCATCTATGACAACTACGGCTACGAGACCGAGATCCTGGCCGCCTCGGTGCGCAACGTCGCCCACGTCAAGGACGCGGCCATCGTCGGCGCCGACGTGGTGACCATCCCGCCGGCCGTGTTCGGCGACCTGTTCAAGCACCCGCTGACCGACAAGGGCCTGGAACAGTTCCTGAAGGACTGGGCCGGCACGGGCCAATCCATCCTGTAACGGCGATCCTCCAGGCGGTTCCGACCGCCTCCGATCCCTCGAGCGGCCCCGGAGCGATCCGGGGCCGTTTCATTTTTGCACCTGCGAAGGTTGTTCGCATTTGCGAGTTCATGCGTTAGGCTCCCAGTAACCGCTTTCGGGAGCGCGCCATGAACGCCGCCGACCTCGCCGTCGAGATCTGCATCGCCTCCGCCGAGGAGGCCCTGCGCTTCTCGGGATTCGTCCGGGATTTCCTGGCCCGCAACGGCTTCCCCTTCGTGATGATCCACGACGCCCCGGACCTGTCGGGCGAGCGCCGCAAGGTGGTGTTCGAGGACGCCGTGGTGGGCCGCAAGTTCGCCCGCGAATGGCGGATGGATCGGCTCGGCGCCTGCGGAGCCTGAGCCTTTAGCCTCACGATGTGAGGCGTCTAAAAGGCTCAGATCAAGCATCTAGAGCGTGGCGGGCGCCGAAACCGCTCACACTTTCGGCCGCCACGCTCTAGGCCCGGCAAGGGGTTGCGGCCAAGCTCGCGTAACGCTGTTTGCGCTTTCACAAAACCGGCCTAGATAGGGAGATCATTTCTCTCTGTCGCCGAGTTGCGCCATGAACGACCCCAAATCCGCCCTTCCTCCGGTCGTCGGTTCCGCGCTCGATCTGATCGGCCGCACGCCGATGATCGAGGTCCGCAACCTCGACACCGGCCCCTGCCGGCTGTTCCTGAAGCTCGAGAACCAGAACCCCGGCGGCTCGATCAAGGACCGCGTGGCCCGCTCGATGATCGAGGCGGCGGAAGCGGACGGCAGCCTCAAGCCGGGCGGGACGATCATCGAGGCGACGGCCGGCAACACGGGCCTGGGCCTGGCCCAGGTGGCGACCCTGAAGGGCTACAAGCTGATCCTGGTGGTGCCCGACAAGATGGCGCGGGAGAAGATCCTGCACCTGCGGGCCATGGGCGTGGACGTGCGCCTGACCCGCAGCGACGTCGGCAAGGGCCACCCGGACTACTACCAGGACATGGCCCAGACCCTGGCCCAGTCGATCCCCGGCGCGATCTACGTCAACCAGTTCGAGAACCCGGCCAACCCGAAGGCCCACGAGACCACGACCGCGCCCGAGATCTTCGAGCAGATGGACGGCGACGTCGACGCGGTGGTGGTTGGCGTCGGCTCCGGCGGCACCCTGACGGGCATCGGCCGCTTCATGGCCCAGCACTCGCCCAAGACGCGGATGGTGCTGGCCGACCCGGTCGGCTCGATCCTCTGCGAATACGTGGCCACCGGCAGCTACGGCGAGGCCGGCTCGTGGATCGTCGAGGGCATCGGCGAGGACTTCATCCCGGCCGTGGCCGAGATGAGCTTCGTCAAGCACGCCTATTCGATCAGCGACCGCGAGAGCGTCGACACCGCCCGCCTGCTGCTGCGCAAGGAGGGCGTGCTGGCCGGCTCGTCCTCGGGCACCCTGCTGGCGGCGGCCCTGCGCTACTGCCGCGAACAGACCGAGCCGAAGCGGGTGGTCACCCTGGTCTGCGACACCGGGGCCAAGTACCTGACCAAGATGTTCAACGACCTGTGGCTGGCGGCCCACGGCTTCGATCAGCGCGAGCTGCATGGCGACCTGCGCGACCTGATCGCCAAGCGCTACGCCGACGGCGGGGTGATCGCCATCGGGCCGGACGACACCCTGCTGACCGCCTACAACCGCATGCGCAGCAGCGATATCAGCCAGCTGCCGGTGGTGGACCACGGCAAGCTGGTCGGCATCCTGGACGAGAGCGACATCCTGGCCGCCGTCGAGGGCGCGGACGACGATCGGGGCCCCAAGTTCAAGACCCTGGTCGGCAAGGCGATGACCAAGGCGGTCAACACGCTGCAATCCACCCAGGGCGTCGACGCCTTGCCGGAAGTGTTCGATCGCGACGAGGTGGCCCTGGTCTGCGACGGCGACGAGTTCGTGGGCGTGATCACCCGCGTCGACCTGATCAACCACCTGCGCATGAGCGCCTGATGGACCTTGGGGCGCGCTCGGGGCGCCGCCTGTCAGATCGCGACGTCGAGGCGCTGGTCGAACAGCGTCTTGGCGCGGGCGTAGACCGCCTCGTCAAGGCCGAGAAGCGGGCGCATCACTTCGCGGATGCGCGGATCGGTGTGGTCGAGCGCTCGGGCGGACGAGGCGGTGTTCGAGCGCGGCGCGAGGGCGGTCGGTCGGCCCAGAAGCGCGGCCAGGCGTCCGACCGTGGTGTCCAGCGCCTCGCTGATGCCGATCAGGTCCAGCGACTCCAGGCGTTCCAGGGCGAGGTCGAGCGCGCCGTCCGGCAGGTCCTCGTACGGCGAGGCGACGGTCGATTCCAGGTCGCAGACCAGGAAGCGGGTCTGGCAGTTCTCGTAGGCGGCGCGTCCCCAGGCCGGGAGCTTGGCGAACAGGCGCTCCAAATCGTCCGGTCGCTGAAAATCCAGCTGCCCGATGGTCCTGACGATCGCCTTCAGATCGTCGCCAAGGTGGTTGAAGGCCGCCTCATACTCGGTCTGATTGTAGCGATCCATGTATCGGATATGGGACGCCAGGCGAGCATAGGGGTCCCGGAAAACCGAAACCAAAGAATACTCCGAAATATACGGAAGACGCCGGATTTCGTCGAAGAAGATATGTCCCGATATGAATTGCTTGCCGGACAACTCCATTCGGTCGTTCGGCGACAGGCCTTCGATATAGTTCGCACGGCTGTATTCTGGAAACCAGGGCTTCAGGGTGTCCACGAAGCTGGTTCCAGCGGTCTTTGGAATATGAAGGAAGAAAAGGTTTGTGCGAAACTCAACAGGCATTGAAACCACGGCCTCACTCAATAATCTATCCAAGGTGGTATCTGACACAGCCCCTTGGCGCGCTCAACAGCATCCGGAAGCTTTTTGAGCCCCGAGATCCCGCGCCTTTGCGCCGCGGCGGTCGCTTCCCGCACCGGAAATTCGCTACAAACCGTCCTAGCCCTCCAGTGAGAGTCGCCCCATGACCGACGTTCCCGGCAAGAACCGCCTGGCCTTCGCCACCCGCACGATCCACGGCGGCCAGTTCCCCGATCCGACGACCGGGGCGGTGATGGTCCCGATCTACGCGACCTCGACCTACGTCCAGTCCAGCCCGGGCGAGCACAAGGGCTTCGAGTACAGCCGCAGCCACAACCCGACCCGCTTCGCCTTCGAGCGCTGCATCGCCGACCTGGAGAGCGGCGCGGCCGGCTTCGCCTTCGCCTCGGGCCTGGCGGCGGCCTCGACGATCCTGGAGATCCTGGACAGCGGCGCGCACGTGATCGCCAGCGACGACCTCTACGGCGGCTCGTTCCGGCTGTTCGACAAGGTGCGCAAGCGCTCGGCGGGCCTGACGTTCAGCTTCGTCGACATGGGCGACCTGGCCGCGATCGAGGCCGCGATCACGCCGGCCACGAAGATGATCTGGGTCGAGACGCCCACCAACCCGATGCTGCGCCTGGCCGACCTCTCCGGCATCGCGGCCCTGGCCAAGAAGCACGGCCTGATCACCGTGGCCGACAACACCTTCGCCAGCCCCTTCGTCCAGCGGCCGCTGGAGCTGGGCTTCGACATCGTCATGCACTCGGCCACCAAGTACCTGAACGGCCACTCCGACGTGGTGGCGGGCGTGGCGGTGGTCGGCGACAACGCCGAGATCGCCGAGAAGCTGAAGTTCCTGCAGAACGCCGTCGGGGCGGTGCTGGGGCCGTTCGACAGCTTCCTGGCCCTGCGCGGGGTCAAGACCCTGGCCCTACGGATGCAGCGGGCCTGCGACAGCGCCCTGGCCATCGCCAGGTGGCTGTCCACCCGCAAGGACGTCGAGCGGGTGATCTATCCCGGCCTGCCCAGCCATCCGCAGCACGAGCTGGCCAAGCGCCAGATGCTGGGCGGCTTCGGCGGGATCATCTCGGTGGAGCTGAAGGGCGACGTGAACACCGCCCGGCGGATGCTGGAGCGCACGCGCCTGTTCACGCTCGCGGAAAGCCTGGGCGGGGTCGAGAGCCTGATCGAGCATCCGGCCATCATGACCCACGCCTCGATCCCGGCCGATCAGCGCGCCGCCCTGGGCATCTCCGACACCCTGATCAGGCTGTCGGTGGGGATCGAGGACTGCGAGGACCTGATTGCCGACCTCTCCGAGGCTTTGGCAACCTGAACAGGTGATGCCCGGCGTCGCCGGGCATGGCCGGCGACGGGTCGGGGGCCTTGGACTTGCGCGGCGGCGGCAGCTCCCGCGTCGGGTCCTCGGCCCACAGGTGGGCGGCCAGCATCAGGTCGGTCTTGACCGGGCCGTAGTCCTCCTTGGCCGTCCAGACGCGGATCGCTGCCTGGGCGAAGGCTTCGGACAGGTCGACGACCTCGATCATCGGGGCCGGGTCCTTGCGCACCCTCGGATCGCCCTCGGCCCGCTCGCGCATCTTCTGGAGCACGGTGACCAGATCGGTCTTCAGCGGCACCTTGAACACTACGTCGGCGCGGCGCGTGCGGTGGGTCGAGTAGTTCAGGATGACGTCGCCGAACACCTTGCTGTTGGGGATCATCACCTTGACGTTGTCCGGCGTGGCGATCTCGGTGAACAGCAGGTCCAGCGACTTGACCGTGCCGTTGCGGGTCGAGGTCTCGATCACGTCGCCCACCTTGTAAGGGCGGAACAGCAGGATCATCACCCCGGCGGCCACGTTCGACAGCGCGCCCTGCAGGGCCAGGCCGATGGCCAGCGAGGCCGCGCCCAGCACGGCGATGATCGAGGTGGCCTGCACGCCGACCTGCTGCAGCACCGCCACCAGGCCCACGGCCACCACCGCGTAGCGCACCAGCGACGACAGGAAGCTTTCCAGCGTCGGGTCGGGGTTCTTGCGGTGGACGCGGCTCAGCGCCCGCTTGGCCACGCCCGCCAGCTTGCCGGCGATCCAGAAGGTGAAGGCCAGGATGAGGGCGGCGACCACCAGATTCACCGCCAGCTTGCCCAGCCAGTCCAGGAAATGCCCGAACATGGTCTCGTCGGCCTTGATGTTGGCGATGGAGGGCAGGGCGGCGTCGGCGGGGATCAGGGTCGGCTTGGTCTGCATGAAACTCTCGATGGCGCCCCCGCGCCACGCCGTCAACGAACCAGGGCCAAGGCCCGTTCCGCCAAGGCCGCGCTTCGTGCCGTGGAAACAGTTGGTTACATCAATTGGCTCGAAACCGACGCAAACCGCCTCTAAGAGCGCCGCCCATGAGCATGTCCTTCATCGACCTCGCCGCGCAGCAGCGCCGGATCCGCGACAAGATCGACGCGGCGATCGCCGCCGTCCTCGACAGCGGCGCCTATGTGATGGGCCCCCAGGTGCGTGAGTTCGAGGCCAAGCTGGCGGCGTTCGGCCAGGCCAAGCTGGCCCTGTCGTGCGCCAACGGCACCGACGCCATCGCCCTGCCGCTGATGGCCTGGGGCGTGGGCAAGGGCGACGCGGTGTTCTGCCCGTCCTTCACCTTCGCGGCCACGCCCGAAGTCGTGCCCTGGGTCGAGGCGACGCCGGTGTTCGTCGACGTGCTGCCCGACACCTACAATCTGGATCCCGCCAGGCTGGAAGCCGCCATCGCCGGCGTGAAGGCCGAGGGCAAGCTGACGCCCAGGGTGGTGATCGCCGTCGACCTGTTCGGTCAGCCCGCCGACTATCCCGCCATCAAGGCTATCTGCGACCGTGAAGGCCTGAAGCTGATCTCCGACAGCGCCCAGGGTTTCGGCTGCACCCTGGACGGCAAGCATCCGCTGCACTGGGCGGACGTGGCCACCACCAGCTTCTTCCCGGCCAAGCCGCTGGGCTGCTACGGCGACGGCGGGGCGGTGCTGACCAACGACCAGGACCTGTGGGACCTGATGGACAGCTTCCGGGTGCACGGCAAGGCCGTGGCTCCCGACCTGGTCGGCCGCACCTTCGACCACGACACCAAGTACCTGAACACCCGCATCGGCATGAACTCGCGGCTGGACACGATCCAGGCGGCGATCCTGATCGAGAAGCTGGCCATCTTCGCCGAGGAGATCGAACTGCGGCAGGGGGTGGCCGACCGCTACGCCGAGGGCCTGAAGGGCGCGGTGATCGCCACGCCCAAGGTCATCGACGGCGGCGTCTCGGTCTGGGCCCAGTACGTGATCGAGCACGCGGACCGCGACGGCTTGGCCGCCCACCTGAAGACACAGGGGATTCCGACGGCGGTCTACTATCCCGTGCCCATGCACGTGCAGGCGCCCTACGCCGACTTCCCGCGCGGCGCGGGCGGGCTGCCGGTGACCGAGGCCAAGGCCGAGACCGTGCTGGCCCTGCCGATGCACCCCTACCTGGCGGAAGGCGACCAGCAAAAGATCATCGACGCGATCCGCGCCTTCAACAGCTAGGACCACGGGCGCCGACGCACGCGGATTTGGCGGAAGGCCCGCCCTGGCCTATATCGCCACCATTGCGTCTCGCGCCCGCCGGCGCTTCGGCGTTCCGGCCCGCGGAAGAGCGTCATGTCGTCCAGTTCCCCAGCCGTCCAGGCTCGCGTCCCCCACCCCGGCATGGGGTTTGGCCAGTTCGTCGCCCTGATCGCGGCGATGATGGCCACCAACGCTCTGGCCATCGACTCGATGCTGCCGGCCATGCCGCAGATCGGCCACGCCCTGGGCGTGGCGACCGACAATGAGCGGCAGTGGATCCTGACCGCGTACTTGCTGGGTTTCGGCGCCGCCCAGATCGTCTACGGTCCGCTGGCCGACCGCTATGGCCGCAAGCCGGTGCTGCTGGCGGGCCTGGCGCTGTATGTGATCTTCGCCGCCCTCTGCGCCTTCGCCACGTCGTTCGAGATGCTGCTGATCGCCCGCGCCCTGTGCGGCGTCGGGGCGGCCGCGACGCGGGTGCTGTCGGTGTCGATCGTCCGCGACTGCTACAGCGGCCGACAGATGGCGCGGGTGATGTCGCTGTCCTTCATCGTCTTCCTGGGCGTGCCGATCATCGCCCCCTCGGTGGGCCAGGCCATCCTGCTGGTCGCGCCCTGGCCCTGGGTGTTCGGCGTGCTGGCGATCTTCGGCCTGGCGGTGATCGCGTGGTCCTGGATCAAGCTGCCCGAGACCCTGCGCCCCGAGGACCGCGTGCCGCTGGCCGCGGGTCCCGTGCTGACGGCGTTCAAGACCTGCCTGACCAACCGCGTCGCCGTCGGCTACACCCTGGCGGCCACCCTGGTGCTGGGCGGGCTGTTCGGGTTCCTGAACTCGGCGCAGCAGGTGTTCGTCGACGTGCTGGGCGCGGGCAAGCTGTTCACCCTGATCTTCGCCGCCATCGCCGGCGGCATCGCGGTTTCGTCGCTGATCAACTCGCACATCGTCGAGCGCTTCGGGATGCGCCTGGTCTCGCACGTCTCGCTGATGGGCTATCTGTTCTTCGCGGTGGTCCACGCCCTGGTCGCCTGGAGCGGTCACGAGACCCTCTGGACGTTCTCGCTGCTGCAGGCGGGGATGATGTTCTGCTTCGGCATGGTGATGTCGAACTTCGGGTCGATCGCCATGGAGCCGCTGGGCCATCTGGCCGGCACCGCGGCCTCGGTGCAGGGCTTCATCACCACCATCGGCGGGGCGTTGTTCGGCTTCTGGATCGGCCAGCTGTTCGACGGCACCACCGTGCCCCTGACCCTGGGCTTCGCCGGCTTCGGCATCGCGGGCCTGATCGCGGTGCTGATCACCGAGAAAGGCCGGATGTTCCACGCCGGCTCCGGCGCGCCCGCCCTGGAGGGCGTGGGGGGCGGTCACTAGGGCCTATTGTCAAGTTTTGCTCAAGCTTGGCCTTGTCGAAGTGAGCGAAACTTGAAGATTAGTCCAGCATCCGCTCCAGGGTCGCCAGCTCGTCCGCCTCGCGCGACGGCTTGTCCCAGCGGATGCGGTTGATGCGCGGAAAGCGCATGGCCACGCCGGACTTGTGGCGGGTCGAGCGCTGCAGGCCCTCGAACGCCACCTCGAACACCAGGCCAAACTCCATGTCGGCCCGCACCGAGCGCACCGGGCCGAAGCGCTCGATCGTGTGGTCGCGCACGAACTTGTCGATCTGCTTCAGCTCCTCGTCGGTGAAGCCGAAATAGGCCTTGCCGACCGGGGTGAGGTGAGGCGTCCCCGTCTCGTCCTCGCGCCAGACCCCGAAGGTGTAGTCGGAATAGAAGCTGGACCGCTTGCCGTGGCCGCGCTGGGCGTACATCAGCACCGCGTCGATCAGGCGAGGGTCGCGCTTCCACTTGAACCACGGGCCCTTGGGGCGGCCAGGTTCGTAGACGCTGTCCCAGCGTTTCAGCATCAGCCCCTCGGCGATGGCGGGGTCGCCCTCCGGCGGCTGGGCGCGCAGGGCGGCCAGTTCCTCCCAGGTCGCGAAGGGCTGGATCGGCGACAGGTCGATGCGCGGGCTGGCCGCCGCCGCCACGAACGCTTCCAGCCGCTTGCGTCGCTCGCCGAACGGCAGACCCCGCAGGTCCGTCTCGCCCTCCAGCAGCAGGTCGTAGGCGCGGATGCCCGCCGGGAAGGCCTGCAACTGCTTGGCGTCGACGGTCTTGCGGTTCAGCCGCTGCTGCAGGTCGCCGAAGCTGGCCACCGCGCCGTCGCGCAGGACCAGCAGCTCGCCATCGATCGCCCCTTCGAAGGTCAGGGCCTCAAGCACGTCTGGAAAGGTCGCCGAGATGTCGTCGCCGGTGCGGGTGTAGAGCCGCCTTTCGCCGCGCTCGCTGACCGCCTGGACGCGGATGCCGTCCCACTTCCATTCGGCGGCGTAGTCGGCGGGGTCGAGCTTGGCGAAGTCCACCGCCTCGTCGATCGCCTGGGCCAGCATCACCGGCCGGAAGCGTCCCGGCGCATCGGGCGAGGGCTGCTCCGAGCGCCCCTCCAGCCAGGCGAACAGGTCGCCATAGGGCGGGGTCATGGCGTGCCAGACCTCCTCGACCTGGCCGATCTCCACCTGGCCGAAGTCGGCGCAGGCCTGCTTGGCCAGGCGCGCCGAGACGCCCACCCGCAGGCCGCCGGTCATCAGCTTCAGGAGGGCCCATCGGCCGTCGGCGTCCAGGGCGTCGAGCCACCCCTCGATCAGCCGCTGAACCTCGGCGCGGGTCGCGGTGCGCAGGCTTTCCACCACCTCCGACAGGTCCGGTTCGCGGTTGGCGCCCGGCTTCTGGGGCCAGACCAGGGCCACAGTCTCGGCCAGGTCGCCGACATAGTCGTAGGACCAGGCGAAAAGCTGGGCGTCCATCCGGCCCTCGACCGCCTTGCGGATGAAGGCCGGCTTGGCCGCGTTGAACGACAGCGCCCCGGTCAGGGCCGCCAGCACCCAGCCGCGTTCCGGGTCGGGCGTTTCGGCCAGGAAATCCTTGATCAGGGTCAGCTTGGCGTTGCGCGAGCTGGTCAGGGACAGCCGGTCGAGAAGGTGAGCGAAGGCGCGCATGGGAAAGAAATGTCGCGCTTGGGCTTCGGTTCAAGCGGCGGTGGTTGCAGCGGATTAAAACAAGTGTTTGAATTGCGGGTCCCCGGAGACCGGCCATGAGCTTTCAGCCTCCCGAACCCTTCGTTCCCCATCCGCGCAAGAGCCCGCTGACCACGCCGTGGGAGCCGATCTTCGCCGACATCCGCGATGACCGCTGGGTGCTTGCGGTGGAGGTGCGCGAGCCGCACACCAATTCACGCGGCAATCCCCACGGAGGCCTGCTGGCCGCGCTGGCCGACAACGCCATGGGCCTGTCGTGCGGCGTCGTGCTGACCCGGCTCAAGATCCCCAGCAAGGGTCTGATTACGGTCTCCCTGGGCCTGGACTACATTTCCGCCGCCCAGCTGGGCCAGTGGCTGGTCTTCGACACCGACTTCATCAAGCCGGGCAAGAGCCTCTGCTACGCCGAGGCGACTGTGCGGGCCGACGACAAGCCGGTGGCGCGGGCGAGGGCGACGTTCAAGGTGGTATGAGAACAGGGTGACGCCCCCTCCGTCGGGCTTCGCCCGCCACCTCCCCCGTTGCACGGGCGAGGAGAGGTCGATCCGCTTTTCTCCTCACCCGCGAAGCGGGGGAGGTGGCGCGATGCGAATACGCATCGTGACGGAGGGGGCGTCTTGTGCGCGAGAGCCTACTCCCCCTCCTCCTCGTCATAGCCCACCAGCCGCAGCGCCCGGGCCGGGATGCCCTGGAGTTCGCACCAGCGTTCCAGGGCCTCCTCGCGGCCGTGGGTGATCCACACCTCGCCGGGGCGCAGTTCGTCGAGGGTGGCGGTCAGTTCGTCCCAGTCGGCGTGGTCGGAGATGATCAGCGGCAGCTCCACGCCGCGCTGACGAGCGCGGGCCCGCACGCGCATCCAGCCGCTGGCGAAGCAGTCGACAGGATCGGGAAAGCGCCGCGACCAGCGGTCGGCCAGGGCCGAGGGCGGGGCGACGATGATCGCGCCCTCGAAGTCCTTCTTCGTCCCCGTCGTGGCCGGGGCCAGCAGGCCCAGGTCGACGCCGTGGCGGCCGTAGAGGCGGTTCAGCCGGTCCATGGCGCCGTGGACGTGGATCGTCCTGTCCCAGCCGGCCTCGCGCAGCAGCTTGATCACCCGCTGGGCCTTACCGAGCGCGTAAGCCCCCACGATGTGGCTGCGCTCGGGGAACTGCTCGACCGACTTCAGCAGGGCGGCGACCTCGCCCCTGTCGTCGGGGTGGCGGAAGACCGGCAGACCGAAGGTGGCCTCGGTGACGAACACGTCGCAGGGCACGGGCTCGAAAGCCAGGCATGTGGGATCGCGGCGGCGCTTGTAGTCGCCCGAGACGACGATGGTCATTCCCTTCCAGCGCACAACGGCCTGGGCCGAGCCCAGCACGTGGCCGGCGGGGACCAGCGCCACCTCGACGCCGTTGTGGCTGAAGCTTTCGCCATAGGGGACGGGATGACGGCGGCCGGCGAAGTCCTCGCCGTAGCGCTCGGCCATGATCGCCAGGGTCTCGGGCGTGGCCGCCACCACGCCGTGGCCGGCCCGGGCGTGGTCGGAATGGCCGTGGGTGATCACCGCCCGGTCCACGGGTTGGACGGGGTCGATGTAGAAGTCTCCAGGCGGACAGTAGAGCCCGCCGGGCTTCGGACAGATCAGGTCCTGCGGTTTCATCGGCTGGATATGGGAACGCGCACGGCTATAAACCTATCCCCATGAGCAGCGACATGAGTCCCGGCGAGCAGCATCGCCTGATCGCCAACACCATGAACGAGGGCAGCCCCCAGGCCCGGGCTCTGGGGTTCGAGACCCTGGAGATCGGCGATGCGGTCGCCATCCTGAAGGTCCCGTACCGCCCCGAGATCGTCGGCGACCCCGAGACCGGCGTGATCGCCGGCGGGGTGGTGACCACCCTGCTCGACCACGCCAGCGGCCAGGCGGTGCATGCGGCCCTGACCCAATGGACCTCGATCGCTACGCTCGACCTGCGCATCGACTACATGCGGCCCGCCCAGCCCGGGCGCGACGTGCTGGCCCGCGCCCACTGCTACAAGGTCACCCGCTCGGTCGCCTTCGTGCGGGCTGTGGCCTACGAGGACGATCCCGACGACCCGGTCGCCGCGGCCCAGGCCGCCTTCATGCTCGACTCCAGCGCTGGCAAGAAGCCGGGCGCCAACCTCAAGCCGCCGCGCGGCGCGCGCAACGGAGACGCCGTATGAGCGACGCCGAAACCCGCCTGAGCGCCGTGCTGGGCTCGATCCCCTACGCCAAGTTCATCGGCATGCGCGCCGAACTGGCGGGCGACGAGATGACCGCCGTCCTGCCGTTCTCCGAGCATATCGTCGGCAATCCGATGCTGCCGGCCATCCATGGCGGCGTGCTGGGCGCCTTCATGGAGATGACCGCTCTGGCCCAGCTGTCGGTGGCCGAGACCCTCAAACGCCAGCCTCGGACCATCGATGTCTCGATCGAATACCTGCGCTCGGGCCGGCCCCTGACCACCTTCGCCCGCGCCCACATCAAGAAGGTGGGCCGGCGGATCGCCAATGTGCACGTCGAGGCCTGGCAGGAGCAGCGCGCCGCGCCGATCGCCGCCCTGCGCGGTCATTTCCTGCTGACCTCGGCCGACGAGTGATCCAGCCGTCGAACGGCGGTATCGAAGGTGAAAGTTTCCATTGTAACGGTTTAAAGCAGCTACATTACACCTATGTAATGATGGTTTTCGGCATCAAAGTTTCTTAAAAACGCTTCATGAAGCAAAGGTAACGGGTATTCACCATCCCGCGGGCCTATACCTCTGATCACCGGACGCGGTCGTCGCGCCGGACTTCAGGGAACCAAGACAATGACCTTCTCGAACAACGCCATCTCGGGTGTCGCCAGCATCGTTCTGGCCATGCTGCCCCTCGTCGTGATCGCCGGTTCGCTCGTCACGAGCTTCTAAGTGATCGCCGCGTAGCCTCCACCGAGCGCGACCCTTCAGGCTTCGAGAGCCTTTCGGGCCGCCCGGTGGAGAAGGGCGTGACGATGCGCCAATCGATCGATGTCGGCGTCGTATCCGCCGCCGATCACCCCCGCCACGGGGATACCCCTTTCCAGACATGAGCCCAGGACGAACGCCTCGCGCCGCGCCAGGCCCTCGTCGCTCAAACTCAGACGCCCTAGCTTGTCGTCCGCATGCGGATCGACCCCGGCGTTGAAGAACACCAGGTCCGGCGCCGTCCGGGCCAGAAGGTCCGGCAGGACCTCTCCCAGCTTTTCCAGATAGGCCGCGTCGCCCGTGCCGTCCGGCAGGTCGATGTCCAGGTCGCTGACCGCCTTGCGAGCCGGGAAGTTCTTCTCGGCGTGCATCGAGAAGGTGAAGACGCTGGGGTCGCCCTCGAAGATCCGAGCCGTGCCGTCGCCTTGGTGGACGTCGAGATCGACCACCAGAACCTGCCCGACCTCGCCCTCGGCCAGCAGCCGCCGCGCCGCCACCGCCACGTCGTTGAAGACGCAGAAGCCCGCGCCCGTCTCGGCCTGGGCGTGATGGCTGCCTCCGGCGGTGTTGCAGGCGATCCCATGCTCGAGCGCCAGGCGCGCGGCGGCCAAGGTGCCGCCCACCGCCGCCTGGGCCCGCCTGGCGACCGACTCGGTGTTGGGCAGGCCCACTCGCCGCGCCACGTCGGCCGGCAGGGTCAGGTCGATCACCCCGCGCACATAGGCCTCGTCATGGACCAGCAGCAGGCTTTCCAGGTCGATCGGCTCGGGCAGGACGAAACCGGCGGGGCCCGCCACGCCCTCGGCCTCCAGTACGGCGGCCAGCCGTGAGAACTTGTCCATCGGGAAGCGGTGCCCGGCCGGCATCTCGGCGCGGAAGGCGGGATGATGGACGATGGGCGGGGGAAAAGGCGTGGCCATGACGCAACGATGGTGAGCGCATCGCCCCGGCGCAAGCTGATCACTTGCCCCGCGCTGCTCACGCGCCTAACCAACCCCCATGCGTACGCCCGAGAACCTCGCCGAAATCCTCGCCCTCGAAGCCATCGAGGTGAACCTGTTCCGGGGCGTCAGCCCCAATGACGGCTTTCCCCGCATCTTCGGCGGCCTGGTCATCGCCCAGGCTCTGACGGCGGCCTACAAGACCGTGCCCGACCGCATCTGCCACTCGCTGCACGCCTATTTCATCCGCCCGGGCGACGTGAACGCCCCGGTCCTCTACGAGGTCGAGCGGGCCCGCGACGGCGGCACCTTCACCACCCGCCGCGTCGCGGCGATCCAGCACGGCGAGCAGATCTTCAACCTGGCCGCCTCGTTCCAGACACCCGAGGAGGGGCTGGAGCATCAGGCCGACATGCCCGACGCGCCCGATCCCGAAAGCCTGCCGACCGAAGTCGAGTACCTGCGCTCGCTGGGCGACGAGGTGCACCCGCGCTTCGTGAAGATCGCCGAATACCCCCGGCCGGTCGACCTTCGCTGGGTCGATCCCCAGCACCCGACCAAGCCGGTGCCGAAGTCCTCGACCAAGCAGGTCTGGATGCGGGCCCGCGCGCCGATCGGCGACGACGTCCGCCTGCAGCAGTGCGCCCTGGCCTACGCCTCGGACATGGCGTTCATGGAAAGCGCCCTGCGCCCGCACGGCCTGATCTGGACCACGCCGGGCCTGCAGGCCGCCAGCCTGGACCACGCCATGTGGTTCCACCACGACTTCGACTTCAACGACTGGATCCTGTTCTCACAGGACAGCCCCTCGGCCTCGCACGGCCGAGGCCTAGTGCGCGGCCAGATGTACACCCGCGACGGCAAGCTGGTGGCCTCGGTGGCCCAGGAATGCCTGATGCGGGTGCGGAAGTAGGCTAGGCCGAACCGAGGCGTTCCAGGACGCCGATGAAGCGTTCCAGGTCGCCGCCCGTCATGGCGCGTTCGGCCTCGATGACCAGTTGAAGCTTGCGGGCCAGCAGGCGCAGCTCGATCTCGCCCGCCTCTGCTTGGGTCTTGGCCGCGGTCGCCTTGCTGGCTTCGGCCTCGGCGAGCAGCTTGGTGGCTCTTGCGGCGAGCGCCTCGTTTTCCAGTCCCGTACGGGACAGCCGATCCTTCAGATGCTCGATGGATCGGCTGATGAGGTCCTGGGCTTCATCGCGCACGGTGGTGCGCTTGTGGTGATCGACGACCGAGTCGAGCACCGCCGTCAGCGCCTGGTTCAGCCTGGGAACCAGACTGCCGCCAGCCGCGGGCGGCATCGGATCGCCCGGCTCCAGCGAACGACGGCGCGCGGCGACGAACACGTCGATCACCAGCTTCATCGCGGCGACGGCGGAGTCGGACTTCAACACCGTGGCCGCCATGACGACGCCGTGCTCGGTAAAGACCCAGGGCGCTGTCCGCCGTCCGCCCCAACTTGATGTCGCATTTTGCGATATCAAGCTGGCTGTCTCCTCGGCCGTCAGCTGAAACGCATAACCCTCAAACCGGCCGGCGTTGCGTCTGACCTGTTCGTTGAGCCGCCGGGTCTCGACGCCGAACAGCGCGGCGATCGCGTCGTCGAGGACGACATTCTCCCCGCGCATCCTGTGGATTCGCGCGGGAGCGGGCGGGTTGGAAACAACTGGCGACATGAACGCGACCGGCTACTTTGAGAACAAAGTAGGAACTCGATCCCGATCGATGTCAATCCTTAGTCGTAGTGACGCTCGGGTTCGCCTTCGTCATCGGCGGGTTCGGGCCCCTCGGGCTCGCCCACCATCGTCGGCGGATCGGCCAGGACCAAGCCTTCGGCGATCTTCACCTCGGGCACGGCGGCGCGGGTGAAGGGCAGGTACCAGGTCTGGCCGCCCAAGGCCGGGGTGATTTCCAAGAGGTCGTCGGCGCCGAAGTTCTGGACGCTCTTGATCTTGCCGAGCAGCTCGTTGCTCGCCGCGTGGCGCACGGTCAGGCCGATCAGGTCGGCCAGGTAGAACTCGTCTTCGTCCGGCTCGGGCAGGGCCGAGCGGGGGACGTAGAGGCGCAGGCCCCGCAGGGCGTCGGCGGCCTCCTTGGTGTCGATCCCGACGCAGCGGGCGACGACGCCGTCCTTGGCCACGCGAGCGGTGGTCAGGGTCAGGGCGGGCGAGCCGTCCTGGCGGGTCAGAACCTTGAACTTGGTCAGGGTCAGCGGATCTTCGGTATAGGTCGTGATCCGCACCTCGCCGCGCACGCCGAAGCCGCCGGCGACGCGGCCGACCAGGATCAGGGATTGCGAAGGCGATTGGGTCATGCGGGTGCGCGCAAAAGAAAACGCCGCCGCCAGGAGGTCCCGGCGGCGGCGCTCGCGAAGGCCTTAGCCTTCGGCGGTTTCTTCCGAAGCCGGGGCTTCTTCAGCGGCGGCCTCGGCGGCCGGAGCTTCTTCGGCGACGGCTTCCGGTTCCGGAGCCGGAGCAGCGGCGGCCTCGGCGGCGGCGGCCGCAGCGGCTTCAGCGGCGGCCTTGGCGTCTTCCTTGGCCTGGGCTTCGGCGGCGGCGCGCTCTTCCTCGCGCTGGGCGCGCTCGGCGATACGCTCCTGGGCCTTCTTGCCCGGGGCGCCCTTCTGCGGGTTGTTGCCGTGGGTCCAGGTGGTCAGGCCTTGGGCCGCCAGGAAGCGGGCGACGCGGTCGGTCGGCTGGGCGCCCTTCTTGAGCCATTCCTGGATGGACTCGACCTTCAGGGTCACGCGCGCGGCGTCGTCCTTCTTGAGCAGCGGGTTGTAGGTGCCGACCTTCTCGATGAAGCGGCCGTCGCGGGGCGAGTGGCTGTCAGCGACGACGATCGAGTAGTAGGGGCGCTTCTTGGCGCCGCCACGGGCGAGACGGATCTTCAGCATAGTCGTAAGTCCTTGGTCTAAAGTTCTATTTCTTGAACGGGTTGAAGCCGGGCAGGCCCAGGCCGGAGAGAGGATTGGGCTTGGCGTCGCCGCCGCCCCCGAGACCCGGCATACCGGGCAGCCCCGGAAGGCCTTGGCCCCCCGCTGCGTTGGGATCGGGCGTCGGCATCTTGCCGCCGCCCATGGCTTTCAGGCGGGCCATGTCGCCGCCGCCCATCATGGCGGCCATGCGGGCCATGCCCTTGCCGCCGTCCTTGGACATGGCCTTGAACATGTCGGCCATCTGGCGGTGCTGCTTGAGCAGCCGGTTGACCTCGGCGACGTCGACCCCGGCGCCGGCCGCGATGCGGCGCTTGCGCGAGGCGGCCAGGATGTCGGGCTTCTTGCGCTCCTGCTTCGTCATCGAGGAGATGATCGCCTGCTGGCGGCGGAAGATGCTGTCGTCGACGCCGCTCTCGGCGATCTGCTTCTTGACCTTCTGGACGCCCGGCAGCAGGCCCATGATGCCCTGCATGCCGCCCATCTTCTGCATCTGGGCCAGCTGGGCGGCCAGGTCGTTCAGGTCGAACTGGCCCTTGGCCAGCTTCTTGGCCATGCGCTCGGCTTCGGCCACGTCCAGGTCTTGCGCGGCCTTTTCGACCAGCGCCACGACGTCGCCCTGGCCCAGGATGCGGCCGGCCACGCGGCGGGCGTCGAAGACATCCAGCTGGTCGATCTTCTCGCCGGCGCCGAGGAACTTGATCGGCAGGCCGGTGACGTGGCGCATCGACAGGGCCGCGCCGCCGCGGCCGTCGCCGTCGGCGCGGGTGAGGATCAGGCCGGTCAGCGGCAGGCGCTCGTGGAACGCCTTGGCCGTGCGCACCGCGTCCTGGCCGGTCAGGCTGTCGGCGACCAGGATGGTTTCGGTCGGCGTGGCGATGCGGGCGATTTCCGCCGCCTCGCTCATCATCGCCTCGTCCAGCGTGGTGCGGCCGGCGGTGTCGAGGATCAGGACGTCGTAGCCGCTGAGGCGGGCGGCCGTCATGGCGCGCTTGGCGATGTCGACGGCGCTCTGGCCGGCGACGATCGGCAGGCTTTCGACGCCGACCTGCTGGGCCAGGGTCGCCAGCTGCTCCATGGCCGCCGGACGGCGGGTGTCGAGCGAGGCGACCAGAACCTTCTTGCGCTCGGTCTTCGACAGACGCAGCGCCAGCTTGCCGGTGGTGGTAGTCTTGCCCGAGCCTTGCAGGCCGGCCATCAGGATGATGGTGGGCGGGTTCAGCGCCAGGTTCAGGCCGGTGGGGACTTCCCCGCCCAGCATGTCGACCAGGCCGTCATAGACGATCTTGACCACCTGGTCAGCCGGCTTGACCGACCGGATGACGGCTTCGCCGCCGGCGCTTTCCTTGGCCTTGGCGATGAAGTCCTTGACCACCGGCAGGGCGACGTCGGCTTCCAGCAGGGCGACGCGGACTTCGCGCAGGGCCTCGTCGATGTCCTTTTCGGACAGCACGCCGCGACCGCCGAGGCGGTCGAAGACCCCTGAAAGTCGCTCTGTAAGCCCGTCGAACATGTCGAACCCTGGATGCCGAACACCTCGAGCATGACGGACGTCATGCTCGACTTCCCAAAGACACCGCCTGTTCACGAACAGGCGGAGACCAAACGCAATCAGCCCCCGTGGACGATAACGTCGACGGGGGTCCTCGCCGTCCTCGTCCGCATGGGATCCCGGGCTACCGGGGCGGGGTCGTGACGGTGGAGGCGCTGCTGATAAAGCGCCGGAAGGGAGCGCTTATGCCGGGCGGCTGTGGAAAATGCAAGGATTTCGAGTCGCTTGCGCCTCGCCCTCGCTTGTCATCCCGGCCGGAGGCGCGGGAGCGCCGCAGAGCCGGGACCTCCCAAGGTTCAGGCATGGCAACCGTGGGAGGGCCCGGCGCTCCGCTGCGCTGCGGCCGGGATGACACACTGAAGGACGGCGAGAAGACGAGGGCCTTCGCCGCCTTTGCCTTTCCGCCTGCGGAGGATTATGGGCTTCATCGAACGCGTTCGACGGGATGCGGTCAGGGATTGGGGTCCCGTTTCTTCTGGTTTGATCGCAAGGACTCCATGTCGACCAAGCTCCTGCCCGCCCTGCTGGCGGCCGCCGCATTCATCCTGCCCGCCAGCGCCCTGGCGCAAGCCCTGCCCTACAAGGACATCGAAGCCCCCTCGACCTGGGAGGTCGATGTCGGCGGCGGTCCCGTCTATGGCTTCAGCCCGGGCGGCAAGGACCCACACAAGACCAACTTCACCCTCTGGGGCAGCGCCACCTGGAAGGACAAGGTCTACGCCAACGGCCTCGACGGCCTGGGCTACAACGTCGTCAAGCAGGACGACTTCCGCGCCGGCGTGCAGTTGCGCCCGCGCTGGGGCGGTCCGGACGACACCTCCAGCGGCATCGAGAGCCCCGACACCGGCGCGGACCTGGCGCTCTACGCCTACAAGCGCACCTGGAAGGACTGGGTGGTCGGCGGCCGGATCGGCCGCGACGTCACCGGCGTCTCCGACGGCTGGGACTTCTGGGGCTCGGTCTCGCGCCAGGACGTCACGCCCGTGGGCCTGCTGCAGTCGATAGTCTACGCCCGCGGCGGCGACAAGAACACCAACCGCACCTTCTACGGCGTGTCGGCCAAGGACGTGGCGGCCGTTCCGACCCTCACCCAGTACGACCCCAAGGCCGGACTGAACCAGGTGGGCGTGGCCTTCCTGATGATGACCCCGATCGGCGACAAGTACGCGATCGGGACCTTCGCCAACTACGAGCGCATCCTGGGCGAGGCGGCCGACAGCCCGCTGACCGAGCGTTACGGCCAGCAGGATGAATACCGCGGCGGCCTGATCGTCGTGCGGCGGTTCATCGGGCGGTAGGCTCGACTTTTCGTCCGTAACCCCCCGCGAAAGCGGGGGTTTACGGATCTTAGGGGCCCCCTACCCTCGCAGCTCCACCCCGTTGCCCTCGGGATCGGCGAGGTAGATCGACACCGCCTCGCCGGTCGAGCCGTAGCGCAGGCCCTCGGCGCCGACCGCGACGCCGCGGGCCTCCAGATAGGCCCGCACCTCGCCGGCGTCGAAGCCTTCCACCCGTAGGCAGAAGTGGTCG
>Ga0102591_1000569_pt1 | contig 68103 bp, 62 predicted proteins | sample AraplaCol_mCL_r2_2_FD_76860 | JGI IMG/M metagenome (GOLD analysis project Ga0102591, IMG submission 76860) | Arabidopsis root microbial communities from North Carolina, USA - plate scrape MF_Col_mCL_r2 (SPADES assembly) (version 2) | ecosystem: Host-associated > Plants > Roots > Endosphere... | reverse complement strand
CCGTGGGCTTCATGGTCACCTTCGTGATCGGCGGCATGACGGGCGTGCTGCTGGCGGTGCCGCCGGCCGACTTCGTGCTGCACAACTCGCTGTTCCTGATCGCGCACTTCCACAACGTGATCATCGGTGGCGTGCTGTTCGGCCTGCTGGCGGGCATCTCGTACTGGTTCCCCAAGGCCTTCGGCTTCAAGCTGGACCCGTTCTGGGGCAAGGCCTCGTTCTGGTTCTGGCAGATCGGCTTCTTCGTCGCCTTCATGCCGCTGTACGTGCTGGGCCTGATGGGCGTGACGCGCCGCATGAGCCACTTCGACGATCCGTCGCTGCAGATCTGGTTCCAGGTCGCCGCCTTCGGCGCGCTGCTGATCGCCGCCGGCATCGGCTGCTTCCTGATCCAGCTGGTGGTGTCCTTCCTCAAGCGCGAGCAGCTGCGTGACGTCGACGGCGACCCGTGGAACGGCCGCACGCTGGAGTGGTCGACCTCGTCGCCCCCGCCGCAGTACAACTTCGCGTTCACGCCGGTGGTCCACGACCACGACGCCTGGCACGACATGAAGACCCGCGGCCACCAGCGCCCGGTCGGCGGCTTCAAGGAGATCCACATGCCGAAGAACACCGGCGCGGGCGTGATCCTGGCCGGCCTGTCGACGCTGTTCGGTTTCGCCCTGATCTGGCACATGTGGCTGGTGGCGGGTGTCGCCTTCGCGGTGACCGTGATCGCCGCGATCGTCCACACCTTCAACTACAAGCGCGACTACTACATCCCCGCCGATGAAGTGGCCAGCACGGAGGACGCCCGCACGAAGGTGCTGGCCGCCCAGGCCTGATTCCGCAGCGAGCGATATCCAACATGCAAGCAACGACCATGACGAACAACACCGGCGCGCCGGTGTTCTACGACAACGGCGACCACCATCCGCAGCACGGCACGCTCCTCGGGTTCTGGATCTACCTGATGAGCGACTGCCTGATCTTCGCGGTGCTGTTCGCGACGTATGCGGTCCTGGGCCGCAGCTACGCGGCCGGCCCGTCGGGCGCCGACCTCTTCGACCTGCCGCTGGTGGCGCTCAACACCGGCTTCCTGCTGCTCTCGTCGATCACCTATGGCTTCGCCATGATCAAGATGCTGGGCAACAAGAAGTCGGGCACGCTGGCCTGGCTGGCGATCACCGGCGTGCTGGGCCTGTGCTTCCTGGCGGTGGAGCTCTATGAGTTCGCGCACCTGATCCATGAAGGCGCGGGTCCGCAGCGCAGCGCGTTCCTGTCCTCGTTCTTCACGCTGGTGGGCACCCACGGCCTGCACGTCACCTTCGGCTGCATCTGGCTGGTGACGCTGATGGTCCAGGTGTCCAGGTTCGGCCTGACCAAGGAGAACAAGCGCCGCCTGATCTGCCTGTCGATGTTCTGGCACTTCCTGGACGTGATCTGGATCGGTGTCTTCACCTTCGTTTACCTGATGGGAGTGCTGCCGTGAGCGCCGACCACAACCACAAGCATGACTCGCACGGCCACGACCAGGGCCACGGCGGTCACGACCATGACCACGACGACGTCGGCTACCACGCCACCGTCAAGGGCTACCTGATCGGCTTCCTGCTGTCGGTGATCCTGACGGCCATCCCCTTCTTCCTGGTGATGACCAAGTCGATCGCCTCGTCGCAGGCGATGGGCATCGTGCTGCTGATCTTCGCGGCGGTGCAGATCGTCGTGCACATGGTCTATTTCCTGCACATGAACTCGAAGGTCGAAGGCGGCTGGTCGATGCTGTCGCTGATCTTCACGATTGCCGTCGTGGTGATCATGCTGGCCGGCTCGATCTGGGTGATGTTCCACCTGAACAGCAACATGATGCCGGTCCACGACATGCGCAACATGCCCTGATGACCACCGTTCATCCGGAACCGCCGCGGCCGCGCCGCAGCACCGCCTTCTGGGCGCTGCTGCTGGGCGCGGCCCTTTTGTTTGCGGCCTTCCTCGCGCTGGGCGCCTGGCAGCTGCAGCGGCTGGCGTGGAAGGAGGACCTGATCGCGCGGCTGGACAAGCGCCTGGCCGCCGAGCCGGAACGCGCGCCCGGCGCCGACCGCTGGGACGCGATCACGAAGGCCGGCGACGAGTACCGCAAGGTCGTGCTCAACGGCACCTTCGACCATTCGCGCGAGACCCTGGTCGGCGCGAGCACCGAGCTGGGCACCGGCTACTGGGTGCTGACGCCGCTGCGCACCGTGCGCGGCGACTGGGTGCTGATCAACCGCGGCTTCGTGCCGCCGGAATTCAAGACGCGCGCGTCGCGCACCGCGTCGGAGACGCAGGGCGAGGACCGCGTCGTCGGGCTGCTGCGGCTGAGCGAGCCCGGCGGCAGCCTGTTGCGCAAGAACGATCCGGCGCAGGAGCGCTGGTACTCGCGCGACGTCGAGGCGATCGCCCAGGCGCGCCGGATCGTCGAGGGGCCCGTGGCGCCGTACTTCGTCGACGCCGCCGCGGCGGACGACCGCACGCGCTGGCCGCGCGGCGGGCTGACGGTGGTGCGCTTCAACAACCATCACCTGCAGTACGCGCTGACCTGGTTCGCGATGGCGGCGATGACCGCCGGCATCGGTGTCTGGCTGTGGCGGGTCGAGCGCCGCCGCGCGCTCGGCCTGGACTCGGCCGCGGACTGAGGCCGCGACCATGCCGCTGAGCCGTCCCGATCCGGACGACGACCACCCCGACGACAGTCGCTACCTGGACGGCGCCGCCGGGGCGCTGGGCATCGAGGAATCCTCCGGCGAGGGCCGTGCGCTGCAGGCCGGCCGCAACAACCTGCAGCAGCTGGTGCAGCTGCGCTGGCTGGCGGCGGCGGGGCAGTTCGGCACCGTGCTCTCGGTGCACCACGCCTTGCACATCCGGCTGCCGATGCCGGAGATGCTGACGCTGCTGGCGGTGCTGGTGCTCTTCAACCTGGCCTGCTGGCTGCGCACCCGCTGGGTGCCCAGCGTGCGCAACGCCGAGCTCTTCGCCGGCCTGCTCGTCGACATCGCGGTGCTGAGCGGCCAGCTCTACTACAGCGGTGGCGTCACCAACCCCTTCATCTTCCTGTTCCTGCTGCAGATCGCGGTGGGTGCGGTGCTGCTGCCCTCGCGCTACATCTGGTTCACCGTCGCGGTGACGGGGGGCTGCTTCGTCGCGCTGACGCAGTGGCACCTGCCGCTGCTGGTGCCCGACATGGAAGGGCTGTCGCTGCCGACGCACTACATCGGCGGCCTGCTGATCTGCTTCGCGATCAACGCCTCGCTGCTGGTGATCTTCATCCAGCGCATCGGGCGCAACCTGCGCCAGCGCGACGCGCGCCTGGCCGACCTGCGCCAGCGCGCGGCCGAGGAGGAGCACATCGTGCGCATGGGCCTGCTGGCCTCGGGCGCCGCGCATGAGCTCGGCACGCCGCTGGCGACGCTGTCGGTGATCCTTGGGGACTGGTCGCGGATGGCGCCCTTCGCCGGCGATCCCGAGCTGCGCGAGGAGATCGAGGAGATGCAGGTCCAGCTGCGGCGCTGCAAGGCGATCGTCAGCGGGATCCTGATGTCGGCGGGCGAGCTGCGCGGCGAGGCGCCGGTGGTGACGACGCTGCAGGCCTTCCTCGACGACCTGGTGACGCACTGGCGCGCGACGCGGCCGCACCATGGCCTGGACTACCTGCCGGACCCCGGCCTGCCGAAGGTGCGCATCGTGTCGGACGTCGGTCTCAAGCAGATGATCGACAACGTGCTCGACAACGCGCTCGAGGCCGCGCCGGGCCAGCCGGTGTCGCTGCGCGCGCTGGTCGAGGACGGTCAGCTGGTGCTGCGCGTCACCGATCGCGGCGCTGGTTTCCTGCCGGAGATGCTGGAGCGTTTCGGCAAGCCGTATCAATCGAGCAAGGGCCGGGCGGGCGGCGGGCTGGGGCTGTTCCTGGCGCTGAACGTCGTGCGCTCGCTGGGCGGGCGCCTGCAGGCGCGCAACCGGCTGGCGGAGGAGGGCGGCGGCGCGGAGGTCGAGATCCGCATGCCCCTGTCCGCGCTCGAGCCTCTAGGACTGCCTGACAATGCCGCTCATGACGCCGGATGACCTTGCCGCCGATACCGACCGCCTGCTGTTGATCGTCGAGGACGACGACGCCTTCGCGCGCACGCTGTCGCGTTCGTTCGAGCGCCGCGGCTACCAGGTGCTGCGGGCGACGACGGTGGAGCAGGTGCAGAAGCTGCTGGGCGAGCGCGGTCCCGAGGAGGCACCGGAGTACGCGGTCGTCGATCTGAAGCTCGCCGGGGGTGGCTCCGGGCTGGCCTGCGTGCAGACGCTGCACGAGCACGATGCCGAGATGGTGATCGTGGTGCTGACCGGCTACGCGAGCATCGCCACGGCGGTGGAGGCGATCAAGCTGGGCGCGCGGCACTACCTGGCCAAGCCGGCGAACACCGATGACATCGAGGCCGCCTTCGCGCGCGCCCAGGGCGATGCCGAGGTCGAAGTCACCGAGCGCGCGACCACCTCGATCAAGACGCTGGAGTGGGAGCACATCCACGAGACGCTGGCGGCGACGGACTTCAACATCTCGGAGACCGCGCGGCGGCTGGGCATGCACCGGCGCACGCTGGCGAGGAAGCTGGAGAAGCAGCGGGTGAAGTGAGGCGCCCGCCGCTCGTTTCGAGCGCTGCGCAGCGGCCTTATCCTGATCGTGTCGCGGCACAACGATACGAAAGGAAGATCGATGAAACCCTCGCAGGCGCTCGCCCTGAAACGTGACCTGATCGGCTCGATCGTGGCGCGTTATCCCACAACGAACTTGCGAGTCTTCGGATCCGCGCTGCATGGGCGGGATCGCGAGGGCAGCGACCTGGACCTGCTCGTCGACGCCTTGCCGAGCGCCACCTTGATCGACCTCAGCGGTCTTCATCTGGAGCTGGAGGACCTGCTTGGAGTTCCCGTGCATCTGCTCACACCGGGGGACCTCTCTTCGAAGTTCCGTGGTGAGGTGCTTGCTGAAGCGCGTCCGGTATGAATGTGAGTTTCGACATCAATCATGATGTCGTGCGGCGGACGGTGAAGATCTGGGTCCCTGAACTCCTGGCGAAGCTGCCTGCCGTGCGGGCGGCCGCAGTTGCAGCGGTGGACAGGAGGGCGGGTTCGCCATGAGAAAGGGGCCGCGAGGGCCCCTGGTCGCTGACGAGCGCAGCCCGCTCAGTACGTGCGGGTCGCTGCCGGCGCGCGCACCACGCGGGCCTTGCCGCCGGTGGTGACGATGATCACCGGCTCGCCGGAGACCCAGTTCTCGTTGCCCTGCGCCTGGACGATCGCGCGGCGCTCGCCGTTGCGCAGCTGCAGCAGGATCTCGACCGCCTGTTCCTTGGTCACGCCGCGTTCGACCGCGTTGCCGAGCGCCGCGCCGGCCACCGCGCCGAGCACGCCGACGATCACGCCCTCGCGGCTGCCGCCGACGCTGCCGCCGGCCACGCCGCCGACGACCGCACCCGTCACCGCGCCGGCGCCGCTCTGCGAACCGTCCACCGTCACCGGCCGCACGGACAGCACCGTCGCATCCTGCACCTGCGACAGGCGCTGCGCGTCACCGCGCTGGATCACGTCCGGGTTCGTCGTCGAACAGGCGGCCAGGGCGGCCACCAGGGTGGCAATCAGCAGCTTCTTCATTTCATCTCTCCAAATCGATGTGCCGGCCAACGACGACCGGTGACATTCCGTTGACCGCGCAACAAGTCTTTACCTCGGCGCCCTCGGGCTTCGCGCGCAGCAATGGCGCGTGGGTCCACTCTACCGGTGCCGCCTTTGAAGGCTCTTAAGCGCGGCATAACACCAGCATCGTCAGCGCGGGAAAGGCACTCCGCCGCTCACGACCGCCCATGGCCGAAGACCGCGGGACCCCGTCGATCGCCGTCCATCACCGCCCCGCCCGCGTCACGATGCGTACAGCCGCGACGACCTGGGCACGCTCGCCAGCAGGAACTCCATCTGGTCGGCCAGGATGCGCCGGCCGCGCAGGATCATGTCCTCGTGCAGGCTGGGCACGTAAGGCAGGTAGAGCAGCGCCATGCGCGCCTCCTCGGGCGTGCGGTTGCCCTTGCGGCCATTGCAGGCGCGGCAGGCGGTGATGCAGTTCATCCACGAATCCCGCCCGTTGCGGGACACCGGCTGGATGTGCTCGCGGGTCAGCAGGTCGGCGTGGAAGCGGTGGCCGCAGTAGGCGCAGACATGCCGGTCACGCGCGAACAGCTTGAAATTGGACAGCGCCGGCGCCTGGCGCCAGGCGCGGCTGGGAATGGCGCCGCGCACGGCCACGATCGGGTGCAGCTCGATGCGGGATTGCAGGCCGGACAGCCGCTGGTAGCCACCGCGCAGCACGTGGAAGGGCTCGCCCAGCGTCCACGCGATCGCGTCGCTGGCATAGAGCACCGCTGCTTCCTTGGTCGAGATCCAGGCCTGCGGGCGGCCCGAGATGTCCAGCTGCAGAACGTCCACGGTCGTTGACCTCCAGCGACAAAGGGTAATCCAGTCGCAGGGGGCAACTCAAGTGCCGGACGCGCAGGGAAGCGCCGCCAGGAACGATATTCAGGCTGTTCGCCCAACATAGGCGCCCGATTGCCGAGGTTCAAGGCGCCGACCGACCTCGATCGAGGGGCTCGTCCGGGCCAGGCGCCGCGTCGCACCGCGGTCAAGCGGTGCGCAGCGTCCTCAGGGCAGGCGGCCGAGCGCGCGCAGCTCCGCGAGCGTGACCAGTCCCCCAGCCGACAGCGCGTCGTCAGGCAGCTGCGCGCGACCCAGGCGCAGCGCCGATCCCTGGAGCTCCGCACGCGAAGCCAGCGGCGGGGCGTCCTCGCCGTCGATCTGGGCGATGCAGAGCCGGCCGCCGTCCGAGGTGCCGAGCCAGCCCACCAGGTCGCCGCCATCCAGGCCGGTGATCAAGCGCGCCGCCAGCGGTTGCAGCGCCTCGGCGCTGCCGGCGAGCACATGCACGACGAGGTCGGAGCCGTCCCGCACCGCCAGCCGCACCATCTGGTCGAGGCGCTCGTGCAGGGCCGCCGCATCGAACGGGCGAGGCGGCGGCACCTCCGGCTGTCCGGTCAGCTGCCGCAGCATGAGCTCGAGTTCCTCCGCCTTGTCGAAGAAGCCGTCGGCGCCGGCGGCCAGCACCGCGGCGCGATAGGCCTCGGTCTGGTGGGACAGCACATGCACCTGGCCGCGGTAGCCCTGCTTGCGCAGCGCCTTGAGCACCGCGATGCCCGAGCCGCCCTGCGCGAGCGACAGATCCAGCAGCACCGCGTCCGGCTGCAGGTAGCCGATCAGCGTCAGCGCGGTCGCCTCGTCGGCCGCCTCGCCGACGACGCGCAGCCCGGGCACCGTGTCGAGCCGCTGCAGCAGCTGCCGGCGGATGGTGAAGGAGTCCTCGACGAGGACCACGGTCAATGGTGTCGCATTCGCTTGCATCGTGCTGTCGCGTTTCCCTCGTGTTTCCCTCGTCAGGGAGTGTCAATCGTCCAAGGGGTCGAGGTCGCCCCAGCTGGTGCGGCTGATCGCGCGTTTCACCTCGTCCATGAAATGGCCCCGCGGCCCGGCCGGCGTGCGCGCGCCCGGCGGCGCCGGCACCGGCGCGCCGCCGGCCGCGGCCGCGGCGGCCGTCTCGCGGTTGACGGTGGCGCGCTGCACATGGCGGTTGAGCAGCTCGCGGTCGCGCGGCGTCAGCTGCGACGCCGCCACCACGATCACCGGGATCGCCGCGGTCAGCGGATCGCGCTGCAGCGCCTCGACGACGCCGATGCCGTCGACCTCCGCCATCAGCAGGTCCAGCACGATCAGGTCGGGCACGTGGCGCCGGGCCAGCTCGATGCCTTCCTTGCCGCCGGTGGCGCGCAGCACCGAGAAGCCGGGCTGCGACAGGTGGGCGCTCAGCGACTGCAGGTCGCCGGGCGCGTCGCTGATCGCCAGCACCAGGAACTTGCGCGTCGCGGTCGGCTTGAAGCCGAGCATCTCCAGCTCCTTGCTCAGCGCCTTGCGCGACACCGGCTTGTGCAGCACCGCGGAGGCGCCCAGCGACAGCGCCACCTCCTGCCCCGCGTCCACCGACACGACGACCACCGGGATGTGTGCCCACCCCGGCAGGTTCTTCAGCCGCGACAGCAGCTCCCAGCCGTCCAGTCCGGGCAGGTTCACCTCCAGCGTGATCAGCTCGGGCCGCAGGTGCGGGGCGAGCTCCAGCGCCGCCTCGGCCGAGGCGACATGCCGCACCCGGAAGCCCGCCGCCTTGAGCTGCGTCTGCATCAGCGCCGCGGCCTGCTCGTTGTGCTCGATCACCAGCGCCAGCGGACGCTCGCCGGTCTCGTCGGGCAGGATGACGTCGGGGATCACCGGCTCGCGCCACGGCAGCCAGCAGGTGAAGCAGCTGCCCTTGTCGGGCTGGCTGCTCACCGCCACCGCGCCGTCGTGCAGCTGCACCAGGCGCGCCACCGTCGCCAGGCCCAGGCCGGTGCCCTCCACCTTGTGGGTCAGCACGTTGCGGATCTGGTTGAAGGGCTGGAACAGCTTGTCCAGGCCGTCCGGCGGGATGCCGATGCCGTTGTCGGTGACGCTGATCTGGACGAACTCGGCGTGCTCGCTGTCGGGCAGCTCGGAGCGCCGCCCGTTGGGGAAGCCCGGCAGCGCCTCGCGCGCCCGCGCCCGGGGCACCCGCCGCGCCTCGAGCCGGATGCTGCCGCCCTTGGGCGTGAACTTGGCCGCGTTGGACAACAGGTTGTAGATGATCTGCCGCAGCCGGCGGCGGTCCACGCACAGCCGCTGGTGGCCGCCGACGCCGAAGAAGCTCATCTCGATGCGGTTGAGCCGGGCCCGTTCCTGCACGATCGCGAGCGCGTCGCGCAGCAGCTCGTCCAGCTCGACCGGCTCGATGTCCAGGTCGACGCGGCCGGCCTCGATCTTGGCCATGTCCAGCAGGTCGTTGACCAGCGAGAGCAGGTGCTGCCCGGCGTTGTGGATGTGGCCGCAGAACTCGGCCTGGCGATCGCTGACCGGGCCGGCCGCGCCGTCGCGCATCAGCTGGGCGAAACCGATCACCGCGTTCAGCGGCGTGCGCAGCTCGTGCGACATCGTCGACAGGAAGGCGGTCTTGGCGCTGCTGGCGCGGCTGAGCTCGGCATTGAGCTGCTCCAGCGCGTCGTTGCGCTGCTGCAGCGCGGCCAGCAGCTCGGCGCGGCTGTCCGCCAGCTCGCGCGCGGCGCGCGCCTCGGCCGCTTCCATCGCGCTGTTGTGCAGCTCGGCGTGGACGCGCCGGGCCTCGTCCTCGAACTGCTTGCGACGCAGCTGCGCGCGCAGCCGGGCCTTGAGCAGCTCGACCTCGCCGTTGGCCTTGACGACGTAATCGTCGGCGCCGGCCTCCAGGCCGGCCAGCATCGACGCGCGACCCTCGAAGGCGGTGAGCAGCAGCACCGGGATGTCGCGCAGCGACGGCGCCGACTTGATGCGCCGGCAGGTCTCCAGCCCGCCGATGCCCGGCATCTGCACGTCCAGCAGCACCGCGTCCACCGCCTGCACCGCGAGCAGCTCCAGCGCCTGCTCGCCGCTGGCCGCGGCGATGACGTCGTAGCCGTCGTCGCGCAGCAGCGCGCCGAGCTCGGCCAGCACGTTGGCGCTGTCGTCCACCAGCAGCAGCCGCTTGGGGCCCAGCAGGCTGGCGCCCTGCTCGGGCAGGCTGGCCTTGGCGCTGCGCAGCATCGCGGCCACGCGCGCCAGGATCAGGTCGACGTCGTCCTGCTTGCGCGCGAACGCGTCGGCGCCGGCCTCCAGCGCGCGCAGCTCGGCCTCGGGCCCCTCGTCGGCGGTCAGCAGCAGGCAGGGCGTGTGGCGCAGCGCCGGATCCAGGCGCAGCCGGCGGATCACCGCCGCGCCGTCGATGCCGGGCATGTGCTGGTCGACGATCACCGCGTTGGGCCGCAGCGCGGCGGCCTGGCGCAGGCCCTCCTCGCCGTGCGCGGCGGTGTGGATGTCGTAGCCGTGCGGCTCCAGCGCGTCGCGCAGCGCCTCGCGGAAGGTCTCGCTGTCGTCGATCAGCAGCACCGAGGCCGGTTGCGGCATGGGGGTCGCCTGGCGGGCCTGGCGCTGGCGGACCAGCTCCCGCGCCCGGTCGATGACGTAGAGGCGGTCATAGGGCTTGCCGACGTATTCGTCGGCGCCATGGGCCAGGCCGCGCAGCCGGTCGCTGGCCTGCGAGGCGTTGGACAGGATCAGCACGACGCAGTCGCCGCCCTGCGGCGCGGCGCGCAGCTCGGGCAGCCAGGCGGCGCCGTCGCCGTCGGGCAGCAGGTTGTCCAGCAGCACCAGCGCGGGCACGCCCTGGGCCAGCGCGGCGCGGGCCTGGGCCAGCGTGGCGCACTCGACGCAGTCGAAGCCGGCGTCCTCGAGCGCCTCGCGCAGGTCCATCCGCACCGTGAGGCTGTCCTCGACGATGAAGGTTCTCTTGTTCATTTGTGGGCTCCTCCCCAGGCCATGCCGCTCAATCCCATCAGGGCGGGGCCGATGTCGGACAGCGGCAGGATGCGCTCGGCGGCGCCCAGCTGGGCGGCTTCGCGCGGCATGCCGTAGACCATGGAACTGGCTTCGTCCTGCGCCAGCGTCGCGCCCCCCGCGCGGCGGATCTCGAGCAGGCCCTGCGCGCCGTCGCGGCCCATGCCGGTCAGCAGCGCGGCGGCGGTGCCCGGGCCGTTCTCGGCGGCCAGCGATTCGAACAGCACGTCCACCGACGGCCGGCACGAGTGGCGCGGCGGCGCGTGGCTGAGTTCGAGCACGCCGGCGCGCAGCACCAGGTGGACGTCGGGCGGCGCCAGCACCACCTGGCCGGCCAGGTCGCGCAGGCGCTCGCCGCCCTGGGCGTAGCGCACGCGATGCGGCGTCTGCGCGTCCAGCCATTCGGCGAAGCCGCGGCTGAACACCGCATTGATGTGCATCACGATCAGCACCGGCAGCGGCGCCGGCGCCGGCATCGACTGCAGCACCTTCATCAGCGCGCCCGGGCCGCCGGTCGACGCGCCCAGCGCGAGCAGGGCGCGCGCCGGTGTCGGCGCCTGGGCCGCCAAGCCGGCGGCGGGGCGCCCGCCCAGGCGAGCGCGCACATGGGTGATGACGCGGATCCGCGCCACCAGCCGCAGCAGCGTCACGTAGCGGCGCTCCCACTCGCCCGCGGGCGCGTTCGCGTCCGGCTTCTCCAGCACTTCGACGGCGCCGGCGGCCAGCGCCTCGTAGGTGCGCAGCAGCTCGCCGCGATTGGTCGACGACGAGACGATGAGGATGGGCGTCGGGCAGTGGGCCATGATGGCCTCGGTCGCCGCCTGGCCGTCCATGCCGGGCAGCATCATGTCCATCGACACGACGTCCGGCCGCAGCCGCTGGCACAGCGCCACGGCCTGCGCGCCGTCGTGGGCCTCGCCGACGACCTCGATGTCGCCGTGCGCGGCGAGCACCTCGCGGATGTGCGCCAGCACCGTGATCGAGTCCTCCACGACCAGCACCCGCAGCGGCCGGGCCGGTCCGGGGGCGGCCAGCGGCGCTGCGCCGCCCAGTCCGCCGATGCCGCCACCGCCGCCAACGCCTCCTGATGCGCTCATGCGGCGGGCTCCTCGACGGCCGCGTCGTCGTCGACCGTGCCGGCCGAGCGCGCCATCAGCTGCGCGACCTGCGCCAGGAACTCGTTCTGGGCGAACTCGCCCTTGACGATGTAGCCGTCGGCGCCCACCGCCTTGCCACGGGCCAGGTCCTCGGGCGCGTTGCGCGAGGTCACCAGCACCGCCGGGATGTGGCGCAGCGCCGCGTCGCCGCGGATGCGGGCGACGAACTCGAAGCCGTCCATGCCCGGCATCTCCACGTCCACCAGGATGAGCGCGTAGCGCTCGCGCTGCGCCGCCTCCAGGCCGTCCTCGGCGGACGCGGCCATGTGCACGCGGTAGCCGGCGGCCTCGAGGATGCTCTGCTCGAGCATGCGGGTGGTCAGCGAATCGTCGATGACCAGGATGGTGCCGGTGCGCGGCGGCGCCGGGACCGGTCGTGGCCGCGCCTGGCGCGCCGCGGCGATCAGGCCCTCGGCGGCCAGCACCGGCACCGGCTGCTGGGCCGCGTCCAGCGCCAGGCCGGCGATCAGGGGCGACGGCGGCAGCAGCGCCGGCGGCGGCCGCAGCACGACGCTGGTGACGCCGTCCAGCGCGTCCACGCCCAGTGCCGCGCGCTGTCCGCCGGCGCGCAGCACCAGCGCCGAGCGCGGCGCCGCCGCGGTGGCCTGGCCCGGCTGCAGGGCGTCGGCCAGCGGGAGGTGGGGCAGCAGTTCGTCGCCGACGATCAGGTGCGCGCCATTGAGCACCGGCCGTTGCAGCACGCACTCGACCGCGTCCAGCGGCACCCAGGCGGCGACCGTGCCGGCGCTGACGCGGATCGCGCGCAGCGCGGCCAGCTGCAGCGGCACGCAGAGCTCGACGGTCGTGCCTTCGCCGCGCCGGCTGCTCAGGGTCAGGCGTCCGCCGAGGCGGTCGGCCGTGTCGCGCACCAGGTCCATGCCGACGCCGCGGCCAGCCAGCGCGTCCACGCGCCGCGCGGTGCTGAGCCCGCCGCGCAGCAGGCGCTCGATCAGCGCGGCGTCATCGAGCCGCGCCGCGCCGGGGATGCCCTTGTCGATGGCGGTGCGCCGCACCGCCTCGAGGTCGAGCCCGGCCCCGTCGTCGGCGCAGCAGAACAGCACCTCGCGGCCGCGGCGCTCGATCCGCAGCTCGATCCGGCCCTGCGGCGGCTTGCCGGCGGCGATGCGCTCGGCCGGCAGCTCGATGCCGTGCGCGACGGCGTTGCGCACCATCTGCACCAGCGCGCCGGAGACGGCGTTCAGCAGCGCCGCTTCCAGCTTGACGTCGCCGCCGTGGCCGGTGAGCCGGGCCTGCTTGTCCTGGGAGCGCGCGGCGTCGCGCGCGGTCCGCTGCAGCGGCGCGAAGAGCTGCACGGCGGGCAGCAGCCGCAGCTGCTCGGCGCCATCGCGCAGCGCGACCAGCTCGCGCGCGAGCTGGCGCGCGCCGCGTTCGATCTGGTCCTCGATCCGCGCCAGCGGGCCGGCCAGGGCCTCCTGCTGGCCCTGCAGGCCGGCGCGCAGCTCGCGCAGCAGCGCCGCGGCGCGCTCGATCGGCGCGAGGTGCCCCTGCGTGCGCGCGATGTCGGCGAGCAGGCCGTCCAGCTCCTCCGGCATCAACTGGGGAATGGTCAGCATGGCGCCGATCGGATCCGGGTCCCCGGCGTCGGCCGGATCGACGGCCGCGTCGACGGGAAGGCCTGCGAGGCCGACATCGCCGCCGCTCGCGCTGGCGTCAGTGTCGGCCGACGGACCGGCCATGCGCCCGTGCTCGGCGGGCACCGCGCCCGCACCCGCACCCACGCCCGAGCCCCCGCCGAAGCTGGGACTGGGGTCCCCGCTTGAGCGCGAGCCAGCACCAGCACTGCCGCCGGGGCCGCCACCGGCACCGGCACTTCCACCAGCGCCAGCGGGCCGGGGCGGCGTCGTCGCGCCGGCCGCCGCCGGGGCGTCCAGCGCGGTGATCGCGTCGCCGGCGGCGTCGATCAGCGCCAGCAGCGCGTCGAGGTCGGCGCGGCCGGGGGCCTCGGCACGGTCGCGCAGCGGCGTCAGCAGGTCCTCGATCGCGTGCGCCTGCGCCGCGATGCCGGGCTGTCGCACCACGCTGGCGGCGCCCTTGAGCGTGTGGGCCAGTCGCAGCAAACGCGGCGGCAGGTCGGGCGCCGGCGCCTGCTCGGCGGCGAGCACGGCCTCGCTCATCTGCCGCAGCAGATCGCGGGCTTCGATGCGGAAGAAGCGGTAGGGGTCCTTGGCCACGGCGCGCGGGGTGTCCGGTTCTTGAAGGGGGCGGGCTCAGGTCGGCTGGGCCTGCACCAGGCGCAGCAGGTCGCGGGACATCTCCGCCAGCTCGGTGGCCGTCTGCGAGGTCTGCCCGGAGCTGGCCTCGGTCTCCCGCGAGGCCTGCGCGGTGTTGGACAGCGCGACATTGAGCTGCTCGACCGCGGTGGCCTGCTGCTTCGTGGACAGCTCGATCTCGCGCGCCGCGTCGGTCGTGGTCACGACCTGGCCGGCGATCTTGGCGAAGGTGGCGGCCACGTCGTCGAACTGGCGCGCGCCGGCGTCGACCGCCTTGGAGCCGGTCTCCGTCGCCATCACCGTGGTGTTGACCGCGCCGCGCACGTCGTCGATCTGCAGGCGGATCTCCTTGGTCGAGGCGGTCATGCGGTCGGCCAGCTTGCGGATCTCGTCCGCCACGACGCTGAAGCGCCGGCCCGCGTCGCCGGCCACGGTGGCCTCGATGGTGGCGTTGATCGCCAGGATGTTGGTCTGCTCGGCCAGCTCGCCGACCAGGTCCATCACCACCCCGATCTGCTGCGACTTGCGGCCCAGGTCCAGCATGTGGTCGACCACCAGGTCGATCTGCCGGCGCATCGCGGCGATGGTCTCGCGCGCCGCCTGCAGGGTGCCGTCACCGCCACGGGCCAGTCCGGCCGTCTGCTCGGCGATGACCACGACGCGCTGCGCGCTGTCGGCGATCTGGCGCGAGGTGGCCAGCAGCTCGGAGATGGTGGTGGAGATCTCCGTCATCGAGGTGGCCGTCTCGCGGGCGCCGGCGGCCTGCTGGTTCGCGGCCGCCTGCAGCTCCGCCGAGGAGCGCTGCACATGCTTGACCGCCGTGCCCACCTGGCCGCTGAGCGCGCGGTTGAGCGTCAGCGCCGCCGCCAGCACCAGCAGCGCGCCGGCGACGGTGCCCCAGACGATAGCCATGCGCACGCCGCTGGCGGCGGACTCGACTTCCTGTGCGCGCTGGCGCAGCAGGTCGTTCTCCTCCTCCTCCATCTGGGAAATCACGCCGCGCAGTTCATCCATGCGGCGCTTGCCCTCGCCCAGGCCCAGGACGCGCATGGCCGCCTCGGTGGTGGAGGCGCGGCGTGTCTCGATGCGCTCCTTGTGCAGCTGCATCAGCCCCTCGATCATGGCCGTGGCCTGGTTCAGCCGGGCCTGCTGCGCGGGGTTGTCGCGGATGAGCGGCTTGAGCTCGGCCAGCTGCCGCGGCAGGTTGGCCACGGCATGCCGGTAGGGGTCGAGGTAGGGCTCCTCGCCGCTCAGCAGGTAGCCGCGCTGACCGGTCTCCGCGTCCTTCATCAGGCTCATCAGCGCCTCGACGTGGGTCAGTGCCGCATGGGTGCGGGTGACCTGGTAGCTGGTCTGCGTCATCAACTCGACGCCGCGATAAGCCACGGTCCCGATGAGCAGCAGCAGCGCGAAGGACAGCGCGAAACCCATCGACAGCTTTCTTCCGAAGGTCCACATGGCACGGTGCTCCCTGTCATCGGCCGGCGGCGCCGGCGCTTGTCGTTGTGGTGAAGGATCCCGCCGACGGCTCGCCGAGCTGGCTGCCGGCGACGGCGGCGATCAGGCCTTCCAGCTCGATCAGCGGGCGCAGCGCGCCGCCGCAGCGGACCGCCCAGCCGGTGCCGGCCGCGTCGCTCTGCTGCAGGCGATCGCCAGGCGTCAGGCGCCATTGGCCGTCGAAGCCCTCGAAGGCGAGCGCCAGCGGCGCGGCGCGCGCGATGGCCCACCAGCGCACCGCCGTCGCGGCCCCGCGGCCGATCAGCGCGCGCAGGTCGTAGAGCGGCAAGACCTGCCCCTGGTGCCCGGCGAGCCCGAGCAGCCCGGGTGCGGTGGCGGGATAGGGCGCGGCGGGCATGGCGGGCTGCAGTCCGGCCAGGTCGGCCAAGTTCAGGGCAAACGGGTCGCCGGCAATCCGGATGCCCAGCACGTCCAGGACGGCGTCGTCATCGCCCAGCCGTCGCGGCTCGGCGAAGGAGCGGTCGAAGGCCGCCCGCCATTCGTCGAGCTGGCCCTCCAACGGGTCGGAGCGGTCGGGCGTCATGCGCGGGCCTCCTGGATCTCGTCGCGGCACAGGCGCCGCAGGTCGTCGCGTTCGAAGCCGCCGCCGAAACGCCGCAGCCGCTCGGGCGACTCGTCGTCCAGCAGCGCCAGCGCCCGGCCCAGTTCGCGCCGCGCCGCGACGATCTCGCCGCGACGCCGGGCCAGCAGGCCCAGGCGCAGGTGGGGCAGGGCGAAGGCGGCGTCCTTGGCGGCGGCGCGCTGGTGGTGCCATTCCGCCGCGGGGAGCTGGCCGCGCTCCTCCATCGCCAGCCCTTGCAGGAACAGCACCTCGGCCTGCAGCGCGGCCGGCGTCTGCGGCGCGATCAGCCGTGCGCAGGCGCGCAGGCCGTCCTCGATCTGGCCGGCCTCGACCAGCTGCAGCGCCTCGTCGAGCAGGGCCTGGTCGGCATGGTGGGCGGACGACGCGGCCTCGAACGCCGGCGCGTGCGCCAGCGGGGCCGTCGCCGGCTCCGGCACGGGGGTCGGCCAGGGAAAGGGCCAGGCGGGCGCCACGTCCGCGCCTTCGCGGCGATAGAAGAAGCAGCCATGCGCCTGGCGCAGCGTCAGCCCCGCGGCCTGCGCCTCGGCCTGGCCGCGCAGCGTCTCCGCATGGCCCAGGAACAGCACGCCTCCCGGCGCCAGCGCGCCGACCAGGTGCTGGATCGCCTGGCGCAGCGCCGTGGGCGCCAGGTACATCAGCACGTTGCGACAGAAGATGATGTCGAAGCGGTCCGGCGTCCAGAAGGCGGCGTCGGGCTGGCCGAGCTGGCGGGGCTCGAAGCGAACCCGCTCGCGGATCGCCGGCAGCGGCGTCCAGACGCCCGGTTCGACGGCGCGGAACCACAGGTCGCGCAGCTCCGGCGGCGTCGCACGCAGGCTCCATTCGCCGTAGCGGGCGGCGGCCGCGCGCGCCAGCGCCGCCGGGTTCACGTCGACGGCCAGCACCTGCCAGTCGACGCCCTGCGCCGTCAGGCCGGCGCGATGCAGCGTGATGGCCAGGGTGTAGGCCTCCTCGCCGCTCGCGCAGCCGGCCGAGAGCGCCCGCAGGCCGGTGGATGTCGCGCCGCGCACCATCGACGGCAGCAGGTCCACGCGCAGCGCGTCGAACTGCTCCGGGTGGCGGAAGAAGAAGGTCTCGCCGACCGTCAGCTCGGCGGCGAGCGCATCGAGCCGGGCGCGCGTCGGCGCCTGCTCCATCTGGTCCAGGAAGCGCGCCGGACCGCCCGGCCCGGCCACCCGCGCCAGCGCGGCGGCGAGCCGGTCGTCCTGGCGGTCGTCGAACTGCAGGCCCAGGCGGGCGGAGAGCAACGTCCGCAGGCGCGGCAGCAGCGAGATCAGGGCGGCATCGGACGGCGACGGCCGCGTCATGAGGCCGCTCCCCGATGGCTGGCGGCCTCGCCGCCGTCCGCGGCGGAGAGGGCCGCGGTCGGCGGCAGGTCGTCCGGAAACAGCCGGGCCTGGTCGAGCACGGCGATCAGTTCATCGTCGCGCTCGGCCAGCGCGCTGACGGCACCATGGTCGCGGTCGCGCAGCAGCGGGGGCAGGGCGCGGAGTTGCTCCGCCGCGAAGGTCTGCAGGCCCAGCACCTCGGCGACCGCCAGCGCCACCCGGCGTTCGCCGGCGCGGACGACGACATAGCGGCGCACCGCCGCGGGAGCTGCGCCGGACTCGGTCAGTCCCAGCAGGCCGGCCAGGTCGACGACCGGCAGCCAGTCGCCGCGGATGCGCGCGAGCCCCTGGACATGAACGGCCGGCGACTTCAGCGGCCGCAGTGGCTGCGGCCGCAGGGTCTCCTCGACGGCATCCAGCGGCAGGCCACACAGCCGGGATTGCACCCGGCACACCAGAACCCGGAACATGCCATTCAATGGCTTGTGCATTCTTCTGGCTCCCTGTTTGCGCCAGTCTATGCCGGCGTCGGGCGGACAGGCGTTGCCGAAGGTCACTGGCCGGCGCGCCCGCGAGTCACCCAGCGTCGCAGAGAAGTCCACGCCTCGAGTTCGGGTAAACCCTCGGACATCGCCCGACCCCAGCCTGCCAACTCGGGTCTGCAGCCTGGCTTTTTTAGGTCTGCACCACTAAAAAGGGGTGGGCAAGGATTGCCTTTCCGACCCGGAACTGCTCAAAATAGAACGATCGTTCGTTTTATTATTCCGGGCATCGTGTCCACCTCCCCCGTCACCGCCGCCAAGCCCGCCGCCGCCGTCGCGCGCCGTGGCGCCCGTTCGCTCCAGAAAGGCCAGCAGACGCGCGCCGCGATCCTGGACGCGGCGCTCGGGCTGGCCTCGCACATGGGGCTGGAAGGCCTGTCCATCGGCGCGCTGGCCGATGTGACGAAGATGAGCAAGTCCGGCGTCTTCGCGCATTTCGGCTCGCGCGAGGAACTGCAGATCGCGGTGGTGCGCGAGTACCACGCCAAGTTCGAGGAAGAAGTCTTCTACACCGCGATCCGCCAGCCGCGCGGCCTGCCGCGCCTGCGCGCGCTGTTCGAGCGCTGGGTGCATCGCACCTCGGTGGAAGTCGACTCGGGCTGCATCTACATCAGCGGCGCGGTGGAATTCGACGACCGGCCGGGCCCGGTGCGCGACGCGCTGGTCGGCATGGTGCGCGACTGGCACGCCGCGATCCGCAAGGCCATCCTGCTGGCGCAGGAGGTCGGCCACCTGGTACCGGAGGCCGATCCGGACCAGGTGCTTTTCGAGATGCACGGCCTGATCCTGTCGCTGCATCACGACGCGCGCTTCCTGCGCAGCCCCGGCGCGCTCGCCCGCGCCCGCACGGGCCTGGAGCGCATCCTCGACAGCTTCGCCACGCCGGCCGGCCGCAAGGCCGATGCCCAGACGCGGCAGACGCCTCCTCACTCCGCCTCCGCGAGCCCGGCCCCGAGCCGCAAGCGCGCCTGAGCGGGGCGAGTCCCTTTCGATCCCTTCACAGAACCATTCAGGAGAGTCCTCATGCCTCAGTACACCCCGCCCCTGCGCGACATGAAGTTCGTGCTGCACGAGCTGCTGCACGCGGTCGACGAGCTGAAGCTGCTGCCCGCGCATGCCGAGGTCGACGAGGACACGATCAACGCGGTCCTGGAAGAGGGCGGCAAGTTCGCCGCGGAAGTGCTGACCCCGATCAACCTGTCGGGCGACCAGGAAGGCTGCACGCTGGACAAGTCCACCCATGAGGTGAAGGCGCCCAAGGGCTTCAAGGAAGCCTACGCGCAGTACGTCGAGGGCGGCTGGCCAGCGCTGTCGTGCGACCCGGCCTATGGCGGCCAGGGCCTGCCGGTGCTGCTCAACCAGTGCATGTACGAGATGATGAACTCGGCCAACCAGGCCTGGACGATGTACCCGGGCCTGAGCCACGGCGCCTACGAGGCGCTGCATGCGCACGGCACCGACGAGCAGAAGTCCACCTACCTGCCCAAGCTGACCTCGGGCGTGTGGACCGGCACGATGTGCCTGACCGAGCCGCACTGCGGCACCGACCTGGGCCTGCTGCGCTCCAAGGCCGAGCCGCAGGGCGACGGCACCTACAAGATCACCGGCCAGAAGATCTTCATCTCCGCCGGCGAGCACGACCTGGCCGAGAACATCGTCCACCTGGTGCTGGCGCGCCTGCCGGACGCGCCGGCCGGCTCCAAGGGCATCTCGCTGTTCATCGTGCCCAAGTTCAAGGTCAACGCCGACGGCTCGCTGGGCGAGCGCAACCCGGTCTACTGCGGCGGCCTGGAGCACAAGATGGGCATCCACGGCAACGCCACCGCGCAGATCGTGCTGGACGGCGCCGTCGGCACGCTGGTGGGCCAGCCCAACAAGGGCCTGCAGGCGATGTTCGTGATGATGAACGCCGCCCGCCTGGGCGTGGGCAACCAGTCGCTGGGCCTGACCGAGGTCGCGTACCAGAACGCCGTCGCCTACGCCAAGGACCGCATCCAGATGCGAGCGCTGTCGGGCCCGAAGGCGCCGGACAAGCCGGCCGATCCGATCATCGTCCACCCCGACGTGCGCAAGATGCTGCTGACCGCCCGCGCCTACGCCGAAGGCGGCCGCGCGCTGTCGGCCTACGTGGCGCTGCAGCTGGACAAGGCCCTGTCCAGCGACGACGCCGACGAGGCCAAGGCCTGCGAGGACGAGGTCGCGCTGCTGACGCCGATCATCAAGGCCTTCATCACGGACAACGGCTGGATCGCCACTTCGCACTGCATGCAGGTCTTCGGCGGCCACGGCTACATCCACGAGTGGGGCATGGAGCAGTTCGTCCGCGACGCCCGCATCAACATGATCTACGAGGGCACGAACACCGTGCAGTCGCTGGACCTGCTGGGCCGCAAGATCCTGGGCAACAACGGCGCGACGCTGAAGAAGTTCGGCAAGAAGATCGCCGAGTTCGTCGAGGAAGAGGGCACCAGCGAGGCGATGCAGGAGTTCATCAACCCGCTGGCCGACATCGGCGACAAGGTCACCAAGCTGACCACCGAGATCGGCATGAAGGCCTTCCAGAACCCCGATGAAGTCGGTGCCGCCGCGGTGGACTACCTGCGCGTCGTCGGCCACCTGTGCTTCGCCTACATGTGGGCGCGCATGGCCAAGCTGGCGCTGGAGAAGAAGGACTCGGGCGATCCGTTCTACACCGCCAAGCTGGCGACGGCGCGCTTCTACTTCGCCAAGCTGCTGCCGGAAACCGCGAGCCTGATCCGCACCGCCCGCGCCGGCCTGAACCCGCTGATGGAAATGGACGAGGCGCTGTTCTGAACGACAGCGTCGCGGGCGCCTCCTCGAGCGGGGCGCCCGCGTCCCCCTACGGCGGACCGGGTTCCGCCCGGCGCGATTGACGCGCCGCGACCCGGGCCCGCAACATCGCGCATCGACGCGTCCGGCACAGGGCGCGGCTGTACAGAAGAAACGGAGAGAGACACGATGAAACCGCTGTTCGCCACTGCCGTCGCCCTGGGCCTCGGACTGTCCGCCAACCTGGCGCTGGCCCAGGCCGCGACCACGCCGGTGGGCGTGTGGAAGACGATCGACGACGAGACCAAGCAGGAGCGCTCCACCGTGCGCATCAGCGAGGTCGGCGGCGTGCTCACCGGCAAGATCGAGAAGATCACCGATCCCACCAAGCAGACCGCCAAGTGCGACGAATGCGCCGACGAGCGCAAGGGCCAGCCCATCCTGGGCCTGACCATCCTGCGCAACGTCAAGAAGAACGGCAACGACGCCGAGCTCTGGGACGGCGGCGACATCCTCGATCCGGGCAACGGCAAGGTCTATCGCGTCCGCCTGCGTCCGATCGACGGCGGCAAGAAGCTCGAGGTCCGCGGCTTCGTCGGCATGCCGCTGCTGGGCCGCACCCAGACCTGGATCCGCGTCGAGTAAGCGACGCCAGAACCCCATCCCTACATCCCAGTGATGTCCATTGGAGAAACCATGAGTCGATTCCAAGTTCGCAAGGTCGCCGTGCTCGGCGCCGGCGTGATGGGCGCGCAGATCGCCGCCCATCTGGTCAACGTGAAGGTGCCGGTCGTGCTGTTCGACCTGCCTGCCAAGGAAGGCCCGAAGAACGGCATCGTCACCAAGGCCGTCGAGGGCCTGAAGAAGCTCAAGCCGGCGCCGCTGGGCGTGGCCGAGAACGCCGCGCTGATCCAGCAGGCCAACTACGAGGAGCACCTGGAGCTGCTCAAGGACTGCGACCTGATCATCGAGGCCATCGCCGAGCGCATGGACTGGAAGCTGGATCTCTACACGAAGATCGCTCCGTTCGTCGCGCCGCACGCGATCGTCGCGTCCAACACCTCGGGCCTGTCGATCACCAAGCTGTCGGAAGTCCTGCCGGAATCGATCAAGCCGCGCTTCTGCGGCATCCACTTCTTCAACCCGCCCCGGTACATGTACCTGGTCGAGCTGATCAACACGCCGACCACCAATCCTGAAGTCATCGACCAGCTCGAGAGCTTCGTGACCTCGGCCGTGGGCAAGGGCGTCGTGCGCGCCAACGACACGCCCAACTTCGTCGCCAACCGCGTCGGCATCGCCGGCATGATGGCCACGATGATCGAGGCCGAGAAGTTCGGCCTGTCCGTGGACGTCGTCGACGACCTGACCGGCAAGAAGCTGGGCCGCGCGTCCTCGGGCACCTTCCGCACCGCGGACGTGGTGGGCCTGGACACGATGGCGCACGTCGTCAAGACGATGCAGGACAACCTGAAGGACGACCCCTTCTATTCGACCTACGCCACGCCCAAGGTGCTGGCGGGCCTGATCGAGAAGGGCGCGCTGGGCCAGAAGGCCGGCGCGGGCTTCTACAAGAAGGTCGGCAAGGACATCCAGCGCCTGGACTTCGCCACTGGCGAGTACGTCGCCGGCGGCGGCAAGGCCGACGAGATCGTCGCCCGCATGCTGAAGAAGCAGCCCGCCGACCGCATCAAGCTGCTGAAGGAATCGAGCAACCCGCAGGCGCAGTTCCTGTGGTCCATCCTGCGCGACTCCTTCCAGTACGTGGCCGTGCACCTGGACACCGTCGCCGACACCGCGCGCGAGATCGACTTCGCGATGCGTTGGGGCTTCGGCTCGCAGCAGGGCCCGTTCGAGCTCTGGCAGGCCGCGGGCTGGAAGCAGGTCGCCGAGTGGGTGCAGGCCGACATCGACGCCGGCAAGACGCTGTCGAGCGCGCCGCTGCCCAAGTGGGTCTTCGAGGGCCCGGTCGCCGAGAACGGCGGCGTGCACTCGAAGGACGGCTCGTGGAGCGCCAAGGAAGGCAAGTTCAAGCCGCGCGCCAAGCTGCCGGTCTACGAGCGCCAGGCCTTCCCCGAATCGCTGGTCGGCGAGGGCGCGGTGGAGCCGCTGAAGGCGGGCACCGAGGAGTTCAAGAACGACGAGGTCCGCGTCTGGTCGCTGGACGGCGAAGTGCTGATCGCCTCGATCAACTGCAAGCTGCACCTGATCAGCCCGACGGTCACCGAGGGCCTGCTCAAGGCGGTCGAGATCGCCGAGGCCAAGTACAAGGGCCTGGTGATCTGGTCGCCGGACGACGTGTTCTCCGCCGGCGCCAACCTGGAAGCGCTGATGCCGGTCTTCATGGCCAAGGGCGCCAAGGGCATCGCGCCGGAAGAGAAGAAGCTGCAGGACATGATGCTGCGCGTGCGCTACGCCAACGTGCCGGTCGTGGCCGCGATGCGCGGCCTGGCGCTGGGCGGCGGCTGCGAGCTGGCGGTGCACTGTGCCCGCCGCGTCGCGCACATGGAGTCGTATGTCGGCCTGGTGGAAGTGGGCGTCGGCCTGATCCCGGGCGGCGGCGGCCTGACCTACATCGCGCGCCGCGCGGCGGAGATGGCCTCGGCCGGCAACGCCAACGCGGACATCTTCGCCTTCCTGAAGGACGGCTTCACCAACGCCGCGATGGCCAAGGTGGCGACCTCCGCGCTGGAGGCGCAGAAGCTGGGCTACCTGCTGGACAGTGACGTGATCGTTCCCAACAAGGACGAGCTGCTGTTCGTCGCCACGGCGCAGGCCAAGGCGATGGCGGACTCGGGCTACCGCGCGCCGCTCAAGGCCAAGTTCCCGGTCGCGGGCCGTTCCGGCATCGCCACCGTGAAGTCCTCGCTGGCCAACATGCGTGACGGCGGCTTCATCAGCGCGCACGACTTCCACCTGGCCTCGCTGATCGCGGACGTGGTCTGCGGCGGTGAAGTCGAAGCCGGCTCGCTGGTGACCGAGGAATACCTGATGTCGCTGGAGCGCAAGCACTTCTGCTCGCTGCTGGAGCACCCGAAGACCCAGGAGCGAATCATGGGCATGCTGCAGACCGGCAAGCCCGTGCGCAACTGATCCGAGCGGCACACAAGGAATCAATCATGAGCAAGCAAGTTCAAGACGCCTACATCTGCGCCGCCACCCGCCTGCCGATCGGCAAGTCGGGCCGGGGCTACTTCAAGAACACCCGTCCGGACGAGATGCTGTCCCGCGTGATCCAGGCCGCGATGGCCCAGGTCCCGGGCCTGGACCCGTCGGTCATCGAAGACGCGATCATCGGCTGCTCGTTCCCGGAAGGGGAGCAGGGCATGAACATCGCCCGCGTGGCGGCGGTGCTGTCGGGCCTGCCGAACACGGTCGGCGGCGTGACGGTGAACCGCTACTGCGCGTCGGGCATCACCGCGCTGGCGATGGCGGCGGACCGCATCCGCGTCGGCGAGAGCGAAGTGATGATCGCCGGCGGCGTGGAGTCGATGTCGATGGTGCCGATGGGCGGCAACAAGCCCTCGTTCCCGCCCGCGATCTTCGAGCGCGACGAGAACATCGGCCTGGCCTACGGCATGGGCCTGACGGCCGAGAAGGTCGCCGACAAGTGGAAGGTGAGCCGCCAGGCGCAGGACGAGTTCGCGCTCGAATCGCATCGCCGCGCGCTGGCCGCGATCGAAGGGGGCTTCTTCAAGGACGAGATCACCCCATTCGAGATCAAGGACCGCCAGCCCGACCTGAACGGCGATGGCGTGATCGTCAAGTCGCGCACGGTCGACATCGACGAAGGTCCGCGCAAGGACACGTCGATGGAGGGCCTGGCCAAGCTCAAGCCGGTGTTCGCCGCCAAGGGCAGCGTCACGGCGGGCAACAGCTCGCAGACCTCGGACGGCGCGGGCGCGCTGATCGTGGCGTCGGAGGCGGCGGTCAAGCGCTTCGGCCTGACGCCGCTGGCGCGCTTCGTGTCCTTCGCGGTGCGCGGCGTGCCGCCGGAGATCATGGGCATCGGCCCGATCGAGGCGATCCCGGCCGCGCTGAAGCTGGCCGGCATCAAGGCCGAGGACCTGGGCTGGGTCGAGCTGAACGAGGCGTTCGCGGCGCAGTCGCTGGCGGTGCTGAATGACCTGGACGCGAAGGGCATCGTGCTGGACCGGACCAAGGTGAACCCGAACGGCGGCGCGATCGCCCTGGGCCACCCCCTGGGCGCGACCGGCGCGATCCGCGCGGCGTCGGTGATCCATGGCCTGCGGCGCACCGGCGCGAAGTACGGCATGGTGACCATGTGCGTTGGCGCCGGCCAAGGCGCGGCGGGCATCATCGAGCGTCTGTAAAAAGCGCGTCGGCCACCGCAGTCCGCTCGTCCTCGGGCAGCGAGTGTGGGTGGGGCCGGAATGATGCGGGGGGTTCCCGGAGGGACGCCCCCCGCGTCGTGGAGAGCCCGCGCCTGGCCCCACGCGGTTGGGCATCCTTCGCAGGCGCCCGCCAGCGTCTTCATCGATCGGGAGACCGCGATGATCAGTTTCCGAGCAGATGACGGTTTCGAGCTCCAAGGCCATCTCTACGGTGACCCCGCGACGGCTAAGGCCGGCTTGCTGATCGCCCCCGCGATGGGCGTCGAGCAGCGCTACTACGCCGCCTTCGCGCGCTGGATGGCGCAGCAGGGCTGGCTGGTGCTGAGCTTCGATTACCGCGGCATGGGGGCCTCGCGTCCCGAGTCGATGAAGCGCTCGCTGCGCGGCCTCGACGCCGACATCCGCACCTGGGCCGAGCGTGACGCCGCCGCGGCGCTCTCGCATCTCAACAAGCTGCTGGGCGACGACCGCGAGATCCACTGGCTCGGCCACAGCCTCGGCGGCCAGATCCTGGGCCTGCTCCCCAACCGCTCGCGCGTCTCCCGCGCGGTGACGGTGGGATGCGGCAGCGGCTACTGGCGCGAGAACTCGATCGGCCTGCGCCGCTACGTCTGGTGGCTCTGGTACGTCGTCGTCCCGCTCGCGCTGCCCCTCTTCGGCTACTTCCCCGGTCGCAAGCTGCGCAAGGTCGGGGACCTCCCTCGCGGCGTGATGGCGCAGTGGCGCCGCTGGTGCCTGGACCGCGAATACATGATGGGCGAGGGCGGCGACGCGCTGCGCGCGCAGTACGCGTCGCTGTCGGTGCCGATGCTCTCGCTCGCCTTCACCGACGACGAATTCATGTCCCGCCGCAACACCGAGTCACTGCACGGCTTCTACGCCGGCGCGCATCCCGAGCTGCGCCGCATCGCGCCCAAGGACATCGGCGAGCGCCGCATCGGCCATTTCGGTTTCTTCCGCGATCGATTCGAGCGCAGCCTGTGGCCGCAGGTGAGCGCCTGGCTGGCATGATCGCGGCCATTCCCAACGGCATCAACGGCCTTACCCAGCAGGAGAGTGCTCCATGAGCATCAAGACCGCCATCGTCAACGGCGTGCAGACCATCGAGATCGCACGCCCCGAGAAGAAGAACGCGCTGACCCGCGCGATGTACCAGGAGATGGCCGACGCGCTGGTCGCGGCCAACGCCGAGAACAGCGTGCGCGCGGTGCTGATCCAGGGCCAGCCGCAGATCTTCACGTCGGGCAACGACATCGAGGACTTCATGGGCAGCCCGCCGCGGGACGAGGACGCGCCGGTGTTCCAGTTCATGCGCGCGATGATCGGCTGCGACAAGCCCATCGTGGCCGCGGTGAACGGCGCGGCGATCGGCATCGGCACGACGCTGCTGCTGCATTGCGACTTCGTCTACGTGGCCGACGACGCGCGCCTGGCGATGCCCTTCGTCAGCCTGGGCCTGGTGCCGGAGTTTGGTTCCAGCCTGCTCGTGCCCAAGCTGATGGGCCCGCGCCGCGCGGCCGAGAAGATCCTGCTGGGCGACCCGTTCACCGGCGAGCAGGCGGTGGAATGCGGCATCGCGAACGCGGTGCTGCCGGCCGGCGAAGTGGTCGCGCAGGCGCGCCGCGTGGCCGAGCGCTTCAACAAGCTGCCGCCGAGCGCCGTGCGCGAGAGCAAGCAGCTGATGCGCCGCGCGACCAAGGAGCAACTGCTGGAGACCATCCAGGCCGAGGCCGAGATCTTCGGCGCCCGCCTGCGCAGTCCCGAGGCGATGGAAGCCTTCCAGGCCTTCTTCCAGAAGCGCCAGCCGGACTTCTCGAAGTTCTGATCGAGAGCGGCAGCCAGGCCGCTCCAGACGACACAACGGGCGCCGCGGCGCCCGTTGTCGTTCATGCACCGAGTCCGCTCACGCCGTCTCGGCCGGCCCGGCCACGCGGATCGGCAGGTCGTCCGGGTCGATGGTCTTGCCCGACAGCGCCAGGTCCAGCGCGTCGTGGTCCAGCGCGCGCTCCCACTTCGAGACCACGATCGTCGCCACCGCATTGCCGATGAAGTTGGTCAGCGAGCGGCATTCCGACATGAAACGGTCCACGCCCAGGATCAGCGCCATGCCCGCCACCGGCACCTCCGGCACCACCGACAGCGTCGCCGCCAGCGTGATGAACCCCGCGCCGGTCACGCCCGCCGCGCCCTTGGAGCTCAGCATCGCCACCAGCAGCAGCGTGATCTGGTGACCCAGCGTCAGCTCGGTGTTGGTCGCCTGCGCGATGAACAGCGCCGCCAGCGTCATGTAGATGTTGGTCCCGTCCAGGTTGAACGAGTAGCCCGTCGGCACGACCAGGCCCACCACCGTCTTCTCGCAGCCGGCCTTCTCCATCTTCTCCATCAGCGACGGCAGTGCCGATTCCGACGACGAGGTGCCCAGCACCAGCAGCAGCTCCGCCTTCAGGTAGCGGATCAGCTTGATGATCGAGAAACCGCACAGCCGCGCGACGATGCCCAGGATCACCAGCACGAACAGCAGCGCCGTCACGTAGAAGCTGCCCACCAGCATGCCCAGGTTGAGCAGCGAGGCCAGCCCGTACTTGCCGATGGTGAACGCCATCGCGCCCAGCGCGCCGATCGGCGCCGCCTTCATCAGGATGTGCACCATGCGGAACACCGGCGCGGTCAGCGCCTCGAAGAAGTTCAGCACCGGCTTGCCGCGATCGCCCACCAGCGCCAGCGCGATGCCGAACAGCACCGCCACGAACAGCGTCTGCAGGATGTTGCCGTCCGCCAGCGCGCCCACCAGCGACTTCGGGATCACGTCCATCAGGAAGCCGACCAGCGTCAGGTCATGCGTCTTCTCGACGTAGCGATGCACTTCCTTCTGGTCCAGGTCCGCGACGTTGACGTTCATGCCGTGGCCCGGCTGCACCACGTTCGCCACCACCAGGCCGACGATCAGCGCCAGCGTCGAGAAGAACAGGAAGTAGGCCATCGCCTTGCCGAACACCCGGCCGACGCGGCTGAGCTGCGTCATGCCCGCGATGCCGGTCACGATGGTCAGGAAGATCACCGGCGCGATGATCATCTTCACCAGCTTGATGAAGGCATCGCCCAGCGGCTGCAGGGTGACGGCGAACTTCGGCTCGAAATGACCGAGCAGGATGCCGATCACGATCGCCACGACGACCTGCAGGTAGAGATGGCGGTACCACGGCACGGCGACGACCGGCGTGGCGGAGGCGGAAGGGGACAGCATGGGGACGGCTCCGGTTGAAGGCGCCGCTGGCGCCGTCACCGGCGTGGCTCGGCACCCAGGCGGCGCAGTATCCCACCCGCATCCCGGAGCCGGCTGCGGAATCTACGTACAAACCCTGGTGGCGGGACGCCCATTCGCACAGGCCCTCGCGGGCCGGCTCGCCGCGTCCACCTAGGCCTCGCCGATCACCCGCGACTTGCCCTCGCGGTCGATCGCGACGTAGGTCAGGTTGGCCTCAGTCACCTTGACCACATGCGGATTGGCGGGGTTGCGCTCGGCGAAGACCTCGACATGCACCGTGATCGAGGTACGGCCGATGCGGGTGACCTGCGCATAGAAGCTCAGCAGATCGCCCACCGACACCGGCTGCTTGAAGATGAACTCGTTGACCGCCACCGTCGCGATCCGGCCGCGAGAGATGCGCGCCGGCAGCACCGACCCGGCCAGGTCGACCTGCGCCATGATCCAGCCGCCGAAGATGTCGCCGTTGCCATTGGCATCGGCCGGCATCGGCATCACGCGCATCACCAGTTCGCGGGGGCCGATCGTCTCCGGGGAGAGCAGGCTGGAGGTCGAGGCGGGCGCGGTCGGCGCCGCGGGGGCATTGGGGGCGGTGGAGTCGCTCATGATCGGCAAACGGTGACAATGGCCGGCATTGTCGTCCAGCATGTCCGGCCCCGCCAGCGCAGGCGCCGGACCCGAGGCCCGACCCCACGACAGTCCAGCCCCTTCGTCCATGCGCCGCTCCACGCTCGCCGGCACCTCCGCGCCGACCCCCGTCCCCTCGTCCTCCACCGCGCCCGAGTCCCGGGGCGACTGGCACACCATCGGCCGCCTGCTGCCCTATTTCTGGCGCTACCGCTGGCGCGTCGGCCTCGCGCTGGCCTTCATGATCGGCGCCAAGCTGGCCAATGTCGGCGTGCCGGTGCTGCTCAAGCAACTGGTGGACAGCCTCGACCTGCGGCCCGGCAGCGCGCAGGCGCTGATGGTCGTGCCGGTGGGGTTGCTGCTGGCCTACGGGATGCTGCGCCTGTGCACCTCGCTGTTCACCGAGGCGCGCGAGCTGATCTTCGCCAAGGCGACGGAGGGCGCCTCGCGCAGCATCTCGCTGCAGGTCTTCCGCCATCTGCATGACCTGAGCCTGCGCTTCCACCTCGAGCGCCAGACCGGCGGCATGACCCGCGACATCGAGCGCGGCACGCGCGCCGTGCATGCGCTGATCTCCTACTCGCTCTACAGCATCTTCCCGACGCTGGTCGAGGTGGTGCTGGTGCTCAGCCTGCTGGCGCTGAAGTTCGACGTGCTCTTCGCCTGGATCACCGGCGCGGCGCTGGTGTTCTACATCGGCTTCACCATCGTGGTCACCGAGTGGCGCACCAAGTTCCGCCGCCAGCTCAACGAGCTGGACTCGCACGCGCACAGCAAGGCGATCGACTCGCTGCTGAACTACGAGACGGTGAAGTACTTCAACAACGAGGACTTCGAGGCCGCCCGCTACGACCAGAGCCTGGAGCGGCTGCGCCGCGCGCAGCTGAAGTCGCAGACGACGCTGTCGCTGCTCAACAGCGGCCAGCAGGTGATCATCGCGGTGGCGCTGGTGGCGATGCTGTGGCGCGCGACGCAAGGCGTCGTCGCCGGGCAGATGAGCCTGGGCGACCTGGTCATGATCAACGCGTTCATGATCCAGCTCTACATCCCGCTGAACTTCCTGGGCGTGATCTACCGCGAGATCAAGCAGAGCCTGACCGACCTGGACAAGATGTTCGGCCTGCTGGCCCGGGAGCGCGAGGTCGCGGACGCCCCCGGCGCCCAGCCGCTGCGGGTGGCCGGCGCGTCGGTGCGCTTCGAGGACGTGCACTTCGCCTACGAGCCGCAGCGGCCCATCCTCAAGGGCGTCAGCCTGGAGATCCCGGCGGGGAAGAAGGTCGCGGTGGTCGGCCCGAGCGGCTCGGGCAAGAGCACCCTGGCGCGGCTGCTCTACCGCTTCTACGACGCGCAGTCCGGCCGCATCGCGATCGACGGCCAGTCGATCGCCGAGGTCACGCAGCACAGCCTGCGCCGGGCGATCGGCATCGTGCCGCAGGACACGGTGCTGTTCAACGACACCATCGCCTACAACATCGCCTACGGCCGCCCCGAGGCGACGATCGAGGAGATCGAGGCCGCGGCCAAGGCCGCGCACATCCACGCGTTCATCCAGGCGCTGCCGCAGGGCTACCAGACCATGGTCGGTGAGCGCGGGCTCAAGCTGTCCGGCGGCGAGAAGCAGCGCGTGGCCATCGCGCGCACGCTGCTCAAGGATCCGCCGATCCTGATCTTCGACGAGGCGACCTCGGCGCTGGACTCGCGCAACGAGCGCGCCATCCAGGCCGAGCTCGAGGCCGCCGCGCGCGACAAGACGGTGCTGGTCATCGCGCACCGGCTCTCGACGGTGGTCGATGCCCACGAGATCCTGGTGATGGAGCAGGGCGTCATCGTCGAGCGCGGCACCCATGCGGCGCTGTTGGCGCGGCGCGGCCGCTACGCGCAGATGTGGGCCCTGCAGCAGGACGGGCAGGACGCGGTGGCGGCGTCGGCGGCCCCTCACGGCTAAACTCCCGCGCCGTGGAAACCAAATGGCTTGAAGACTTCGTGAGCCTGGCGGAGACGCGCAGCTTCTCCCGCTCGGCCCAGCTGCGGCATGTCACGCAGCCGGCGTTCTCGCGCCGCATCCAGGCGCTGGAGGCGTGGGCGGGCGTCGATCTGGTCGACCGTTCGTCCTATCCGACGCGTTTGACCGCGGCCGGCGAAACCCTGCTGGGCCAGGCCGTGGACCTGCTCGGCAACCTGCAGGCCACGCGCAACATGCTGCGCAGCCACCAGTCGGCGGGGCAGGACATGATCGAGTTCGCCGTGCCGCACTCGCTGTCATTCAGCTTCTTCCCGCACTGGCTGATGGAGCTGCGCCAGCGCTTCGGCGAGGTGAAATGCCGGCTCAACGCGCTCAACGTCCATGACGCGACGCTGCAGCTGAGCGAAGGCAACTGCGACCTGCTGGTCGTCTACCACCACCCCAGCCAGCCGCTGCAGCTCGATCCCGAGCGCTACGAATCGGTCTCGCTCGGCCACGAGACCCTGGCCGCCTATGCGAAAGCTGACACAGGCGGCGCGCCGATGTTCCGGATTTCCGGACACCCGGGCCAGAAGATCCCCTTCCTCAGCTACGCGTCCGGCGCCTACCTCGGGCGATTGGTGGAGCTGATCGTCAAGGACGCCGCGCAGCCGCTCAACCTGGAATCGGTCTTCGAGACCGACATGGCCGAGAGCCTCAAGGCCATGGCGCTGGAGGGCCACGGCCTGGCCTTCCTCCCGGCGAGCTCGGTGAAGAAGGAAGTGAAGGCGCGCCGCCTGGTGCGCGCGGCCGAGCCGGGCCAGTACGAACTGAACATGGAACTGCGGATGTACCGCGAGCGCCAGGGCTCGGCGCGCCGCGTGAAACCGGTCGCGCAGGCGCTCTGGAATTTCCTGACGCACGCCGCCGCCGGGCAGGCATGAAACCTGCATATGTAAGCCGTGCAACACCTCGAGATGCGTGATACTCCCTACCCTGCAAAGCAGCCGCTCATGGTCTGCTCTGCCGGTTGGGCGGCTCACCGGTCGAGCCTCCCTCGAATCCGCTTTTGAATCCGAACAAGCAGGAGCAACTATGAAGAAGGCATTGCTAGTCCTGGCCCTTGGCGCGGCGTTGGTTGGCGTGGCGCAAGCCGACACGCTGAAGAAAATCAAGGACACAGGCAGCGTGACCATGGGCGTGCGCGAGTCCTCGGGCGCGCTGTCGTACACGCTCGGCGACGGCAAGTACGTGGGCTACCACGTCGAGATCTGCCAGCGCGTGCTGGCCGACGTGCAGAAGCACCTGGGCCTGTCCAAGCTGGACATCAAGTACCTGCCGGTGACCTCGCAGAACCGCGTGCCGCTGGTGCAGAACGGCACCGTGGACATCGAGTGCGGCTCCACCACCAACAACATGACCCGCGCCAAGGACGTGGCCTTCGCCGTCACGACCTACGTCGAGGAAGTGCGCATCGCGGTGAAGGCCGATTCGGGCATCACCTCGATCGCCCAGCTCAACGGCAAGACCGTCGCGACCACCACCGGCACCACCTCCGTCCAGCTGCTGCGCAAGCACGAGCGCGCCAACGGCGTGGACTTCAAGGAAGTGCTGGGCAAGGACCACGCCGACAGCTTCCTGCTGCTGGAGTCGGGCCGCGCCGACGCCTTCGTGATGGACGGCCAGATCCTGGCCGGCAACATCGCCAAGTCGCGCAATCCGGCGGGCTTCAAGATCGTCGGCGAAGTGCTGTCGGTCGAGCCGATCGCCATCATGATCCGCAAGGACGATCCGGCCTTCAAGAAGGCGGTGGACGACAGCATCAAGGGCCTGATGAAGTCTGGCGAGATCGCCAAGCTGTACGACAAGTGGTTCATGCAGCCGATCCCCCCGACCAACACCAAGGTGGGCCTGCCGGCGACGGCGGCGACCAAGGACGCCTGGGCGAACCCGAACGACAAGCCGGTCGAGGAATACGCCAAGAAGTAAGCACGGTTCCCTGAGCGCAAGGCGCCCCGCGGGGCGCCTTGTCGCAAGGGGGCGACCGGAGACTGGAAGGGCCGCGGCAGCGCATGCGGGCGGCCCTTCGCATTGATGGATGGAGCACGCCATGGCGAGCTGGGATTGGCAGTTGTACTGCACAGACATGGTGACCGAGGAGGTCGCGCCGAAGTGTTTCGGCGCCCCCGGTTATGAGACTTACCTGGACGCGATGATCCACGGCTGGGGCTGGACGATGTTCGTCTCGGTCCTGGGCCTGCTGGTCGCGCTGGTGGCCGGATCGCTGATCGGCATCCTGCGCACGGTGCCCAACAGGAAGCTGGCGATGTTCGGCGAGGCATGGACGGAGCTGTTCCGGAACATCCCGCTGATCGTCCAGCTCTTCATCTGGTATCACGTGATCCCGCGCCTGTTCCCGATCCTGGACCTGCCGCCCAGCGTGCTCGTCGTGATCGCGATCGGCCTGTTCACCTCGGCGCGGATCTCGGAGCAGGTCAAGGCCGGCATCCTGACGCTGCCCAAGGGCCAGCGCTACGCCGGCCAGGCGCTGGGTCTGACGCTGCCGCAGACCTATCGCCATGTGCTGCTGCCGATGGCCTTCCGCATCGTCATCCCGCCGCTGACCAGCGAGAGCATGAACATCGTCAAGAACTCGGCGGTGGCCTTCGCGGTGAGCATCCCCGACCTGGCGCAGTTCGCGCTGCAGGCCTCCGAGCAGTCGAGCTTCGTGCAGATCTTCCTGCCCGTGACGCTGCTGTACTTCATCTCGGCCTATGCGATCAACCGCCTGGCCAAGATGATCGAGTGGTACGTGCGCGTGCCCGGCATCCTGGGGGCGAAGTGACATGACGCAACTCGACTTTTCGTTCCTGACCTGGGAGGTCCTGTCCTCCTTCGTCGCCAAGGGGCTGTGGTTCTCGATCCAGTTGACCTTCTCGGCCATGATCGGCGGCATCGTGCTGGGCACGATCCTGGCGCTGATGCGGCTCTCGGGCAGATGGTGGCTGGAGCGGCCGGCGGCGATCTACGTCGACACGCTGCGCTCGATCCCGCTGGTGATGGTGATCCTGTGGTTCTTCCTGCTGATCCCCTACATCGCGGGGCCGCTGGGCGCGGAGAAGACGGCGCTGATCACCTTCACGCTGTTCGAGGCGACCTACTACTCCGAGATCATGCGCGCGGGCATCCAGTCGGTGCCCAAGGGCCAGGTCTTCGCGGGTTACGCGCTGGGCATGAACTACAAGCAGACCATGGGCCTGGTGGTGCTGCCGCAGGCCTTCCGCAACATGCTCCCGGTGCTGCTGACGCAGACCATCGTGCTGTTCCAGGACACGTCGCTGGTCTACGCGATCGGTGCCTACGACCTGCTCAAGGGTTTCGAGGTCGCCGGCAAGAACTTCAACCGGCCGATGGAGACCTACCTGGTCGCGGCCGTCGTCTACTTCGTGATCTGCTTCAGCCTGTCCATGCTGGTCCGCCGGCTGCAGAAGAAGATCGCCATCATCCGCTGAGGTCCGCCCCATGATTGAAATCAAGAACGTCTCCAAGTGGTACGGCCCGTTCCAGGTGCTGACCGATTGCTCCACGACCATCCAGAAGGGGGAAGTGGTGGTGGTGTGCGGCCCGTCGGGGTCGGGCAAGTCCACGCTGATCAAGACGGTCAACGCGCTGGAGCCGATCCAGGCGGGCGACATCGTCGTCGACGGCACCAGCCTGACGGCGCCCAAGACCAACCTGCCCAAGCTGCGTTCGCGCGTGGGCATGGTGTTCCAGCACTTCGAGCTGTTCCCTCACCTGTCGGTGACGGAGAACCTGACGCTGGCGCAGGTCAAGGTGCTGGGCCGCAACATGGCCGACGCCAAGACCCGTGGCCTGAAGATGCTGGAGCGCGTGGGCCTGATGGCCCACAAGGACAAGTTCCCGGGCCAGCTCTCGGGCGGCCAGCAGCAGCGCGTGGCGATCGCCCGGGCGCTGTCGATGGACCCGATCGTGATGCTGTTCGACGAGCCGACCTCGGCGCTGGACCCCGAGATGGTGGGCGAGGTGCTGGACGTGATGGTCCAGCTGGCCAACGAGGGCATGACCATGATGTGCGTGACGCACGAGATGGGCTTCGCCAAGAAGGTCAGCCACCGGGTGATCTTCATGGACGCCGGCAAGATCGTCGAGGACTGCACCCGCGACGAGTTCTTCGGCAACCCGGACCAGCGCTCGCCGCGCGCCAAGGACTTCCTGGCGAAGATCCTGCAGCACTGATCGCGGACGCCCCAGGGCGTCCCACGCACTGCCTCGAAGGCCCGCCCCGCAAGGTGCGGGCCTTCTTCATTCCGGCTGTCGATGACTCCCGCGCGGTGCTCACTCGTCCACGGCATGGATGCCCAAAAGACTCCTGGTCGAGGTCAGTGACGGCCGGCGAGGGGCTGCGAACAATCGGTCCCATCGCGATTCGGCCCGTGTGTGGCGAGTCGCACGAGGCGCGAGGTGATCCGTGCGGGAATCCGCCCGTGGGGTCAGGCCGTGCGTCGATCCACGAGTCGTCAGGAGGTCACCGGATGGGCGCACAGCATCGCAGCCATTTCAGCCATTCATCGCCGGGCTCCCAGGCGAAGCGGGCCCAGCGCTGGCCGAAGGAGGAGTACGTCCGGCGCGTGGAGTACGACGCGAAGAACGATGCATTGCTTCAGACGATCCGCGCCGACATCGCCGGCATGCGCAGCGAGATGCGCACGGAGCTTTCCGCGATGCGCGTGCAGATGGAAAGCCGCTTCTCGGGGCTGACGGTGGAGATCTGCGCCGTGCGCAGCGAGATGCGGGCGGAGGTCGGTGAGCTGAAAGGCGAGATCAGGGGGCTGAAGGGAGAGATCGGAGGGATCAAGATCTCGATCAACGTCATCATGGGCGTCCTCGCCCTGCTGGCGGGCATGGGGGCCCTGCAGCTCCATCCCGTGATCCGGGCCATGTCCGCCGCAGCCCCGGCGCAGCAGGCTCTCGCGATGTACACCGTGCCCGCGCCGATGACGCCGGCCAGTGCGCCGTGAGGCGGGGTGCGACAATCCCGCCCCATGAGCGAAACCCTAGTCCTGACCCGTCCCGACGACTGGCACGTGCACCTGCGCGACGGTGCCGCGCTGCAGAGCGTCGTTCCGTACACCGCGCGCCAGTTCGCGCGCGCGATCGCGATGCCCAACCTGAAGCCGCCGATCACGACGGCCGAGCAGGCGCAGGCCTACCGCGAGCGCATCCTCGCCGCCGTGCCCGCCGGCGTGGACTTTGAGCCGCTGATGACGCTCTACCTGACCGACCGCACGCGCCCCGAGGAGATCGCCGCCGCGAAGGCGGCCGGCGTGGTCGCGCTCAAGCTCTATCCGGCCGGCGCCACGACCAACAGCGATGCCGGCGTCACCGACATCCGCAAGACCTACGCGACGCTGGAGGCGATGCAGAAGGCGGGCCTGCTGCTGCTGGTGCATGGCGAGGTCACCGATGGCGACGTCGATGTCTTCGACCGCGAGGCCTTCTTCATCGACCGCGTGATGACGCCGCTGCGCAAGGACTTCCCCGAGCTGAAGGTGGTCTTCGAGCACATCACGACCAAGGAAGCCGCGCAGTACGTGACCGCGGCGGACCGCTTCACCGGCGCGACGGTGACGCCGCAGCACCTGCTCTACAACCGCAACGCGATCTTCATGGGCGGGCTGCGGCCGCATTACTACTGCCTGCCGGTGCTCAAGCGCGAGGAGCATCGCCTGGCGCTGATCCAGGCCGCCACGTCCGGCAGCCCGAAGTTCTTCCTCGGCACCGACAGCGCGCCGCATGCGTCGGTGATGAAGGAGAACTCGGTGTGTGGCGCCGGCTGCTTCACCGCGCTGTCCGCGCTCGAGCTCTATGCCGAGGCCTTCGAGGCCGCGGGCGCGCTCGACAAGCTCGAGGCCTTCGCCAGCTTCCACGGCGCCGACTTCTACGGCCTGCCGCGCAACACGACGCGGGTCACGCTGCGCAAGACCGAATGGACACTGCCCGAGTCCGTCCCCTTCGGCGAAGCCGCGCAGCTCAAGCCGCTGCGTGGCGGCGAGGCGCTGCGCTGGAAGCTCGACTGAGCTGCTTCGCCCTGAATCAGCTGGCCGCTGGCGCCACTGGCGCGGGCGCGGGCGCGGCCGCCGGCTTCGGCCGCAGCGCCCACAGCACCGAAGCGATCGAGAGCCCGGCGATGACCAGGTTGCTCATGGTGAAGAGCACCGGCGCGAGCGTGGTGAAGACCGGGTCGTGGCCGCGCTCGGCGAAGCGCATGGTGCCGGTGGAGATCGCGGTCGCGCCGAAGGTGAATCCCCAGTACGACAGCGTGAACGGCTGGCGGATCCACGGCATCAGCCGCAGCACCATCAGCGCCTGCACGATCGCGTAGCCCAGCAGCATGCGGGCGATGAGGTCCGGCGGGCCGACGGTGACGGCCGCGTAGGCCAGCAGCGCGACCGCCGGCGGCGCCATCTGGATGCCCACCGTCGGGCGCAGCGCCGGCGGCAAGGGATCGACGGTCAGCAGGCGGCCCAGGATGATGGACTCCTGGACGATCCAGGCCAGCACGCCGGCACCGAAGAACAGCTGCCCCCAACTCGGCCAGCCGAGCGCCGACAGCGCGATCGCGGACACCAGGTTGGCGCCGACCGTGGGCAGGTAGAGCACGGGCGTCGTCGTCTTCGGGTCGCGTCCGCCGCGCCACTGGCCGCCGTGGCGCCACAGGCCGAAGAGCAGCGAGGCCGCCGCGCCGAGCAGGACCAGCCCCGTCCCCACGCCGTGCGCATGCGGCAGCACGCCGATGCCGGCGAGCATGGTCGCCACCGGCACGAGCGCGATGAAGCAGCAGAGGATGGGATGGGCGGCCTCGGCCAGGGCCTCCTCGCGCGCGGCGATCCACTTGATCGCGAATCGGACCAGCAGCACCGCCCACACCGTCACCGCGACCGCCATGACCGACTCGCCGATCCAGGTGGGGAAGCCCCACAGACGCGAGGCCACGCGCCAGCCGTTGCCCAGGCCGGTCAGGCCCAGCACCATGCTGAAGTAGGAGGCGGGAACCGCCCATCGGGATGCGTTCATCGGGGTGCTCCTGCGCGCGCCGCGGCCGGCGAGGTCATGGGACGAGCGCACTGTAGCCGTGAACATCGCTCAGAGCTCGAGCGTCAATTCATCGCCGTCCGCTCTCGAGACGCAGACGCACATCAACCGCTGATCCGATTTCTGCGCGTCGGTGAGCACGTCGTCGCGATGCGCGGGTATGCCGGCGACCACGCGCGTGGCGCAGGTGCCGCAGTTGCCGATGCGGCATGAGGCCGGCACCCGCACGCCCTGCGCTTCGGCGACCTCGAGGATGGAGCGGTCCTTCGGGACGAGCAGGTCCTTGCCGCTGCGGACCAGGTGGACGACGAACTCGCGGTCGCCGGGCTTGGCACGGTCGGCGCTGAACTTCTCGGCGTGAACGCGCGCGGCGCTCACGGCGGCCTGCCGCGCGGCCGCCGACACTGCTTCGATCAGGCGCGAAGGCCCGCAGACGTAGACATGATCGGTCTCGCCCAGGCCGAGCATCAGCGCCTCGACGTCGAGGCGCTGTCCTTCGTCCTTCGCGTGGACCTTCACGCGCTCGCCGAAGGCGTCGATCAGCTCACCCAGGAACGGCGCCTGCGCCCGCGAGCGCACCGCGTAGTGCAGCTCGAAGGCCGCACCCCGTGCGACAAGCGCGTGCGCCATTGCCTTGATCGGCGTGATGCCGATGCCGCCGGCGACCAGCACCGCTCGATGCGCTGTCTCGGCGAGCGAGAAGAGCGCCCGCGGCATCGAGGCGTTGAGCCGCAGCCCGAGCCGGAAGTCCTCGTGCACGGCCAGGGAGCCGCCGCGTCCCTCGGACTCGCGCTGCACGGCGATCTCGTAGGCATCGGTGCGATGCGGGCTAGACGCGATCGAGTAGCTGCGGGTCGAGTCGGTGCCATCAGCCAGGCGCACGGGCAGGTCGAGGTGGGCACCGGCGACCACCGCCGGCAGCGGCGAGCCGTCGGCGGTCCTCAACTCGAAGGCCCGCACCGATGGCGTGAGCTGGCGCATGCCGGAGATCGTCAGCGCGAGCGGCCCGTCGCCGAGCGATGGCGGCGGCATTGACGCCGAGGGCGCCTGCGAAGCGGCCAGCGCCGCCTTGGCGTCGCTCAGTTGCGCCTTCAGCTTCTGCACCTGCGCGCGCAGCGGGGCGGTAAGCGACGCAACCTCGGCCTCGGTGAAGCGCGGCGTGATGTGCTGCGGACAGTTCCAGTCCCAACCCTCGATGCGGATCAGGAAGGCGCGTTCGACGGTCGCGCCATAGGCCGGATCACTCACCGCGGCGATGGCCTCGTCGCCCTGCGGGCTGACGCCGGCCTCGACCAGCTCCACGCGTCCGAGCAGCTTCAGCCGGCGCCGATTCGGATAGTCCACGACGATCATCGAGAGGCGATCGTCCTTGCGCAGGTTGCCGACGCTCAGGTACTGCACATTGCCGCGGAAGTCCGCGAAGCCGATGGTGCGCGAATCCAGCACCTTGAGGAAACCCTTCGGCCCGCCGCGGTGCTGCACGTAGGGCCAGCCGGTCTCGCTGACCGTGGCCTGGAAGAAGTGGTCGGCCTCGGCGAGGAACTGCGCCTCGCGGGGCGTCAGCGCCTCGCCGCGGTCGCTCATCGTGTCGAGGAAGGCGTACTGCTCGCGGCTGCCTTTCTCCGCCTGGACCTCGCGGACCGTCGGGGTGAAGGTGATGTCCGAATAGGCGCGTCCCATGATGAGCTCCCGGTGAGGATGCGGACCTTCAGGCCGCGGTCGGCAGTTCGAGCTTGACGTTCGGGAAATCGATCTCGACCAGGCTGGCCTTGCCCAGGATGTTGGTCAGGAAGTTCATGCCGACGTGCGTGATGATCTCGACGATCTGCGCCTCGTCGACGCCGGCGGCGCGCAGCTCGGTCAGTTCCAGCGCGGACACCTCGCCGCGCTTGTCCATCAGGCTGCGGGCGAACTTCAGGATCGCGGCGGAGGTGTCGTCGTCGCTGGTGCCGGCGCGGGCCGCGGCGATCTCCTCGGCCGACAGGCCGGTCTTGCGCCCGATGGCCGTGTGCGCGGAGACGCAGTACTGGCAGCCGTTCTGCTGCGCCAGCGCCAGGGCGATGCGTTCGCGGTCCAGCGGGTCCAGGCTGCCGCCGTTGGCGATGCCGTACAGGCCGAGGAAGGCCTGCAATGCGGTGGTCGAGTTGGCGAAGACCTTCAGGAAGTTGGGGACCATGCCGAGCTGGCCCTGGATCGCGTCGAGCAGGGCTTTCTGCTCGGGCGTGGCGGTGGCGGGTTCGACGACGTGGATGCGGCTCATGGAGTTTCTCCGGTGGGTTGAGGGTGAGCGGATGGTGGCCCTCGCGCTCCGCGGAGAGAATCGGCGCGGCTGGGAAATGACTCTTTCTGGATCAGAAAAGATATGGACAAGCTCGATGCCATGGCCATCTTCGTGGCCGTCGTTCAGGAGGGCGGGTTCTCCGCGGCGGCGCGGCGGCTCGGCGTGTCCGCACCGGTCGTCACGCGCGCGGTGAGCGAGCTCGAGGCGGCGATGAACGTGCGCCTGCTGCTGCGCACCACCCGCGTGGTCAAGGTCACCGAGGTCGGCGAGCGCTACGCGCAGGACTGCCGGCGCGTGCTCGGCGAGCTGGAGGAGATCGAGCAGGCGGCGAGTGGCTCGCACGGCGCGGTGCGCGGCAAGCTCGTCGTCAGCGCTTCAGTGATGTACGGGCGGCTCAAGCTGAACGAGGTGGTGCTGGCCTACCTGGCGCGTTATCCGGAGACCGAGGTCGAGTGCCGTTTCCTCGATCGCAATGTCAATCTGCTGAGCGAGGACGTGGACGTGGCGATCCGCATCGGCGACCTGCCGGATGCTTCCTTCCACGCGACGCCGCTGGCCTCGGTGCGGCGCATCCTGTGCGCGTCGCCCGCGTACCTGAAGCAGCACGGGACGCCGAAGCAGCTGAAGGACCTCGCGAAGCACTCGGTGATCGCGGCGCTTGGGCTGGAGCCGGGATCGGAGTGGAAGTTCCGTGAGGGCGCGGGCGTGGACGCGCCGATCGTCTCGGTGCCGATCCGCGCTCGACTCGCCACCAACAGCAATGACCACGCCATTGCGGCGGCGTGCGATGGGTTTGGCGTCACGCGAGTGCTGTCGTACATGGTCGAGGAGCAGATCGCTTCAGGCGCGCTCGTGGAGGTGCTCCCGAAGTGCGCGCCACCCGCCGTGCCGGTGCAGGCGCTGCAGCATCAGGGGAAGCGAGCGTCGCGCAAGGTGAGGGCGTTCATTGACCTGGCGGTGGAGAGGTTGAGGGGGTAGGGCGCCGCCGCGAGCGGGCCACGTGGACGACCGGCGGCTTGACCGGCGCGAAGCGGCGGGGCTTCCACTCGATGAAAGGCCTGGACCGAGTCCTCGGTACGCTCACTCCGGTCAAGGGGCCAGTAGTGTTCCAAGGAACGCGAGCAGCAGAAGTGCGCCCCCGGGAATCACGGCCAGCCAGTCCCAGCCGCGGATGGACGCATTGCGCTTGTGGAGTGGGCTCACCTGCGCATTCAACCTGTTCGCGCACGCCTGCACGGGAAGGAGGAATGCGAAAGCGAGCAGCGAGAGCCACCAGTACGGATCTGGAAGCTTCCAGAGCAAGGTGGCGACGATCCAACCGACGGCCAAGCTCCCGGCGGCGAGGGGCGAGCTGCCATTTTTCTCGATGTCGTAAGCGCGAACCCGAGCGAAGCACTGATAGCAATAGAAGAGCGCGAACAGCGCTCTCAGCGCCGGTGCGATGTTGCTTTGCTCTCGGTGCCTGATGCATCTCCAGTTGCGATAGAACCAGTAGATCTCATACAGGCCGAGCGTGCAGACGCTCATGATGACGAGCTTGGACAGCGAGACGGCAAAGAACGGGGGCTCGGAGGACGCCTGTCGGGAAGGAAGGTCTGCGACTTGGAAGTCTGGAGATGCGTACGGGTTCGCGCTCATGAGTGGTCGGATGGCGATCAGGGCCGAGTGGCCCATGGTTGAAGCGCCGTCTTCAATTGGGCCCAGGCGTCGGGCCTGAAGCGCTCCTTGGCGAGTATGGCGACGCGAGGCTTCAGCGGCGAGGTCCACTTGATGGCAATGCCAGCGTCACGCACGGTAAGCGCGACGATGTCCCTGCGCTGAACCCGCACCGTCGACTTGCTGTCCGTGAGGGTTATCTCATCGGCGCCAAGCTCGACCTCCCGCCACCGGCCACGCGATGCGATTGCCCAGAGAGACAGGGCGGAGAACGAGACGGCAACGCCGGCGATGAGCACCGCTGAGTAGTTGCTCCACACGGCGAAAGCCGTCCAACAGGCAACGGGTACCAGCAGGCGTATAGCGGCCAAGGCGATGGCGGAGCGAGGAGCCTCAGCCAGAAATCGGATGGTCATGGGGAAGAGATCGTGGAGTCGGTTTCTCGCGACGCGTGGAACCCATTCAGGAAACGAGCGCCGGGCGCGGAATGATGCGTGATCAGGCTCGCATCGGACTTCCAGATATTCCCGTATCGATGCGGTCCTTAGGCGGAATCTTCCGAATGGCCTCGGCGCGGGGAGTGGACAGGGCCACTGCCGCCATGGAGCGTCGACTATCCTCCGAGCGGCAGGCGCGTCATCGCGGAGCTCGATTCGGACATGCGGTCGGTCCCGTTGGTATTCCAGTCCATCGCATCCGCGTCGACTCGCCTACGCGGTGCCCCGATTGGTCGATTGCAAAGACGGACTGGGAGTTCCATGCTCATGAATTAAAGACGCATGGCGCCAGTTCTGGTCCTATGTTCTTTCTGCTTTTCGTCATTCAGGTTGCGACGCTGCTCATGGTGCTCTATGTGTGGCGCAGAAATTCATACATCGTCGCCTACATTGCTCCGCTAGTGGGAGCTGGGTTTGCAACGGTGTTTGGAGTCTCCGGGCACGTCGTTGCTCTCGCCAACTTGCTGTGGATCGTGTCGCTGGGCTGGTGGCTTTTCGCGCTGGCTGAGTCCGTTGGTGCAACGCGAGCAGGTGATAAGCGACGACCGTAATGGCGAAACCGGTCTCGAGTTCGCGGCACGCTGCATGGCTCTTCGCCGAAGTGTGTGAGGCGCTTCAGTTTGAATGTTGACCATCACCAGCAATGGAGCCGCTCGGCGTGCTGCACATCGCGCAGAAGCGCGCCTGCGGGGTCCTAAGCGGCTTGCCGCAATGTGAGCAGGCGGGGCCGTACAGGCTCAGTCGATGATGGAACAGCGCGTTCGGGTTGCCTTCCTTGAACCCGGTGATGCGCTCGTACTGAACCAGCGCCTCCTGTCCAAAGCCCTCGCGCATCGCTTCGGCAAGAGAGCACCCATGGGCCTCCCGATACGCTTTGATTTGGGCGACCGCGTTGGCGAGGTGAGGCGCCACCAAATCCCACTCCTCCTCCGTGAGCATGGGAATGTCCATGCGGCAGCGCCAGCAATAGATCGTCTTGGGCATAGTTTGAACTGTCTCAGCTGATCCACTCCGCTTTCACTGGCACAGCGGCAGTCAGCTTGAGGCTGAACGCGAACATGGTCCTTCTGCAAGCCAGCGCTTCCAGGGTGATTCAAAGGCCGGAGACCTGGGAACGAACCCAGTCGGCCATTTCCTCCTTGTCGAACTCCAGCAAGTGGTCGACGAGGTCTTGGCCGTCTGGTGTGACAGCAAACGGATCAGCTCCCGAGGCGACGAGCCAATTGAAGAGTTCCTTGTACCCGAGCGCCGCGACCTGGAAGATGACCGGCTCGCCGAAGGAGTCCCGGGTGTTGAGGTCCGATCCACGGGCATGCAGCCAAGCCACGGCCGCGCCGTCGTCTTCCACGGCGAGGAAATGGAGCACCGTTTCTCCGATGCTGTTCATGAGATGGATGAGCTCGGGCCGGGCTGCGACCAGAGTCGCGGCTTGGTCATACTCCTTCGCGAAGAGTGCATTGCGAAGCTCGTACCAGACGGGATCTGTTTCGGACATGGCGACGAGCATAAGTCTGCTTTGCTGCGCTGCCACCGCGGCTTCATGCCGAAAACAGTCCTCGTTCACCCAACTGCCGACCAAGGGTCAAGCCATCAGATGTACCGCGCCATCCCGCACGCCACGCTCGGCGAGGATGGCGTGGGCCAGCGCGGACACCTTGTCCGCCGGCCCTCGAAGGATCAGCGTCTCGAGGCAGTTGTCGTGGTCGAGATGCACATGGGTCGCGGACAGCGTCAATCCGTGGTGCTGATGCTGAAGATCCATCAGCCGACCCACGACAGTCCGGTCGTGATGGTCGTAGAGATAGTTCAGCGTTGCGACGCAGAGGCGTCGTGGATCCAGGCTCGACCGCTCCCGGCCCCACTCTCTGCGGACCAGGTCGCGAAAGCTCCGGATCGGTTGCCGTACTGCCGCGCCTGGATCAGCGCCTCGAAATCGTCGGCCAGGTCGTCCTCGATGAATATGGTCGGGCGCTGCATCACGTCTTGAGCGAAGACAGGTAGGCCAAACGGCGTACAGACGCGCGGCGTGAACATTCAAAAATCTTCATACCGCGCGGGCTGAATGGCGGCCCCGAAGGGACTGCGCCGGATGGTAGCGGCCCGCCACCCCCTTGGTGCACACATAAACCGGATCGGAAATGGCCTGCGCCCGTGCGCGGCCTCCTGCCTACTGCTGGCCTCGTTGCGCCGCCGCTTCTGAGCTCTGGCGCGCGGAGGATGTTAGCGGCGGGTGTCGACAAGCATTCATTGACCTAGTACTCCTACGACGCCGCGGCCTCCCTCGGCCGAGCGCAACCCTCGTCTGGGGCACTGATCTAAGCCCGGGCGCGTTGGCGGCGTCGCCAGAATGCCCAGACGAGCGCTGCGCCGACAGTGAAGCCGAGGCCCAGGCCGGTCCAGCCGAGGATCCAGCCCTCGCGCTCAATATTCGCATCCGGATTGGCCACGAGCATGAGCACCATGCCGGCAAACGCGAATGCCAGCGGGACAGCGATAGACAGCAACACGAGGGCCAGCTTCTTCATGCGAAGTTTTCCCAGGCAGGGCAGTTCAGGTACAAGCCCGCGTCGCTGCCGCCCGCCTGCACGATCGTCTCGACGAAGTTTGCGCAGTTGCTGGGAAGCATGAGCCAGAGCCAGCGTTTGGCCATCAATTCGTCCAGCTTGCGCTGGGCACCAGCGGGGTCCTTGATCTCCACCATGCGGCGATAGAGCTCTCGCTTGCGCGTCTCGCGAAGGTAGCGGCGGTAGCCCAGCTCGGTCATCATCTTGGGACGGGAGTGGACCCCGCCAGCGGTGTGGAAGTAATAGCCGTCAGCACCACCGACCTTCAGCAGCATGTGGCCGCAAAAGTTGCCTGTATCGCCGCTCACCACGACGGCCGAGGTGAGTCGGAAGTCGAAGGCCTTTCTCAGGCACGAGTTCAACTCATCGCCCTCGTACGGGCTCTGTCCGCTTGCCATGAATCGCTCCCTGCGATTGATCTTTGCGGCTGAGTCTATGGGCGCCGCTGGAGCCTGCCTCGTCCGAAAGTCACCAGCGGACGCGCGTTCCGCCAGCGCTCAGCTTTGGTTTGCATAGATGTCCAGATCGAGCAAGATGCCACGCTCGCCGAGCGAGGAAAGTGTTGCTGGGGTCAGATCAATGCCTTCGTTGCCCTCGTTCAGGAAGAGCCCGCAGAAGATGTCGACGCGGAATCGCGCCGCTTGTCCTCGCCACACGCCCAGATCGCAGGTGAGTTGCGCAAGCAATTCCGCAATCTGTCCATTGAGGTCGCCTGGTATGCGATCCGGGACTTTCAGACGCCAACTACCCGTTCGGGCGGTGAAGGTGCGGCCTCTCGCGTTGGGCTTGCTCTGCCCGCCCTTTGTCTCATAGGCAGTTGGCTTTGCACCGAGGAGCCCTGAGATCTCTTCCGGCATGAGGTCATCGCCGAACAATCTCAGGCTGGCTACAGAACGGGATAACGTGGTCATCTGTCGTGCTCATCTTTCGGTGCGTACGAGGAACCGTAGCACCGCTGAAACGCCTGCCGACCGACCATCGCCTCAGCCAGTCTCTACACCCGCACCTCACGCCATTCCCGCTCACCTGAACTGATACGACGCCGCCAGGTAAAAGAACCTCCCCCGCGGATCCGTATAGCTCGGGTCATAGCCCGAAATGAAGAAGTAAGCCTGGTTCGAGAACGGCGGTGCCGTGTTGAACAGGTTCTTCACCCCCGCCCGCAGCGTGAGCGCGGTGGTCGCTTCCCAGCCGCCCGACAGGTCCCACAGCGAATACGCCTTGACCTTGTTCTTCCCCACCACCAGCCCTGTGTTGGTGTCGATCGCCGAGTTCTGGTCGTCGTAGCCGCTGTAGAACGAGTTCGCGAGGTTGATGCTCCACGGACCGCGCGACCAATCGAAGTTGACCCGATGACGCCACCGCTGCACGACGCCGTCGGTGACGAAGCGCCCGAGGTTGCTGATGTAGGGATCGCCGTCGCCGGTCTGCTTCTTCGAGCTCAGCGTCAACGTCCCCACCAGCTTGACGCCGAAGCGCCCCATCGCGGTCGCCGGCGAGCGGTACTGCAGCGTGATGTCCAGTCCGGACGCCTTCTGCTTGCCGCGGTTCTCCTTGCGCAACTCGATGAAGCAGATCTCGGAGTCGTCCGGGTCGTAGTCGCAGCCCGCAATGCCTTCGTTCTCGTTGTAGCGATGCACCAGCGGCTCGTACTTGTCGAGGTTGGCGAGGATCACGTCGTCGCCCAGCGTGCTGATCAGGTCGCGCTTCTCGATGCGCCAGTAGTCCAGGCCGAAACTCCATTCCGGCGTCGGATCCGCGAGCATGCCGATCGAGAACTGCCGCGACTTCTCCGGCTTCAGGTTGGCATTCGAATAGGTTCGCGTCTCCCAGTTGTTGGCGCAGAAGCCCAGGTCGTTGTCGTTCTCGCGCATGCACACCGGATCGGGCAGGGTGGCGGTCTCGCTGACCTTGACCGAGCGGTAGAGGTCGTTCATCGACGGCGCGCGGAAGCCGGTGCCGGCCGAAGCGCGGAAGGTCAGGTTGTCCAGCGGCGCATAACGCAGGCTGAGCTTCGGATTGGTGGTGGCGCCCACCTTCTGGTAATGGTCATGGCGCAGCGCGAACTGCAGTTCCCATTGCTTGGTGATCGGCGCGAGCAGCTCGCCATACGCCGCCCACACCTTGCGGGAATTGCTGGTGAACTGCGCGTCGCCCGGCGACGAGTCGCCCAGGATGTTGTCTGAGATCAGCAGATCACTGGCCGCCGACGTGGATTTCTCGCGCCGCAGTTCCGCGCCGAGCGCCAGCGCCAGATCGCCGCCGCCGAGCGCCATCAGGCTGCGCGTGACCTTCGCGTCCAGGCTGTCCATCGTGCCGCGGGCGCGGCGCACTTCCTGGTTGATGTTGTTGTCGCGCAGGAAGGCCAGGCCCTCCGCGCTCGACGGGCCGAATGGGTTCAGCCGGCCGTCGGCGTAGGCGGCCATCGTCGCGTCCTCAGGCAGGTAGCCGCGCACGTCGCGGTCGGACACGCGGTTGACGCTGTGGTTGTAGCCCCAGTCGTAGTCCCAGGCGCCGAGCGTGCCCGTCATGCCGACGACGACCCGGCTGCCGGTACTGGTCAGTTCGCTCGCGCGCGGGCCGGCTTCCAGCATGCGCGTACGCACGGTGATGAGCCGGTCGTCCGGCAGCGCGTCGCCCAGGCCGGTCGCCGCCAGCGCCGGGATCATCGAGACATCCAGGTCCGCGTCGATCCGGTTGCTGGTGCCGACGTACCAGCTCTTGCTGCGGGTGTAGGCCGCCTCGATGAAGGCCTCGTGCCGGTCGCCCAGCTTGAGCACGCCGCGGCCCAGGAAGCTGCCCTTGTCCGTCTTCGGATAGAGCTCCAGGTCGCGCATGTAGTCGTAGGTGCAGCCGTCGACGCCGCCGATGCCGTCGGGCAGGTAGAGGGAGTGCGGCGGCTGGCAGGTCGGCGCGCTCAGGTTGATCGTGCGCGTGGTGATGGGCCGGCCATTGATCGCGAAGCCCTGCGACTCGAGGTAGTCGCGCTGGTCGCCCGAGAGCCGGATGTTGCCGGGGAAGCTGGCCGAGGACAGCAGGTGCGGCAGTCGCTCCGGGATGCGCAGGTCGGAGATGAAGTCGCGCTGCGACGTGCGCAGCGCGCCGGTCTTCTGCAGGTCCAGCACGCCCATCAGGTTGAAGCCGTCGCGCGCCAGGTCGCCATGGCCGGCGGCGATCGACGCGGTGCGCTTGCCGGCGCCGCCCTCGCCGGACTTGCCCGCGTAGACGTCCAGCTGCACGCCCTGGTAGTCCTTGCGGGTGATGAAGTTGATGACGCCGCCGATCGCATCGGTGCCGTAGATCGCGGACGCGCCATCGAGCAGCACCTCCACGCGCTCGATCGCCGCGGCCGGGATGTTGTTGAGGTCGACGCCGTTGTCGTCGCCCGGCGAGGCGAAGTTGGCCATGCGCCGGCCGTTCAGCAGCACCAGCGTCGACGAGGTGCCCAGGCCGCGCAGGTTGGCCGAATTGAAGCCCATCTGGTCGCGGAAGCCGCCGGTGCCGATGCTGACGCCGTCGGTGAGGTTGTTGCTGAGCGAGGAGACCGTCGCCATCAGCTCGGCCGCGGTGGTGACGCCGGCCTTGACGATGTCGTTGCGGGTCAGCACCTGCACCGGCAGCGCCCCCTCGTCGGCAATGCGCTTGATCGCGGAACCGGTGATCTGCACCCGCTGCAGCTGTTGCGGCGGGGCGGAGGCGGCGGCCTCCGGCGCGGCGACCTGCGCCTGCGCGAGGCCGCAGAGCGCGCCCAGCGCGGCGACCGCGCAGGCTCGCGGCAGGCTCGGTGGGCACGGCGGACGTTTGGCGACACGGGGGGAAGGGACGGTCATGGCGGGCTCCCTGAGGCCGTTGGGGGATGGCTCTGACGGACCAGTCTAGGGACCGGCCCGGCACCGGCAAGGGTGATCTCCCGGGACAGTCGCGACGAAGCAACTGCGGTGTGACCAACAGTCACCCGTCGGTGGGGACGCGACGCTATCGTTGCCCTCCTGCGCTCCCCCCTTCGTCCGATCCGCCCCGTCATTGGGGCGGCTTCCTCCGGTTACGTGATGCCGCCGGTCCGCGGCGTGAGGCTTTGACGATGTTCGATCGCTGTTCCCCGCGCCGCGTAGCCGGCGCCTTCGGCCTGGTGCTGGTCCTGGCCGCGATGACGGCCCGGGCGGCCGCTCCCACCGCGCCCGGCGCGCCGACGCCCGCCAGACCGGCCGCGACCAAGCCCGCCGTCGTCGCCCCTGCGCCGGCAGCGCCCGCGGCGTCCGTTCCCCAGGCAACGCCTGGCCCTGGCGCCGATGTCCCCATTAAAGGCCACGCGATGGCGATCGGCGGCGCCCTGAAGGCGGACAACGACGAGGTCTGGAACCGCCTGATCGCGCTGGCGGGCGGGCGCGGCGCGCGGTTCGTCGTCTTCGGCACGGCCGCCGAGGACCCGGAGGCCAGCGCCAAGCAGGTGGTCGAGCAGTTGCAGCGCCGCGGCGCGGTCGCGGAGGCGCTGCCGGTCGCGCCGAAGTTCTCGTGGGTCGACCTGAACAAGGTGGTGCGCGACGCCGCGCTGATCGCCAAGGTGCGCAACGCCAAGGGCATCTTCTTCACCGGCGGCTCACAGGAGCGCATCGTCGACGTGCTCTTCCCGGGCGGCCACTCGACGCCGATGCTCGATGCCATCTGGGACGTCTACCGCAAGGGCGGCGTCGTGGCCGGCACCTCGGCGGGCGCCGCGATCATGAGCACGGTGATGTTCCGTGACGCGCCCAGCGTGATCAGCATCCTCAAGGGCCAGTGGGAGGAGGGCAAGCAGATCGACCGCGGGCTGGGCTTCGTCGGGCCGGGGCTGTTCGTCGACCAGCACTTCCTCAAGCGCGGCCGCTTCGGCCGCATGGTGCCGCTGATGCTGGCCAAGGGCTACCAGCTTGGCCTGGGGGTGGACGAGAACTCCGCCGCCGTGATCCGCGGCGACGAGGTCGAGATCCTCGGCCACAAGGGGGCCTTGCTGGTCGACCTCAGCGAGGCGAGCTCGGATCGCGCGCTCGGCGTCTTCAACCTGAAGAACGCCAGGCTCACCTACCTCGATCACGGCGACCGCATGAACCTGCGCACGCGCGGCGTGACGCCGTCGGCGCTGAAGCTGCGCGGCCAGAAGCTGGAGCCCGGCGCGCCGGACTACAAACCCTACTACACGCTGCCGCAGTTCTACACGGACATGCTGGGCGACTCGACCATCTCGACCGCGATGTCCATCCTCATCGACAGCGTGCAGCCGGAGTTCCGCGGCCTGAGCTTCGAGGCGGCGCCGAAGGCGGGCGATGCGCTGGCCGACCTCGGTTTCCTCTTCCGCCTCTACAAGGGCCCCGGCAGCATCGGCTGGAGCACCGACGAGCTCGGCCCCGAGGACTACACCGTGGTCAACCTGTACCTGGACGTCACGCCGGTGCGCATGCCGCAACCGCTGTTCGGCCCCTGGCCCGGCGACCGGCGCCCGCGGCAGTCCGCCACACCGGAGGAGCCGCCGGCCGGCGAGCGCCCGCAGCAGCCCTGAGGCGACGCAAAGCCGCTAGCATGCGGCGTTCGCTCATTCCTGGAGTCTGCTGCGTTGTCGCGAAATCCTCTCACCCTTGGGCGGGCCCTCGCCCGGGCGGCCACGCTGCTGGTCGCGGTGGCGCTCGGCCTGCCCGCCGCGGCGCAGACGCGCCCCGCGCCGGAGGCCCAGCCGGCGCCCTCGCCGCAGCGGCCGCCCTTGTCCGCACCGCCCGTCGTGGCGCCGTCCGTCGTTGCGCCGCCCGCCAGCGCCCCGCAGCCCGGCACGGCCGCGGCCAGCCAGGCGATGGCCTCGGCCCCGGTCTCCGCCAGCGCCCGCCGGCTCTATGACCGCAGCCGCGCCCAGCTGCTGCAGGTCCGCACGCTCTTCAACGGCAGCCAGGCCTCGGTGGGGTCCGGCTTCGTCGTCAGCGCGCAGGGCCACGTCATCACGAATTACCACGTGATCAGCCAGCACGCGCTCGAGCCCGAGCGCTACCGGCTGCAGTACCAGACCCCGGAAGGGGACGGCGGCGACATCGTCCTGCTCGACTTCGACGCCCGTCGCGACCTGGCGCTGCTGCGCATCGTCGCCAAGGGCGGCGATGCCAAGGCCGATCCCAAGGGCGTCGTCGCGCGCATGACGGCCACGCCGCTGGCCTTCCGCAAGGCCGACCAGCCGCTGGCCAAGGGCGAGCGCATCTACTCGATGGGCAATCCGCACGACGTCGCCTTCGCCGTCGTCGAGGGCACCTACAACGGCCTGGTCGAGCGCAGCTTCGATCCGCTGATCTACTACTCCGGCTCCATCAACCCCGGCATGAGCGGCGGCCCGGTGCTGGACGAGGACGGCGAGATCGTCGGCATCAACGTGTCGACGATGATCTTCGCGCAGCAGATGAGCTTCCTGGTGCCGGCGCAGCACGCCGCCGCGCTGCTGGCGCGCAGCCGCGACGCCGCGCCGATGAAGGGCGCGGCCTGGCCCAAGCTGCGCGAGCAGCTGATGGCCTACCAGGAGGAGCTGTCGCGCAACTTCCTGGCCCAGCCCTGGCGCACGCTGACGCACCCGCGCTACCGCTTCCCGATCCCGCAGGAGCAGTACATGCGCTGCTGGGGCAGCGGCACCTCCGCGGACGCGCAGGGCCTGCAGATGCAGCGCACGCAATGCCGGATGGAGCACGCGCTGTTCATCAGCGAGTCCCTGCAGACCGGCTATTTCGGCGTGACCGAGGAGGTCTACGACGGCAGCAAGCTGGGCGCGGTCCGCTTCTCGACGATCTATTCGGCCAGCTTCCGCAACGAGCGCCTGGGCGGTCCCGACCGCGACCGCACCGCGCCGTACTGCCGCGAGGACTTCGTCCAGCAGAAGGACGGCCCGCCGCTGCGCGCGGTCGCCTGCCTGCGCGCCTACCGCAAGCTCGACGGGCTGTTCGACCTGACGGTGCTGGTCACCAACGTCGACGCCGCCACCGAGGGCGCGCTGGGCCGCTTCGACGCCCGCGGCGTCAGCTTCGCGAATGCCACCCAGCTGACGCGTCATTACCTGCAAGGATTCGCATGGACGCGGTGATCGAGATCGTCGACCGGGACGGTCATTGCCGGGAAACCCACAAGGTGCGGGCCTGGCCGCTGCGCATCGGGCGCTCGCCCGACTGCGACCTGGTGCTGGCCGATCCGCACCTGGCCGGCGCCCATGCGCTGCTGCACTGGGACGACGCCGGGACGGACGTGGCGCCGGCCGCCTCGGGCCCGGTGCTGGAGCTGCTGCCCAGCCACAACGGCGGCTGGCTCGACGGCCACCGGATCGCCGCCGGCAGCCGCGCGGCCTGGCCATCGTCGGCGCTGCTGCAACTGGGCACGACCCGGCTGCGGCTGCGCACCTCGCTGGATCCGCTGCCGGCGGAAAAGCCGATGAACCGCGCCGACGAGCCGGTGCGGCGCGACGCCCGGCCGTCGTGGGCGCTGCCGGCGCTGCTGGCGGTCTGGGCGCTGCTGCTGTGGGGCTCGAACTGGGCCGCCAACGACGGCAGCGCGACCTGGGTCGACACCGTCAGCGCGCTGCTGGCGCCGGTGGGCGTGGCGCTGATCTGGGCCGCGCTGTGGGCGCTGGTGACGCAGCTCTTCCGGCACTGGTTCGCGTTTGGCGCCCACCTGTGGCGGGCGCTGGTGGCGACGGTGGCGATGCAGCTCTTCGACCTGCTGCTGCCGCTGCTGGCCTACATGTTCAACCTGCCGCGCCTGCTGGCGCTGGAGACGCTGGTGATGTCGGTGGGCGCCGCATTGCTGCTGTGGTGGCATGCGACGGTGGTGTGGCCGCGGGCGTCGCGGCGGCTGGCGGTGGGCATCGGCGCGATGTGCGTCGTCGGCCTGGTGCTGACCGTCGGCCGGCGCACCGAGCAGCAGTACTGGCTCGGTCCCAACTACATGGCCACCCTGCCGCCGCCGGCCTTGCGCGTCGCCACGCCGCAGCCGGTGGACAGCTTCATCGACGGCATGGCGCGCCTGGAGGCACCGCTGCTGAAACAGGCGGAGAAGCGCAACGACCAGACGGGCGGCAGCGGCGACAACGAGGAGTGACGAGCGGCGTCGCTCAGGCCGCGATCGCGGGCGCGGGCACGGCCGGTGGCGAGCGCCGCCGCCGCAGCCACGCGACCACCGGCAGTTCGAGGCAGCGCCCGATCAGCCAGCCGCCGGTGACGGCCGCCATGACCGCGATCGAGAAGACGAGCGCCTCGGGCAGCGCGTGATAGAGGCCGGCCTTGGCCATCGACGCGAGCACGATGTTGATCAGCAGGCAGTGCGCCAGGTACAGCGAGTACGAGGCCGCGCCGAGCTGGACGAGCAACGCCGGCACGCGCACCGGCCGGCGGCGCTCCGTCGCCACGAGCGTCGCGAGCACCAGCGCCGAGGCCAGCCCCAGCGCCACCCGGCCGCCGAAGGCGTGCGGCCCCTGCGGCCCGAGCCGTTCATAGAGCACCGCGGCGACGAAGGCCGCGGCCGCCAGCAGCCATTGCCCGCGCACCAGCGGCAGCGTCGCGCGGCGCGCCATCAGCCCGGTGGCGACGCCCATCAGGAACTGCAGGCAGTGCGGATCGCCGAGCTTCCAGGGCAGGGCGGCCGGCAACTGGCCGAAGGCCTGCGCGACCACCAGCGCGGCCCACAGCGCGTACAGCGTCAGGCCGCCGCGCAGGTGCAGCAGCAGCACGCAGAAGCTCAGGTAGAAGAGCACCTCGTACTGCAGCGACCAGGCCACGCCGACGTATTCCGGCGCGCCACCGCCGATCCACAGCAGCAGCGTGCCGGGGAGGTCGTCGGCGCCCAGTTCCGAGACCGGCGTGCGCCCGGTCGCCAGACGGGCCAGGATCGACGGGCCGGCGGTCATCGCCAGCACCATCCAGTAGATCGGGAACACGCGCACGAAGCGCTTCCACAGGTAGCCCGGGCAGCGCGCCGCGCCGCCGCCGAGCTCCGCGTGGTGGACGAAGGTGATGATGAAGCCGCTCAGGACGAAGAAGAAGTCGACGCCGGCATAACCGAAGTCGAACAGGCCGCCGAGCGCGACCTGGCCCGAGAACTGCGGCACCCGCATCAGGTGCGTCGCGTGCATCAGCACCACCGCCAGCGCGGCGATCGCGCGGGCGGCCTCGATGGAGGCGAGCTTGGGAGCGTGGCGGTCGGTCGGGGCCATCGGGCGGCGCTGCTGCGGGAAAACCAGGGCAGACCGCACGGTATGTCGACGCCGGCTCGCGTGGCCGTCGCCCGTCCCCCAGGGCGGGGGAACTCATCGAGGGGACTAGGTTCTAGGGGGGAGGGCGGCCTCAGGCCGACAGGCGCTTTTCCATGAAGACGGACAGCGGGTCGTCGGTGTAGTCGCCGAAGGGAGCGCGGCGGTCATAACCCAGGCGCTCGTAGAGCTTGAGTGCCTCCGGCTGGTGCACGCCGGTCTCCAGGCGCGCCAGTCCGATGCCTCGTGCCCTGAGATGGGACTCGAGCTCCTCCATCAACACCTTGGAAATGCCGCGTCCCCGGAAATGCGGTTGGACGAAGACCCGCTTGATCTCGCCGTATGGGCCGTCAGCATCGTCGTCGACGACCTTCACCGCCGCGCAGCCGGCCAGCCATTCCGCGAGCCAGACGCCGATGAAGCGCACCTGCGGCTGGGCCAGCGCCTGGGGATCCTCGAGGTGGTTGCTTTCGCCGGGGTAGAGGGCCGCCATGTACGCGTCCGACTGCGCCAGCAGGGACATCGCGGCGGGGCTGTGGGGGTCCAGGGGTTCGATCTGCATGCCTGCACGGTAGCAACCGATGTGCCCAGTGCGCGGGAAATCCCTGAAAGCCTTTGCAAGCCAACGTTCGCTTGCAAATCGTCATAAAGGTGAAGCAAGCCGATAGGCCGGATTCTGTGCGCGGCTCCTCTTGCGATTCGCCGCGTGACCGCCATTCATCTGGGCCGGGCATCACTGCCCGGCTCGGTGCCACCTACCCGCCAGCTCTGCGAGCCGCATCAACGCTGGCCTACTTGGTGTTGCTGCGCGTAGAGATTGCCCGTTTCACCCGAAACCGGCTTGCACCGGTCCCGACTCGTCTCTGTTGCTCTGATCCTCGGCTTTCGCCGGGCAGCCGTTAGCTGCTACGCCGCTCTATGCAGTCCGGACCTTCCTCCAGTGCCGTGTTTCCACGATCGCACCAGCGGCGGTCTGGCTTGCTTCACGGGGCGAGAGTTTAACCGCGTGGCCGCCTCGGCTTCGCTTTGGGCGCCCCGCGTCGTTGCGAATCCTCACCATAGCTGAGCTATGGCTCCGGTTCGCGCCTAGCGGGGCATCCCAAAGCGAAACCGCTTCGGCCACGCGGTGCGTTTGGTGTCAGGACTTGCCTGCAAGGATCGCTTCGATGGTTTGCTGGACTGCGAGCGCTTCGGCGAAGCCGGGCAGGCTGTGCGAGCGGCCTTCCAGCATCGCGGCCCAGTGACCGAGCTGGTCGGTCATGCCGTTCATGCGCAGGGTCTCGGCGTCGCCCAGGCTCTGCACACGCTCGCCCTGGCGCTGCTGCGTCACGCCGAACCAGTCGCGCAACTCGATCTCGCCTTCGCTGGCGCGCCACAGCATGCGGTTGTCATCGGCGCGCTCGCCGCCGATGCCCGCGCTGATCATGACCGGCACGCCCGCCGCGCTCAGCTCCGCCTCGACGGAGAGCTCCGAGCCGACGCTGTCCGCCGGATGCACGACCTCGCTGCGCACGACGCGCGCCGGGCCCAGCACCCGCTGCAGCACGAAGATGAAATGCGACAGCACCTCGCGCGTGAAGCCGCCCTCGGCGCGCTGCGACAGCCAGGCGCCCGCGCCGGCCTGCCAGGGCCGCGGCCAGGCGGCGAAGCGCAGGTCGATGCGCACATCCCGCAGCGCTCCGAGCGGCCGCCGCGACGCCGCGCCGAAGGCCAGCTGCAACTGCGCCAGGCCGGTCGACGACGCGAGCGAATAGTTGACCGCGGCCCGGCGCCGCTCCTGCTCGATGCGCTCGATGCAGGCGCGGGCGGCGGCGAAGTCGGTGGTGAGCGGCTTCTCGCACAGCACCGGCAGCCCGGCGTCGAAGGCACGCTCGGACAGCGCGATGTGCGGCCCCGGCGGCGTAGCGATGTACAGGCCGTGCAGGCCGGGCTCGCGGATCAGCGCCTCGGCGCTGCTGGCGGCGCGCAGCATCGGGTCGTTCGCCAGCACCTGCGCCAGCACCACCGGGTTCTCGTCCCAGACCTGGGTGACGCGCAGTCGCGCATGCCCGGCCAGCCGCGCCAGCATCCGCTGGCCCATCACGCCCAGTCCCACCACCCCAATGCTCAACACGCCTGGCACCGCCGTCTCCGCCCGAAGTTCCGCAAAAGCCCCGCAGTGTAGGGGGGCCGCCACAGCGCGGGCCGCCGCCCGGCGGACCCGGGCGACTCGCGCACGCCCGTCCCGCAAGCGGTGTGCCCGGGCGGCATGACGGCCGGTGCGACAGGCCGGGCGGAGGTATCGTCGGCGGCTTCTCGCACGCTCGCATCGCCCCACGCATGAATCCCGAAGCCAGCCAACTGTGGCGCGCGCCACGCTGGGCCCTCGCCATCCTGCTGGCCGCGCTGGCCACGGTGGGGCCCTTCTCGATCGACACCTACATCCCGGCCTTCGCCGGCATCGCCAAGGCACTCGACGCCACGCCGATCGAGATGCAGCAGACCCTGTCCGGCTACCTGCTGGGCTTCGCGGTGATGAACCTGTTCCACGGCGCGCTGTCCGACAGCTTCGGCCGGCGCCCGGTGGTGCTGTGGGGCATGGCGGTGTTCGCGCTGTCGTCGATGGGCTGCGCGCTCGCGGGCAGCATCGGCCAGTTGGTGTTCTGGCGCACCGTGCAGGGCCTGTCCGCGGGTGCGGGGGTGGTGGTCTCGCGCGCCATCATCCGCGACATGTTCCCGCCCTCCGAGGCGCAGCGGGTGATGTCCCAGGTGACGATCTTCTTCGGCTTGGCGCCCGCGATCGCGCCGATGATCGGCGGCTTCCTCTACGTCCACGCCGACTGGCACGCGATCTTCTGGTTCCTGGTCTTCGTCGGCGCGCTGCTGTTCGCCGTCACCTGGCGCCTGATGCCCGAGACGCTGCACCGCGACCACCGCCAGCCCTTCCACGTCGGCTCGCTGCTGCGCGGCTACCGCTCGCTGGTGGGCAGCCGCCGCTTCCTGCTGCTGGCGCTGGCCAGCGGCATCCCGTTCAACGGCATGTTCCTGTACGTGCTGGCCGCGCCGGTGTTCCTGGGCGAGCACCTGGGCCTGGCGCCCACGCAGTTCTTCTGGTTCTTCCTGTTCAGCATCGGCGGGATCATGGGTGGCGCCTGGCTCAGCGGCCGCCTGGCTGGCCAGATCGCGCCGCGCAAGCAGATCCGGCGCGGCTTCTTCATCATGGGCTTCACGTCCATCGCCAACATCGTCTGCAACCTGACGCTGCCGCACAGCGTGTTCTGGGCCTTCCCGCTGATCAGCAGCTTCGCCTTCGGCTGGGCGCTGATGGTGCCGGTGGTGACGCTGCTGGTGCTGGACCAGGCGCCCGAGCGCCGCGGCATGGCGTCTTCCCTGCAGGCCTGCATCGGCAGCGCCGCCAACGGGCTGGTCGCCGGCGTGCTGGTGCCGCTGGTGATGCATTCCATGCTGACCCTGGCCCTCGCCTCGGCCGGGATGATGTGCATCGGCCTGGTCGCCTGGACCTGGGTCAAGCGCGAGGTGTCCACGCCCGCGGCGTGACGTCCGCCCGCCGGTCACCCTCAAGAAGGCCGGCGATCCTCCGAAATAGGGAAGGTGCGCCGGACTCGCGTCCGGACGCCGTCGCGCATCCCGCCGACGGCGGGCACACCGAAGTCCTGCGGAGCGATCCATGTCCCACCGTCCCGGCCTCGGCACCTGGTTGCCGGCCGTCCTGTGTCTGTCCCTGCTGTCCGGCGGCCCGGCCCTGGCCGCCGACGCGCCCGCGCCCAAGGCGGCCCCCGCCGCCGAGGCGGGCGAGCCGCTGCGCGACCGCCTCGCGGAGCGCCTCAAGGACGATGCGGCCAGCCTCAAGCTGAACGCGAAGAAGGCGCCGACCGACGTCCGCACGAACAACCCGGTCGACCAGCGCGCGCGCCGCGCGGCGGCCAAGCCGGCGGCGGCGGCCTCGGCCGCCCGGTCGACCACCCCCTGGGCCTACACCGGCGAGGGGGCGCCCGACCGCTGGGGCCAGCTCGAGCCCGAATTCCGCCAATGCGCGATCGGCACCCGGCAGAGCCCCATCGACCTGCGCGACACCATCAAGGTCGACCAGGAGCGCATCCGCTTCGACTACAAGTCCAGCGCCTTCTCGGTGGTGGACAACGGCCACACGGTCCAGGTGAACGTGGCGCCGGGCAACTCGCTGCAGATCATGGGCCGGCGCTACGAACTGCAGCAGTTCCACTTCCATCGCCCCAGCGAGGAGCGCATCAACGGCCGCCAGTACGACATGGTGGCCCACCTCGTCCACAAGGATGCCGAGGGCCGGCTCGCCGTCCTGGCGGTGCTGCTGGAGCGCGGCCAGGATCAGGCGCTGATCCAGACGGTCTGGAACCACCTGCCGCTGGAGCGCGGCGACACCTACAACGCGCCGGTGCCGATCGACCTCAACCAGCTGCTGCCCGCGGAGCGGGGCTACTTCTCCTACATGGGCTCGCTGACGACGCCGCCCTGCACCGAGGGCGTGCTGTGGCTGGTGCTGCGCCAGCCGGTGCAGCTGTCGACCCAGCAGATCTCGGTGTTCTCGCACCTGTACCCGATGAACGCGCGGCCGCTGCAGGCGCAGTCTGGCCGCCTCATCAAGGAATCGAACTGAGGGCCCGCGCCCTCGATGGCTGAGCCGTGGGAGCGTCGTCTCCCGCTTGGGCCGGCGTCGTGACGAGCGTCACGGCGTCGGCCGTCTTCTTGGTGGAAACCCTTGGTTATCGCTGGCGCTCACCGCACAATCCCGGCCGCCGCGCGCCAGAAGCCATCACGCGTTTGATCTTGGTCATGGACGGCGCGGCCGGAACCTCAATTGCCCTTTCCCTCCGTGGAGGGGCGCCCCATCCCCCCAGGACACCCTCGCCGTGATGAAGACCATCAAGTCGCGCCTGATCGCGATCAGCATCCTGATCGTCGTCGCCGCCGTCGCGCTCGCCACCTTCGCCAGCTACTGGGCCGTGCGCGATCACGCCCGTCGCCAGGTGCAGGCCCAGTTGACCGACCTCGCCACCGCCAACGCCAACGGCGTCGCCGCGTGGGTGAAGACGCAGAAGGACGTGGTCGCCGCGATGGCGCCGGCCGCGCAGCTCGAGGACCCCCGTCCGGTGCTGACCCAGGCGCTGCAGTCCGGGCGCCTGGACCTCGCCTATGTCGGCGGCGCCGACAAGCGGATGATCTCCATCCCCGACCGCCAGCGCCCCGCCGACTACGACCCGACCGGCCGCGGCTGGTACAAGCTGGCCTCCGGCACCGACCAGCCGGTGATCACCGCGCCCTACGTGGCGGCCTCCAGCAAGAAGCTGGTCGTGACCTTCGCCAGCGCGGTGCGCGCGGGCGGCGAGCTCAAGGCGGTGACCGGCACCGACGTGGCGCTGGACGACATCGTCGCGACGATGAAGTCGATCAAGCCGACCGCCAGCGGCTTCGCGATGCTGCTGGACAAGCAGGGCACCGTGATCGCCCACCCGGACGCGGCGCTGACGCTCAAGCCGGTGAAGGACCTGTCGGCGGCGATCGACGGCGCGCTGCTGACGACCGCGCACGGCGACGAGCCGACGCTGGCCGAGGTGGGGGAGCATCGCTTCTTCCTGAAGGCCGTGGATGTGCCCGGCACCGACTGGGTGCTGGTGGCCGCGGCCGAGCGCAACGAGGCGCTGGCGGCGCTGTCGGACGTGCTGCGCAACGCGGGCCTGACGATGCTGGTGGTGACGGCGGTGGCGGCGCTGGTGGCGGCCGCGGCCGTCGGCGCGCTGCTGAGCGGCCTGGCCGGCATCAAGCGCGCGATGAACGACATCGGCGCCGGCGAGGGCGACCTCAGCCAGCGCCTGCAGGTGCGCGGCGAGGACGAGATCGCCGACATCTCGCGCGGCTTCAACCAGTTCGTCCACAAGATCGAGCAGGTGATGCTGCAGGTGCGCGAGACCAGCCAGTCGATCGCGGTCGCCTCGCGCCAGATCGCCGCCGGCAACCACGACCTGAGCCAGCGCACCGAGGAGACGGCCAGCAACCTGCAGGAGACGGCCAGCTCCATGGAGGAACTCAACAGCACCGTCGCCAACAGCGCCGCCAATGCCGACCAGGCGCGCCAGCTGGCTGACACCGCCAGCCGCGTCGCGCGCCAGGGCGGCGAGGCGATGGGGCAGGTGGTCTCGACGATGCAGGAGATCAGCACCAGCTCGCGCCAGATCGGCGACATCATCGGCGTCATCGACGGCATCGCGTTCCAGACCAACATCCTGGCGCTGAACGCGGCGGTGGAGGCGGCGCGCGCCGGCGAGCAGGGCCGCGGCTTCGCGGTGGTGGCGGGCGAGGTGCGGGCGCTGGCGCAGCGCTCGGCCGGCGCGGCCAAGGAGATCAAGTCGCTGATCACCGCCAGCGTCGAGCGTGTCGAGACCGGCACGCGGCAGGTCTCGACCGCCGGCGAGACGATGAACGAGGTGGTGGGCAGCGTGCAGCGCGTGGCGCAGATGATCGGCGAGATCAGCCACACCGCGCAGGAGCAGAGCCACGGCATCGGGCAGGTCAACGTGGCGGTGGCGCAGCTCGACCAGGTCACGCAGCAGAACGCGTCGCTGGTCGAGGAATCGGCCGCCGCCGCCGAGAGCCTCAAGGACCAGGCCCAGAAGCTGGCCGACGTGGTCGGCACCTTCCGCCTGAGCGCCGGTCAGTCCGGACCTACGGACTTCTGACCCACCCGCCAGCGTCGCCCACAAGCCCAGCCCCCTTCGAGGAACTCCCTCTCCCCGCCGGGCGGGGAGAGGGTAGGGGTGAGGGGCCTCCCCGGCGAACGCCCAAGAAGGGGGAACTTCAGCCCCCCGCTTCCACCGCGTAGAAGCACAGGAACATGTCAGCCGCCGAATCCGCGACCTGACGCTGCTGCGCCGCGTCCAGCGGGAGCTGTCCCATGGTGATCTGCGGCCAGAACGCGAAGCCCTTGACCAGCGCCTGCAGCTGCGCCGCGGCGAAAGCCGCCTCGCCGGCCTTCAAGCGTCCGTCGGCCATCGCTGCGCGGATCCACACGGTCAATCCCTCTTCGCGTCCCCCCAGCCGGCCCAACATGTCCCGCGCCCGCTGCGGCGCGTGGATCGCCTCGGCGATCAGCACCCGCGCCAGGTCGAGGAACTGCGGGTCGCCGCTCATCGCCAGCTTCTGGTCGATGAGCATCAGCAACTGCTCGCGCAGCGGGCGGTCGGCACGGTAGGCCAGCGTCACCTGCGCCTCCGTCGCGGCCCAGAGGCGCTCCAGGATCGCGTCGAACAGCGCGTCCTTGCCGCTGAAGTGGTTGTAGACGGTGCGCTTGGACACCTGCGCCCGGCCTGCGATGCGGTCCATGTTCGCGACCTCGAAGCCATGCTCGCGGAACTCCGCGATCGCCGCGTCCACGATCGCCTGGCGCTTGCGGTCTGTCAGGCGCATCCGCTCGGCGTCGCCGCCCACCGCCTCGTCGGCAGGCGGCTCGACGGCAGGGCTGGGAGCGGGGAGAGGGGCGTCGGCAGTCATGGGGCGCAATCTTACACCGGGGAGTTTACTTTTCCGGCTCGCCTGCCTACACTCGCCAAAACTACACTGTGTAGTGCAAGTTTCAGATGAGCCTGACCCCCGTCCTCCGTTCGCTGCTGCCGCTGTCGCTCACCGCGCTGAGCGGCGTCGTCGCCGTCCTGATTGTTGGAGCCCTCGCCATGACCGCTTCCCGTGTGATGTCCTCGCCCACCCCGGTGCCCTCGAATGGGCCGTCCACCCCCGCGCCGGACGGAGGCCAACCCTCCCGCGAGCAGTCGCCCCAATGGGCGCAGGGCCGGTTCCGCAATCCGGCGGTCGAGCCCGAGCAGGGCTTCTGGAAGACGGTCGGGATCTTCTGGGACTTCATGTTCCACAAGCCCGCCGGCACCGTGCCGGACCGGCCGATCGAGGTGCAGGCGCTGACGAAGGACCAGCTGCTGGCCGCGCCCGACCGGACGCTGTTCCGCCTGGGCCACTCGACGGTGCTGCTGAAGCTGCGCGGCCGCTTCTGGCTCACCGACCCGGTCTTCTCGGAACGCGCGTCGCCGTTCTCGTGGATGGGGCCCAAGCGCTTCCACGCGCCGCCGATCGCGCTCGACGAGCTGCCTGAGATCGAGGCGGTGATCCTCTCGCACGACCATTACGACCACCTCGACCACGACACCGTGCTGGCGCTGGCGCCCAAGGTCCGCCGCTTCCTGACGCCGCTGGGCGTGGGCCAGCGCCTGATCGACTGGGGCGTGCCCGCGGCCAAGGTGCAGCAGTTCGATTGGTGGCAGGGGACGTCGATCGCCGGCGTGCAACTGACGGCCACTCCGGCGCAGCATTTCTCCGGCCGCGGGCTGAGCGACGGCAACTCGACGCTGTGGGCCTCGTGGGTGCTGATCGACGGTGACCTGCGGGTGTTCTTCAGCGGCGACACGGGCTACTTCGACGGCTTCAAGACGATCGGCGAGCGTTTCGGCCCGTTCGACCTGACCCTGATGGAGACTGGCGCCTACGACCCGCGCTGGCCCTACGTGCACATGCAGCCGGAGCAGACGATGCAGGCGCACATCGATCTGAAGGGGCAGCGGCTGCTGCCCATCCACAACGGCACCTTCGACCTGGCGATGCACCGCTGGCAGGACCCGTTCGAGCGCATCAGCGCGCTGGCGCGGCTGCGCAAGGTGGAGCTGGTGACGCCGGTGATCGGCGCGCCGATGGCGATCGAGCAGCCGGGACCGACGCCGGCCTGGTGGCAGGGCGGCGTGGTCGACGCGACAGCGACCGCTGCCACCCCGTCCCCCGCCGCGTCTTCGGCGATGCCGTGATCCCAGCGCTGCGGCGCGCTCCGACTGAACGAAAGCCCGGCCAGTGCCGGGCTTTTTCCTTTCTCCCACTTTGTTCCCCTTCCGGCGGCCGCCGGAGGGGTGGGGCGGCTCCGATCTCGCACCGATCGGGGAACCCGCGCCTTGCCGCAGCGGTGCCGGCGGCCACGGTTTCAAGCGGGTACGACTGCCGATTTCAGTTGATCCATCACTTCCACACCGTTTGTTAAGTCCTTCATTTAGAACGACTTTTATTTTGCGCAATGGCGTGAGAATACTGGCTAAGTAATTGATTTGATTGGGAAAAACGCCAAATTTCCTTGACCGGAGCCGGTCTCGCCATTAAAGTGGGAGAAAGTGCAATTCGGTGGGGCAAAGTGGCGAATGTCGTGTTTCAGGGGGCGAGTGCCTTGGCGTTGGACGCCAAGGGGCGCTTGACCGTCCCTGCGCGGCACCGCGAGGTCCTGCAGGCGCTGTGCGGCGGCCAGCTGACGCTGACCAAGCACCCGGAAGGCTGCCTCATGGTCTTCCCTCGTCCCGCCTGGGAGCAGTTCCGCGACAAGGTCGCCGCGCTGCCGATGTCCGCCGCCGGCTGGAAGCGCGTCTTTCTCGGCAACGCGCAGGATGTCGAGATCGATGCCGCCGCCCGCGTGCTGATCGCACCGGAACTGCGCGCCTCGGCCGGACTGCAGAAGGACACCATGCTGCTGGGCATGGGCAGCCACTTCGAGCTCTGGGATGCCCAGGCCTATGCCGCGCACGAGGCCGCCATCATGCAGTCCGAGATGCCGGCCGTGCTCCAGGACTTCAGCTTCTGAGCCTCATGAGCGAGCAGTCCACCCCCGCCGCCTTCACCCACACGACCGTGCTGCTGCACGAGACGGTCGACGGCGCGTTCACGACACCCGATGGCATCTACGTCGACGGCACCTTCGGCCGCGGCGGCCATTCGCGGCTGCTGCTGTCGCGGCTCGGGGAGGAGGGGCGCCTGATCGCGATCGACCGCGACCCCGAGGCGGTCGCGGCCGCGACCTCCGGACCAACGCGGGTCGACGACCCGCGTTTCCACATTTGCCACAGCGCGTTCGCCGACATGGCCGCGCAACTCGACGCGCTGGGCGTCGGCCTGGTCGACGGCATCCTGCTGGACCTGGGCGTCTCCAGCCCGCAGATCGACAACCCGGAGCGCGGCTTCAGCTTCCGCTTCGACGGCCCCCTCGACATGCGCATGGACACGACGCGGGGCGAAAGCGCCGCGGACTTCATCGCCCGGGCGGAGGTGTCCCAACTCGCACAGGTGATCCGCGACTATGGCGAAGAACGGTTTGCTCTCCCGATTGCAAAGGCGCTTGTGGCTCGCCGGGAAGGCGGGCGTCCTGTCCGGACAACCGCCGAGCTTTCCCAAGTCGTGGCTGGTGCGGTCAAAACCCGCGAGCCGGGCAAGGACCCTTCAACGCGCACATTTCAGGCTCTACGGATATTCGTCAACGCCGAGCTTGAGGAACTGCAGCAGGGATTGAACGCGGCGCTCGCGCGGCTCAAGCCGGGCGGCCGGCTGGCGGTGATCAGCTTCCATTCGCTGGAAGACCGCATCGTCAAGAACTTCATCGCCTCGCACAGCAAGGAGGAGTTCGACCGCCGCGCCCCCTTCGCCGCACCCAGGCCGCAACCGCTGCGCGCCATCGCCCGCGTCATGCCCAGCGAGGCCGAGGTGCAGGGCAACCCGCGCGCGCGCTCCGCGATCCTGCGCGTGGCCGAGCGCACCGAGGCGCCGATCCCGGCGCCGACGCCCGAGTCCACCGGCAAACAGAAGAAGGGAGGCCGTCGATGATCGGCCGCCTGAATCTGCTGCTGCTCGTCGCGGTGATGGTCTCCGGCATCTACATGGTGCGCAGCGCCTACGAGTCGCGCCGGCTGTTCACCGAGCTGGACCGCGCGCAGACCGAGGGCCGCCGGCTGGAGGCCGACTACCAGAAGCTGATGGCCGACCGCCAGGCGCAGGCGACCAACCTGCGCGTGGAGCAGGTCGCGCGGGAGCGGCTGAAGATGCGGCCCATCTCGCCCGCGATCACCTTCAATCCGGACGCGCCGGCGATCGAAGCCAGCGGTGTGCGCGGCGTGCGTGCCCCGCAGGGAGCGGCGCGGTGATCGGCAGACTTGGCAAGAAGCTCGGCCAGGGCGCGCGCGGCGCGGCCCGCAACGCGCCCACGCGCGGCGTCAGCTATTCCAGCAGCCCGCTGCTGGCGTCCAAGACGCCGCCGTGGCGCTCGCGTTTCCTGGTCGCGCTGGTGGGCCTGGCGTTCACCGGCTTGCTGGCGCGCGCCGCCTACATCCAGCTGATCGGCGAGGACTTCTTCCAGCGCCAGGGCGAGGCCCGCTACGCCCACAAGATGGAGCTGCCGGCCAGCCGCGGCAAGATCAGCGACCGCAGCGGGCAGGTGCTCGCCGCCAGCGTCGCGGTGCCGTCGATCTGGGCCTTCCCCAAGGAGGTCGACACCGATCCCGAGAAGCGCCGCCAGCTCGCCAAGATCCTGGACATGTCGCGCGCCGAGCTCGACAAGCGGCTGGATCCGACCAACCGCTTCGTCTTCCTGCGTCGTCAGGCCGACGACGAGACCGCGCGCAAGATCAAGGAGCTCGGCCTCAAGGGCGTGTTCCAGGACCGCGAGTACAAGCGCCAGTATCCCGAGGGCGAAGCCGCCGCGCACATCGTCGGCTTCACCAACATCGAGGAAAAGGGCCAGGAGGGCATCGAGCTGGCCTTCCAGAAGGACCTGCAGGGGCGCGACGGCTCGCGCTCGGTCGTGCGCGACCGGCTGGGGCGCGTGGTCGAGGACATCGGCGAGCGCGTGCCCGAGACCAACGGCAAGGACATCGAGCTGTCGATCGACGCCAAGGTGCAGTTCTTCGCCTACCAGCGCGTGCGCGACGCAGTGGCCGAGAACAAGGCCAAGGCCGGCTCGGTGGTGGTGCTGGACGTGCACACCGGCGAGATCCTCGCGCTGGCCAACTACCCCAGCTACGACCCCGGCCACCGCCAGAACCTGTCCGGCGAGCAGTTGCGCAACCGCGCGCTGACGGACGTCTTCGAGCCCGGCTCGACGATGAAGCCGTTCACCGCCGGCCTGGCGCTGGAGACCGGCCGCGTGCGTCCCGACACGCTGCTGAGCACCGGCCCGCGCAGCGTGGTGATCTCGGGCTGGTCGCCCACCGATGCGCACCCGCACGGCGACCTGACCGTGCAGCAGGTGATCCAGAAGTCCAGCAACATCGGCGCGGCGCGGCTGGCGCTGATGATGCAGCCGCGCGAGATGCACGAGATGTTCACCGCGATCGGCCTGGGCCAGCGCCCGCAGATCGACTTCCCCGGCGCGGTGACCGGCAAGCTGCGGCCGTGGAAGAGCTGGCGGCCGATCGAGCAGGCGACGATGAGCTACGGCTACGGCCTGTCGGCCTCGCTGCTGCAGCTGGCGCGCGCGTACACGGTGTTCGCGCGCGACGGCGACATCATCCCGATCACGATGACCAAGCATCCGGCGGACCAGCCGGTGGTGGGCATCAAGGTCTTCAGCCCCAAGGTCGCCGCGGACATCCGCGGCATGCTGCAGATGGCGGCCGGCCCGGGCGGCACCGCGCCGCAGGCGATGGTCCAGGGTTACAGCGTCGGCGGCAAGTCCGGCACCGCCCACAAGCAGGAAGGCAAGGGCTACGCGAGCCACAAATACCGTTCCTGGTTCGTGGGCATCGCACCGATTTCCAAGCCGCGCATCATCGTGGCGGTGATGGTCGACGAGCCGAAGAACGGCCAGTACTTCGGCGGTGCCGTCGCCGGTCCGGTGTTCAGCCAGGTCGTGGCCCAGACGCTGCGCCTGCTGGGCGAGCCGCCCGATCTGGACGTCAAGCCGCAGATCGTGGCGCAACAGCGGCTGCAAGCCGTCGACGAGAGTTTCTGAGCGGGCACGAACCATGTTGATGCACCTGAAATCCCCCGAAGCCGCCGCCCGCTGGCTCCAGGAATGGACGCCCAGCGGTCAGCTGCGCACGGACAGCCGCGCCGTCGGCGCCGGTGACGCGTTCATCGCCTGGCCCGGTTACGCCAAGGACGCGCGCCAGTTCGTCGCGGGCGCGCTGGCCGCGGGCGCGGCGACCGCGCTGGTCGAGCACGCCGGCGCCGCCGAGTACGGCTTCACCGATGCGCGCATCGCATCGCTGCCCGATCTGAAGGCCAACTGCGGCCGCATCGCCTCGGCCTTCTACGGCGAGCCGAGCCGGCGCCTGAGCGTGCTGGCGGTGACCGGCACGAACGGCAAGACCTCCAGCGCCTGGTGGATCGCGCAGGCGCTGACGCTGTTGGGCTCGCGCTGCGGCGTGATCGGCACGCTGGGCGTGGGGCAGCCGCCGGTGCCCGGCGCCACGAGCAGCGCATCGATCGAAGCGACCGGCCTGACCACGCCCGACCCGGTGCGGCTGCAGGAAGCGTTCAAGCGCATGGCCGACGACGGCTTCGGCGCGTGCGCGATCGAGGCGTCCTCCATCGGCATCGAGGAGCACCGGTTGACCGGCACGACCATCGAGGTCGCGCTGTTCACCAACTTCACGCAGGACCACCTGGACTACCACGGCGGCATGGACGCGTACTGGGCGGCCAAGCGCAAGCTCTTCGCGTGGCAGGGCCTGAAGGCGGCCGTGCTGAACCTGGACGACGCCAAGGGCGCCGAGCTCGCCGCCGAGCTGGGCGCCGCCGGTCAGCTCGACGTCTGGACCTACGGCCTGGACCGCGCCGACGCGCGCCTGAGCGCCACCGACCTGCGCCACGACGCGCAGGGCCTGGCCTTCACGCTGCGCGAGGGCGCCGCGTCGGTGCCGGTGTCGACCGGTCTGATCGGCGACTACAACGTGTCCAACCTGCTGGGCGTGATCGCCGGGCTGCGGGCGCTGGGTCACGGCCTGGAGGACATCGCGCGCGTGGCCGCGCTGGTCACGCCGGTGCCCGGACGCATGCAGCGCGTGGGCAGCGGCCGTGAGCTGCCGCAGCTGGTCGTCGACTACGCCCACACGCCCGACGCGCTGGAGAAG
>Ga0102591_1000564_pt1 | contig 68510 bp, 78 predicted proteins | sample AraplaCol_mCL_r2_2_FD_76860 | JGI IMG/M metagenome (GOLD analysis project Ga0102591, IMG submission 76860) | Arabidopsis root microbial communities from North Carolina, USA - plate scrape MF_Col_mCL_r2 (SPADES assembly) (version 2) | ecosystem: Host-associated > Plants > Roots > Endosphere... | reverse complement strand
GCGTGCTGGGCGTCTGCGGCGCCAAGCTGCCGGACGACCAGGTCATCCCGGGCGTCACCACCTTCCAGCTGATGGCTTCGGACCTGAACAGCTTCGTCTGGCTCAGCCGCGTGGCCGCCCTGTACTACTTCGCTTTCTTCCTGGTGATCCTGCCGATGCTGGGCCTGACCGAAAAGACCCTGCCCGTGCCGGATTCCATCGCCTCTCCCGCCCTGTCGCACCCGGCCGCCGCGCCGGCCGAAGCGACCGCCGCGCCTGAAATGAAGGGCTGATCCCGATGCTGCGCAAACTTTCCGTCATCGCAGCGGTCGCGGGTCTCCTGGCGGCCGGCGTGGCTGGCCAGGCCCTGGCCAGCGGTCACCCCCTGCCGGCCAAGAAGGTCGAGTGGTCGTTCGATGGCCCATTCGGCAAGTTCGACCAGGCTCAGCTGCAGCGCGGCTACAAGGTCTATCGCGAGGTCTGCTCGGCCTGCCACGCGATGAGCCTGGTGTCGTTCCGCAACCTTGGCGACAAGGGCGGTCCGTTCTACGACAAGAAGTACCCGAACTCGAACGACAACCCGTACGTCAAGGCGATCGCCAAGGACTACGAGGTTTCGGACATCGACAACGAGACCGGCGACACCATCAAGCGTCCGGCCACCCCGGCCGACCGTTTCCCGTCGCCGTTCCCAAACGAAGCCGCGGCGCGCGCCGGCAACGGCGGCGCCCTGCCGCCGGACATGTCGCTGCTGGCCAAGGCCCGCACCGAGGGCCCGGACCACATCTATTCGATCCTGACCGGCTACGTGACGCCGCCGGCCGGCCTGAAGGTCGATCCGACCTCGCACTACAACCAGTACATGGCGGGCGACCTGACCTCGTACTGGTCGGGCGATCACAAGCACGTGCCTCCGGGCGGCTTCATCGCCATGGCGCCGCCGCTGAAGGCCGGCCAGGTGACCTACGACGACGGCACGCCGTCGACGCTGGACCAGCAGGCCAAGGACGTCTCGGCCTTCCTGATGTGGGCCGCCGAGCCCAAGCTGGAAGACCGCAAGCAGACCGGCTTCGTGGTGCTGATCTACCTCGTGCTGTTCGCGGGGCTGCTCTACGCCAGCTACCGCCAGGTCTGGAAGAACGAGTCGCACTGATCGGCTCGTCCCAGGACTGAAGAGATCAGGGCTCGGCGGTGACGCCGGGCCCTTTTTCTTTGCCCCCGTTTCCGTCGTTCTTCTGCAGGTCGCCGGGGACGGGGGTCAGCCACAGGCGCAGGGCTTCCGGGTCCAGTCGCAGGCGATAGCCGGCCAGCACCCGCACGCCGATGGCGCCGACCACGCCGTCCGGCAGGTCGCCCGCCACCACGGTCGGCACGTCCTGGCGCAGGGTTCCGTCGAGGGACAGGCCGCGCAGGATCCCGGCCGGCTTCTGGCGTGGTCCGTCGGTCGCTCCCCGGGCCCGCACGCCGCCGCCGGAGGCCGTGTCCAGCGCGAAGGGGCCTGCGACGCCCCTGAGGCCGTCGGAGGCCGCCACGGCGATCGTGGGGACGCCGCCGACCATCGTCACCGGCAAACCCCCTTTCCGCCCACCTGGGCCCGCGCCAAGCGCTTCCAGGCGCAGGCGGCAGGGCGAGAAGTCCAGGGTCAGGGCGTAGCGGTCCAGGATGTCGGCGCCGATCACCCCGACGATGGGCGTCGAGAAGCCCACGGCGCGATAGTCCAGGCTCTGGACCGTGACCGGCGCCGTCTCGACCGTCTGGCCGGCCAGGCGCACCGGCAGGGTCAGGGCGTTGCCGACATGGCCGGCGGCCATGGCGACGTCGACGTGTAGCAGGGTGCGCGGCGCTGACAGGTCGATGACGTAGTCGCCGGCGATGGCCCCGATAGCCGCCGGCGCAACGACCGCGCCGTTCTCGAACCAGCAGCCGGTCTCCCCGGCCAAGGCTGGATCGCCCGGGCCGGCCAGCAGGCCCAGCAACAGCAGAGGGGCGACGCGACGCATGGCCCGATCCTAGCCAAGGTTTGCGGGATCGGCGACTATCCAGCGCGACCGGTGTTCTTCGAGCGTTGACTCAGAGCGCTCTGTACTCCAGAGTAATCTGCATGAGCCATCAACAACGAGACGTCCCATGCGCCTGTCCGCCCTCGCCCTGACCGCCATCCTGGCCGTCGCCGCCACGCCTGCCTTGGCCCAATACCCGGCTAATCCGGCGGAGCGGCTCGCCAAGCAGCAAGAAGCGATGAAGGCCTTGTCCTGGATGGACGGCGTCTGGCGCGGCCCGGCGCACACGACGCTGCCGGATGGTCGGAAGGTCACCGTGACACAGACCGAGCGCAGCGGACCGCTGCTGGGCGGGTCGGTGCATGTGGTCGAGGGGCGCGGGTACAACGCCGACGGTTCGACCGGTTTCAACGCCCTGGGCATCATCTCGTATGATCCCGACACCAAGGCCTACAGCATGCGCTCCTACGCCATGGGGCGGGCCGGCGACTTTCCGATGACCCTGACCCCGACCGGCGCGGTCTGGACGATCCCGGCCGGGCCGGCGACGCTGCGCTACACGATCACCGCCAAGGACGGGACCTGGCACGAGGTGGGCGAGCGGGTGGTCGAGGGCCAGCCGCCGGTCCAGTTCTTCGAGATGACCCTCAAGCGCGTCGGCGACAGCAGCTGGCCCACGGCCGGCGCGATCCCGCCGAACTAGGCGCGGCCTCAAGCCTCGCCCCGCCCGCCGCCTGATCGCTGGAACAGCTTCAGGGTGCGCAGCATGGCCAGGCTGGCGCTGTCGGCGTGATGGCCGCTGGGCGCGACGAAGGCGTGGCCCGCGTCGTACAGCCAGACGGGGAGGTCTGGATGGGCGGCGGTGATCGTCTCGACGTCGCTCATCGGGATCATCGGGTCGGTGCGGCCGAAATGCAGGATGGTCGGGACCTTGGGCTGTTCGGCCGCGTAGCCGGCGATGTCGCCGCCGTAGAAGCACGACACCGCCGTCAGGCCCGTGCAGCGGGCCGAGGCCAGCCAGGCCGTGGTGCCGCCGAAGCAGAAGCCCATGGCGAAGACCTTGCCGTCGTCCTGTGCCCCTGGGCCTTGACCGAGGGCGTCAATCGCGGCCTGCACGCGGGGCAGGGCCGCCGCGCCCCAGCCGCTGGCCAGGCCCAGGGCCATGCGGGCGTCCAGGTTCGGCGGATCCAGGTCGGCGGTCGCGAAGGGCGCGTCCGCGCTGTCCAGCAGGCTGGGCGCGATCACCTCATAGCCCTGGGCGGCCAGGGTGTCGGACAGCTCGCGGATGTGCGGCGTCACGCCCCAGATGGCGTGCAGGATCACCAGACCGCCGCGCCGGGCGTCGCCGGGAGCGGCGTGGTAGGCCGAGAGGGGCTCGCCCCCGGCCGTGGTCAGGGTGATCCGCTCGCCCATGCCGCTCAGCCCGCGCCGTGGGCCTGGAACAGCGCCAGGGACCGTTGGCGGGCCAGCTTGGCGTCCTCGAGATCGGAATCGGGACGGCCGTCATTGTTGAAGCCGTGGCCGCTGTTCTCGTAGATGTGGACCGGCACGTCGGGATGGGCGGCCAGGACCTTGGCCTTTACCTCGTCGGCCGGGATGTGGCCGTCCTTGCGGCCCAGATGGACGATCACCGGCGCGTTCAGCGGCAGTTCGGCGTTGGCCGCGATCATGCTGCCGTAATAGGCCGCCCCCGCCGCCAGGCCCTTCAGCTTGCTCGCCGCCAGCCAGACCAGCGAACCGCCCAGGCAGTAGCCGACCGCGAACACCGGGCCGCGCTGGGCCAGCTCGTCGATGCAGGCCTGGATGTCGGACAGCATCTTCTCCAGCCCCACGGCGCCGACATTGGCCACGCCCGTCTGGAAACCCTGCGGATCGTGCTCGCCCACGTAGCCCGGCGTCACGCGATCGAAGATCGACGGCGCCAGCACCTCGAAGCCCAGGGCCGACCAGCGCGCCACGTCGGCATGGACGTACTGGTCCAGGCCGAAGATCTCCTGGACCACGACGACGCCGCCCTTGCGCTCTCCTTGGGGCGCGGCGTGGGCGGCGGTGAACTGGAACCCGTCGATCGCGGAGGTCAGGGTGACGGTGTCGGTCATGGTGGTCTCCGTCAGGCCTTGGCGGCTTCCCTGGCGCGTTCGGCCACTTCGTCGATCTTGCGCCGAAGGCGCTGGATCACCTCGTCCAGCTCGTAGACCAGCTGGTTCACGGGGGTCATGACGCCATCGATCTCGTAGATGTCGCCGTTTCGGACTATCTTGTCGACGATCACCTTGGCCTTGTCGGCTTCGCTGAACACCACCTTGTTGCCGGAGAGCCATTCGATCTGGCCCTTCAGATACTCGACCTGGCCGGCCACGAAGGGGTGCGGATCGTCCTTGGAGCCCACCGGCCCGGTCTCGGGGCGGATCGGGCAAGGCTTGATCGCCACCAGCGAGTAGATGATCTGGTCCACCACATCCAGCTTGGTCGAGCGGGCGACACGCTTCTGCTCGTCGTCCAGGTCCTGGTATTGCGGGAAGTAGAAGAGCTTGAGCTGGATCGTCCTGAACTCGACGCCGATCTCGCTATTGGCCGAGTAGCGCAGGCCCCAGTGGGGACAGGACGGGGTGGCGTACTCGATGGCGGCCAGAGCCGTCGTCTCGGCTTCCGACGAGAAGAAGCGGAACGTGTGCTCGTTGAAGCAGACGTTGTTGTTGTGGAACGGGTTGGCCAGGTTGGCCTGGGTCGAGAAGTACGGCACCACCAGCTTGAACTGGCCGCCCGGCTTCAGCACCCGATAGGCTTCCGTCATGACGTGCATGAAGCCCTCCGTCGTCAGGTGCTCCAGCGTGTGCGACGAGAAGATGAAGTCGACGCTGTCGTCGTCGAAGGGCAGGACGCCGGTGTTCAGGTCCAGGACGACGTCAGCGTCGCTCATCGACGAGAAATCGATCCCGATGGCCCCGCTGATCTTCTTCCGGCCACAGCCGATGTCCAGAATTACCATGCCCCAAACTCCTACTCGCACTGGAGCGCGCAACCGGTCGGTTCCGGCCGCGCGCCCTTAATCGGATCCGTTTGTTCCTAGACGTTGAACCGGAAGTGCATCACGTCGCCATCCTTGACGACATAGTCCTTGCCTTCGGCCCGCATCTTGCCGGCTTCCTTGGCGCCGCTTTCGCCGCCCAGCTTGACGAAGTCGTCATAGGCGATGGTCTCGGCGCGGATGTAGCCCTTCTCGAAGTCGGTGTGGATCACGCCGGCCGCCTGCGGGCCGGTGTCGCCCACATGGATGGTCCAGGCGCGGGCTTCCTTGGGACCGACCGTGAAGTAGGTCTGCAGGCCCAGCAGGTTGTAGGCCTCGCGGATCAGGCGGTTGAGGCCCGGCTCGGCCAGGCCCAGGGTCTCGAGGAACTCCGTGCGCTCCTCGGCGTCCAGCAGCGCGATCTCGCTCTCGATCTGGGCCGAGATGACCACGCTCTTGGCGTTGTCCTTGGCGGCGCGTTCGGCGACCAGGTCGCTGTACTTGTTGCCCTTGTCGGCGCTGCCTTCCTCGACGTTGCAGACATACAGGGCCGGCAGCGAGGTCAGCAGCTGCAGCATGTGCCAGGCCTTCTCGTCCTCCTTGTCCACGGTCGCGGCGCGGGCCGGACGGCCCTCGCGCAGCTGGGCGAGGGCCAGGTTGATCAGGCGCAGGGTGTTGGCGGCTTCCTTGTCGCCGCCCGACTTGGCCTTCTTCTCGATGGCCGGCAGGCGCTTTTCCAGGCTCTCCAGGTCGGCCAGCATCAGCTCCATCTCGATGATCTCGAGATCGCTGAGCGGGTCGATGCGGCCCTCGACGTGGGTGATGTCGTCGTCCTCGAAGCAGCGGGCCACGAAGGCCACGGCGTCGCAGTCGCGGATGTTGGCCAGGAACTGGTTGCCCAGGCCTTCGCCCTTCGAGGCGCCGCGCACCAGGCCGGCGATGTCGACGAAGGTGATCCGGGCCGGGATGATTTCCTTGGAGCCCGCGATCTTGGCCAGGGCGTCCAGGCGCGGCTCGGGCACGGCCACGTCGCCGGTGTTGGGCTCGATCGTGCAGAAGGGATAGTTCGCGGCCTGGGCCGCGGCGGTCTGCGTCAGGGCGTTGAACAGGGTGGACTTGCCGACATTGGGCAGGCCGACGATGGCGACTTTCAGGGCCATGGAACTCTCGGTGGATTTCGTTGGCGCGCGCTTAGCATGGATCGGCGGGGAAGTCGCCATCCGCCCCCCCACCGCGGCAGACCGCGAAGCGGTCAGGTGGGGACAAAGGGGGTGTGATCCCACGCCAATCTGTCTGTGAGCTGATGGAAGGGACGCGGAGCGCCGGACACCGTCCGGAGTTCTTTGAAAAAATACCGTTTCGACGAAGCCAGTCGCTCCGCGCGCTCGTTATCCGCCAGCGTCCGGTGGGCAGCCCTGTTGAGGCTTAGCCGGACCCGGGTCGGCTGTTTCCAGCCTTCCCGGACGATGAGGGCGCGGACCTATGGGCAAAACACGCGCTGATCCCCGTTCGACGCCGACGGCGGGCGGGCTTCCCAACGATGGAAGTCCCCGGACACGCTGAAGTAACCCCCTCCAGCCCAGTCCCGCTCGATCGCCCCCGCCGCCGCAATGGTCGCTGGCCTTGCGCCCTTTCCTCGCGACGAGGTGAAGCCATTATGCGGCCACCGGGAGCAGCTGCTGGAAATAAAGATTTAGCGATGGGATTTCAGAGGCTTGATCGCCGCAGTGACGGGGACATGCCCTTGCGGCGTGTCCCCAACCGCCTGGCTCGGCGCGAAATCAGGGGACACGCCGCAAGGGCGTGTCCCCGGACCCCGCACGAAGCTGGCGGAAGCGCTGCCGTGAGTGCTCGCCCCTGCCTTCGCCGCATACATATGTGCGTTCGCACGCCGCTCTGTCGGCCGTCCGACCGACGCCTGCCCTCCAACCCGCTTAGCCTGCCCGCAGATCGAGGATCCGCGGAGGGCGTGGATCCGACATCGAGGGCGGCGACTTGGGGCAGACCTATACCTTCGTGGCCTTGACGGCCGACGGCCGCTCGCCGTTCCTCGACGTCCGGGTGCTGGATGATCCCGATGGGCTGGCGACCCACGCGCGCGGCTTGCTGGAAGACCACCGCAGCTGCAGCCGGGTCGAGGTGTGGGACGGTTCGATCCGGTTGATGGTGGTCGGGCGCGACACCGTCGATCACGACGAGGGCGCGCCCGCCTGATCCTCTATTTCTTGCCGTCGACGACCTGGGTGGTCGGACGATCGTCGCCCGCCGACAGTTCGTCGTGCCAGCGACCTTTTTCGTCCTCGTAGGAAATCCCCGTCTCCTCGCCAGCGATCCGCTGCTCGCCGGCCGCGCGCTGGGCGGCGTGCAGGGCTTCGTCGTGGGTCTTGAAGGTCTCGGAAAACACGTCGCCCACCTTGTAGGCCCAGCCGCCGTCGTGCTCGACGATGATGTAGGTGACTTGGGTCATGGACATGGCTCCGTATAGCTGAGGAACAGAAACTGCGCCTCGATGGCCACGGTTCCAAGCGCGAAGTCTTGAACAGACCGGCCGCGCCCGCGTTCAGAGGCGACCCGTGGCTTACTGGAAGACCGATGTCCGTCCCGCTTTCCCGCCTTTTGCCCCTGGCCGGCTTGTTGCTGGTTTCAGGCTGTTCGGATCCGAAGGCGGGCGGCGCTCCGCCCGTGCGCGCGGCCGCGCCCGTCACCGCCCAGCCCGTGCCGAATTCTCCCGCGCCCACGACCCCGCCGGTCACCGGCGCGGCGGAGGCCGTCGCGTCCCAGCCGGGACCCTCGCAAACCACGATGCCCCTGGGCCCCGATCCCGTCGTTTCGCCCGAGCCGCCGCGCCCGGAGGAGGCGCTGGTCGAGCCGTCGCGCGACCTGGGCGGGGTGCTGCCGCTGAAGCACGGGATTTTCGTGGCCGCCGACGTTCCGTGCGGCAGCCCGCCCAACGCCGCCATCCGGCGCTATGACGGCGTGGGCCTAAGCGGCGCCCATACCCGAAACTGCCGGGCCAAGGTGCTGTCGCGGAAGGGCTCGACCTATGAGGTCGACCAGTCCTGCATCGACGCGGGTTCGGGACCGGCGCCGCGCTCCAGCGAACGCCAGACGATCACCATCGCCAACAACCTGGATTTCACATTGAAGCGCGCTGCGGGCAGCCAGCGGTTCAGATACTGCGCGGCGTCGCTGCTGCCGCCGGGGGTGCGGTAGCCGCTCCTGTTTCAGCCGTCATTGCGAAGGGTGGATGTCGCTCTTTCAGGCTAGCCCCAATACCGATCATCCCCGCGAAAGCGGGGATCCAAGCCGAGTCTGAGCTGCAAAGGCGCCGAATGACCCCACCGCCGTTTGGATCCCCGCTTTCGCGGGGATGGTCGGCGATATGGAAGGTCCGCAACGGGCGGTAAGCCGAAATTGGCCGCCCTTCAGTTTCGGGCAGCCGGATTATCGTCACGAGCGCGTCGACTGAGGCTGAGGGGCGCTTCTAGGCCACCTTCACCCGCGCCGCGCTCTCCGGCAGGTCCGTCCCGAACGCGCGCTGGAAGAACTCGGCGACGGTCGGCCGCTCCAGCTCGTCGCACTTGTTCAGGAAGGTCAGGCGAAAGGCCAGGCCGACGTCCTTGTCGAAGATCTCGGCGTTCTGGGCCCAGGTGATCACCGTGCGCGGGCTCATGACGGTCGAGATGTCGCCGTTCATGAAGGCGTTGCGGGTCATGTCGGCCACGCGGACCATGGCGGCGATCGCACGCTTGCCGTCCGGCGTGTCGTAGGACGGGTTCTTGGCCAGGACGATGCCGGCCTCGACGTCGTGGTCGAGGTAGTTCAGCGTGGTGACGATCGACCAGCGGTCCATCTGGCCTTGGTTGATCTGCTGGGTGCCGTGATAGAGGCCCGTGGTGTCGCCCAGACCGATGGTGTTGGTCGTCGAGAACAGGCGGAAGTACGGGTTGGCGCGGATGACGCGGTTCTGGTCCAGCAGGGTCAGCTTGCCGCCGGCCTCCAGCACGCGCTGGATGACGAACATCACGTCCGGGCGGCCGGCGTCGTATTCGTCGAACACCAGGGCGATCGGGCGCTGCAGGGCCCACGGAAGAATGCCTTCGCGGAATTCGGTGACCTGCTTGCCGTCCTTCAGGACGATGGCGTCCTTGCCGACCAGGTCGATCCGCGACACGTGGCTGTCGAGGTTCACCCGCACCAGCGGCCAGTTCAGCCGGGCGGCGATCTGCTCGATGTGCGTCGACTTGCCGGTGCCGTGATAGCCCTGGACCATCACCCGGCGGTCGTTGGCGAAACCAGCGCAGATGGCCTTGGTCGTCTGCGGGTCGAACCGGTAGGCGGTGTCGATGTCCGGGACGTGGCTGTCCTTGTGGCTGAAGGCGGGCACCTTCATGTCGCTGTCGACGCCGAACGCGTCGCGGAGCGTCACCCACTTGTCGGGGGCCAGGGTGATCAGGGGATCGGCGGCGTGGCTGTCGGTCAGGTCGGGCATGATGCTTTTCGCTTACCGCTTTGACGTGGGGGGAGGGAAGGGCGAAGGCCAGTCCTGCATGGAAAAAACACCGCGCGAACGCAAACGCCCCGGACGGTTGGACCGTCCGGGGCGCTCGCTACAGGTCTTGGAAGGCTCTTCGAGAAGGGCCTAGTTGTTGGCGATGATCACCGAGGCGATCAGGCCGGTGGCGATGGCCGCCAGGACGTACTGGTCGTTCACGCGCTGCCAGCGATAGCCGCGGGGCGGGGCGCGCAGGCCGTGGCGGCGATAGTCGCTCACATAGTAGCCGTTGCCGCGATAGCGGGCGTCCAGGCGTTGGCCGCGCTGCCAGCGACGGTAGTCGCGGCGCTCGTCGCGGCGGTCGTAGCGATGGTCGCGGCGATCGTCGTGACGGTCGTAGCGGCTGTCGTGACGCTGGTCGTAGCGATGGTCGTCGTAACGTTGGCCCGCGGCCATGGCCGTCCCCGACAGGGCGGTCCCGGCCAGCAGGGTGGCGGCCAGGGTGGTGATGATCAGACGCTTCATAACGAGGTCCTTTCCTGTTGCGTGGCAGTCCGACACTGCCGAACCTCTTCGATAGTCCGACACTAGCGAGAGTGGTTTGGACCGGGGATGAACGGCGCTGGTCAGGAATGGTTCATCATGTTTCGAGGGCGAAACATTTCGATGATCGCCTAGAATACTGGAGGGCGCGAAATCCAGTTTTGTGCGTTCACTTGCACATGATGCGTTTTCCAGCCTTTCGGCCTCGCCGGGATTTGCCGCGACTGTTCGCGGCGGCGCGCGGCGAGCTCGGCGCCGTGGCCGCCCTGCTGGTGCTGGCGGGCGGCGCCCTGGCCTTCCTGGACCTGTCCGAGGACGTGGCCGAGGGCGACACCGCCGCCTTCGACCTGGCCGTGCTCAAGGCCCTGCGGCTGCCGGGCGATCCCAACAGCCTGGTCGGGCCCAAATGGCTGCACGTGGCCGCCGCCGACGTGACCGCCCTGGGCTCGATCACCGTGCTGACCCTGGTCGTGACCCTGGCCCTGGCCCTGATGCTCAGCCTCAGGCGCTGGAGCGAGGCCCTGGTGGTGCTGGTCGGGGCCGGCGGCGGGGTGGCGATCAGCCAGGGCCTCAAGCAGCTGTTCGGGCGCGAGCGGCCGGACATTGTCTATCGCGCGGTCGAGGCGGCCAATCCCAGCTTCCCCTCCGGCCACGCCATGCTGTCGGCCGTGGTGTTCCTGACCCTGGGCGCCCTGGCGGCGCGGTTCGCCACCCTCAAGCGGGTCAAGGCCCTGGCCCTGGGCGCGGCGGTGCTGCTGAGCCTGCTGGTCGGGGCGTCGCGGATCTATCTGGGCGTCCACTGGACCAGCGACGTCCTGGCCGGCTGGAGCCTGGGCGCGGCCTGGGCCATGGCCTGCTGGGTGGCGGCGTGGTGGTGGGAGCGCAGGACGGGGCGGCGGCTCGACCCGGGTCGCGAAGGTCGATAGTCTCCCTGGGGTTGCGAGGGGGCGGGTGATGCGGAAAGCGGGTTTCGCGGGCGGTGTCGTCCTGGTCGTCGCCGCGACCCTGGCGGCCTGCGGGGCGCCGGACGCGCCGGCGCCGGTCCCGGCTCGTCCGGCCCCAGCGGCCGCGATCGACCCCAACGCCATGACCCCCGCCGAGATCGAGGCCGACCGCCAGCAGAATCTCGCCTTCGAGCGCGACCAGGAGACGGCGCCGTTTTCCCGCTGGCCGGGCGTCGCGCGGCGGCAGGGCGACGTCCTGGTCGTCCATGTCGGCGGCCGCGACGTCGCCAGCTTCACCGACACCGGCTATTGCGACGGCTTCGACCAGTGCGCCCGCTGGCGCTTCCGGGGCGTCTGGCGCCTGGGCGGGCGCGACTATCCGTGGCTGACCTTCTTCCACGGCGAGGGCGAGGAGATGGCCTATCTGGTCGACGCCGCCGGCGGACTGGTCAGCGCCGTGGGCGACCCCTCGGCCTCTCCGGACGGCCGCTGGCTGGTGATCGCCAATGAGGATCCGGACAGCGGCGGCGGCGTGAGCGTCTTCGAAGCCGGCCCGCGCGGCCTGCGGCTGGCGGCGGCCAGCGACATCGCCGCCTGCCGGGCGGGGGCGTGGAAGGACAACGGACGGCTGGCCGTGACCTGCGCCGAGTCCGACCCGGCGAAGGGCGAGCGGCTGGTGGCGGCCGACCTGGTCGCGGGCGAGGTCGGGTGGCGGATCGAGCCTCGCGCCGAACTGGACGCCAAGACGCGCCAGCCCCTGGCCCGGCCGAGCCGGCCTCTGGTCGGCCTCGACGTGCCGCTGATCCTGAACGAGCACCCGTCCGACGTCGCCGACGAGGTCGAGAAGGGCTACCGGCTGCTTTGAGCCGGGAAGGCCGCTACTTCGCCAGCCCGGACTTCTGCAGGGTCTTGTAGGCCTTGATCACCCGCTGGAGCTTGTGCTCGGCGCTGCGGTCGCCGCCGTTCATGTCCGGGTGGCAGCGCTTGAGCAGGTCCTTGTAGCGGGCGCGGATCGCCGCGCCGTCGGCGCCGGCCTCCAGGTCGAGGTCGGCCAGGGCCTGGCGTTCCAGCTTGCCCAGCTGGCGGCCGGCGGCGGCCGATTCGGCCTTGCGCTGCTGGGCGCGGAACAGGCCGAACGGATCGTTCAGGTGACGGGCGTCGCGGGCGGCGGCGGCGGCGGCCTCGCGCGAGCGCGAGTCGGCCTTCATCGACCAGGTCGGCCGGCCGCCGGTCATCTTCTCCTGCTCCTGCTGGGCGCGGATCTGGCCCTCGCTCATGCCGGCGTAGAAGTTCCAGTTCTTGTTGTACTCGGCCGCGTGGCGCTGGCAGAAATTGTAGTAGACCCCCGGCAGGTCGCGCGACTTGGGCGCCTTGGCCGTGGCGGCCGAGCGGCATTCGGGGTGATCGCAGCGCACTTCGCCCGGTTTCAGGGCGTAGACGTCGTTCTCCCGCGCCGCTTCCTCCGGCGATTTCGGGGGGCGGACACGGATGTCGAAAAACTTGGGGCGATATTCGAAGTCGGCGCTCATGGCGCTTAGAGTAAGCCGCAGCTATTTGCGTTCAAGGATTGACAAGCAAGGAAGCCGCCATGGGCGCCGTCGCAGACACCATCGCCGCCAAACTGAACCGCGCGTTTTCGCCGACGAGGCTGGAGGTCGTCGACGACAGCCACCGCCATCAGGGCCATGCCGGACATCGCGAGGGCGGGGAGAGCCACTTCAACCTGCTGATCGAGGCCGAGGCCTTTGCGGGCAAGGCCCGCGTGCAGCGCCAGCGCCTGATCTTCCATGCCCTGGCCGAGGAGATGGCGGGCCCCGTGCACGCCCTGTCGATCGTCGCCAAGGCGCCGGGCGAAGCTTGACCCTTTGGCGTGAAAACGGACTTGCCAGGGCGGCCCGCGACTGATTGCCTCTGCGCCCGGCGCGATCCCGCAAAGACGCGGTTTCCGCCGGCGACGAGGCCGGCATGAGCGCAACCGACACCACCACCCCGATCCCCATCTTCCTGGACGAGGACAGCGAGGCCGCCCTGGCCGCCGCCCTGCCGGCCCTGCTGGCGCGGTCCTACGCCCGCTATTCGAACTTCACGGTCGCCGCCGCGGTGATCGACGCCGACGGTCGCGCCCACCTGGGGGTCAATGTCGAGAACGCCGCCTATCCGTCGGGCACCTGCGCCGAGCAGACGGCGATCGGGGCGATGGTCACGGCGGGCGGGCGCAAGATCGCCAAGGTGCTGATCGCCGCCGGCTCCGACGCCGTGGTCCAGCCCTGCGGCGCCTGCCGCCAGCGCATCGCCGAATTCGCCGCCGACACCTGCGAGATCGTCTCGGTCCAGGGCGGCAAGGCCACGCGCCGCACGCCGTTCTGGAGCCTGCTGCCCGACTCGTTCGGCCCCAGGGACCTGGATTGAGGAATCTGGACTAGCGGCAACGAAAAAGGGCGGCCCGCAGGCCGCCCTTCCCGAGGTTCCGGAAACCGGTCAGAGGCCGCCGGGGCCGCAGTCGGTCTTCAGGTAGTTCTCGATCTCGGTCAGCTGGGTCTCCAGCATGGCCGGGGTCATGAAGTTGTACTGGTGACCCATGTCCTTGATCTCAAGGTACTTGTAGGTCTTGCCGGCCGCTTTCAGCGCGCCGACGAAGCGGCGGGATTCCTCGACCTCGACCGTCTGGTCGCGATCGCCGTGATAGATGAAGATCGGGATCGAGACGTTCTTGGCGTTGGGCATCGGGTCCATGCCGTCGATGGTCGGGCGCTGGTATTCCCGCAGGAAGCGGTCGTTGAAGGTCTCGCCCTGGAAGCGCTTGATCTCGGCCACGCCCGCCCCGGCCACCGAGCACTGGTAGAGGCCGTTGGGACGGATGGCGGCGGCGTAGGCCGCGTAGCCGCCGTAGGAGTAGCCGAACAGGGCGATGCGGTCGGGCGCGGCCAGCTTCTGGTCGATCAGGTACTTGGCTGCGTCGTCGTTGTCGTCCTGCATGGTCTTGCCCCACTGGGCGTCGCCGGCCCGAGCCAGCTTGGAGCCCCAGCCTTCCGACCCGCGGAACTGGGGCTGGATCACCACATAGCCCCGGGCGGTGAAGTACTTGGTCCAGCCCGAGACGTCCCAGTCCAGATGGTCGCGGGCCGAGGGGCCGCCGTGCGGCAGGACGATGGCGGGGTAGGGGCCCTCGCCGTAGACGTCCTTGGGCGGGGTGTGCAGGAAGGCCGGGATCATCAGGCCGTCGCGGGCCTTGTATTCCACCAGCCGAGACTCGCCCAGCTTGGCGGCGGCCAGCTGCGGGCGCGACTTGCCCAGCAGGGTCAGCTTGGTCCCGTCGGTCAGCAGGTAGTATTCCGGCGGCAGGTTCGGGCCCGACTTGCGGATCAGGACGTACTTCTTGTCCTTGGACCAGTCGGCGATCTCGGCGCCCGCGCCGTCGGGATAGCTGAACTTGGCGGTGGGCGCGCCGCCCGGATCGGTCCAGGCCAGGCTGACGGTCTTGACCCCGAGAGCGGACGGCAGGTTCTTGGCGACGCCCGCCAGGGTGGGGTCGACCCAGTAGTTGCGAGCGGTCTCGGCCTCGTAGTCGAAGCCCAGCAGCTTGCCGTCGTCGTCGAGGATCGGACCGCCCGCGTCGAACAGTTTGATCTCGAAGGCCGGCTCCGTGATCTTCTTCTGCGCGATGTCGTACTCGTAGATACCGGTCTTGTCGGCGTCGCCCTGGCGGACGTTGACATAGATGATGTTGGGGTCGTCGCTGAAGCCGACCACGGTCATCAGGTTGCGGTCCTTGGCGTAGGAGCGCCAGTGCTCCACCCATTCGCCGGTCTTCGGATCGCGGATCTGTTGGCCGATATAGACCTTGCCGGCGTCGAAATCGACCTTCTGGCGGGCGCGCAGCTCGCCCTTGTGGTCGGCCTGCAGGCCGCCGAAGTGGTCGGAGCCCCGGGTCACCCGGTCGGCCGAGCCGTCGTACAGGTCGACCTTGTAGACGTCGCCCGAGCCGGTGAAGTTGGTGTTCAGCACCAGGATGTGGCGCGGATCGTTGGGCATCCGGCTCAGGATCGAGGGGTTGCTGACGGCCTGGGCGAACTGCTCGTCCTCGGTCTTGCCCCGGTTCTCGGGCAGGGCCGGCTTCCAGTCCGAGCCCTTCAGGTCGGTGATGTAGAGCTTCTGCAGGTGGGTCTTGGTCGCGCCGTAGGTCCAGGTCTGCTGGGCCAGGACCGCCAGGCGGTCGTTCTTGACGAAGTTCATCCCCATCAGCTGCATCTTGGCCGAACCCAGGATGGTCGGGGCCTTGTCGGGATTGGCCGTCTCCCAGATGGCGATGACCTTGTTCTCGCCGTCCTGCGAGACCAGGCCGGCGATGTGCTGGCCGTCCGGCGAGATGCTGACGTTGTCGATCTGGGCGTAGCGGGCGAAGTCCTTGGCGACCGGCGGGGCGGCCGGCGCCTGGGCCTGAACCGCCAAGGGCGCCGTCGCCAGACAGAACGCGGCGCCGACGAGCAATCCTAAATTGTATGAACGCATGTTGCTGCCCAAAGTCCTCGGATTGGAAAAAGATTCCGTTTTGTAAGCGTGGTCTTACTTCGCGTCGGTCCCTTCCCCGACACGCGCGGCGACCGACGAAACACCCCCGCCTAGGGTAATCTATCCAGATTGCATCGGTCTCCAACCCACCGTTTGCCGGTGGAACGCCGCACAATGCGGCGCCGTGTCGCATTCGTGGCGGCACTGTGACCAGATTGTAACGCTGTTCGGCCGAAGTTTGCTCACGCGCTTCTTATCGTTGAGCGACGCAGTGAAGGTGAATAGCGTTCTCCGCAATCGGGGGTGACGCAATTTTTTTGTCGTGTCCCCGACATGCTAAAAATTGAGGGGTCCATATGCTTGATCGCAAGTCACTGCTCACAAGTTCAATCTTGGCGGGTGTCATCGCTCTGTCGGCCGCGCCGACAGCCTTCGCCCAGACGTCGAGCTCGTCGACCGCCTCCTCGGACAGCGAAGTCGAAGCCCTGGTCGTCACCGGTTCGCGCATCAAGCGGAACGAATACACCAGCGCTTCGCCGATCCAGGTGATCACTTCGGAGCAATCCACCCTGCAAGGCCTGGCCGACACCGGGGACATCCTGCAGAAGTCGTCGGCCGCCAGCGGTTCGTTCCAGTCGAACAACCTGCTGACCGGCTATGTGATCACCGGCGGTGAGAACATCAGCAGCATCTCGCTGCGCGGCCTGGGCGCCAACCGCACCCTGGTCCTGCTGAACGGCCGCCGCCTGGCGCCGGCCGGCCAGGGCGGCACCGTCGGCCCGGTCGACCTGAACGTCCTGCCGTCGTCGATCATCGACCGCACCGAAATCCTGAAGGACGGCGCCTCGTCGATCTACGGCTCGGACGCCGTGGCCGGCGTCGTCAACATCATGACCAAGAAGGACTTCGACGGCGTCGAGCTGAACGTCTACGGCTCGGTCCCGGCCCGCGGCGAAGGCGAGACCTATCGGATCTCGGGCACCGCCGGGAAGGTGTTCGACAAGGGCTACATCAACCTGACCGCCGACTACAACGAGCAGAAGGCGCTGAAGGTCAAGGACCGCAAATACACCTCCTGCGCCGAAGACTACCGCTTCGACGCCGTGACCGGCGAGCGCGTCGACTTCATCGATCCGGCGACCGGCCACTACAAGTGCTACAACGCGGTCAACAACGCCTGGCAGGCGGCCGACGTCTACGGCGGCATCTTCCAGTACGACCCGACCCTGTCCAAGGCCCCTCCCGGCGGCTATCCGGCGGCGGGCCTGACCACGCGCGGCTTCCTGCCCGACTGGGTGCGCGCCGCCCGCGCCGGCCAGCCGGCCACCTATCCGTACGCCAACTACGACAACGCGGCCTACCAGAACTCGGACGCGATCTCGCCGGTCAAGCGCGGCACGATCTACCTGACCGGCAGCTATGACATCACGCCGAACGTCGAGGCCTACACCGAAGTGCTGCTGAACCGCCGCAAGTCGTCGGGCACCAGCATCATGTACCTGTTCGAGACCGTGTCGGGCGACAACCCCAACAACTCGGTCGCCGCGGGCCTGCAGGCCGGCGGCGCGTCGGGCGACGCGATCCCGCTGATCCTGCTGCCGCACTTCCAGCGCGAGACGATCGACTACGGTCGTGTCGTCGGCGGCCTGCGCGGCACGATCAACGGCGCCGGCTTCCTGAACAACTGGGACTGGGACGTCTACGGCCAGTACGGCAAGTCCGACGCCAAATACACCAGCGACTTCATCTACGCCGACCGCGTCTACGCCACCACCGGCGGCAGCGGCCTGGGCTGCGACCCGTCCGAGATCACGATCTCCGGCGGCTCGTGCATGAACATCGACTACTTCAATCCGAACGTGCTGGCCGGCAACCTCACCCCGGCCCAGAAGGCCTTCCTGATCGGTCAGGAAACCGGCACGACCAAGTACACCCAGTACTCGTTCGAAGGCTCGATCAGCGGTGACCTGTTCACCCTGCCGGCCGGCCCGGTCGGCGCGGCGTTCGGCGCCACCTACCGCAAGGACAAGCTGGACGACACCCCCGGCTTCAACGCCCAGAACGCCAACTACTGGGGCTACAGCACCGCGGGCCGCACGGCCGGCAGCGACGACGTGAAGGAAATCTACGGCGAACTGGCCATCCCGATCTTCAAGGACCTGCCGGCGATCGAGAAGCTGGATCTGAGCCTGTCGGGCCGCTACACCGACTACAAGAGCTACGGTTCGGACGAGACCTACAAGGTCGGCCTGAACTGGCAGCTGTCGTCGGCCTTCCGCATCCGCTCGTCGTACGGCACCTCGTTCCGCGCCCCGGCGCTGTACGAACTGTACCTGGCCGACCAGACCTCGTTCTTCAACGGCGTCGACCCCTGCCGTCGCTGGGGTGAATCGACCAACACCCGCCTGCAACAGAACTGCGCGGCCGCCGGCATCCCCGACGACTACGTGGAATCCTCGACCCCGCTGGTCAGCACCGGCGGCGGCGTGGGCCGCCTGAAGGCCGAAACCTCCAAGGCCGCGACCTTCGGCGTGATCTGGACCCCCAGCTTCATGGACCTGAGCCTGGCGCTGGACTACTTCGACATCGAGGTGAACAACGAAGTCGCCAACTTCGGGGCCGGCAACATCCTCAACGCCTGCTACGGCGGCAACAACTACCCGAACGACTTCTGCTCGCTGTTCAACCGTGACCCGGTCAGCCACGACGTCACGATCATCAACGACAACTACCTGAACGTCGCCAGCCAGAAGAACCGCGGCCTGGACTTCAACTCGCGCTACCAGCACGAGTTCACCGCCGGCAAGCTGACCATCGACGGTCAGTTCACCTGGCAGTTCGAGGACGTCACCAACCTGCTGGAAGGCGGCGAGCCGGACGACCACAACGGCGAAACCACCGAGCCGGACTTCACCGGCGTGATCAACACCCGGTTCGACCACAACGACTGGACGGTCAACTGGGCGGTCGACATGTACGGCAAGGCCTCGGACACCGAGCTGATCGATGGTGGCGATATCCACTCGAGCACCCGGTACAACAAGAACCTGTACTCCAAGCAGTACACCGAGTTCACGGCGTACCACTCGCTGACCGTGCGCAAGAAGTTCGACAACCTGTCGGTCCAACTGGGCGTGCTGAACGTCTTCGACGAACTGCCCCCGGCCCAGTCGGCCGGCCAGTTCCGGATCGGCGTCTCGGCGCTGAACGCCTACGACCTGCGCGGTCGCCGGTTCGTGTTCGAGATCAACAAGCGCTGGTAGTTCCGCCAGCCCCGCCGCCGACCCTTTCGGGGCCGGCGGCGTCGGCGGGAACCCGGACGCAAGACAAAAGGAAAGAGCGGCGGGAGCTTCCCGCCGCTCTTTTTCTTTGCCGGATCGGCGCGCGTTGGCGCGGCCGTCAGGCCACCTGGGCGGCCAGGCTCTCCAGCACCTTGCGCAGGTCGGCTTCGCGGAACGGCTTCTGCAGCACGGTCGCGCCCTTGTGGCCTTCCGACAGGCCGGCCTCGCCGTAGCCGCTGGCGAAGGCGAACGGCACGCCGCGTTCCTTCAGGGCGTCGGCGACCGGGAAGATCGGGCGTCCGCCCAGATTGACGTCCAGCAGGGCCGCGTCGATGTCGGCGGAACCGGCCAGGCGCAGGGCCTCCTCCAGCTCGGCGGCCGGACCGACCACGACGCAACCCAGGTCGCTGAGCATGTCCTCCACCAACATGGAGACCAAGGCTTCGTCTTCGACCACCAGGACCTTGAGGGCGGCGAGGGTCTTCATTGTTCAGGGCTCCAAAGCACGGATCGGCAACCTCATGGTGCAGGCTAGGCCGAGGCTATCATAGGCTAGGCTGACCTGTGCGGACAGTTCGCCCGCCAGGCCCTTTTCGAGAAGTCGCGCGCCGAAGCCTTGGCGCGTCGGCGCGACCACCGGCGGGCCGCCCCGCTCGGTCCAGGTCAGGCGCAGGGCCGGGCTTTCGTGGGTTTCGCCCGACTCCACCGCCCAGACCACCCGCACCTCGCCCCCGGAGACCGACAGGGCCCCGTATTTCAGGGCGTTGGTCGCCAGTTCGTGCACGGCCATGCCCAGGGCCACCGTGGCCTTGGGGCTCAGCTGCAGGTCGCGGTCGTAGTCGAATCCGATGCGGTCGCGGGCCGCGAAGGCCTCGAGCTCGAAATCGAAGATCTCGCGCAGGCTGGCGCCTTCCCAGTTCTGCTGGGTCAGGAGGTCGTGGGTGTGCGACAGGGCCATGATCCGGCCCTCGAAGGCGTCGCGGAAGGCCTCGGGCGTCTCGGTGGTGCGCAGGGTCTGGCTGGCGATCGACTGCACCGAGACCAGGGTGTTCTTCACCCGGTGGTTCAGCTCGTTGACCAGCAGCTTCTGGCGCTCCTCGGCGCGCTTGCGCTCGGTGACGTCCAGCGACACGCCGGCCATGCGCCGGGCGCCGCCGTGGTCGGCGGTCTGGGCGGCGCGGCCGCGGGCGTGCACCCAGCGGGTCTCGCCGACCGGCGCGCGCACCCGGTACTCGATGTCGTATTCGGCGCCGTGCCGGATGGCGTCCTCGATGGCGGCGGTCATCCGGTCGCGGTCGCCCGGATGCACCGAGGCGACCAGGTCGTCGAAGGTGAAGTCCTCGTCGGGGCGGCGGCCGTAATTGGCCTTGCAGATGTCCGAGGCCAGGTAGGCGCGGGTCTCGACATCCAGCTCCCACGAGCCCAGGCGGCCGGAATCCAGGGCGAACTTCAGGCGCTCCTCGGCGTCGCGGCGCTGGGCCAGCTCGGCGTGGGCGGCCTCGCGGGCGCGCACCGACTCGATGGCCACCGCCGCCTGGGCGGCCAGGCCGACCATCAGGCTCTCGGCCCGCGCGCCGAAGCGGCCGACCTGGGGATGGCCGAAGAACAGACCGCCCAGCACGGCGCCCTCGCGGGTGATCACCGGCACAGCCAGATAGCTGCGCACCGGCAGGTGGCCCTCGGGCATGCCCCTGCGCGGGGCGTTGCGGCCGTAGCGGGGATCCTGGGTGATGTCGTCCGACCGCACCACGCCCTCGCCCTTGAAGGTGGGGGCGAAGACGGCGGTGTTGCGCGGCATCGGGAAGCCTTCGAACGCCGAGCGCGGTGCGCCCGACAGGCTGTAGAGGGTGTAGCTTTCGCCGTCCGGGGCGACGATGTTGTAGAAGAACGCCCCGAACTGGGCGCCCGTCAGCTCGACGCCGCCGTCGACCACCGTCTGGACCAGGGTCTCGGCGTCATGGCCGGCCCCGATGGCCTCGGCGATGCGGTTGAGGGCCCGCGAGCGGCGCACCTCCTCGGCCAGGGCCTCCTCGGCGGCGCCCAGGCGCGCCAGAAGGTCCTCGACCTCGTCCCCTTCGGCGCGGCTCATCGCCCTGACCAAGCCCTTGATCCCCCCTGCCGCCATCCGCGGGCGTGCTCACAAACGCGCCGTTATGGTGATGGTTCCAAGCCCACGTCATCCTGCGCCCTGCGGTTGAGGCTTGGAAGCGTCTTCGTTGTGAAATCCGAGAAAATCAAGCGGTTGCGTCGGGTCCCCGACGCAGTCCCTGGGGCGCGGGGCCTAGCGCGCCCCCTCGTCCAGGCGGCCGCTGATCCGCAGGCCGGTGACCTGGTTGCGCTGGCGGCGCAGCACCTGGAAACGGTGGTGATGGAAGATGAAGATCTGCCCCGGCTCGGGAATGGTCTGGGCCTCGTGGATCACAAGGCCGGCGATGGTCACCGCGTCGCCTTCCGGCAGGCGCCAGTCCATGGCCCGGTTCAGGTCGCGCACGGTGACGTGGCCGTCGACATGGACCGAGCCGTCGGGCTGGGGCCGCAGGCCCTCGACCTTGGTGTCGTGCTCGTCCTCGATCTCGCCGACGATCTCCTCGAGGATGTCCTCCAGGGTCACCAGGCCCTGCAGGGCGCCGTATTCGTCGACCACCAGGGCGAAGTGGCTGCGCCGCTTGAGGAAGGCGTTCAGCTGGTCCTTCAGGTTGGTGGTGTCGGGGATGAACCACGGCTCGCGCTGGATGGCCGCCACGTCGATGTCGTCGATCGCCCCGTTGGCCGCGGCCAGGGCCCGCAGCAGGTCGCGGGCGTGCAGCACGCCGACGATGTTGTCCGGGTTCTCGCGATACAGCGGGATGCGGGTGTGCTGGGCCTCCAGGGCCTCGGCCACCAGCTCGCGGATCGGCAGGTCGGCGTCGATCAGGGTGATCGACTTGCGGTGGACCATGATCTCAGAGACGTCCATGTCCGACAGGTCCAGCACCCCGCCCAGCATCCGCCGGTCGCCGCTCTCCACGCCGCCTTCGGAGTGGTGGTACTCGACCGCGCCACGGATCTCCTCGTGGGCGGCCAGGACGTCGACCGCCATGTCCAGCTTGACGCCGAACAGCCGCAGGGTCCGCCGCACGATCCACTGGATGGCGTAGATGATCGGGCCGAACAGGCGGACCACCAGCAGGGTGGGGGCCGACAGGAAGCGGGCCACGTCGTCGGACTTCAGGATCGCCAGGGTCTTGGGCAGAACCTCGGCGAACACCAGGACCAGCACGGTCATCGCCCCGGTCGCCGCCGCCACGCCCCACGGACCGGGGATGGCGGCCGTCAGCACCTGGGTGGTCAGGGCCGAGGCCAGGATGTTGATCAGGTTGTTGCCCAGCAGCACCGCCCCGATCATCGTCTCCTGGTCGGCCAGCAGGGTGTTGACCCGCTTGGCCGGCCGGTCGCCCTCGCGCTCCAGCTGGTGCATGCGGGCCCGCGAGGCGGCGGTCAGCGAGGTCTCGGCGGCCGAGAACAGCGCCGAGATGGCCAGCAGGACGATGATGATCGGCGCGAGGCCGAGGATGGCGGTCAGGATCATGGATCCTTCTTACGCCACGTCCCGGAAATGCGGGAGGCCGTCGATGGGGGCGGTCACACGCCCCAGAGCTTGCGGGCCTCCTCGGCGATCAGGTCCGGGCGCTCCTCGGGGAAGAACAGGTTGGCGTCCTCGACGAAGCGCACGCCGCGCGACTTCGGGAAGGTCCGATCCAGCCAGGCCGCCCATTCGTCGCCGAACAGCTCGTTGTTCCGGGCCCAGACCATCCGCACCGGCTTGTCGAAGCGGCGCAGGGCGGGCGCGGCGGCGGGCAGGGGGTTGGGCAGCATGGCGATGGCGTAGCCCTGGCCCTGGCGGCGGCGCTTGTCCGGCCCCGTCAGCGGCCGCAGGTAGGTGTCGACGACGGCGGGGGTCAGCACCTGGTCGGGATGGGTGTAGCCGCGTCCGATGCCGTCGTGCGATCGGACGAAGGCGTTGTCGGCCAGCTGCTTGTCGAACCAGCCGACCAGCTGGTCGTTCCGCGCCGCCTCGATCGCGCCCATGAACGGAGGAGGCGGACTGTTGGTGTCGACGTCGCCGTTGGTCAGCAGCAGCGACCGCACGCGCTTCGGATGGCCGGCGGCGACCAGCTGGGCCACGCCGGTGGCGCTGTCGTTGGAGACGAGGTCGGCCGCCTTCAGGTTCAGCCTGTCCATCACCGCCACCACCATCGCCGCCTGGGCCGCGGGCGACAGGTCGGCGTCCGCCGCCACGTCGCTGTAGCCCAGGCCCATCAGGTCGACGGCGATGCAGCGCCGATGGCCTTCCAGCCGGACCATGGCGCCGCGCCACTGGAAGCCGTTCAGCGGATAGCCGTGCAGGAAGATCGCCGCCGGCCCCGAGCCGCGCTCGACATAGGCGATCCGGCCGACGTCCAGGTCGACGAAGCGCCGGGCGGCGTGGAATTGCGCGGGGGTCCATTCCGACGGCGAGGCCCAGGCCGGGCTGGTCGCCACGACAGCCAGTCCGCCGGCCAACAGGTCTCGTCTCAACATTCCAACGCCTCGCGCCCGCTGCTTCAGATGAAGGCGATGTAAGAAGATCGTCCGGGTCATCTCAACTACGCTGCAAATCATGGCGTCATGACCTTGGAGGTCATGGGCCGGGCCACCACCTGCTCGGCAAGCCTCCGGTTCTCTTCGCGTCAAAGGGTCAGAATGAGCGTTTCGTCCGCCGCGTCGCGCACCCCGGCCGCCGCCGCCGCCCAGCCGCCGATCGGCCGGCTCCTGCGGGAATGGCGGGCGGCGCTGCGGTTCAGCCAGATGGACCTGGCGATGGAGGCGGGCGTCTCGACCCGGCACCTCAGCTGCATCGAGACCGGCAAGGCCCAGGCCAGCCGCGAGGTCCTGACCCGCCTGGCCGACGCCCTGGCCATGCCGCTGCGCGAGCGCAACGCCCTGCTGACCGCCGCCGGCTACGCCCCGAAATATCCCGAGACCACGCTCGACACCCCCGAGCTGGAGCGGATGCAGAAGGCCATCGACCTGATCCTGGCCAAGCAGGAGCCGTACCCCGCCTTCGTCATCAACCGGCACTTCGACGTGCTGCAGGTCAACAAGGCCACCGCGCGCATCGACCAGCTGACCATGGGCCGCCAGAGCCGGCACAAGAACCTGCTGCACCAGGTGTTCGACCCCGACGACTTCCGCCCGGTAATCGTCAACTGGCAGGAGGTGGCCGAGGGCTTCGTCGGCCACCTGCACCACGAGATCGCCGTCTCGCCCACCGACCCGCGCCCGCAGCAGCTGCTGGACGAGATCCTGCGCTATCCCGACGTGCCCACCCGCTGGCGCTTCCGCGACGTCGACAAGGCCCCGTCGCCGATCCAGACCATGCGCTTCCGCAGCCCGCTGGGCGAACTGCGGTTCTTCGAGACCATCACCACCTTTGCCCTGCCGCGCGACGTGACCCTGGACGAGATGCGGATCGAATGCGCCTTCCCGGCGGACGATCACACCGCGGCGGTGTGCGAGCGGCTGGCGGAGGGGGCGTAGGGCGCGGGGCGTCGGTTATTTGGCCTGGGGCAGCTTGATCCCCAGCAGGGCCAGTCGCTCGCCGGTGATCCCGAACCAGTGGGGCACGCCGGCGGGGACCAGGATGACGTCGCCCGGGCCGAGCATCCGCGTCGCGCCGCCCTCGATCCGGCTTCCCTCGACCAGGTTGGGGTTGGTGACCTTTTGATCGGCCATGGTCCCGCCCGAAACCAGCGTGCCGGCGCCGTCCAGCACGATAGCGTATTCCGCTTCGGCGGGGTGGACGGCGGGGCGGCCCGGCTTCTTCCAGATCTCGATCGCCGCCACGGTGGCGCCGTCGCGGACCAGCGGGCGCCACATGAACCCCTGGTCGGGCTTCATCGCGGCGAGCATGTCGCGGAGCTGGGCCTGGACGTCCGCGCCGCTCGCGAAAGCGGTCGGGTCGGATGCTTGAGCGGGGGACGTCTGGGCGAAGACGGCGAGCAGCACCGAGGCCGCGCAGATCGTGAAGGCCTTGGCCATGGTGGTCATCGCAACTCTCCCCAGGTCGCGACCCTATCGTCGCCGACTCAAGCTAGCGGCCTCCGGCCCGCCGAGCCACCTCGACCAAAGGCGGGGGATCTGACCGAGGCCGCCAAAGGCTCGTTGCGGACGCTTCTTGAACCCTCTCCCTATGGGAGAGGGTTCAAGCCCTCGCACGGCCCCTTGCCCGTCTCCGCATGGAACTCGATCAGCATGCCCAGGTCCGCGCGGGTCGGGGCCAGGAACGACGCCCCGGACAGGCCCCGATAGGCCGTCAGGGGCGTCTCATACCCCCGCTCGACCCGCCGCTTGGCGGCGTCCAGGTCGGCGACGCCCAGGCTGACGGCCAGCACCTGCGGGCCGCCGTCGCGCAGGGCGTCGGCGGCGACGCCCGGGCCGTCTGGCTCGAGGGCCAGCAGGGCGTTCGGACCGACGGCCACGCAGTAGCCCTTGGCCCCGACCTGCGGGACCCGCACGGGGGCCGCGCCGCGCACGCCCAGCTTCTCCAGGCCGACCTTGTCGGCCGCCGCGTCGGCCGACAGCAGCCAGAAGGCCGACAGGCTCCGCGCCCCGTTCGGATGCTGGCGGGCGGTCTTGTCGTCGGCGACGTTGGCCGGGTCGGACTTCGGCGCGGCGTAGTCGATCAGGAACAGGTTGCTGGACAGCACCGGGCGTTCGAAGGCGAACAGCCGCCAGCGCGGCGGCTTGCCCGGGCCCTGGCCGTCCGGATCGTCGGCGGCGGCTGTGAAGATCGGCGTCACGGGCAGGCCCTGGGCCTTCATCGCGGCCTGGGCCTGGTCCAGCGCGGCCGAGTGCAGGCCGAACGTCCGCGATCCCGCCCCGCCATGCAGCGAGGCCTGGTCGGCCTGCATGCCGGGGTCCATCTCGGCGTCGGGCCGGGTGATGCCCAGCAGCTCGACATAGCCCTGGTCGGCCAGGCGGATGTAGCGGTTGGCCACCCCGCCGGGGTTGCGCCCAGGCCGCACCTGGAAGCCCAGCTTCACCGCCAGCACGGCGGAGGCCTGGTCGATGTCGCGGCCCCACAGCAGCGCGTGGTCCAGCTTGTCGGCGGGGGCGGGGGCCGCTTGGGCGGGCAGGGCCAGGCCCAGCGAGAGGGCGAGGGCGGAAAGGGCGAGCAGAGGACGCAAGGCGAGAAAGCTCCGTGACGGGACGGCGCAAGCTGGCACGCCGCCGTAAGCGGAGCCATGACCCCGGAGGTCATGAGTTCTGGCGGCGGGAGGTCAAATTCGGCGCCGACGGGGACATGCCCTTGGGCGTGTCCCCACCTTCCGCACTGCCTCTTGTTGGGGACACGCGCGAGCGCATGTCCCCGGCGTCTAGACCGCGCCTTCCTCGATCAGGAACGCCCGCAGTGCCGCGCGATCCACGTCCTTGGCCACGAAGGCGTCGCCGATGCCGCGCACCAGGATGAAGGTCAGCATCCCGCCCTCGGCCTTCTTGTCCTGGGCGCTGTGGGCGATCAGGGCGTCGGCGCTGAACGGCTCGGGGCGGATGTCCGACAGCTTGGTCGGCAGGCCGGCGGCCTTGATGGCGGCCTCGGCGCGGACGGCGTCCTGGCTGGGGCACAGGCCCTGGCGCGCCGAGAAGCGGAAGGCCTGGGCCATGCCCAGCCCCACGGCCTCGCCGTGCTTGAGCGCGTCGCCGAAGCCCATCTCGCCCTCGACCGCGTGGCCGAAGGTGTGGCCCAGGTTCAAGAGGGCGCGGCGGCCGGCCTCCTTCTCGTCCTCGGCGACGATCTCGGCCTTCATCTCGACCGAGCGGCCGACGGCGCGGACCAGGGCCGAGGTGTCGCGCTCCAGCACCGCCTGGACGTTGGCCTCCAGCCACTCGAAGAAGGCGAAGTCGCCCAGCAGGCCGTACTTGATGATCTCGGCGTAGCCGCAGGCCAGCTCGCGGGCGGGCAGGGTGGCCAGGATGTCGAGGTCGGCCAGCACCAGGCGCGGCTGGTGGAAGGCGCCGATCAGGTTCTTGCCGCGCGGGGTGTCGATGGCGGTCTTTCCGCCCACGGACGAATCTACCTGGGCCAGCAGGGTGGTGGGGATCTGGATGAAGTCGATGCCGCGCTTGTAGATCGCCGCCGCGAAGCCGGTCAGGTCGCCCACGACGCCGCCGCCGAACGCCACGACCATGTCGCCGCGCTCCAGGTTCAGGGCCAGCAGCTTGTCCGACAGGTCGGCCAGGCCCTCGAAGCTCTTGGTCTCCTCGCCGGGCGGCACCAGGATCACGTCGGTCGCCACGCCCGCATGCTCCAGGGCGGCGGCCAGGCGCTCGCCGTGATGCTCGCCGACGGTGGTGTCGGTGACGATGGCCACCCGCTTGCGCTTGAGCAGGGGCGCGATGCGCTCGCCCGCCCGGTCGATCAGGCCCGTGCCGACGACCACGTCATAGGCGCGCGCGCCCAGGCCCACGGGGATGGTGGTGATCACTGGGTCTCGCTTTCAGACGGTTGCAGGCGGCCCTCCAAATGGCTTTTGAGGGCCTGGATCACGGCCTCGACCGCCACGCCGTGGGCGGTGTCGCCGGTCTCGACCGTGAGGTGGGCCTCGCCATAGGCGGGATAGCGGGCGGCGGCGTGCTCGCGCAGCACGTCCATCGGGTCGCGGTTCTTGAGCAGCGGCCGGCCCTCCTTGCGGCCCACGCGGCGGGCCAGCAGCTCCAGGTCGGCCTTCAGCCAGACGGCCACGGCCTTGGACTTGATCAGGGCGCGGGTCTCGGCGTTGACGAAGGCCCCGCCGCCGGTGGCCAGCACGTGGGGCGGCTCGTCCAGCAGCCGGGCGATCACCCGCCGCTCGCCGTCGCGGAAGGCCGGCTCGCCCATCTCGGCGAAGATCTCGGGGATCGAGCGGCCGGCGGCGGCCTCGACCTCGTTGTCGGCGTCGCGGAACGGCAGGTCCAGGGCCGCGGCCAGGCGGCGGCCGACGCTGGACTTGCCCACGCCCATCAGCCCGACCAGCACGATGGTCTTGCGGCGCAGGGCGGCCTTCGGGTCGGGACCCGGCAGGTCGGAAGGGGAAGGGGCGGGATCGTCGGTCATGGCCTGCTGGCGGTTTACACGACGGCGAGGCCTCCCGCCAAGGTTTGGACCAAAGCCGCGTCCAGGGTGCCCGGCGAGGCGAAAAGTTTCGCCAACCCCTGTCCTGCGGCATAGTTGAACCATGGCTCCTTCCAAGCGACTCACGACCTGTTCGGCCCTCGCCCCCCTTGCCCTCGGTTTGGCGGCGCCTCTGGTTTCGACCCCGCCCGCGTGGGCGCAGGTGCAGGTCCAGTCGCTGGCCGCGCCGGACCTGTTCTCGGCGCCCGCCGCCGAGACGGGACTGTCGGCCGATCTCTGGAAGGACGCCTCGCCGGGCGTGGCCCAGGACGCCCTGCCCAAGCTGGCGGCCAAGCCGCTGTCGCCGGCGACCGCCGGCCTGGCGCGGCGGGTGCTGTCCACCGGCGCCCACGCCCCCGCCGGCATGGGCGACGATCCGGAGCTGGGCGCGACCCGCGCCCTGGCCCTGATCGCCCTGGGCGAGGCCAAGGGCGCGGACGCCGTGCTGGACCGCGCGCCCGGCGTGGCCGCCAGCGCCCCGCTGTCGATGGCCGCGGCCGAGGCGGCCCTGATGACCGGCGCCGACGACAAGGCCTGCAAGATCGGCGAGGCGCTCAGCGCCGATCGGGGCGGACCGTACTGGTTGCGGCTGCGGGCCTTCTGCCAGGCGATCGGCGACCAGCACGACGCCGCACAGCTGACCCTCAGCCTGGCCGTCCAGCAGACCAAGGACGCCGACTATGCCCGGCTGATGAACGCCCTGCTGTCGGGCGCGCCCGCCGGGGCGGCCAATCTGCGCAACGGCGTCAACTACGCCCTGTCGCGCAAGCTGGGGCTGGACCTGTCGTCGGCCGCCGCTGTCGCCAGCGCCGCACCGGCCCTGAAGCCGCCGCCCAAGCCGGTCGAGGTCCCGGCCGACCTGACCGCCGCCCAGGCCCAGGTCCTGGCCGCCCTGCGCGCCGCCAAGGGCCTGGCCGCCTTCGCCGACGCCGCCAAGGCCTCGCTCCCGGCGATCGCCGCCCTGGCCGGCGCCGACGCGCCCCTGGAGGACCCGGTGCTGCTGGCCCGCGCCGCCCTCGCGGCCGGCGACGCGGCCACGGCCCAGGCCATCCGGGGCAAGCTGACCGGCGACAGCGTCCCCGGCGCCACCACCCAGGACCTGGCCCTGCTGGACGCGACCCTGGCCGCCGCCGAGGGCAGGAAGGACGGCCAAGTCCTGGACGGCCTGATCGAGCGCGGCGTCCAGGGCGGCGCCAAGTCGCCGGCCCAGCCGGCCGCCCTGATCCTGGCCGCCTTCGGCGCGCCGATGGACGCCGAGGCCCGGGCCCGGTTCGCGACTTTCGACCCCGGCAAGTCCGCCGCCACCGCCGGGCGGCTGGCCGTGCTGGACGACGCGGCCGCCGCCGGCCGCCAGGGCGAGGCCGCCCTGCTGGCCCTGTCGATCGCCGCCGACGCCGGTCCGTCCGGCCCCGGTCCGGTCGACCGCGCCCGCCTGGTCCGCGCCCTGCTCAAGGCCGGCCTGGAGACCGACGCCCGCGCCTTCGCCGTGGAGGGGCTGCTGGCGCTGCAGGTGAAATGAGCGCCTCCGCGTCCGGCTGGATCGACGCCTTCCTCGAGATGATGGCCGTGGAGCGCGCGGCCGCCCGCAACACCCTGACCGCCTACGAGAAGGACCTGGCCGACGCCCGCCTGTTCCTGGCCTCGCGCGGCGACCTGGACGGGGCCTCGGCCGAGGCCGTCGAGGCCTATTTCGCCGACCTGGGCGCGCGCGGCCTGTCGCCGGCCACCGCGGCCCGCCGCCGCTCGGCCCTGCGCCAGTTCTACCGCTTCGTGCTGGGCGAGGGCTGGCGCGCCGACGACCCCTCGCGCCGGGTCGAGGCGCCCAAGGCGGGCCGGCCCCTGCCCAAGGTGCTGTCGCGCGACGCCGTCGAGCGGCTGATCGCGGCGGCCGCCGCCAAGGACGGCGGCCAGGGCCTGCGCCTGGCCTGCATGATCGAGCTGCTCTACGCCTCGGGCCTGCGGATCTCCGAACTGCTGAACCTGCCCCTGGCGGCCCTGGCCCGCGATCCGGCCTTCCTGATGGTCAAGGGCAAGGGCGGCAAGGAGCGGCTGGCCCCGCTGAACGACGCGGCCCGCACGGCGGTGAAGGCCTATTTGGAGGCAAGGCCGCAATTCCTGCCAAAGGGCGTCAAGGAGAGTCCCTGGCTGTTCCCGTCGCGCGGCAAGGGCGGGAAGCTGACCGCGCGGCGGGTCTCCCAACTGCTGGAGGACGCCGCCGTCGCCGCCGGCCTCGATCGCGAGATGGTCAGCCCCCACGTCCTGCGCCACGCCTTCGCCACCCACCTGCTGGAGGGCGGCGCCGACCTGCGCGTGATCCAGACCCTGCTGGGCCACGCCGACATCGCCACCACCCAGATCTACACCCACGTGGCCGGCGACCACCTGGCCCAGGTGGTGAAGTCCAAGCATCCGCTGGCGAAGAAGGGATAGGTCGTGGGCCAAACAGGGGACACACACTCACGGCCCCGTCGGTTGCAGGACTGGCGAAGCCGTTGGGTGAGTGTGTGTCCCCACCTTGAGGCGCGGCATGACAAGGCGGGCCGGCGCTGCTACGCACCCCCACCCTTCTGGAGAACCCCCATGTCGGACGAAACCCGCGACAGCAACGGCGCGATCCTGGCCGACGGCGACAGCGTCACCCTGGTCAAGGACCTCAAGGTCAAGGGCTCGGGCGGCGTGACGCTGAAGCGCGGGACCCTGGTCAAGAAGATCCGCCTGACCGGCGACCCCGACGAGATCGAGGCCAATGTCGACAAGGTGAAGGGCCTGGTCCTGCGGACGGAGTTCGTGAAGAAGGCCTAGCCGCCCGCTTCCCGCCCGATCACCACATGCGTCGCCAGTTCCGTGGCGACGGAGTCCGTCACGCGGTAGCCGAGAGCGGGCAGGTCCAGGCCCTCGAACAGGGACTCGCCGCGCCCCAGCAGGACGGGCGAGATCGCCAGATGCAGCTCGTCGATCAGCCCGGCCCGCAGGTACTGGCGGACGGTCGAGACCCCGCCGCCGATCTTGACGTCGAGGGGCCCCGCCGCGTCGCGGGCGCGTTCGAGCGCGGCGTGGACGCCGTCCGTCACGAAGTGGAACGTAGTGCCGCCCTCCATGACGAGCGGCTCGCGGGCATGATGCGTCAGGATGAAGGTCGGGGCGTGGTAGGGCGGGTTGTCGCCCCACCAGCCCTTCCAGCCGTCGTCCGGCCATTCCCCGCGTCCGGGGCCGAACATGTTGCGGCCCAGGATGAAGGCCCCGAAGCCGTCCATCGAGCGGTGGGCGAAGGTCTCGTCCACGCCTTCGGAGCCGCCGCCCTGGCCGAACATGGCCTGGAAGGTCCTGGTCCCGAAGAACCAGCGATGCAGCTCGGTCCCGCGCTTGCCCAGCGGGTCCTCGAGGCTCTGATCCGGCCCCGCGCCGAACCCATCCAGGGACAGGGAGAACCCCGCGACTCTGACTCGACCCACCCTGAGTCTCCTCTATCGATTGAAATCCGCGACCGCCGGCCTCAGGCCGCGGTCTCGCCGTCAAAAGCGGCCTTCAGCTTGGGCATGTCCAGCTTCACCATCTTCATCATGGCGGCGAACATCCGGCCGACGGCGGCCTTGTCGGGGCTGGAATAGAGGTCCATCAGCTGCTGCGGAACGATCTGCCAGGACAGGCCGTACTTGTCCTTCAGCCAACCGCACTGGCTCTCCTTGCCGCCGTCGGCGGTCAGGGCGTCCCAGTAGCGGTCGACCTCGGCTTGGTCGGCGCAGTGGACCATGAACGACACCGCCTCGGTGAAGGTGAAGTGCGGGCCGCCGTTCAGGGCGGTGTAGGCCTGGCCGTCCAGCTCGAAGTCGACGGTCATCACCTTGCCGGGCGGTCCGGCCGGCGGCTGGGAGTCGCTGGGATAGCGCGCGATGTTCTTGATCTTCGAGTTGGGGAACAGCGAGACATAGAAGTTCGCGGCTTCCTCGGCCTGGGTGTCGAACCACAGGAACGGGGTGATCTTCTGCACGGGCGTGGCCTCCGTTGAACGGTTGTCGAGCGAAGGACGATCAAGACGCGCCGGTTCCGACATCGGCCCGCGCTTTTCGACGAACGACCCGCCTCACGCGGCCGCCAGCAGGTCGGCGCCCTTGTGGTCCGGGTCGCAGCCGGGGACCAGGATCACGTCGCCCCGGGCGTTGTCGGTGCGCAGGGCCAGGATGGCCTGGTAGGCGGGCGAGGCGTACCAGGCGCGGGCCGTCGCCAGGTCCGCGAAGGCGATGATCACGATGTCGCCGGGCCAATCGCCCTCCAGCACCTCGACCCGCGCGCCGTGCACGACGAAGCGGCCGTCGAAGGGTTCGAGCGTGGCGTCGATGCGCTTCAGGTATTCGACGATGTCGGGACCGAAATCGACGCTGCGCAGATGGGCGATGGCGTAGGCGGGCATGGCGAGGCTCCTCGTCGTGGACGGGGAGAGCCTCGCGCGGGAAACGGCCGGATGCGATGACCTCGAAGGTCATGGCGCGCGGTCAGGCGAAGGCGGCGGCGTCCAGGGCCGAGGTCTGCCTGGCGGTGAGCCTCCGTATCATCCGGATCGCCAGGGCGCTGGCGATGAAGCCGGCGGCGAAGCTCACGATGGCGATCGCGGTCGAGGCCGCCAGGAACGCGGCGCCCTCGCTCTTGCCCACGATGTTGGACAGCGAGCCGCCGATGTTGCTGGTCAGGTGGAAGCCCCACCACCAGCGCAGCAGCGACGGCGTGTCCAGGGCGCGCCAGCGCGTGGGATCGATGCTGACCCGCCAGGTCTGGTCCAGCCCCTGGAACGGCTTGTACAGCGAGGCGAAGGGCACGAAGAACCAGCCCACCGCCCAGCCGGGCCCGACCTCCATGCCGGCGGACAGGGTCTGCGCGTTGCGGTTCGTGCGATGCACCCACATCAGGAAGAGCACCAGGTTGACGAGCAGGCTGGCGAGGTAGGCGATCGCCGCCAGGCCATAGGCCATCAGATAAGGGTCGAAGCTGTCCGCGACGCCGTCGGTGACCTTGTCGCCCGCGCCGGACAATTTCAGCAGGTGCACGAAGGTCAGCCCGCCGATGATCGCGACGGCGATCATGTGCAGGACGGCGCCGATGATCGCGCCCTTGGCGCGTTTCCTCGGATCCTTCGGCGTATAGACCTTCCTGGTCTTCATGATGTCGCTCCCCCAAGCCGATCCGAGCTAGACCGTTTCGACGCCGCCCACAACGCCGCCGTTGCCGCCTCCTCCGCCGCGCACTAGTTACGCTGCATGGCCGCTTCCGACATCGAACCCTTCCACGCCATCGCCATCAGCCGTCTGGCCCACCAGATGAAGGCGCAGGGCCAATCGATCATCCACATGGAGTTCGGCCAGCCGTCGACGGGCGCGCCCCAGGCGGCCATCGCCAAGGCCCACCACGTGCTGGACACCGACGGCATGGGCTATTGGGAAAGCCCGCTGCTGAAGGCGGCGATCGCCAGGCGCTACGCCGATCTCGACGGGGTGAGCGTCGATCCCGAGCGGATCATCCTGACCTGCGGGGCCTCGCCGGCCCTGGTGCTGGCCCTGGCCTCGAACTTCGCGCCCGGCGACCGGGTGGCCCTGGCTCGGCCCGGCTACGTGGCCTACCGCAACACGCTGAAGGCCCTGAACCTGGAGCCGGTCGAGATCGCCTGCGGGGCCGAGAGCCGCTTCCAGCTGACCGCCGCCCATCTGGCCGCGCTGGAGCCCGCTCCGGCCGGGGTGATCATCGCCAGCCCGGCCAACCCGACCGGCACGATCATCCCCGCCGCCGAGCTGGAGGCCATCGCCGAGGTCTGCCGCGCGCGCGGGATCCGGGTCGTCTCCGACGAGATCTATCACGGCCTCAGCTACGGCGAGCCGGCCCGCTCGATGCTGGCCTTCGAGCCTGACGCCCTGATCGTCAACAGCTTCTCCAAGTACTTCAGCATGGCCGCCTGGCGGCTGGGCTGGGTGGTCGTGCCGCAGGACCAGGTCCAGCGGGCCCGGGCCTTCATGGGCAACCTGTTCCTGACCCCGCCGTCGCTGAGCCAGCACGCCGGCCTGGTGGCCATGGACTGCCTCGACGAACTGGAGGGCCACCTCGACGTCTACCGCGCCAACCGCGCCCTGCTGTTGGACGCCCTGCCGGCCCTGGGCCTGGGCTCGATCGCCCCGCCGGACGGGGCCTTCTACATCTACGCCGACATCGGCCACCTGACCGACGACAGCCTGGCCTTCTGCGAGCAGCTGCTGCGCGACACGGGCGTGGCCACCGCCCCCGGCGTCGACTTCGACCCGGTCGACGGCCGGCGGTTCATCCGCTTCAGCTTCGCGGTGTCGACCCCCGAGGTCGAGGAGGCTCTGCGGCGGATAACGCCGTGGTTCGCTTCGAAAAACCCTCTCCCTGAGGGAGAGGGCGGGGCCCGCGCCGGAGGCGTGGGAGGGTGAGGGTTACACCTTCGCCGCCTTCTTCGCGGAAGCCCTGCCGGCACGCCGGTTGACGTTTTAACCCCTCACCCTCCCATGCTGCGCATGGGCCCCTCCCTCTCCCTCTGGGAGAGGGTTTTCAGAGGACCAACGATGCGACTGATCGGGATGCTGGACTCGCCCTATGTGCGCCGCGTGGCCATCTCGGCCTGCCTGCTGGGCCTGCCGTTCGAGCACGAGGCGGTGTCGGTGTTCCGGCACTACGACACCTTCGCGGCGATCAATCCCGTCGTGAAGGCGCCGACCCTGGTGACCGACGACGGCGTGGTGCTGATGGACTCCGGCCTGATCCTCGAGCACCTGGAGCGCCTGGCCGGGCGGAGCCTGGGCCCGGTCGACCTCGCCGACCACGCCCGCGCCCAGCGGATCCTGGGCCTGGCCCTGGCCGCCAGCGAGAAGACCGTCTCGCTGGTCTACGAGTTCAACCTGCGCCCCGAGGACAAGCAGCACGGGCCGTGGGTCGAGCGGGTGCGCGGGCAGCTGGCCGAAGCCTGGCGCCTGCTGGAGGCCGAGGTCGCCGCGCCCCCGCCGGGGTTCGAGGGCTCGCAGGCCTGGCTGACCTGCGCGGTGGTCTGGACCTTCGCGATCCGCACCCTGGCGGGCTCGATCGACGCGGAGACCTGCCCGGCGCTCGCGACCCTGGCCGAGCGCGCCGAGGCGACCCCGGCCTTCCTGGCGACGCCCTTCGACTGAAGTCAGCGAACCCCTCTTCGTTGTCATCCCGGAAGCCTCGCAGAGGCTGTCCGGGACCCAGGGGACTGGGCGAAGGCTTTGCGGTTCACCTGGGTCCCGGACAAGCGCTGCGCGCTTTCCGGGATGACAACTCAGAAGTGTTTGCTCGATCCGGCAAACCTCTTGCCCATTCCTGCGCCGTCGATTTCGCGCTCTTATCGTCGGGCCGGACGGCCCCCATCTTCCCCCGTGGAAGGCGGGCCTTCCCACGCGACATCCAACATCAGGAGCTCCTCATGAAGACGCGCAAACTCGGCGACGGGCTGGAAGTTTCGACCATCGGTCTCGGCTGCATGGGGATGGGCCAGGTCTACGGCACCGCGCTGGACAAGGCCGACGCCTTCAAGGTGCTCGCCCGGGCGGTGGACCTGGGCGTGACCTTCTTCGACACCGCCGAGGTCTACGGCCCCTATCTGAACGAGGTGCTGGTCGGCGAGGGCCTCAAGCCTTTCCGCGACAAGGTGGTGATCGCCACCAAGTTCGGCTTCGACATCGCGCCGGAGGGCACGGGCGAGGGCTTCTCGCGCATGCGGGGCACCGACAGCCGGCCCGAGCACATCCGCGAGGTGGCCGAGGCCTCGCTCAAGCGCCTGGGCGTCGAGGTGATCGACCTGCTGTACCAGCACCGCGTCGATCCCAATGTGCCGATCGAGGACGTGGCCGGGACGGTCAAGGACCTGATCGCCGAGGGCAAGGTCAAGCATTTCGGCCTGTCGGAAGCCGGTCCCGAGACCATCCGCCGGGCCCACGCCGTCCAGCCGGTGGCCGCCCTGCAGAGCGAGTATTCGCTGTGGTTCCGCGAGCTGGAGGCCGAGACCCTGCCGGTGCTGCGCGAGCTGGGCATCGGCCTGGTGCCCTACAGCCCCCTGGGCCGCGGCTTCCTGACCGGGGCGATCAAGGCCGACGCGCCGCTGGCCGACAACGACTTCCGCCGCGCCCTGCCGCGCTTCCAGGGCGAGGCCATGGCCAAGAACCTGTCGCTGGTCGAGGCCCTGACGACGATCGCCGCCGACAAGGGCGTCACCCCGGCCCAGCTGGCCCTGGCCTGGATCCTCCACCAGGGCCCGGACATCGCCCCGATCCCCGGCACCACCAAGATCAGTCGCCTGGAGGAGAACGTCGGCGCCGTCGACGTGACCCTGTCGAGCGAGGACCTGGCGAGGATCGCCGCGGCCGTGCCCGAGACGGCCGTCGAAGGCGAGCGCTACACGCCGGCGGGCCTGGCGATGGTGGGGCGGTAAACTTGGACTGTCCCTCCCCCTTGTGGGGAGGGTGGCCCTGGCGGAGCCAGGGTCGGGTGGGGGCTTGCTGAGTCAGCAGGCCCCACCCACCAGCTTCGCTGGTCCCCCCTCCCCACAAGGGGGAGGGAAGGGCGCGGAGGGGTAATCGGGGTATTGATCCCCGCCGCCGGGCGCCCCCACACTCGGCCCCATGTCGCCAAACCCCCTTACCCGCCCCGACGCGATCGAGCTGGTCAAGCTGGGCAAGACCACGATCACCCTGGGCGGCGTGGCGGCCGCGATCGTCATCGTGGTGGCGTCGATCTACCTGTCGCGGCTGGTGACCTCGGGCCTGCGCCGGCTGCGCGAGCGGTCGGTGGGCGCGGCGCCGTCGCTGTACATCGTCGAGCGGCTCAGCACCTACGGCCTGCGGGTGATCGGCCTGTTGATGGCCCTGTCGGTGATGGGGGTGAACCTGACCTCCCTCGCCGTCTTCGCCGGCGCCCTGGGCGTGGGCGCGGGCCTGGGGCTGCAGGGGCTGGTCAAGGACTTCGCCTCGGGCATCTCGCTGATGTTCGAGCGGCTGGTGGCGGTGGGCGACTTCGTCGAGCTGCAGAACGGCGCGCGCGGCGTGGTGCACGAGATCGGCCCGCGCTCGACCCGCCTGCGCACCAACGACAGCACCGACGTGATCGTGCCCAACTCGGTGCTGGTCAACGAGCAGGTGATCAACTGGACCCTGCACCACACCAGCCGCCGCATCCGCGTGCCGTTCGTCACCGCCTTCGGGGTCGACAAGGAGAAGGTGCGCGAGGCGGTGCTGAAGGCGGCCCATTCGGTATCGTTCACCGCGCCCGACGACGCCAACCGCAAGGCCCAGGTCTGGCTGGTGGGCTGGGGCGAGTCGACCCTGAAGTTCGAGCTGGTGGTCTGGCCCACGGTCGACTCGGTGCGCCGCCCGGCGGCGATCTTCGCGGCCTATACCTGGGCGATCGACGACGCCCTGCGCGGGGCCGGGATCGAGATCCCGTTCCCGCAGCGCGACGTCCGTCTGCGCGGCGTGCTCGGCGAGGAGGGCGACGACGCCCGCGCCGCCCTGCGGCTGGAGCCCCGCGCCGGCCGCAAGGCCAAGGCCAAGGCCGCCCCCTCGCGGAACGACGCCGCCGAGGACCTCAAGCGCGAGGACCCCGAGGAGCCGCCGCTGCCGGCGCAGGGGCCGCCGGCGAAGGCCTAGTCAGGGCGTTCCGAACCCCGTGTAGGCGCGGTCGGTCTTGGAGCACGAGTCGAAGGCGATATCGTAAAGCCACCCCTTGTCCCTGCACATCCGACATGCCCCGCCCGGGCCCCGGCGCACCTGCGCGTCGGGATAGGCGCTGGCTTGTCTCGTCAACTGACCGCACGAGATTTCCCGGTGTGCAAACCACCCGCCCGTCGCCAGCAGAAGAGCGCCGGCGACGATCGAAACGGCAAGAAGGCGCGGCTTTCCGGCGAGCATTCGGGCAACTTAGCCGTTTGGTCGCGGTTATCCACCGTCGCGCTTTCCTAGGACGGGGTCTTTCCGCTGACGCATGCGTCAGCCTTGACCCCGCTCGCCCCTCGCCGCACCTTATCTCGCAACTGCGAAATAAGCAGAGACTAGGGACGCGCGCGCCATGAAGACCCCCCGAGGCTTTTTCAAACCCCTGGCGATCGGCGCGCCCGCGCCCTGGCGCGAGCCGCCGGCCCGGGTCGAGCGCATGATCCACTTCGTGCCGCCGCACCTGGACAAGGTCCGCGCCAAGGTCCCCGAGATCGCCTCGACCGTCGACGTCATCCTGGCCAATCTGGAGGACGCCATCCCGGCCGACGCCAAGGGCGCGGCCCTGGCCGGCGCGATCGCCATGGCCCGGGAGACCGACTTCAAGGCGCTGGGCGTGGGCCTGTGGGTGCGGATCAACTGCCTCAACTCGCCGTGGCACCTGGACGAGGTGGCGACCCTGGTCGAGAAGGCCGGCGACCGCATCGACGTGATCATGGTCCCCAAGGTCGAGGGGCCTTGGGACATCTTCTACATGGACCAGCTCTTGGCCTCGCTTGAAGCCAAGCACGGCGTCACCCGGCCGATCCTGCTGCACGCCATCCTCGAGACGGCCGAGGGCGTGATGAACGTCGAGGCCATCGCCGGGGCCAGCCCGCGCATGCAGGGCATCAGCCTGGGCCCGGCCGACCTGGCCGCCAGCCGCGCCATGAAGACCACCCGGGTCGGCGGCGGCCATCCCGGCTACCGCGTGATCGAGGACCCGCACGCCGACGGCTCGCCGCGCGTCTCGGTGCAGCAGGACCTGTGGCACTACACCTTCGCCAAGATGGTCGACGCCTGCGCGGCCCACGGCATCAAGCCGTTCTACGGCCCGTTCGGGGCCATCGACGATCCGGTCGCCTGCGAGCAGCAGTTCCGCAACGCCTTCCTGATGGGCTGCGCCGGGGCCTGGAGCCTGCACCCCAGCCAGATCGAGATCGCCAAGCGCGTCTTCTCGCCGGCCCCCGACGAGGTGGCCTTCGCCAAGCGCATCCTGGAGGCCATGCCCGACGGCACGGGCGTGGCGATGCTGGACGGCAAGATGCAGGACGACGCCACTTGGAAACAGGCCAAGGTCATGGTCGATTGCGCGCGCCAGATCGCGGCGAAGGACGCGGAGTACGCGGGACTCTATGGATTCTGATCGAGACGCGTCCCGCCAGGGTCCGTTGCGCCGGTTGCATGCGCGCGGGCTCGAAGGCGGCGAATGGTTCGCGCTGTTCTTCGCCGGCGGGCTGTTCGCGGGACCCACCGGCTACAATCTCGCCCAGCTCCTGCTGCATGGCCGGCTCTACGTCATCGTGCGGCACGCCGACAACTACTGGGCCTATTGGCGCACCGATGCGGGCGCCATCCTCGAGCACGGTCTCTGGACGGCGATCATCTTCGCCTTCAGCGGCTTGGCCCTCGCCACGGCCTTGATCTATCCGGTCCTGATCCTGCTGTGGGGAAGAACGACGCCCGGCTATGTCCGGCTGCCGCCCCTGAGCATCAAGGACTAGCCTCCGGAACCCCGGCCTATCCCACCCGCGTCTCCACCTTCGACCCCGCCACCAGCATCTTGTGGATCGGACACGCCTCGGCGATCTCCATCAGCCGGGCGCGCTGGGCTTCGTCCAGGTCGCCGCCCAGGGTGATCACGCGCGAGAAGACGTCGGCCGGCAGCCAGCCCGGCTCGCGTCGCCAAGTGACCTCCACATGCACCGCGCCGAGGGGCCAGGCCTTGCGCTTGGCGTAGAGCCGCAGGGTCTGGGTGGTGCAGGCCGCCAGGCCGGCGGCGACCAGGTCGTGGGGATTGGGACCGACATCCAGCCCGCCGTCGGCCGGCGTCAGGTCGCCCGTGAAGCGGACGGGACCGGCGGTGACGAGGATCTGCACGCCGCCGTGGCCGCTGTCGTCGGCGATGGCGGAGGGGCGGGCGGGGGCGTCGGTCATGGGGCGGACTCCGAGAGGCGAGTCCGGACTATAGCGCGCGCGAACGGCGGCGCTTGAAGCTTCGTACGATCAGGCCGCGGCCACGTGGTGCGAGGTCACTTCGAACAGGCGCGTGGCGCCGCGCCAGACCTCGACGGTGTCGCAGCCGCGATGGACGCCGACCAGCGCTTCGGCGCGACGGCGGGCGGCCTGGTCGTCCTGGCAAGGGGTGACGTCGAAACGCGGCACCGAGCCGTCCGACTCGACACAGAAGAAGGTGAACACCTGCATGGGAACATCCGTTCGCATCAGGCGGGACCGGGTCCATATTCGATGGGCGGGGCCGCGGGCGTCGGCTGTTTTCTGAGCCGACCAAGGGGATATAGGTGAGAATCCGACGGTTAACCAGGGTCCGCAGGTTTCAATACAGGACTCTCCACAGGACTCTCACGATGACGAATCCCTGAGACTCGCAGGGGTTCCTGGCGGGCTACGGTGTCGCTGCGACGACGAGTCGCAGGGGCGAGCTTCGCGAACCCTTCGTAGAGCGCCATTGAGTCGGGCCTGAGTCCCCTCCGAGGCGAGCTTTGGCGATTTCGAGGCCATGACCCGCCAAAAGCGGTTTCGTTTTCGGTTATCGCGCTCTAGGTTCGCCACCTTTCCGCAACGGCGACGTTAAGAGACCCATGGCCGCGCACTATCTCGACTTCGAGCGACCCATCGCCGATCTGGAAAGCAAGATCGAAGAGCTGTCCCGACTTTCGGAGACGGCCGGTCCCGGCGCGTTCGAAAGCGAGATCCAAGCCCTGCGCGACCGCGCCCAGCAGCTTCGCAAGGAAGCCTATGCGGGCCTGGACGCCTGGCAGAAGACCATGGTCGCCCGCCATCCCGAGCGTCCCCACCTGAAGGACTACGTGGCCGGCCTGATCGACGAGTTCGTCGAGCTGCGCGGCGACCGCAAGTTCGCCGACGACCAGGCGATCGTGGGCGGCCTGGGCCGCTTCCGCGGCGTCCCGGTGGTCGTGATGGGCCACGAGAAGGGCCACGACACCACCACCCGCCTGAAGCACAACTTCGGCATGGCCCGCCCCGAGGGCTACCGCAAGGCCGTGCGCCTGATGGACATGGCCGAACGCTTCAACCTGCCGGTCATCACCTTCGTCGACACCGCCGGCGCCTATCCGGGCCTGGGCGCCGAGGAGCGCGGCCAGGCCGAGGCCATCGCCCGCTCGACCGAGCGCGGCCTGGTGCTGGAGACCCCGATGGTCGCCACCATCGTCGGCGAAGGCGGCAGCGGCGGCGCCATCGCCCTGGCCGGCGCCAACAAGGTGCTGATCCTGGAGCACTCGATCTATTCGGTGATCTCGCCGGAAGGCGCGGCCTCGATCCTGTGGCGCGACGGCGCCCGGGCCAAGGACGCGGCCACCAACATGAAGATCACCGCCCAGGACCTGATCCAGCTGAAGATCGTCGACCGCATCGTCGAGGAACCGGCCGGCGGGGCCCACTCCGACCCGGCCGCGGCCATCGAAGCCGTCGGCGACGCGGTCGAGGACGAGCTGAAGACGCTGATGCGCCTGTCGCCCGCCGAGCTGAAGAAGCAGCGGGCCGAGCGCTTCTACGCCATCGGCCGCGAAGGCCTGCAGTAAATCCAGATCACCGCTCTTCCCGGCGAACGCCCGGACCCAGATGGAATGGCTCTGAAGCGGACTCCACGAGCGCGGCGCTTTTTCCCGTCAGGTTCAACCTTTGGATCTGGGTCCCGGCATTCGCCGGGATGAGCGGATTTAAGGGGCTGAAAATTTCTGGCGGGCCCATGTCACGTTTCGCCGCGTGATCTCGTCTTATCCTCGAAGCCCGGAGACGGGCCCCAGAAGAGGAAAAGACCATGACCGCCGAAACCGCGCCGTTCCGCCACGACCTGAACGTCCCCGAGATCTACAAGGCCTTCATCGCCGCCGAGAACGCGGTGGTGGCCTCGGGCGTCGACAAGCACCTGCTGCACCTGATCAAGCTGCGCGTCTCGCAGCTGAACGGCTGCGCCTTCTGCGTGAAGATGCACGCCAAGGAAGCCCGCGACGACGGTGAGACCAACGAGCGGCTGGACCGCCTGGTGGTCTGGGACCACGTCAGCGACTTCACCGCCAAGGAGAAGGCCGCCCTGGCCTGGGCCGAGGCCCTGACCCAGCTGCCCACCCACAAGGACCTGGCCCCGCTGCGCGCCGCCCTGCGCGAGCACTACACCGACGTCGAGGCCAGCGCCGTCACGGCGGTGATCGCCCAGATCAACCTGTGGAACCGGCTGGGCGTGTCGGTGCACTAACCAAATCGGGGGAGGGGCTTGCCCCTCCCCAACGTCACTCGGCCATACTCCCGGAAACAACCCAGGGAGAGGCGTCCGTGGCCATCAAGACCCGTTTCACCGAGCTGTTCGGCGTCGAGCATCCGATCGCCCAGGGCGGCATGCAGTGGGTGGGCACTGCGCCCCTGGTCAGCGCCGTGGCCAACGCCGGGGCCCTGGGCTTCCTGACCGCCCTGACCCAGCCCACGCCGGAGGCGCTCTCCAAGGAGATCGCCCGCACCCGCGAGCTGACCGACAAGCCGTTCGGCGTGAACCTGACCATCCTGCCGGCCATCAAGCCGCCGCCCTACGCCGAATACCGCGCGGCGATCATCGAGGCGGGGATCAAGATCGTCGAGACCGCCGGCTACAAGCCGCAGGAGCATGTCGACGAGCTGAAGGCTCACGGCGTGAAGGTGATCCACAAGTGCACCGCCGTGCGCCACGCCCTCTCCGCCGAGCGGATGGGCGTGGACGCCATCAGCATCGACGGCTTCGAATGCGCCGGCCATCCGGGCGAGGACGACATCCCCGGCCTGATCCTGATCCCGGTGGCGGCCGAGAAGGTGAAGATCCCGATGATCGCCTCGGGCGGCTTCGGCGACGCGCGCGGCCTGGTGGCGGCCCTGGCCCTCGGCGCCGACGGCGTCAACATGGGCACCCGCTTCTGCGCCACCCAGGAGGCGCCGATCCACGACAACTTCAAGCGACAGATGGTCGCCAACGACGAGCGCTCGACCGACCTGATCTTCCGCACCCTGCACAACACCGCCCGGGTGGCCAAGAACGCGATCAGCCAGCAGGTGGTGGCCATCGAGCGGGCCGGCGGGGCGAAGTTCGAGGACGTGGCCGACCTGGTGAAGGGCGCGCGCGGCCGCGAAGGGCTGATCAGCGGCGACACGGACCACGGCGTCTGGTCGGCCGGCATGGTCCAGGGCCTGATCCACGACGTGCCGACGGTGCGCGAACTGATCGACCGGATCATGAGCGAGGCCGAGGACCTGATCCGGGGACGGCTGGCCGGGATGGTGGGGTAGGCTCGCGAGCCCCCCCTTTCAATCGTCATTCCGGGCCTTGTGCCCGGAACCCCTCTGTCCGCCGCAGGTGCGGATGTGTGGCGCGCCTGCGCGCCAAGGCGCTTCACGTGCGAGCTGAACAAGGGGTCCCGGGCACAAGGCCCGGGATGACGGTTTTGGGTGGGGTAAGGGCGTTTGGGCAGTCACGGTAAACACCCCGGCAAACACTGTGACAGCACCGCGAAGTTTTCGTGAAATAGCAGCGCTTCAGGACCAGGATTAGCCAGTCGTTAGGCCAGAAATGGTCCATCCGGCCCCGAGTAATTGGGGTCTTACATGTTCACGTTGCGAGACACGGTTTCGTCGCTGGCGCCGGCCCGGGCCGACGACCTGGGCAAGACGCTGTACGAGCGTTTCCGCGAAGAACCCGACACCCTGATCGTGCCCGTGCTGGACGCCGACGACCGGCCGATCGGCCTGGTCGAGCGCAACGCCTTCTTCCTGCGCATGGCCGCCGAGTACGGCCGCGCCCTCTACGCCCTGCGGCCGATCTCGGTGCTGATGGACAACGACCCGCTGGTGGTCGAGGCCGACGTCGAGCTGGCGGCCTTCACCAGCGACAGCCTGTCGTACCGCGCCTCGGACCTGCTGCGCGGCTTCATCGTCACCGACGGCGGGCGCTATATCGGGGTCGGCACGGTGCTGGGCCTGCTGCAGGCGGCCAACGAGACCAACCGCCGGGGCGTCGAGGCCCTGGCCTCCGCCAAGGCCGATCAGGAACGCGCCCACACCTTCATGACCGCCGTGGTCGAGGCCATCCCCTCGATGGTGTTCGTCAAGCGGGCCGACGACCATTCCTACGTGCTGCTGAACCGGGCCGGCGAGAAGATCCTGGGCCACGCCCGCGCCGACATGATCGGCCGCACCGACGCCGACTTCTATCCGCCCGAACAGGCCGCCATCTATCGCCAGCGCGACGCCGAGGTCGCCGCCTCGGGCGAGGTGCGGGTGATCGAGGAGGACCTGGTGCCGCGCAAGGACGGAAGCACGGCCCTGCTGCGCACCAAGAAGATCGCCATCCCCGGCCCGGACGGCGCGGCCGAGTACATCCTGGCGGTCTCGGAAGACATCGCCGAGCGCAAGCGGGCCGAGGCCCAGATCGCCCGCCTGGCCCACTATGATCCGCTCACGGACCTTCCCAACCGCCTGCTGTTCCAGAAGGACCTGTCGGCCGCCCTGTCGCGCGCCGCGCGGCGCGAGGACCTGGTGGCGGTGCACTGCATCGACCTGGACCGCTTCAAGACCGTCAACGACACCCTGGGCCATCCGATCGGCGACGCCCTGCTGAAGACCGCCGCCGAGCGCCTGCGGGCCTGCGTGCGCGAGGGCGACACCGTCGCGCGCCTGGGCGGCGACGAGTTCGCGGTGGTCCAGTGCGGCCTGACCGACCTCTCCGGCGCCACCCGCCTGGCCGGCCGCATCGTCGAGGCCCTGGCCGAGACCTTCGAGCTGCAGGGCCACCAGGTGATGATCGGCGGCAGCGTCGGGGTGGCCGTGTCGCCCAACGACGGGTCCGACAGCGACGAGCTGCTGAAGAAGGCCGACATGGCCCTCTATCGCGCCAAGGCCGACGGCAAGGGCGCCTTCCACTTCTTCGAGCGCGCCATGGACGAGGCCCTGCAGGCCCGCCGGGCCCTGGAGCTGGACCTGCGCCTAGCCCTGGCCGAGGGTCAGTTCGAGCTGCACTACCAGCCGCTGTTCAACCTGGGCGCCGACAGGGTGACGGGCTGCGAGGCGCTGCTGCGCTGGCGTCACCCCGTGCGGGGGATGGTCTCGCCGGCCGACTTCATCCCGCTGGCCGAGGAGATCGGCCTGATCAACAGCCTGGGCGAGTGGGTGCTGCGCGAGGCCTGCCGCGAGGCGGCCGGCTGGCCCGAGCACGTGCGCCTGGCCGTGAACCTGTCGCCCGCCCAGTTCCGCGACAAGCACCTGGTGACCACCGTGGTCTCGGCCCTGGCGGCCTCGGGCCTGGCCGCCGAGCGGCTGGAGCTGGAGATCACCGAGTCGGTTCTGCTGCAGGACACCGCCGGCAACATGTCGATCCTGCACGACCTGAAGGCCCTGGGCGTGCGCATCTCGATGGACGACTTCGGCACCGGCTATTCGTCGCTGAGCTATCTGCGCAGCTTCCCGTTCGACAAGATCAAGATCGACCAGACCTTCGTGCGCGATATCCTCGACGACGCCGACGCCCTGGCGATCATCAAGGCCGTGCTGGACCTGGGCGCCAGCCTGGGCATCACCACCACGGCCGAGGGCGTGGAGTCCGAGGAGCAGCTGGACGAACTGCGCCGCCAGGGCTGCGGCGAGATCCAGGGCTACTTCATCAGCCGGCCCAAGCCGGCGGCCGAGATCGCGGCGATGCTGGGCGTCACCGTCAAGGGCGGCGACAAGGCGCCCGTGATCACCTTCTCCCAACCTTCGGAAACTTTCTCCCATGCGGAGAAGGAGGGGCCCGCGCCGCAGGCGTGGGAGGATGAGGGGGTTCCGAGTCCGACGGCGCGCCGGCAGGGCCGCGAGTGAAGCCGGAGGGGGTTATCCCCGTCTTCGATCGCCAAGCCCCCTAGGCGCCCGCCGCGATCTTCGCCACACACCGGCCCATGCGCATGGTCGGCTATCTCAGAGTTCCGCCCGTCAGGGGCGTGGTGATCGACGGGCCGTCGTCGCAGCGGCTGTTCGAGGCCGGCTGCGACCAGCTGTTCCACGACCGCTGCTACGGCCTGGCGGTGCACAAGCCCGGCCTGGACCAGGCCCTGGCCGTGCTGAAGCCCGGCGACGTGCTGGTCGTGATCAACCTGCACGCCTTCGCCGCCCATTTGGTCGACCTGCTGGAGGTGCTGTCCCGGTTCGAGGCGGCCGGCGTCCACCTGCTGACCCTGGCCGAGGGCATCGACACCCGCGCACCCGGCGGCTTCTTCACCGCCTGCGCCCAACTGGCCGCCTTCCACGACCAGCGGAGGGCCGTGCGGACCATGGAGGAGAAGATCGTGCGGGAAGGGCCGCGGCGATCGGAAGCGACGGGCGCGGCGGAGGAAGCCTGAAGCGGGCCGCCTCCGCGCCGGCCGGCTAGACCTGGGCCAGGCCGCCGTCCACGGCCAGTTCCGAGCCCGCCATGAAGGCCGAGTCGTCCGAGGCCAGGAACAGCACCGCCTTGGCGATCTCGCTCGGCGCGGCGACCCGACCGATCGGCGTCTGGCCCGCCAGGTGGTCCAGCAGGGACTGCTGCTGGGCGGGGTCTGAGCCGGCCAATTCGACCAGGCCCGGCGTCTTGACCGGGCCGGGGCTGACGACATTGACCCGGATGCCGCGATCCTTGAGGTCGAGGGTCCAGCTGCGGGCCAGGTTGCGCACCGCCGCCTTCGAGGCGCTGTACACGCTGAAGGCCGCCGTGCCGGTGCTGGCCGTGGTCGAGCCCGTCAGGATCACGCTGGCGCCGTCGCGCAGCAGCGGCAGGGCCTTCTGCACCGTGAAGATCACGCCCTTCACGTTACGGCCGAAGATGTCATCGTAGTGTTCCTCGGTGATCGCGCCCAGGGGCAGCATGTCGCCGCCGCCGGCGTTGGCGAACAGGGCGTCGATCTGGGCGTGGCGCTGCTGGACGGCGTCGTACAGCCGGTCGATGTCGGCCAGCTTCGACATGTCGGCCTGGACGCCCACCGTCTTGCCGCCGATCGCCTTCACAGCCGCGTCCAGCTCGGCCTGGCGGCGGCCGGCGATGAACACCGCGGCCCCTTCGGCCGCGAACTGGCGGGCGGTCTCCAGGCCGATCCCGCTGGTGCCGCCGGTCACCACCACCACCTTGTTTTCGAACTTGCCGCTCATCTGAAACTCTCCTTGGTCGACGAACCGTTCGTCGTGACGGGAGAGATGCATCTGGAACGATGAGACGAGTAGTCGGCCTCTGTGATACTTAGTGTCCCAAATTTGGGACGATCGCATGCCCGACCTGAACGACTACCTGCTCTACGCGGCCGTGGTGAGCCATGGCGGTTTCGCCCCGGCCGGCCGCGCGCTACGCCAACCGAAGTCCACCCTGAGCCGGCGGATCGCGGCGCTCGAGGCGCGGCTGGGCGTGCGGCTGATCGAGCGCACAACGCGCCGCTTCCGGGTCACCGAGGTGGGCCAGGCCTTCTACGAGCGCTGCCGCATCGTGGCCCTGGACGTGGAGCAGGCCGACGCCGTCGCCGCCGAGGCCAAGAGCGAGCCGCACGGCGTCATCCGCTTCAGCTGTCCCACGGGCCTGGTCGAGACCCTGTCGGCGACCTTCCCGCAATTCCTCGCGCGGTTCCCGAAGGTTCGGCTGCAGGTGATCGCGGTGGACCGGGCCGTGGACCTGATCGACGAGCGGATGGACGTCGCCCTGCGGGTGCGCACCACCCTGGCGACCGACGCGGCCCTGACCATGCGCACCCTGGGCCGGTCGTCACGCATCCTGGTGGCCGGCCCGCAGATGGCGGCGCGCTGCGACGGCCTGTCAGTGGAGGACGTCGCCGGCCTACCCACCCTGAGCCCCACCGACCAGCCAGGCGAGATCGTCTGGGAGCTGTCCGGCCCGAACGGCGAAGTCCGCGAGGTCCGCCACGAGCCGCGCATGACCTGCGGCGACTTCCTGGCCCTGCGCGACGCCGCCGCCGCCAACGCCGGGATCGCCTTCCTGCCGGACCATGTCTGCCGGGGCGACCTGATCAGCGGCCGTCTGGTGCGGGTGTTCCCCGAGTGGCGGTCGCAGGACGGGATCGTCCACCTTGTGTTCACCACCCGGCGCGGCCTGCCGCCTGCGGTGCGGGCGCTGATCGACCACCTGGCCGCCGTGTTCAGCCGCGACCGGCCGGTCGGCTAGGCGATCTGCGCGAGCGCCGCGCCCAGTTCCTCGACCATCTCCGGCGTCGTGGCCCAGGAGCACATGAAGCGCGCGGTGCCGTCCAGGAAGCGGTAGACGAACCAGCCTTTCTGGCGAAGCCGCTCCAGGGCCTGGTCGTCCATGTCGACGAACAGGCCGTTGGCTTCGACCGGGTGGCGAAGGGGGAAGGGCATCAGGGCGGCCAGCTTCCGGGCCATGGCGTTGGCGTGGGCGGCGCGAGCGGCCCAGGGACCGCCGTCCCCGCCTTCGCCCAGCAGGCCCAGCCACGGGGCGGCCAGGAACCGGCCCTTGGAGACCAGCTGGCCCGCGTGCTTGAGGCGGGCGTCCAGGCGCTTGCCCAAGGCCTTGTCCAGGAACACCACGGCCTCGGTCGGGGTCGAGCCGGCCTTGGTGCCGCCGATCACCAGGATGTCGACGCCGATCTTCGCCACGCGCTTCAGGTCGAAGCCCGCCGCCACCGCGTTGGCCAGGCGCGCGCCGTCCAGGTGCACGCCGTAGCCCTTGGCCTTCACCGGCGCGATCAGGGCGGCCAGGTCGTCGGCGGAATAGACCGTGCCGTATTCGGTGGCGTTGGTCAGGGACAGGGCGGCGGCTGGCTGGCGGTACGAGACGTCCGGCTCGTTCAGGGCCAGCTCCAGCCCCGGCAGGGCGATCTTGCCCGAGGCGCCGGCCAGGCCGATCAGGCCCACGCCCTGGCCGAAGAAGCCCGGCGCGCCGGTCTCGTCGGTGCAGATGTGGGCGTGCTCGTGGGCCAGCACCGCTTCGTGCGGACGGGCCAGGCAGGTCAGGGCGAAGGCGTTGGCCGCCGTGCCCGAGGCGGTGAACCGCACCTCGGCGTCGGTGTCCAGCAGGGCGCGGATGCGGTCGGCGGCCGCCGCGCTGACATGGTCGGTTCCGTAGCCCGAGGCCGTGCCCGCATTGGCGGCGACGATCGCCTCGATGACTTCCGGCATGGCGCCGGCGACGTTGTCGGAAGCGAAGTCGTAGCGGGCCATTCAGGTCCTCAGGGAGCGGGCGGGTTCTCTGGGAAGGCCGGACGGCCAGGCTCGATCCGATGCCACGGCTGGGCCTCGCTCGTCCAGAGATGGATGGCCGGCTCCAGGAGCGACGGGTCGTCCAGGCTGCCCGCCTTGACCGGGTAGAAGGGGAAGACGCCCTCGGACCACAGGGGCGAGCCGCAGTCGCCGCAGAACACCTGGTTCACCTCGCCGCCGCTGCCGCCCTGGCGGGCGTAGTGCTTCGGCTGGCCCTTGGTGACGACGAAGCCGCTCTTCGGGGCCAGGGCCACCGAGTTGGGACCGCCGCCGGTGGAGTACTGGCACTGCCGGCAATGGCAGACCCCCGAACCCATCAGGTCGCCGGTGATCTCGTAGCGGATCGCGCCGCACTGGCAGCCGCCCTGGATGGTCATGGTGTTTTCTCCCTTTGATCGGCCTCGGCGGGCCGTTCGGGGGAGAGTGCACGAAGAACGTCGTTTGCTCTATCGCCCCAAACCGTTGTCATTCCGGAAGCCTCGCAGAGGCTGTCCGGGACCCAGGGGACTGGGCTGATGCGGTGCGGTTCACCTGGGTCCCGGACAAGCGCTGCGCGCTTTCCGGGATGACAACCCAAGGGATCAATCAAACACGATCACCGACCGCGCCAGCTCCCCGCGCTTCAGTTCGTCGAAGGCCGAGTTGACCTCCTCCAGCCTGATCCGGCGCGAGATCAGCTCGTCCAGCTTCAGCTTTCCGGCCATGTAGGCGTCGACCAGGCGCGGCATGTCGACCGGGAAGCGGTTGGAGCCCATGTAGCTGCCCTGGATCCTGCGCTCGCCCAGGAAGTCGACCCCGTGCAGCTCGATCTTGGTGCCGACCGGAATCATGCCGATCACATTGGCCGTGCCGCCCCGGCGCAGCATCTTGAACGACGCTTCGGCGGTGGCCTTCAGGCCGATGGCCTCGAAGCTGTGCTGCACGCCGCCGCTGGTCAGCTCGACCACCGCCTTGGCCACGTCGTCGACGGCGCCGGCGTCGATCACGTCGGTGGCCCCGAACGTCTTGGCCAGTTCCAGCTTGGCCGGCACCCGGTCGATGGCGATGATCCGGCCGGCGCCCGCGATGGCCGCCCCGTTTATCGTGGCCAGGCCGACGCCGCCGCAGCCGATCACGGCCACCGTCTCGCCCGGGCGGACGTTGGAGGTGTGGACCACCGAGCCGACGCCGGTCATCACCGAACAGCCGATCAGGGCGGCGCGGTCGAACGGCATGTCCTTGCGGATGGCCACGCACGCATGCTCGTGCACCAGCATCATCTCGGCGAACGACGACAGGTTCAGGAACTGGGCCATCTTGGTGTCGCCCGTTCTTTCGCCATTTGGCCCGGACAGGTCCTCGCGGAACAGGCGCGGCTCCTCGCCCTTGCCACGCTTGGTCTCGGGGCTGATGCAGAGGTTCATGTGCCCGGTCAGGCAGACCTCGCAGTGGCCGCAATAGGGGTTGAGGCAGGTGATCACGTGGTCGCCGACCTTGACCGTGCGGACCTCGGACCCGACCGCCTCGACGATCCCGGCGCTCTCGTGGCCCAGCACGGCGGGCAGCGGGTGGGAGTAGGAGCCTTCGACGAAGTGCAGGTCGGAATGGCAGACGCCGGCGGCCTTGGTGCGGATCAGCACCTCGCGCGGGCCTGGCTTGCCGATCGAGACGTCCTCGATCTGGAGCGGCTTGCCCACTTCGCGCAGAACGGCGGCCTTCATCGGCGATCTCCCTTGTTGTTGCGGGAGACCCTAGCGGGAGGGCGGGGGGCGAAGGAAGGGGCTATTCGAACAAATGTTCGAATAGCCTCGGCGCGCGTGGCTCCTAGGCCGCCAGCTGGACCTTGCGTTCGGACAGCACGGCGTCCACGGCCAGCAGCACGATCATGGCCGCCTCGGTGGTGATCACCGCCGAGACCAGGGTCGAGGCGACGTCCTCGCCCAGCGGCGGGGGCGGGCTGATGCTGTCGGCCGGGACGATGAAGCTGTCGCAGACCGCGTCGACCAGCAGGCCGGCGACGTCTTCGTGATGCTCGACCACGATGATCACCTGGCGGGCGCTGTCGGCGGCCACGCCCTTGCCCAGGCGTTCGGAGAGGTCGATGACCGGCATGACCTGGCCGCGCAGGTTGATCACGCCGCGCACATAGGGCGGGGCGTCGGGCAGCGGGGTGGCGGGGGTGACGCCGCGGATCTCGCGGACCGCGCCCACGGGCACGCAATAGGTCTGGGTTCCGACTTCGAACGACAGGATCTGCAGATCCTGGCCGGCCGTGTAAGCCACGTTCCTGGACATCGGCGGGTCGCCTTCAAGCTTGTCTGCGCCCGTTCTGGGCGCCGTCTTGATCCCAGCTTCACGCGGAAAGGTGAATAAATCCGCCTCGAATTCAACGATTTGAGTCTCGAGGGCGCCCGGCGAAGCTGACGGCCTCGTTCAGCCTGCGTTCAGCCGCCGGGGCGGAGGATGGGTCCCAAGATGGAGACGGACCTGTCGGAACGCCTCTCCAGAGAGGACACGAGCGTCATGAACCGCAATCTGAAGACCCTGATCGGCCGCGCGACGGCCGGCGTCGCCGCCCTGGCCCTGGTCGCCGGGGCGACCGGCGCCTCGGCTCAAGGCTACCGCCACGGCGGCTATTACGGCCACGGCCATGGCCACCACGACAACGACGCGGGGGTGGCCATCGCCGCCGGCGTCGTCGGCCTGGCCCTGGGCGCGGCGATCGCGGGCAACGGCAACAACCACTACCGCAGCGGCTACAGCTACGGCTACGCCCCTCCGCCGCCGCCCCCGCCGCGCTACTACGGCGGCTACGCCCCGCGCCCGTACGGCTATGGCTACGGCCGCGACTGCTGGACCACGCGCGAATACGACCCCTATCGCGACGCGGTCTATTCGCGGACGGTGTGTCGGTAACGGCTGATCGATCTGGAAACGAAGACGCCCCGGGTTCGCACCCGGGGCGTTTTTGTTAGGCCTGGGCCCCGTCCCCAAATCGTTGTCATCCCGGAAGCCCCGCAGGGGCTGTCCGGGACCCAGGGGGCTGGGCTGATGCGGTGCGGTTCACCTGGGTCCCGGACAAGCCCTGCGCGCTTTCCGGGATGACAACCCTTGAGTCGGTGTGGGGTCTACCCCTGCGCCGCCCGCAGCCGCTCCAGGTACTGCGGGTGCAGTTCCTGGTTGGCCGCCAGGATCGAGGCGCCGTCGACGGGATTGCCGTGTTCCTCGATCGTGCTGACCTTGCCGCCGCTCTCGGTGACCATCAGCACGCCGGCGGCCACGTCCCACGGCTTGAGGTTCCGCTCCCAGAAGCCGTCGAAGCGGCCGGCGGCCACCCAGGCCAGGTCCAGCGAGGCCGCGCCGAAGCGCCGCACGCCCGAGACCTTCTGGCTGATCTGGTGCAGCTCCTTCAGGAACTGGGCGTGGCCGGGCTTGCCCAGGAACGGGATGCCGGTGGCGATCAGGCTTTCGTCCAGGTGACGGCGAGCCGCGACGCGCAGGCGCTTCTCGGCGCCCAGGAACGCGCCCTTGCCCTTCTCGACCCAGAACAGGTCGTTGGTGATGGGGTTGTAGGTGACGCCGGCCACCACCTCGCCCTCGCGCTGCAGGGCGATGTTGACCGCGAAGTGCGGGATGCCGTGCAGGAAGTTGGTGGTGCCGTCCAGCGGGTCGACGATCCAGGTGTGGGTCTTGTCGGTGCCCTCGACCAGGCCGCGCTCCTCGCCCAGGAAGCCGTAGCCGGGGCGGGCCTTCTCCAGGATCTCGAAGATCACCTGCTCGGCCTTCTGGTCGGCGGCGGTGACGAAGTCGGCGGGACCTTTCTTGGACACCTGCAGCTCGGTGACTTCGCCGAAGTCACGGGCCAGGCCGCGCGCTGCCTTACGCGCAGCGTCGATCATCACGTTCAGGAGGGCGGAAGCGGTGGCCAATCTGGATGTCCTTCAAAGGTCCCCCTACGCAGCGTCATGGGAGTGACGGCGGGGGATATGCGTGCGGGCGGATAGAAAGATCGGGAAAGTGGGCGCGATACCTAGTCGCCTGGGCCGCCGAAAGCAAGGCGAGGGGATTTTGTCGCGACCTAGCCGTTCGGTCGCTGTTGTCGCCGGAGAACGTGGCCGATCACCCAGGCGATCGTGCCCAGGGCCGTCAGGGCGAACCCCAGGACCAGTCCGATGACGATCCAGGTCGCGACGCGGTTGATGTCCTGCGGCGCGGCGTCGGCCGTTCCAGGCGGCATCTTCACGGTCACCTGAACCGTGAAGAGCGGGACGATCAGATAGAAGATCACGCCCAGCGCCAGAAAGGCCAGGACGGCGAGTTTCCATTTGGCGCGCATGGCTTTCGTCTCCCCCGAGGCCCGAGACAGCTTGGCCAGCTTCACGCCGTTTCACAACCGTCGGCGGATTTTTCGCGCCGCCGTGTCACATCCGTGACGCCTGTCTCGTCCTGTCCCTGAACAACGGAGGGCACGACGATGCGTTGGGTGAAATGGATCCTGCCGGCGATCCTGGCGATCAACGGCGCGACGATGATGCTGGTCCCGGCCTGGTGGTATCCGCGCGTTCCGGGGGTGATCGAGACCGGGGCGTTCAACGACCACTTCGTGCGCGACATCGGGGCCGCCTTCCTCGCCTGCGCCCTGGCCATGGGCTGGGCGCTGAAGGACCCGGTGCGAGGCCTGGGCGCGGCGGCGGCCTCGGCGACCTTCCTGTGCCTGCACGCGGTGATCCACCTCATCATGCCGTTCTGCGGGACCAGCGTGCCATGGCCGCTGCTGGCCCGCGACTTCCCCGGCGTGTTCCTGCCGGCGATCCTCAGCGTCCTGATCGTGCGCTCGTGCCGGCGACGCGCCGCCAAGGTGGAGGCCTGAGCCATGCTGACGTGGCTGATGCTGAGCGCGGTGCGCCGCCTGGAGCGCCGCTACGACTACGACGCCAGCTATATCCGCGCCCTGGCGGCGGCCAGTCCCAAGGCGCTGATGGCCTTCTCGGGCGTCGGGCGGCTGCAGGGCTTCCGCGAGGGCGCGCCGCCCGAGGCGATCGCGGCGGCGGCCCTGGCCGGCACGCTGAACGAGGACTGCGGGCCCTGCACCCAGATCGTCGTGCGCCAGGCCGAGGAGCGGGGTGTCTCGCCCGCGATCCTGGCGGCGATCCTGTCCGGCGACGGCGAGGCCATGGGGCCGGACGCGGGCCTGGCCTTCGGCTTCGCCCGCGCCAGCCTGGCCCGCGACCTGGAGAGCAGCGAGGACCTGCGCGACGAGGTGGTGGCGCGGTGGGGCCGGAAGGGACTGGCCGCCATCGCCCTGGCCTTGGCGACGGCGCGGGTCTATCCGACGGTGAAATACGCGCTGGGCTACGGCAAGGCCTGTTCCAAGGTCACGGTCGGCGGGCGCGCGGTGGCGGTGCGGGCATGAGCGACGATTTGAGCAAAGACGGGGACACGATCTTCGAAGATCGGCGCGGGGCGATGACCGGCCTGGCCTATCGCATGCTGGGCTCGCGGGCCGACGCCGAGGACGTGGTGCAGGACGCCTGGATACGCTGGCGCGGCGTGGAGCCCGGCGAGGTCGCCAATCCCGCCGGCTTCCTCAACAAGGTGGTCACCCGCCTGTGCCTGGACCGGCTGAAGTCGGCCCGGGCCCGGCGCGAGGTCTATGTCGGCGAATGGCTGCCCGAGCCGGTGGTCGACGAGGACCACGAACGCCTGGGCGAGGACCTGTCGGTGGCCTTCCTCCTGGCCCTGGAGCGGCTGACCCCGCTGGAGCGCGCGGCCTTCCTGCTGCACGACGTCTTCGACGCGTCGTTCGCCGACGTCGCCAAGACCCTGGGCCGCACCGAGGCCGCCTGCCGCCAGCTGGCCGCCCGGGCCCGCGAGCACGTCAAGGCCGGCAAGCCCCGCTACCACCCCAGCGCCGAGGAGGAGCAGCGCCTGACCGGCGCCTTCCTGGCCGCCGCCATGACCGGCGACGAGGCCCTGCTGCGCGGCGTCCTGGCCCAGGACGTGGTCATGCATTCGGACGGCGGCGGCATCGCCAAGGCGACGATGAACCCGGTCTTCGGTCTGGAGAAGGCGATCCGCCTGGTGCTGGGCATCAAGAAGAAATGGCCGGCCCCCGAGGGTACGGACGCGCGCCTGGCGCGGATCAACGGCGCCCCCGGCATCGTGTTCAGCCACGACGGCGTGGTGTTCCAGACCATGGGCCTGGAGATCGTCGACGGCCGCATCGCCGCCGTCTACACGATGCGCAATCCTGAGAAGCTGGCGCGGCTGAACTCCTGAGGCCCTAAGGCAAAGCCACCTTCGGCAGGGTGTCCCGGGTCTCGCAGGCCACGCGGCCCGCGCCGCCGGCGGCGCCTTTGATGTCTTCGATCTTCTCGCCCTTGCGCCAGCCTTTGGGCAGGCCCTGGTCGCCCGAGAAGTCCATGCCCAGGTCGATCCACTTGTCGGCGGCGCAGTCCAGGGCGAACAGCATGATCGGACCCTTGCCGCCCGGCCAGCCCTTGTAGGGGCCGTTGGGCCGGCCCTCGGCGATGCGCAGCACCACCAGGCCGGACGTCTCGTCCACCCTCAGGAAGTCCGCGTCGTAGAAGGTCTTCGCCTCGCCGGGCGAGGGCTTCCAGTTCTCGGCCCAGGTCATCGTGGCGGCGGTCGCCGCCAGGCCCAGGGCCGTTACGCCAAGCAAACACAGACCAAGCCGCCGCATGGGCGTCCTCCCCGTATTTTATCGTTGGGAGGAGGCTACGCCCGTCAAGCTTGAGCGGCAAGTTCCGCGAACGGCGTTACGCGGCTGAGGCGTCGTCGTCGGGGAACAGCCGGCCGATCAGCGCGCCCTGGCCGGACTGCAGCACGTGGGCGTCGGTCAGGGGGATCCAGAAGCACTCCAGGCGGGTCGGAGGCTCCAGCCCGTCGTGGTCCTCGATCGCCGGCCAGCGCTCGGGCAGAGGCGCGGTCGGCCGGGCCAGGAAGAAGACGCGGTGCTGGATCTCGAACCGATGGGGCGTGATGTCGTACTCGGCCTCGCCCAGGTTGCCGAGGATCTCGAAATCCTGGCGGCCGGTCTCCTCCCGCAGTTCGCGCAGGGCGGCGGCGCGCGGGTCCTCGCCGTCGCGGATCGAACCGCCGGGAACCTGCAGGCCGACGGCGTCGGGTGAATGGTCGGGGTGGCGCAGCACCAGCAGGCGGTCGCGGTCGATGCAGTAGATCACGACCTTGCGCCGCCGCGCCTTCATCGCGCGGCAAGCCCTTGGGCGATGGCGGCGTTGAGCGCCGCGACGCCGGCGGCGGGACCGTCCGGGTGTTTCCAGACACCGGCCGACACGGCCAGGAAGTCGGCGCCCGCTGTGGCCAGGCCGGCGGCGTTGTCGGCGGTGATCCCGCCGATGGCCACCGAGGGGACCTCCATCGTCTCCTGCCAGATCGACAGGATCTCGGGATCGGCGGTGGTCGGGGCGTCCTTGGTGTTGGTCGGGAAGAAGGCCCCGAAGGCCACGTAGTCGGCCCCGGCCTCGGCGGCCTCCATGGCCAGGTGGCGGCTGTCGTGGCAGGTGACGCCGATCATCGCCGACGGACCCATGATCTTGCGGGCGTCCTTGTAGGGCGTGTCGCTCTGGCCGACATGGACGCCGTCGCAGCCCAGGCGCGCGGCCAGGTCGGGACGGTCGTTGAGGATCACCGCCACGTCGTGCGCGCGGGCGATGGGGGCCAGGGCCTGCACGGCGGCGGCGATCACCTCGTCCGGGGCGTCCTTCAGGCGGATCTGCAGCGCCGCCACGTCGCCGGCGTCGAGCGCCGCGGCGAGGTCGCGGCCGAAGGCGGTCAGGTCGTCGAGGGCCGGCGGGGTGATCAGATAGAGGCGGCAGTCGGTCATGGGCGCCAATTACGCCGATTTGGCCGCTGACGCAGCCCCCTCCGGCCATGGCCGGGGACAGGCGCATGCACCTGTCCCCCCTCGTTCACTTTGTCGCACTGCGAGTCAGTTGCAAAAGCCTCGCGCCTCCGCTACATGAGAATGACAATCATCTCGGGTAGGGCGTTCTCCCTTGTACGTCTGCAATTGTAACGGCATTCGCGAGCGTGAAGTCCGCGCCGCCATCGAGGCGGGCGCCACCCGTCCCGCCGAGGTGTTCCGCCACAAGGGCTGCCAGGCCCAGTGCGCCAAGTGCGTCTGCGAGATGCGCCAGATGATCCAGGACAGCCGCGAGGCCCTGGCCTTCGCCGCCGAATAGGTTCTCGTTCCGCTCATCCCGGCGAATGCCGGGACCCAGATGGAATGACTTTGGGCCCGACGCCATGAGCGCCGCCCTCTTTCCAATCAGCCTCTCCGCCTTTGGATCTGGATCCCGGCATTCGCCGGGATGAGCGGATTTGGGGTATTTTCCGCTCACGCGAAGCAGTCTCACGCTTTTCCGTGAGGCTGAGAAACACTTGCAGACATAGCGGTTGAAGCAACCCAGGCGATAGATCAGGGTCCCCTCGATCAATCGAATCTGAGGAGGCCGCCATGCAAGGCGATCCCGGCATCATCCGGCTCTTGAACGCGGTGCTCACCAACGAGCTGACGGCGGTGAACCAGTACTTCCTGCACGCGCGGATGTACGACAACTGGGGCTTCAAGCGCCTGGGCAAGATCACCTACGACGAGTCGATCGGCGAGATGAAACACGCCGACAAGCTGATCAACCGCATCCTGTTCCTGGAAGGCCTGCCCAACCTGCAGGACCTGCACAAGCTGAAGATCGGCGAGACCGTGCCGGAATGCCTGGCCAGCGACCTGCAGGTCGAGCTGGGCGGCCGCGAGACCCTGATCCCCGGCATCATCCAGTGCGAGCAGGCCCGCGACTATGTCAGCCGCGAGCTGCTGCGCGAGATCCTCAGCGACACCGAGGAGCACATCGACTTCCTCGAGATGCAGCTGGGCCTAGTCAAGTCGCTGGGCGAACAGAACTACCTGCAGAGCGCCGTGGGCGAGCTGCCGGCCTAGGATCGTCGATCCCGCGCAAGGCCCTCCCCCTGTGGGGGAGGCGATCGCGCAGCGATCGGTGGGGGGAGTCTCAGGGCGCTCGATCCGGTTTGGGGCCGTCTACCGAATACTCCCCCCTCCGTCGGCTTCGCCGACACCTCCCCCACAGGGGGAGGACCGCACCATGAACACCCGCGCGTCCTCGTCCAGGCCGCGCGCCCGGTGCTCCGCCCGGATCGCCAGCATCCCCGGCGTCAGGGCCTCCACCTCCACGAACCCCAGCCGCCGATAGTACGGCGCGTTCCACGGCACCGCGCGGAAGGTCGACAGCGACAGGCCCGCCAGCCCCGCCGCCCGCGCCCGCTCCGCCGCCGCGTCCAGCAGGGCCGCGCCGATCCGGCGTCCCTCGAAGGCCGGCAGCACGTCGATCTGCTCGACATAGGCGTAGGTTTCGACCCGCCGGAACATCACGAAACCCGCGACGGTCCCGTCCTCGACCGCGACGATCAGGCCGCCGTCCGCGATCCGCGCGGCGAGCACCGCCGCGGGGCTGGGCTCGTCCGCCGCCAGGGCGTCCATCAGCCCGACGAACCGCTGGGCCGAGGCGCGTTCGAGGGCGCGGATCGTCTCGATCTCGTCGGGCCGGGCGGGGCGGAATTCGACCATGGCGGGCTCACAAACCGTTTCGCCGCCCTGGAACCAAGGTCCAGCTAGACGGGTTACAAGCATGTTTAGCGAGGAGTACCGCCATGCACATCCCGAACGGCCGATCCCACGGGAGGCGGACTCACGCCGGTCGCGAGTCGTTCGAGATGGACGCCAAGGCCGACACCGCCGTTTCGGCCGGCGCGCAGCTGGCCATCGGCCTGGCCCTGGCCGGCGGCGCGATCCTGGCCTCGACCCTGCTGGGCCGGCGCCACGAGCGGATGATCGACGACGAGGAATACGCGGTCGGCTACGCCGAGATGCACGAGCCGGTCGCCCATCAGCCCAAGGCCCTGACCAGCCTGATCCTGCCGCCGCTGTTCATCGCCATGACCCTTTCGGGGCTGCGCATCTGGAACGCGCCCTCCAGCCCCACACGCACCCGGGCTCTCACCCTCTGGAGCCTGGTCCAGGGCTTCAACGCCCTCTGGCTGGCCCTCGGCGCCAAGCGCGTCGGGGGGCAGCTTGGCGCCGCCACGGCGTCCCTGGCCGCCTCGGGCGCCTACGCCCTGCAAGCCCGCAAGCTGGTGGCCCCGGCCTCGGGTTTCTCCAGCCCCTATCTGGGCTGGCTGGGCTTCGCCAACGCCCTGACCGAGGAGTTGTGGAAGCGTCCCCGCCGGGTGACCGTCCACTAGAAGAACGCCGTTCAGCGGCCGTTCAGGCGGCCAAGCTTTAGCTGTCCCCGAAACGTGTTTCGGGGAGGCTTTCCATGCGTGGTCTTCGGGTTCTGGGTCTGGCCGTCACGGTCGCCGCGCTGGCGGGCTGCGCCACCATGAGCAAGGAGGCCTGCCTGCAGGGCGACTGGGGCGCGCAGGGCTTCAAGGACGGCGAGGCGGGACGCGCCCAGAGCCGGCTGGACGACCACGCCAAGGCCTGCGCCAAGGTCGGGGTGGTCCCCGAGGCCGGTCCCTATTTCGAGGCCCGCGACCAGGGGCTGAAGCTCTATTGCACCCAGGACCGCGGCTTCGGCGAGGGCCGCGAGGGGAACAGCTACGCCGGGGTCTGCCCGCCGGGCGCCGAGCGCGGCTTCCTGGTCGGCTACGCCGACGGCCAGCTGGTCCACGCCGCCGTCTCGCGGCTGAGCCAGGCGGAGTCGGACCGCGACAGCGCCGACCACCGCGCCGAGAAGCGCGACCGCGAAGCGCGGGGCGTCGAGGACGAGCTGCAGAATCCCAAGCTGAACGACGAGCAGAAGCGCGAGCTGCGCGATCGCCTGAACCGCCTGCGGTCCGAACGCCGCCAGGCCGTCGAGGATGGCCGCCGGGCCGAGTGGGCCGCCCGCGACGCCGAGCGCGAGGTCGACGATCTGCACCACCGCTTCGGGGTGCGGTACGGGAGTTGGTAGTCACCCTCTCCCAGAGGGAGAGGGAGGGACCCATGCGCAGCATGGGAGGGTGAGGGGTTAAATCGTCAGACGGCGTGCCGGCAGGACGTCGTGAGAACTGCGGTGAGGGTGTAACCCCTCACCCTCCCACGCCTTCGGCGTGGGCCCCGCCCTCTCCCTCTGGGAGAGGGTGTCTATCGGACGCCCAGGGCGGCATCCAGGCTCCACTTCCCGCCGCCCTTGGCGACCAGGAACAGCAGAATCGCGGCCCACGACAGGTGGGTGCTCCAGGCGTCGGGATAGACGAACACCTCGATCACCAGGGTCATGCCCAGGAAGGCCAGGGCGGAAAGCCGGGTGAACAGGCCCAGCACCAGCAGGATCGAGAACAGGTGCTCGCTGTAGGTCGCCAGGTGCGCGGCGATGTCCGAGGGGATCAGCGGCAGGCGGTATTCGTTGGCGAACAGCGAATAGGTCCCGTCGGTGATGTGCAGGATCCCATCGACCTTGGTGCGTCCGGACAGGAAGAACACCGAAGCGATGCCCAGGCGCGCGACCAGGGTCAGGACCCCGTCGGGCAGGGCGCGATGGGCCAGGGCGGCCAGGCGGTCGAGCGGGCGGCTCCAGGGGCGCGCGGCGGCGGGGACGAGCATCTGGTCGGTCACGCGGGGTCTCCGGGGTCGAGGCCGACGAACACGCCGTCGGCGATGAGGGCGGCGAAAAGGGCGGGCAGGTCGGCGGCCGGATCGGCTTCGGCGGCGGCGGTGATCGCCTCGCCCAGGGTCGCGTCGTCTGCGGCGGCGGCCAGGAAGGCGTGGCCGGCGCGGTCGAGCAGACGGGCCGTCACGTTCTCGTGCGGGCGGACGATCAGGACGCCCTGCGGGTCTTCCGCCAGCTCCATCTCGCCGGGCTGGGGTTCGCGCGCCGCCAGCCACAGGCCGGGCAGGCCGCTGTCGAACCAGGCGAAGGCCAGGCTGGGATGCAGGCGCGGGCGAGCGGCCGCCAGGGCCTGGGGCTCCAGGGCGAAGGCCTCGGCGGCCAGCGGCCGGCCCTCGGGCGCGAACAGGGCGGTGGCCCACATCCCATCCATCCGGGCCATGGCCGGCAGGTAGGGCAGGTCGTCGGCCGGCGGGAAGCGCGCCAGCCAGTCCGGGAAGCCCACGCCATAGGCCAGGAGGGCGGCGCTCTTCGGCGGATTGTCGCGCGCGAAGAGGGCGGCGGCCGCGCCGAACCAGTCGTCGCCGACCAGGCTGGCCACGGTCGGGAAGTTGGCGGCCAGGGCGTCGACGCAGCCCTTGGCGATGGTGTTGCGATAGACGGCCAGGCCGGCGGGATCGGTCTCGCCCTCCGGCAGCCAGCCGGTGATCGGCGCGGCCGTGCGCTCGGCGAGGGCGGCGGCGAAGGCGTCCTGGAATGTTCCGAGTTCACCCACGGGCGTCATCCCCGACAGGTTCGGGCCTGGACTGGGGAGAGGCGCATGCGCCTGTCCCCATCAGCGTCCGCTGGAGCAGGCCATGCGCCCGGTCGCGTTCGGCCATCAGCACGTCGAAGGCGGGGATGTCGTCGTCGCGTTCGATCAGGGTGGGGCGCGGGCCGACGCGGTCGATCAGGCGGCGATAGAGGGCCCAGACGGGTTCGGCCACCGGCGCGCCGTGGGTGTCGATCAGCAGGGCCGATCCGCTTCGCGCCTCATTGGCATCGACGCCGTGGCCGGCCAGATGGATTTCACCGATCGCCTCGGCGGGCAGGACGTCCAGATAGGTCTCGGCGGCGTAGCCCAGGTTGCTGGCGCTGACGAACACGTTGTTGACGTCGACCAGCAGGCCGCAGCCCGTGCGGCGGGTCAGTTCGACGAGGAAGTCGGTCTCGTCCAGTTCATGGCCGGTCAGCGGCAGGTACAGCGACGGGTTCTCGACCAGGATCGTCCGTCCCAGGACGTCCTGCGTGCGGCCGATATTGGCGGCGATGCGGTCGAGGGCGGCGCGGGTGCGGGGGAAGGGCAGGAGGTCGGGCTGGTGGACCCCGCGCCAGGCGCTCCAGGCCAGGTGTTCGGACATCACGAACGGCTCGAACCGGTCGGCCAGGGCCTTCAGGGCCAGGAGGTGGCCGAGGTCGGGATCGGCGTCGGCGGCCAGGGACAGGCCCACGCCGTGCAGCGACAGCGGGCGCGTCTCGCGGATCGCCTCCAGCCGGCGCAGGCGCGGCCCGCCGGCGGCCATGTAGTTCTCGGGATGGACCTCGAACCACAGCCCCTCGGCGTCGGCCGCGAGCGCGTCGTCGTAATGCTGCGGTTTCAGGCCGAGGCCGGCGGTGGGGGACATGGTCGCCATTCCGAAAACGAAAATCGGTTGTCATCCCGGAAGCCTCGTAGAGGCTGTCCGGGACCCAGGTGACTGGGCCAAGGCGGTGTGGCCGCCCCTGGGTCCCGGACAGCGCTACGCGCTTCCGGGATGACAACGAGAGAGGAGGCTTACGCCTTCGGCGGGGTCAGCGAGCCCGTGCCGTTCGGGGTCTTGATGGTCACGCAGGTGCCCTTGGCGACCTTCTTCCAGGCGTCGGCCTGGTAGTCGACCTTCGAGGTGCCCGCGCACGAGGTGCCGGCGCCGGCCTTGCAGTCGTTCTGGCCGGCCTTGGCCACGCCGTAGCACTTTTCCATTTCGGTCTTGGCCGGCTTCATGTCGTCGCGGGCCATGGCGGCGCCGGCGCTCAGGGCGAACACGGCGGCGAGGGCGAGGGCGGGAGTGCGTTGCACGGTACGGGTCATGGGGGGACGTTTCCTTCGTCTGTCCGACCGCGCCCGGCGCCGATCGTCGGCCCGTCCTGCGCGGTCATGGGGGAGTTACGGACGGGTGCGGCGAAAGGTTACACCGGTATCCGAACAAAAACGCGGCGGCCAAAACGGGGGTGTGAAAATCACCGCATCCGGTTCCCGCGCTCGCCCGCTTTCCGGTTGGGGCGACGCGGTGTAACCATCGGCCCGTCTCGCGCGAACAAGGGGGAGGCGTGACGGAAACCGAGGCCGCCCTGAAGGCGCTGATGCTGCTGGGCCTGGACGGCGACGCCCCGGCCTATCGGCTGTTGCTGTCCCAGTTGGGCGGTAGGCTCCGCGTCTATTTCGAGCGCCGCATGCGCGACGCCCCCGGCGATGTGGAGGACCTGGTGCAGGAGACCCTGATGGCGGTGCATACGCGGCGCGCGACCTACGATCGCGCCCAGCCGTTCACCCCCTGGGCCTTCGCCCTGGCGCGCTACAAGCTGATCGACCACTGGCGGCGGCGGAAGGTGCGGGCGGCCGTGCCGATCGACGACTATGTCGAGGTCCTGGCCGCCTACGCCCCGGAACCCGGCTCGGCGATGGACCTGGACCGCGCCCTGGACACCCTGCCCGAGCGCCAGCGCGAGCTGGTGCGCGCGGTCAAGATCGAGGGGCTGAGCCTGGCCGAGGCCGGCGACCGGACCGGCGTCTCGGAAGGCGCGGCCAAGGTCGCCCTGCACCGGGCCCTCAAGAGCCTGGGAGAAAGGATGCGCGGCCGTGCGGACGGATGATCTGATCGATCAGCTGGCGGCCGACCCGCGCGCCATCCCGGCCGGGGCGGTGCAGCGCCGCTTCCTGGGCCTGGCCGTGGCCGCCGCCCTGGCGGCGCTGGTCATGGTGCTGGCCTGGCTGGGCACGCGCCAGGACCTGGCCCAGGCCATGACCGGCCGGATGTTCTGGATGAAGGCGACCTATACCGGCCTGCTGGGCCTGGCCGGCTTCTGGGCGCTGGAGCGCCTGGCCCGGCCCGAGGGTGTCCCGAAGAAGGCGCTGCTGTTCGGGGCGCTGGTGCTGGCGTTGTTCGTCGGCCTGGGCTTCGGCCAATGGCTGGCGGCAGACTGGGCGCATCGCCGGTCGATGATGATGGGCGGGTCGTGGAAGGTCTGCTTCCGCTACATCCTCACCTTGGCCCTGCCGGGGCTGGCGGCGACCCTGGTCGTGCTGCGCGGCATGGCCCCGACCCGTCCGGCCCTGACCGGCTTCGCGGCCGGCGCCTTCGCCGGCGGCGTGGCGGCCACGGTCTACGGGCTGCACTGCGGCGAGAGCACGATGGTGTTCGTGGGCACCTGGTACACCCTGGGGGTGCTGGGCACGGGCGTGCTGGGCGCGGTGATCGGGAAGTGGGCGCTGAGGTGGTGAAATGAAGAAGGGCCGCACGGCTTTCACCGGTGCGACCCCTCATCCGTCGGCTGGCGTCGACACCTTCTCCCGCGAGGGGAGAAGGGTGCGAAGACCTTAGTCCTTGGCGCGTTCCTGGTACGAACCGTCTTCCGTCAGGATGATCACCTTGGTGCCGGCCGAGATGTACGGCGGGACCATGGTGCGCACGCCGTTGCTGAGCATGGCGGGCTTGTACGACGACGAGGCGGTCTGGCCCTTCACCGACGGTTCGGTGTCGACGATCTCCAGCACCACGGTGCGCGGCAGTTCCAGGGCGATCGGCACGTCGTTGTGGGTCGACAGGGCGACGGTCATGCCTTCCTGCAGATAGGCGCCCAGATCGCCGACCACGTCTTCCGTCGCCACGAGCTGGTCGTAGCTTTCCGGGTTCATGAAGTGATAGCCCTCGCCGTCCTGGTACAGGAAGGTGTGGTTGCGCTGGTCGACGAAGGCGCGCTCGACCTGTTCGGTCGTGCGGTAGCGTTCCGACACCTTCACGCCGTCCGAGATGCGGCGCATGTTCAGCTGGGTGACCGGCGTACCCTTGCCGGGGTGGATGTTTTCGGCGTTGAGGACCACGTAGAGCTTGCCGTCCATATCGACGACGGAACCCTTCCTCAGCGAGCTGGCGGCGACTTTAGTCACGAGTACGTCCTTGATCCCGCGGCGGCCTTAAGCCGCGCGAATTTGCGTTGGATATCGCCCTCCTATAGCGATCCTCGCCAAGTTCGCCACCCCGAGCAGAGCGTTTCCCGTGCCGACAGCCTCTCCTTCGCCCTGGTGGCGGCCCGAAAACCACGCCGACCGGCGGCCGTTCCTGCTGGCCCGCAACCGGATCAAGGCCGCTTTCCGCGCCTGGTTCGCCGAGCGCGACTTCCTGGAGGTCGAGACCGCCGCCCTGCAGGTCTCGCCCGGCAACGAGGCGCATCTGCACGCCTTCGAGACCCGGGCCCTGACCTTGGGCGGCGAAAGCGCGCCGCTCTACCTGCACACCTCGCCGGAGTTCTCGTGCAAGAAGCTGCTGGCTGCGGGCGAGCGGCGCATCTTTGATTTCGGCAAGGTCTGGCGCAACCGCGAGCGCGGGGCGCTGCACCATCCGGAGTTCACCATGCTGGAATGGTACCGGGCGGGCGAGCCCTACCAGGCCCTGATGGACGACTGCGCGGCCCTGCTGGCCCTGGCGGCGGAAACGGCGGGAACCCTCGAATTCCGCTTCCGGGGCCATGTCTGCGATCCTTTCGCCCCGCCCGAGCGGGTGACGGTGGCGCAGGCTTTCGCGCGGCATGCGGACGTGGACCTGCTGGCCTCGATCGGGCCCGGCGGCGAGACCGACCGCGACGCGCTCGCCGCCTCGGCCCGCGCGGCCGGAATCCGCGTCGCCGGCGACGACACCTGGGCCGACGTCTTCAGCCGGGTGATCGTCGAGAAGGTCGAGCCGAACCTGGGCGTGGGGCGGGCGACGATCCTCTGCGAATACCCGACCGCCGAGGCGGCCCTGGCCCGGCCCAAGCCCGGCGACCCGCGCGTGGCCGAGCGGTTCGAGCTCTATGCCTGCGGCGTCGAGCTGGCCAACGCCTTCGGCGAGCTGACGGACGCCGGCGAGCAGCGCCGCCGCTTCGAGGCCGAGATGGACGAGAAGGCCCGGGTCTACGGCGAGCGCTATCCGCTGGACGACGACTTCCTGGCGGCGCTGGAGATCATGCCGCCGGCGTCGGGCTCGGCCCTGGGCTTCGACCGCCTGGTGATGCTGGCGGCGGGGGCCAGCCGGGTGGACCAGGTGCTGTGGACGCCGGTGGCGGGGTGACGCCGGTGACATGCCCTTGGGCGTGTCCCCAAACCCTTGCTCGGCGCCGGGGATGCAGCTGGGGACACGCCGCGAGGGCATGTCCCCGTCAGCGGGCCGCATTGCGTCCCCCGCCTAAACCCGCCATACCGCCCGCCTCATGACCGCCGCCCGCACCCTCCGCAGCGCCGCCGCCCTGGCCGAAGCCGGTCTGGTGGCGTCCGAGCGCCTGCCCGCCCTCGAGGCGGTGGCGGCGCGCTACGCGGTGGCGATCACCCCGGTCATGGCCGAGCTGATCGATCCGGCCAACGAGAGCGACCCGATCGCCCGCCAGTTCCTGCCCCAGGCCGCCGAACTGGTCGAGAACCCCGGCGAGGTCGCCGACCCGATCGGCGACGAGACCCACAGCCCGGTCGAGGGGATCGTCCACCGCTATCCCGACCGCGTGCTGCTGAAGCCCACCCACACCTGCGCGGTCTATTGCCGGTTCTGCTTCCGCCGCGAGGTGGTGGGGCCCGACGGCGCCTCGAACCTGACGCCCGAGCAGCTGGACGCCGCCTTCGCCTACATCGCCGGTCGGCCGGAGATCTGGGAGGTGATCGTCACCGGCGGCGACCCGCTGGTGCTGTCGCCGCGCCGCCTGCGCGACCTGTCCGAGCGGCTGGCGGCCATCGACCACGTCAAGGTCGTGCGCTTCCACACCCGCGTGCCGGCGGTCGATCCCGAGGCGGTGACCGACGAGGTGGTCGCGGCCCTGAAGGCCAGCGGCAAGGCGGTCTATGTGGCCCTGCACGCCAACCATGTCCGCGAGCTGACGCCGGCGGCGCGGGCGGCCTGCGCCAGGATCATCGACGCCGGCGTGCCGATGCTGAGCCAGACGGTGCTGCTGAAGGGCGTCAACGACGACCCCGAGGCCCTGGGCGCCCTGATGCGCGGCTTCGTCGAGACCCGCATCCGGCCCTACTACCTGCACCACGGCGACCACGCCCCCGGCACCGCCCACCTGCGCACCAGCGTCGAAGAAGGCCGCGCCCTGATGCGCGCCATCCGCGGCCGGTTCTCGGGGCTGTGCCAGCCGACCTACGTGCTCGACATCCCCGACGGCCACGGCAAGGTGCCGATCGGCCCGGACTATCTGGCGGTCGAGGGCGAGGTCGAGGACCCGAACGGCGGCGCGCACGCCTATCCGCCGAAGGGCTAGGGCGCCTTGCCGTCGGCGGCCGGGGCCTTGTCCTTCTTGGCGTAGTAGCCGCCGCAGATCCTCTGCAGGCCGAAGGCATCGCGCCCGGTGTTGAAGTGGGTGGGCGTGACCTGGGCGGCCACGACCGGCGCGGTCACGCCGGGCCGCTCGGCCTTGAGCCAGGCCTCGAGCCCCGGTCGCCAGGGCTCCAGCTGCTCGGGCGCGGTCAGTCCCGGGCGCGAGCTGTCGAACAGGTAGTTGATGTCGGTGGACCGGGCGTAGCTGGGCAGGGCGCCCGAACCGACGGCCTGGCTCAGTTCCATCAGGCTGGAGGCGGGATCGTAGCGCCCGATGAACGTCACCTCGCCGGCCTTGACGTCGAACGTCCGGGAGTCGGCGTTGTAGCAGACGCCCCAGTTCATGACCGACATGCTGAGCAGCACGTAGCTGCCGGGCTTGGCCTTGGCCAGGTAGTAGGCGCGGGGCTGGTTCTTGCCGCCCACGCGGCCCAGATTGACCCATCCGCCGAGTGGGTTGGCGAGGGAGGCGTGCTCCTGGGGCGAGAACCGCGCGATGTTCAGCTGGTAGCCGCCGTTGGCGGCCGCCATGGGACCGCCGGGCTCGATCTCCAGCGCGACCAGGCCGTAGTCGGACGCCGGGTCCAGCTTCGGCTGGCCGGCGTGGGCCGCCCCACCCGCCAGCGCGGTCGCCATCGTGGCCGCCAGCATCGTTCCGTGTCGCATGATGTCCGCTCCCCCGAGCACAGCCTTTGCGCGAGTAGTCTGGGCGGTCGGGCGCGGAAGCGCAAGGCGGCTTTCGCCCAACGAAAAAGGCCTCCCGGGTCTCCCCGGAAGGCCTCATCGTTTTGCTGGGGACACGCCCAAGGGCATGTCCCCGATCGTGGACCTATTCCGCCGCGGCCTTCTTCGCCGCCGCGCCGAACTTGGCGTTCAGCTCGCCGGACGAATAGCGCTTGGCCATGGTCGCGGTCGACAGCGCCTTGATCTTGTCGGCGTGGCCGGCCGAGCCGAACTGCACGAAGCGGTCCTGGCAGACCTGGCGCATGGCTTCCTTGGCGGGCTTGAGATAGGCGCGTGGGTCGAACTCGTGCGGCTTCTCGGTCAGGATCTTGCGGATCGCGCCGGTGATGGCCAGGCGGTTGTCGGTGTCGACATTGACCTTGCGCACGCCGTGCTTGATGCCGCGCTGGATCTCTTCCACCGGCACGCCCCAGGTCTGGGGAATGGCG
>Ga0102591_1000563_pt1 | contig 68538 bp, 48 predicted proteins | sample AraplaCol_mCL_r2_2_FD_76860 | JGI IMG/M metagenome (GOLD analysis project Ga0102591, IMG submission 76860) | Arabidopsis root microbial communities from North Carolina, USA - plate scrape MF_Col_mCL_r2 (SPADES assembly) (version 2) | ecosystem: Host-associated > Plants > Roots > Endosphere... | reverse complement strand
TCGTGGTCCCGGAAGGCTGGGGCACCGCCGACATCGAAACGATGCGCGCCACGCTGCAGCAAGTGACGCAAGCGCTGGCCCACGTCGAAGCCGCGCTGGCCAAGGTACGCCAGGAACTCGCCGCCGCCACCCAGCGCGTGCAAAGCGAGCTGCCGGAAATCGAGGTCGCCGGCATGGGGCAGATGGCAGAAGTCTTCGCCAATGTCGCCAATGAGCCAGGCTACTCTGCCTTGGTCTCCCTCACCTCCGCCCTGGTTGGCATCAACCGCGACCGCGTGGTATCCCTCCTCCGCCTGTCTTGAAGCAGACTCCTGCCCCGAGTGCGCTCTAGCATAGTCTGGTTCCGGATGCCACGGGAGTTACATTGTTCAGGAAGTCGATGGTCCGATTCTGATCAAATAGGGCAATTTCATGCAGTAGAACGTGCGACTTCAAAGTTAGCAGTTGTATTTCCGAGGCGATCAATTTGAGTTGAACAATCACACAAGACGGCAACAAGAACTCTCACTCGTCGCGCATGCCCTTGCTCGCTGACTTAGGTAACGCCACGAATTATTCTAGCGACTAAATTAGCGAGATTGAACTGACTTCAAAATTATCTTCTCGCAATCAGAGACCGTTGCCTGCCCGGTCGAAACGGATGCCCAGCACTTTGCGCCCTCTTCATTCTTTTGGAATCCATTCCACCCTTTTGACAAGGCGTCCGCCAGCCATCGGCTCGCGCTTCTTTGCCCCCCCTTCGCCGCCCGTAGAATCCAATACCTTATGGCTGCATTCCGTTCATCAGCCGAAAACTTGACGCCCACGTCTACATGTCCCTCCAACAGCAGGGCAATTGCTTCCTGGACTTCAGGATCACCCTGTTTCGCAATCGGAAGCCAGAGCGCATAAGCCCGAGGGAAGTCGCCACTATTAGCTGCAGCCGCTCCAAGTTCTTTGGGAGTCTGAGCGAGTGCACTTCCGAAAGCGAAGCTTAGAATCCAAATTACTATAAAGTTCTTCATTCTTGATTTCCGTTCGGATAAACAGCAGGCACATGCCTCTCGTAGTCTTGTAATGTCGGAGCCGGGCCATTTTTATTCAGCGACGGGTATTGCAAATTATACATCTTTAACAGGAAGTAGTCAGCTACTATTTCCGCTCTTTGCTCTTTGTTAAGCCCTAAGAAGCCTGTTTTCTCAACTAATGGCCAGTATACGTAATCCCGGTCGAATGCAGCACTACGTACATTTTCACCAGACTGGGTTTGCGAAATATGCCCAACCTCATGAATAAAGGTGTGCTGAGATTCAGGTGAAGCCAGAGAAAAGTCGTCGGAATATTGTGGATCCTCCGGATGGAAATACATGTTTCCGTCCGGAGCCATCGCTCGATTGTTTGGTTGGAAGAAGTATGCCTTCTCCCTAAAAATTTTCGGACGCCGATAATCAACGTACGGGTAAAATTTTCTCGCCAATTCAATTTCACCAATTGTAAATGGTCGGCTTTCACCAGGGTTAAGCTTAGCCGGGCCTGGAACAATCACACAGTTTGGTAAACCGCCGCACGGTCCGGCGGGATTTTGATTCCCACCCATTACTCCAGGGCTATTTGCCGATTTCAGAACTGAATTTATGGAAATGCTGTTGACTCAAGCTCGTCACAGACGACTTTCCCACCAGAGTAAACGAATCGCACTACTAACTCCGGACGTGGATATAACACGTTATGCAGAGGATCATAATAGCCACCAGACAATATAACTTTGTATCGCCCCTTGATGCCGAACTTAAATTTATTATTTAAAGAAATAATTTTCACCTGATTATTACCGGACGCCACAACATCATAGTCTTCCGGTTTGAGCTCTCCGAAGTTCGCAATAATTCCGATCTCTTTCATCTTACGTCCTCGCTGATCTACCAAATCCATCAGCGGATCCCCCGGTTCAAAGTACATAGGCCTATCTGAATGGTTTTGAATATTCAAGACCAAGTAGTAACATTCATTGCGCTTCACCACGCGCGCAGCTTTTAGAAAATTCAACTCGGCCGCTTGAACATTTAGGCCAGAAAACAGAAGATATGTAAGAAAAAGCGTCCTCATTTACTCACCCCTTCCCCGAAGCGTTGAATAGAATATGAGTGATATCTAGACCATGCCCTACCAAGTTCCGTATTGATAAACTCGTTCATCAGGAAAAGACTATTAATAGTTTTTCCCTCCAGATATTCCCTGAATCCATCACGAGCGTGTCCCACGTCATCAAAGTGCGTTAATTCATGGAATATCAATATTCCAGCCTCTCGATCAGACATTAGAAAAAATTTCTCCGCCACGTTAATGGTATGTGTTGGATCTTCATATGTGACATATGCTTCCGCCGTGGGAATTCTTAACCTATCAAGCTCATTTTGGCTCGCCACCCTAAAGTTGTCTTTTGAGAGTTTAAGTGCCAATTGCTTCCTCATCATGCCTGCTATATAGTTTCTCGTTCCCGAAGACTTTGTACCAAATGTAGACATAAAGAATGCTTGGTCTTGTTGATTCCAGCGAGTGACAGAATCTAAGACTGCTTGCGAAATTTGTCGTTGCTCGCGTATTCCTCTCACAATCACCTGCTGTCCTACTTCAGTAATTTGGCCGTCTTTCACACCTGGGTTGCCGCCAGGGGCGGCGCCATTCCCGAGCTTCGCCCCAAAATCGTTTGCCGAGGTTGAACCGCCATTTGAAGTGGCTGAGCTGCCTGAAGGAGGGCTGTTCTTATTCGTATTGCCTGTCTCACCATTGTTGGCTTTTTTAACGTCGGACGAATCTCTAGCGTTGATTACAGTAATGGAAACACCCATCCGGGCGGCGGCATTTTGCGCATCCTCTGCCGACTTATACTTGATGTTACTTCCTGTCACACTGAAACCTTCGCAATTTCCATCCTGACCACTTCCGCTTTTACACCCGTCAAAGCCGGTCGGGTCTGTCATGTTGGTCGGATTGTTTAAGACATAGCTATAACGATTATAGTTCTGTCCGTCCATCGGGTCGGTGATATGCGGGTCTGCCGAAACGAATTTCGACAGCACAGGGTCATACACGCGCCCGTTCATGTGGACCAACTCCAACTGGTCCAGCATTTCATGACCCGTATAACCCTTGTTGTCCACGAAGTTCGTGACGCTAGGCGTAGCGCTGCCATTCAAGTTGCGGCGTTTGCCCCAAGCATCGAAAGCCATTTTGTCGCGCAGCGCGCCAGCTTCGTTCGACAACGCCACTGGGCTGCCGAGCCAATCCTTATGAGACCAGCTCAATTCGCTGGCGGCAACGTCCGGCCTGTCGATCTCAACGCCGAGACCGTTTGGCCAGTAGGTCTTAACAGTCGCCTTGTTGTCCTTAAACTCCACTTCCTGGGCACCTGCGTACACCACTTCAGTGCCATCGCTGCGCGTCTGGCGAGTACGCTGATGTTCCGGGCCATACGTAAAGCTCGACCACGTACTACCTTTGGTAATGCGAACAGGCATATCGAATGCAGTCCACGTGATATTGCCAGTCGGAGTGCTAGTCATGTTACCGTTATCGTCGTAACCGTAATTGCCCAGACCACTCACACTTCGTACTGCGTGAGGACGCGGCTTACCCTCGCCCTGAGAGTCGTAGCCATAGATCGCGCCATTCTTTTCGATCATGTTCCCGACGTCGTCGTATTTGTACACCTGAGTCGCCGTACCAACTGTGCCGGTTTCCAGTCGGTTCAATTTGTCATAGGTGAAGGTTTCGTGGAAGCCGTTAGTATCCCAGTACAAGTTGCGTGTTTTTACACTGCCAATCTCGTCGTATTCATACCCTTCCGTCAAACGAGGCGCAGTTCCCAACTGCAGAGCGGCCCCCGTCAATCGGCCGGAATATGGATTGAAGTCCCTGGACTGAACCAGGCCATTGCCCAACGCGACTTTGATTTGGCGCAGGCTTGCGTCTTGTGCTTTCACTTCCCACAGTAACTGGGTACCCCGCTTCACTTTCCACAGGTAGCCAGCGCTGGTGTACTCCAAACCAAACTGCTTCTGTGTGCTGGTGCCTCGCCAGTGGCTGATAGTTTTGAGGCGGCCGAAAGTATCGTAGCCTTGTTCGCTACGGTATTCCACGTTGGAGATCTTCTGGATCGTTTGTTTCGGACGACCCAGATCGTCGTAACTATGGCTGCGATAGTAGTCCTTCGCGTCGTTCGTGCCAGTGAAGGCTTCGGCCAACTGGCCTTTACCGCGCGCAGCCGTGTCATATACCCAATGGCTTTCCAGTCCAGGCTCCATCGCCGAGATGGCTGGCTCGTAGCGCGCAGTCATACGATCAAGAGCATCGTAATCCATGCGGGTCTTTCTACCTGGGCCTTGCCGTACGGTGAACTGCTCGCGAGTACGGCCGACAGGGTCGACGGTGTACTGGATCAAGCCCAGATCCGGGTCATTCATACTTTCTTTACGGCCCCACAAATCAGACGAAACAATGATCGCATTGCCGTTCTGGTCGATCGTCTTCGCAAGACGCCCAAACGGGTCGTATTCAAACTTCGTATTCTTGCCGTTGGCATCGAGTACTGTTTCGATCTGCCCCAGCACGTCACGGGTCTCCGTGCGCGAGAAGCCTCGTGCATTAGTACGCTTAACAGCAAAGCCTTTAAATTCAGTGTCTGTCGCGCGTTCATAGCGACCTTCATCTTGCGTTACGTACTTCGTCACTCGGCCAAGAATGTCGTACTCGGTGCGGCTAGCCCAAACCTGCGACATTGCCGCGTCGCGAGGATGATAGGTGCGCCACAGACGACCAAGGTTATCGTAGTCTTGCTCGACGATAATGGTGCTGCCATCGATATTCCAAGTCTGCTTGCGTAGGACATGGCCAGCGCTGTCACTGAATTCGATATTTGGAACAGCGATGCGAACACCCCCGTTGAACAGCTCGCTAATGCGTACCAGAACAGCGCCTGGCGGACAGCTGGATTGGCAAACTTTTTGATAAACGCGAGTTTCGTTACCGTCGGGACGCAACTCCTTTTGGGCACGACCAAAGCCGTCGACTGTCAAGGTGGTTGTGAAGCCGTTACGGTCGGTCATGGTCAGCGCTGCGCCACTGCCGCTGTCATTGGTGCGGCTTTCGACGTGGTCATTCCCGGCAGCGACCTTCCTGGTCTGCTTCAGAGCATAGCGTCCGTTCGAATCATATTCGGTAGAAGTCTCGCGGCTTACGGCAAGTTTTGTAACTGGATCAATCCAGTCCTGTCGAACAAGGCCGACCAAACCAAAGCTATTGTTGCTGCGGTCATAGGTGGTCGTGACCTGATATTTTTCTACGCCTGGTTCAATGACATCGGTCAGCGGCAAGCCGGTAACGTCGTTATACGTATGTTTAACAGTACGGGTCAACGAACCTTTCGACGAAGTACGGGTTGTAGTGGCAGTCTCCACCAGGCCAAACAGCCAACGGTTGGCATCAGCCGGCTTGAAGGTGTTGTTAACCGTCGTCGTGAAGGTCTTGCCGGCACCGGTAGACGTGACCACTTGATGCTTCAAATTCGCCCAGCTGTCCGGCGTGTACTCGTTGTGGGTTACGACGATGCCAAGCGGATCACCAAGCAAGTCCTGGCGCGTTGTCGAACTGTCGCTAACGTAGACGAATTTAGTTGTGGCACCGTTCGCCTGTACCAAGTCAGTGGAGCGTACATCATTGACAGTATCAGTCAGCACAACGCCACCGTTGGCAACCACAACTTTAGCTACTTGGCCTGTGAATGGCCAATGCTGGCGGTAGGTGGTCGTGGTGACGATACCGGTCTGTTCATCTGTTTCTTCAACACTGCCAAAGCCAAGCGCGCCCCGGCCGGATACATCAGTAGCGGCATCGCGGTAGACATAACGGACCGTACGATCTGCACTTACGCCATTTCCAACTTTAAGGCGGCGTACCAGTTTTCCTGGCGTACGTGCAGGCTGTACCGGATAAGACAGATTAGAGTCAGTCAGGCTCGGGAGCAACCCATTTGGCAAGGCGTCGACGTACTCTACCGAGCTGCTCGCTTTGTTGCCATTTGTGACTTTAACGATGCGGTCCAGAGCCTCGCCGTCCGCAGCGACATCCACTGGCTCGAACACTTCCCAACGCCCGTCCTCGACCCACTGCTTATTTGCGACATAGCCGCTGTGGTATTTCACGACTTGTGGACGACCAGTGCCCAGCAGGTCCATAAAGTAGAACGTATTGCCAGCGACACCACGATAAGGGTCCTGCGCCATGTTGAGGCCTGGCCATGCATTGCAGACCATGTTCGTATCGTTGGTGCCTGTGCCACCAGTCGTGTCATCGCCCTTGACGCGGCAAACTTCCAGTTCGCCGGTTGGTGCCGGTTGCTGGCCGGCCGGATAGCTGATCTTTTCAGCCAGAATCGCCGGGGCTCCGTCGCCGACCAGGTTGCCGATTGTACGGATAGCGCGATAGTCAGCGCCACTGTATTTGCGGCGCACACCACAATCGAGGGTACGACCAGTCGACAGGCACAGCGTCATTTCCGCTTTGTCATAAGTGCGGACCCCATTTGGATAAGCAAACTGCAGGTAACCGAATGCCAGGCTGTTGTAGCCCGAGCCGTTGAAGTCGGCGGTCAGGAGACCGCCCTCTGCCGGCTTATCAAACCTGTAGGCGAGCTGCATCGGCGCCATCGATGCGTTGCGGAAGTCGTCCGGATACGCATAATTGCTCACCGGATTATCGTCAAAGCCGGCACCGTAGATCGACATGATTGGCTTAGTGTTCAGCCAAATCGGCTTTGTCAGCTCGATGGTTTCGTTACCATCGTACAGGTATTTCGTCGCGTACATGCGCGACCAGCGTACGTCGTACGGCCTGCCGACGCATGAGAAGTCCACCATCTGGCTGAAGCTAGTGAAGCTGTGATAGCTGTCGTTATCCATCCCGTATTGGCCGAGGACGCTAGGCGGGTTCGAGATGACCTCACACGATTGCTGTACGCAACGTACGATCCCGCTACCAGTTTGGGCGAAGTGTGCAGCACGCCCATCACCATAGATATCGGCGACATAAGGGGAATTTCTCGGTCCATCGGTACCGACCGCAGGCCGGTCTGGGGCGCACGTAAAGGTTATATGCGACCCTGGGGCACCCAGGTTGCCAGGTTTGCCGAGGGGCGACAGGCAAACTTGTGCGCGGTTGGTAAAGACCAGCAGATCGAGTGCACCATCGCCATCAAAGTCACCGGTTTCCAACACAGCGAACTGCTCGCCGGTGTTCAAGCCATAGGTGTACTCGGCGAAGCCGCTACCAGTGTTACGGAAATATCGGTAGCGGGAATACTTGGTTGTCCCAGGCAGCGGGTTATATGACTCGTTCGAGTTGCCCGAGGCGACTTTCTTCTCAAGGACGTCCGCGTAACCGTCGTGGTCGAAGTCATTAAAGGAGAAGTACTCGTCATGGATCATGCCGATCTGCGACCCGGTCACAGGATCAACAATGTGAGTCGTCAAGATTGGCGCGCCGGACCACATGCCACGGCTCACGAAACCTGGAGTTTTACCTGGTGCAGGCTTACCCCAAGCAAAGGTAGTCGGTTGCAAGCACACCTCGGCACCACCAACAGGTGACGATGCACATGCCTGGACCGACGACAGCAGGCTGCGGCCACTGGTTGGACTGACGTCATAGACCAGCTTGTATTCATGCACGCGGCGCGTATCGGCTGCAGTCATTGCGACGTCAAGGTTCGTTCCTACGTATGTCCGGATCGTACGAATACGCTGGCGCAAATCATTCCGCGTTTCATCGATATAACGCTTCCAGGCATCGGCGCGCCCCTCCGGTACAAACTCAACTGCAGCGTGGGCTGGTTTGCCAACACCACCATACCGAATGAACTTGGGAATATGCTCACCAGTGCTCATATCCTGCGAGTATTCGTAGGTGATGTAGTTGTCATTTCGGTCTACGATGCGCGCAATCGCCCAGGATTGAGCGCCCTGCTTTGCCGCGAGGTTCGGTTGAGGAGCGGTGGTACCGCTGGCAACAGGGCCAACCACGGCCTGAACAGTCGCCGTGCCGCCGCCGTAGGTGGTGATTCGGCCATTTTTGGCCTCGACCTTGAAGGTCATACCTTCCGGTTTGTTCGACAACGTAATTCGGGCAAAGCTGTCAATTTCAGTGCGGTACTCTGCTCCGTCGGCCCAGTAGTTCGCATCGGATAGCGTGCCCTTCACCAGCACCAGGCGTTGGCCGTCCAGGCACAGGCGATCGCCACTATTGAAGGAGATGCGGCCATTGATACCGTCTTGCGCAACGGTCTTGCCGCAGCGGTGAATATGCGACATGCCGCCAAGCGACCAACCCAGCCCCAACAGGCTATTGCCGCCATCGCTGGAGTAATTCAAGGAAAGCTGTGGAGCCATCCCAGCCGTTCCCGGTGGCACCGCAAGGGCGATCGAATAACTTGCAGTGCCGTTAGGACCGACGGATAGTGCACCCGGCAGGCTGCCTGCATCCGGGTCGCTCAGGTTGGGGAGAGAAAGGTTCGCCAACGAGAATTGCTCGATCGAGCCGGCGCCACCGGTACCGCCCGTGCCTCCCGTACCGCCGGTTCCTCCTGTGCCCCCTGTGCCGCCAGTACCATCTCCAGGAGGCGCCGTTGGGGTAGCTACGCCATCGTCAAACAGCAGTTCGAAAATGGCATTCATCGCCGCTGCCACATTGGCGGAGTTTGATGCCGCTCCTGGCGGCGCCGTCACCGTTACCGTAAACACTGGCGAGTTGCCTTGTGCGCCCTTTTCCGTCGTCGCGTTTACATACAACCGGTAGGTGCCAGGAGGCAGCGCAGCCGACAAGTCAAAACTGCGCTGTGTATTAATCGGAATTTCGTTTGTTGTGAAACTGACCGAGTATTCTTGTGTGGCTAATGGAGTCGGTTTGCCTTCCTGATAAAGGTAAACGGAATTGACCGCATCAGCGGACTGTGATGCCTTAACAGAGCCTTTGATCCCAGCATTGAACGTGGTAGCAGGCGCTACCACAGTGCCGCTCTTCCCTTCCAATAGCGAATATGTGACCTGCGCATGCGCCGAATTCGTCAACATCAAGACCACAAAGCACAGCAGGGAACTGGCATGCCCAAACAGCCACCTCATGCTGCGCTGGTGAAATGCTGGTGCCGTAGACTGCCGTGTAGTAGCGGTGTTGGACATGACAAAATTGGACGTTGTCGCAGAAGACACTATTTTTCTCCGTATCGCAAAGCGATGGATGAACTAGCGGGGCAAGCTAGGATTAAATAAATTGAGCGGCGCGAAGCATCATCGGCATCGAAATGACGCACATGGTTGAAGCGCCTGGAATTAAGCAAGACAGACTGAGTTCGACGTCGTCCGGGACGTTACTGAGTGGTGCCCTCAAGCAGCTTGCAATATCCGCCGCGGCCAGCCGCCACCCAAAAGAGAACCGGTTTGCCAGTCAAATAAGCCGCGGTGAAGATCGCAACCTTATTCTTATGGCCGGAATCTGGTTCAGGTTCTGTATAAATAAATGACGGATTGCATTCGCCATTCGTTTGGTCACTTGTTATATTCAATTGAAAGCGAACGCCATACCAGTTATCTGTCCCGGCGTGTATGTTTCGAATAGTTCCCTGGACACTTCCCACAGCAAATGCAACTGACGGAATGCCCGCAGCTAGTGCTATAACGGCTGATACTATTGATCTCTTAAACGATGCCACCACAATTCTCCTACTTTTCATTCAACAAAACGTCTTAAGAATTATTGCTTCAAGATGTACAGGGATTGAATCGCTGTCGCGAATCCTACGCATCCCGTGTTCACGACCTCTACTTTGACGTATTTGTCCGCCACTAAAGCGGCCAGAGCTGAAGCGAGTACCTCTTTAGATCCATTCCAGCTGAGGTCAATCCTGTAGGTATCCGTATTACACAGTGACACTTGATCAACACGAACGTAAACCGCCGCGGGTGCGCCTTGCACGTTATATGGACGAACTTCGAGGATTTTTACCGGTCCGGTTGTCGGCTCTGCGAAGGCTGCATTTCCTGATATCCCGATTATCACAAGTGCGAGCAACATCAACATGCGGCTAATCATGTATTAATTTCCTATATTCGGTGCCTGAAAATGGAAGAACATCGCCCTATTTGGCGATCGTAATCCCGATGATTCGTGGACGCAGTTCCGTGCACTCGCTATTGCTTAATATCACGGTAACATTCTTCCCCATTGCAAAGGCTAACAGGGCGACAGCGTAATAAGTCTTGTAGCCTGGATTGGCGCCAGACGCATAATACCCATCGGTCACTTGGCAATTCGCAGGATTGAGATATGTCCCGCCCGTGTCAACTGCAAAGAGGTCATTCATCCATCCGGTGCGGATTGCGGCTACTGGAACTGAGCCGGTGGAGGTCTGAGCCTGTGCAGTGCCAACCACCAGTGTCAACGAAAATAAAATTGAGATGAAGACGCGCATTCAGATATCCAGTACGTGACCGATTGAGCAATTAATTTTGTAGCAATTTTTTTCCGAACAGCATCTTCCCACAACATTAAATAGTCAGCAACAAACATTTCCCGAATGGAGATTATTTTCACCAGACCTGTATCTCAAGAACAACAGAGGTGATCTTTAATGCATGCCGGACAGCTGAGGAGAGAGGCTCAGGTGCACTTCAAAGTCTCGCGTTACCAAACGTCCACGCTCCACACTGGCGGTATGGATCAGGAAGGCCCTCGTGAAGGTTGCGTCCTCCTGCAAGCGCTCGAGGTAACGCATTACGCTTTCTCCACTGCGCCCCTCACCTTTCAGCACCAACGTCCCTTGCCTACGATCGGGACGGAATTCGAGAAGTTCAATTTCGGGATCGGATGCACGCTCCACCGCGCGAAAAACTTTCTCCCACGGATAGGCACGGTCTTGCTGCAATAGCCCCCACTGACGCCGAAATTCCTGGTCTTCCCGGCTCGGCTCCCGGCGCATCGCCGCTTGCTGCGCCCGCAGCTGCTCATTTTTGACAGAAATTGCCTCTGCATCCCGATGCGCAGAATAGGCTGCACGACCTACGGCTGCGGCAGCAAGCGCAATGCTGAGGGCAATCAAATAGCCTTGAAAACGGCCCCGCGCACGCGGGCGAAGCATCGAAGCATGATCAATCATATGTACCGCCGCCATTGGGGTGACTTCAACCTCTGCATCGATACTTGGGGAGGGAAGGCGCCTGCGATGCCATCAAGTTCAACATCTTCGAGATCTGCGCACACTTTAATTTTTTTGATTTCGGTTCCGTCAGCAGCCAGCCGCGTCAGCAGGCGGCGCAGCGCGGCTCTCTGTCCACCTACAGTGGGTTCGGCATCGTAACGCTGCAACCCAGTGCAATCCATACGCAATGCAGTGATTACGTTGTCCTCAATTACCAGCGACAATTCGCCCCCTGCTCCGCTTGCGCGACCTGCAGCCAGATGAGCTATGCCAACGATTGGAAGCACCGTCGTCAAGTCGAGGAAATGACGCGCCGCGACGGCGTGCAATTCGTCAAGCAACTGTTTCGGAAACGCGTAGGCCAATCCTGTTGCGCCGTAATGCCGGAATTCGGCGTGCACGACATATGTACCGTCTACGTTCAACCCGGCTTGTTCCAAATGGGCCCATGCATAGGCTTGTTTTTCTTCAGTTCCGTGGATGGCAGCGCTCCACGGAAGGCACACACAGCGAGAGGACATGCTTGGCAAAATGACCGAAAGTTTCTTGGTGCCGCGCCGTGGCGGCGCCGACTGCAGACAAGCTTCAAGCAGCTCTGACGGCGTAGCGCCAGCCGGGACGGATGCCGTTAGAGGCAAAGGTTCGCCCGTGGTGCCGAACGCAAGCCAGGCGTGTTGCCCGAGTAATCCGGCATATAAACGCTCAGGCGATAAACGTAACACGATTGGCCTCCTCCAAAGTGGTATGCCCCGCGCGGACAAGATCCAGCGCAACGTCACGCAGGAAGCGCGTCCCTTCGCTACGTGCCTGGGCCTTCAAAGCGCGAATGGTGGCACGGCCAATAATCAGCTCACGGATTTCATCCGTAAGGCGCAGCACTTCAGCGATCGCGCGCCGTCCACGATATCCCGTATTGCGGCACTGCTGGCAGCCGCGGCCAGCTCGGAAGTGGTAATTCTGCGGATCGCTGATCCCGGATTCGCGCAGCAGTTCTTCGTCCGGCACTATGGTTTCGCTGCAGTGCGGACAGTTCTGGCGCAACAGGCGTTGAGCCACCACCCCACTCAGTGAAGAAACGAAGCTGTAAGGGTCAACGCCCATATGCATGAAGCGGCCAATCACGTCGAACGTATTGTTAGCGTGGACCGAGGTGAACACCATATGGCCGGTCAGCGCCGATTGCACTGCGATCTGCGCCGTCTCGGAATCGCGAATTTCGCCGACCAGGATTTTGTCAGGATCGTGGCGCAGGATCGAGCGCAGGCCAACGGCAAACGTCAGCCCCTTCTTTTCATTTACGGGGATTTGCAGCACGCCAGGCAGTTGGTACTCGACCGGGTCCTCAATAGTAATCAGCTTGTCTTCGCCGCGGTTGACTTCGGTAAGGGCGGCATACAGCGTCGTCGTCTTGCCGCTACCGGTAGGACCAGTAATCAGCATCATTCCATACGGTTCCGAAGCGAGGCGGCGTAGTGAGCGAATCGTTTCTTCATCAAAGCCGAGCGAATTAAGCGTGAGACGCTGCACTGAATCGGTCAATGCCTTCTTGTCCAGGATGCGCAATACCGCATCTTCGCCGTGTATGCTGGGCATGATCGAAACGCGGATATCTATCTCGCGTCCTTTGGCACTTACGCGAAAACGGCCATCCTGCGGGATGCGCTTCTCGGCAATATCGAGCTCGGCGAGAACCTTGGCGCGCGCAATCGTTTGCTCTGCCAGCGCCACACTGCTTACCTCCGCGATGCGGGTGAGGACACCGTCGATCCGAAACTTGATTACCATCCCGGTCGGCACCGACTCCAGGTGAATATCGCTCGCTTCGTAGCGCAAGGCATCGAAAACCGTGGAATTTACGAGCTTGATCGCCGGGCTCGCTTCACTTTGGATCGCGGTCAGGGTTAATTCCTCAGCCGAGGCCAGCTCCAGTCCCCGCTTTTCCTCGCCGGCTACCGCATCCGCCACTGCACTGAAACTCGATTCGAAAGAGTCCAGGTATGCTCTCAACGCCAGTGGATCAGCCAGTGCAATAATGCCGTCTTTCAGGCCGCGCGATGCCAGCCAAATACTGATACCTGCGTCGAGCGGAGTGCCGAGGACGATGTGCAGTATGCCTTTGGCATCGTGTGCCAGCAGCACGTTCTGCCCCAACATTTCAGCATAGCCAGCCAAGCCGAATTCCGGCACCAGGCTGTCCAGCGGGCACTCCAGGTTCTGGTAGCCGCACAATTCCGCTGCGCGGGCAACGCATTGCGTGCGCTGGCCAACGTCGTCCTGGCAAAATGCTGCGACCCAGTCACCATGCGGGCGCGCGCCCGTGACCGCCTTTTGCAATTGGTTCAAATCAAACAATTCAGATTCCTAAATGACGTTGGTCAATTCGAAGATCGGCATATACAGCATCAGCACCACCGCACCTATGACAAGACCTATGCCGATCATCAGGGCTGGTTCGATCAACTTTCCGGCAGTGTCGATCCAGCTTGCCGTCTCCTGGTCATAGAAGTCGGCGATACGCTCCATCATCTCGTCCAGGTTGCCCGACGCCTCCCCCGCCACCAGTAAGCGGTTCGCCACTTCCGTACCAAGCCCCGCTGCCGCCATTGCACGCGAAATTGCGTGCCCCTGCCTGACCGCCTCCATGGCAGATCTCATCGGAAGCGCCATATTCCCAGGCAAGGCGTCTGCCGTCATTCGCATTGCACCCAGCATGCTGATGCCGCTGCGTAGCAACATGCCCAAGGTGCGGTAGAGGCGACCGAACTGGAATACCTGGACCCGGCGTCCAATCATTGGGATGGATACCAAGCGCCTTGCCAGGCGGACCCTCAAACTGCGGCTCCTCATAGTCAGCAGCCCCCCTGCCGCCAGGATCCCAACGCCCGACCATGCCAGCACTGGGCTGTTGCGTACGAAGCCTCCCCACAACTGCACGAATCCGCCAGCCATATGCTTGCCAGGACCTGCATCCTCAAACACCGCGCTAAAGCGCGGCACGACGTACAGCATCAGGAAGGAGACAACCAAAAAGCCTACCGACATCAGCACGGCGGGATAAATCGCAGCCGCCACCAGCTTGCTGCGAATTTCGTCGACCTGCTTCTGGTATTGCATGAAGCGGCGCAATGAAGTACGGACCGTGCCTGTGGTCTCGCTGGAACGCACCATCGCTATGTAAAGTGGTGGAAAGACAGACGACAGAGCGGACATACTGTCCGATAACTGCCTGCCGTTGCGTAGGCCCTGCAACAGGGTTTCATAGATATGGCGGTTGCCACCTCGCATGTCGTTGGAACCTAGTATCTCCAACGCGTCGACCACGGGCTGCCCCGCGTCGAGCAAGGACAACAGCTGCTGGTTGAAGATCGACAGGTTGAAGGACTGCCGCCTGCCCGGCCTGCCAAGCCCATGGCGCATTGGAGTTGCAGACAAAAGCTTGCCGCCGCCGGCGCTCACAATGCGCCGGATTTCCTCTTGGTCGGCCGCCTCGACGGTCTGCTCCTCGACCACCATGGCCTGCGTTAATAATTTGACTTTGAATTGCATACGAAATCGCCCCAGATTACCAATCCTGATAGGCGCTTCCGTCGCGCGCCTTGTTCGGGGCGCCGCTACGGACGTCGTACACAGCGCCCAAGCTGGTATCCAGCGGCGGCTTGAGCACCCAGCTGCTTGATTTTTGGGTGATCGGATCAACCGGCACTGCACGCAGGTATCGTTTTTCGACAAGGTCGTTCAACGAATCCGGATACCGGCCATGGTCGGAAAAGTGCTTATCGATCGCATCACGCATCACAAACAAGTCTTCCCGCAAGGTGCTTTCCTTGGCAGCATCGAGATTATTGAAGTACTTGGGCGTTGAAATGGTCAGGATGATGGCCAGGATTGCCAAGGCCACCATCAGTTCGATCATCGTAAAACCGCGGAGAGTACGCATATCACCAGTCCCTGTATGGGGTTCCGTCCAAGGCGATTTCGCCGGACTTGGTGTAGATGTCGAACACGTCTGCTCCTGGCATCGGCTTGTTGGCGGGCGAGGCAAAGCTGCGCTTGCCCCAGCTATCGCCGGCGGACACTGACGGATCGCTGTTGAAGGGATCGCGCGGGATCCGGCGCAGGAAGTAAATCATTGCTCCATTCTTGCTCGACAGGTCGGGCACGCCGGTAACGAGATCGCTCAGCGCAGGGGGATAGCCGCTCGCGTCAGTTGCGGCTGAAATCCGCTTCTGGGTGACGGCTTCCTTGTAGGCGTCGATAGCACTCCTGATCTCGCGCAACGCCAGGCGCAACTCAGCTTCCTTCTTGCGCTTTTGGGTCAGCTCCACGACTGGCATGGCGACAGACGCCAGTACGCCCAGTATCGCGACGGACACCAAGAGTTCAACCAGGCTAAAGCCTGCAATTCGGAAGGGCGAGGTCATTTTCTGCTTATTCCGCATCCGGTATGGGAAGCGACTGCTTCGCACCTGTAGAAATATGTTCAAACTCTACGCTGCGTGCCTGCAGCGCGGAGACCTTGTAATCGCCTTCCAATATCTCCCCAACACGCGCGACAAAGGCCACTTCCCCGCGCGCGAGATAGATGACTGCACCGGACTCATCACTCAACTTGCCGACATAGCGATACGGCAGTGGCGGCGGGCCTGGCGGCTCCACCACAACGGGCGCAACTGTCCGCTCTGCAGGCACGGGTGCTGCTACCGGTGTTGGCACAGGCGGCTCTGCCCAACCGCGCTTTTCAAATGGATCGGCAGCTCCCTCTTCTGCGAAGACCGGCGCAATTTCGGGTGCGGTGGGCCGCGACGTCGGCGTATCCGAACGTGCCGGCACCCTTTCTGTATTCAGTTCAGGCACCTCGGCTGGTGCCGGCCCCAGGAAGGCAGCTGCCAGTGTCAGCAGCAAGGTTGCCAGCAGCACAGTCCAACGTCGTCGCTGTGACCTATCCATTGCCCTTCTCCCGGTATGCGACAAAGGCAGAGAAATCGCAACGGACATCGACTGCGGCAATGTCCTCGCGGCGGCAAGAGACCGTGTCCAGCACCACGCCCTCGGATCCGCTCAGGATTTCGGAGATGAATTTGCGGACTGTCGGATAGCGCGAAAGCACCTGGAAAGAGGCACGGTATCGTACATATGGCTGGTGCGGCGACTCCTCGACAGCGAAGGATATTTCATCGAGCTTGATGTTGGCGGAGGAAGCGCCCTGCTCAAGAATCGATAGCAGATGTGAGCTGCGAAATGCCTTCAAATCCACTGTGGCGGGAGCGAGCCGAAGCGCCAGCCCTGTCGTCGCTTGTTCTTGCTTAGACAAGCCGGCTGCCTCAAGCCGTGCTGCCTCGAGCGCTGACTTTGCCGTCATATGAAAGCCAATCGCGATCATCAGCACCAATGCTGCCGCGGCCGCCAAGGCGAACGGAAGCCGATAGGCGTCCAGCATTCGCCGAAACAGGAATGCGGTCTTGTTAGCAAGCAGTTGGGTGGAATCCATCAGGAATGGTCAGAACGACAGAAAATATTCTTACTTGGGCAAATAACAAATGGCTCGAAAAATCTACTGCTCGGGTCGATAAATAAACTTCCAGTCGCTGTAACGTTGCGCGTTCACGAATCCGGCGAGTTTCGGATCAAATCCAGCCTGCTTGATCGGCCGCTGGGTCGACAAGGAGTAGACTCCGATGATGTTGTCCCCGTCTTTTACCAAGCCCCACTCCTTGCTGCCAGTAATCGGGTCCCGGTAGATTTTTCGCAGTGGCCGTATGGGGTTACTCAAGTAATCGACGTAGAGCAGCTGCTCCAACTCCGTGGGATAACCATTAATATTCCCTGTCGAGTTTTTGTGGTAAGCCTCAATCGCATTGCGAAAAGCCGTTCCCACCCAGAGCAGGTCTACTTCCTTCTCGCGGCGCTCGGACGTACTTGCATACTCGAGCGCACGTGTCGCAACAAGAGCGAGGACAGCTACCAGCAACAGAACAATGACATACGTGAAACCGGACTCTTCTGGCCGCAATGGCCCACTTACACTCGATGTACGCAACAAGCTCACTTTTCGCTCAAAGCCATCACATGCGAAACTGGCAGCCCAGGCCGCGGCACAGCTTTTTCAGAACCCACCGGGGTGACGGCCACCAGCGCAACGCTGGTTTCCGGCGCTTCTTTTAGTGCGCGCAGTTTGAGGACAAGCAATTTCCCCGCGCCCTTTCCCGAGACGCCCTCCGCGGAGCTGGCGCCAACGGAAATGCGCCCGCTTGCACCTTCGACGGACTTACTAAATCCGCCTCGGTCATCTTTGCCAAAGTAGTGGCCATCTTCGATACTCACGACACTAAAGTCGGCTGGGTTGAATGCAAGCTGAAGCGAAGCTGCGCGCAAGGCATCCTGGCTGTCAATTTCGAGTCCAAGCTCGATCACTTCCCCCGCTTTGGCTTTCGCAGGTCCGCTCCAGGTGATTTTGGGCGCACCCGGCGGCGACACAACAACCGGATTGTTGTCTCGCGCCGATGGCACCGCCATCGGATTTGGCGAGGGCGACGCGGCAGCCCCTGGCGCCGGCTTCATTTCACGCAACTGCAACGGGCGATTCCGCATCGTCGCCTCGGTGCCGGACCAGAACGACTCGAGCGACGGGTCTTTACGCTGCATGTTACGCACAAGGTGCGGCGTGATCGACAGTACGATTTCGGTCTTCTGGCGGTTGTCGTTCTGGCTGCCGAACAAACGGCCAAGCAGCGGCATGTCGCCAAGCAAAGGCACGCGGCTGGCAGAGGAACGGTCTTCATCACTAATCAACCCAGCAAGAACCTGGGTTTCACCTTCCCGCAAGCGGAGGGTGCTGCTGAAATTCCGGGTCCCAATCTGGTAAGCCAGCGAGCCATTGTTTGTCTTGACAGAGGACACCAAAGAGCTCACTTCAAGCGCGATTTTCAGGCCTACTTCATCGCGCAAATGAATGTCCGGCTCTACTTCAAGCTTCAATCCAACGTCCAAGTATTGGACATTTTCGGTAACGAATGTGTTGGTAGTCGTTGTGCTCACTACCGGGACTTTATCCCCGATCATGATCTTGGCTTTCTCCCGATCACGCACGCGGATGCGCGGATTGGCCAGCAGGTTGGCGTCGCCATCGTTCTTCTGGAGGTTGATGGTTGCGCTGGGTGCTGTTATGCCTAACTTTTCCGAAGTGAGGTTGCGCAGGTCGCTCAGCTTCATCGTCGCCGTTGCTGCGCCGCCGGACGATCCGGATCCACTCACGCCCAAAGGTGAGACTGTAAATGCACTATTCCACTGGATGCCGGCGTTCAGCAACCGGGAGCGGTTTATCTCGAGGACTTCCACGTCCAGCATGACTTCCGGCTCTTCAAGGTCATGCAAGCGAATCAGCTTCTCCGCGAGCGCGATGGTTTCAGGCGCTTCTCGGAGGACAATCATGTTGTATTTGTCGTCAACGAACGCATCCTTGATCTTCAGGACTGTTTTCAGCATTGCTGCAGTTTGCTTAGCTTCGACATTCGCCAGGTAAAACGCGCGCACGATCAAATCCTGATACTCGCGGAGTTTGGCCGGCGTGTTCGGATAAATCAGGACACTGCTTGAATTGAGGACCTTTTTTTCAAGCTGACCGGTCGACAGAATGACGCCAATGGCATCGTCCAGAGATGTTTGCTTAAGGAAGACCGTTGTCCGTTGATCTGTCCTTACATCACGGTCGAAGATGAAGTTGATTCCAGTACTGCGTGACAACGTATCGAACACCATGCGAATGCTCGCATCGCGAAATTCCAGATTAATCGGCTTCTTGTAGATTGCGCTCAGGGACGGCTCGATCATCAGTTCCTGCGCATGGATGGCGTCGATCTCCTGCTTGACCGCAAGAGCTGCTGGATTAGACGGCGCGGCTTTCAGTGCCCGCGCAACGATCTCGCCAGCCCTTTCCACATCGCCGGATTTCAAGGCGGTTTGGGCGGCTTCGGCATCCTGGTCCGCACGTGCGAGGTTCGCAAGCCGCTCAAGGCCCGCCTGCGCGCGATCATTTTCGCGATCGTATTTCAGGATTGTCCGATACTGGCGTTCGGCCATCCCACGGTCATTCCTGGCCAGCGCCTCCTGGGCGGCATGTAACAGCTTGTCTGTCGCAGCTTCCCTGACACGCAGCCAGTCGCGTCGGTATTCAAGATCCCCCGTCTTTAACTCAACTGCCTGCTGAAGCTCAAGGACAGCCGTGGCATATTCACCTCGCCCAAATGCGCTCATTCCGGAGCTATGATGTTGCTGTGCCGCGCAGCCGGCTAGTACGGCAAGGCCGGCGATCACGATTGATTGGCGTACGAGCCCGGGAAACTTCAAAAGCGTCATTTAACTGTCCTGGACCCGGCTTGCCAGCGCTTTGCCGGCATTAAGGCGATTCTTGGAACGATCTCAGCCAGCACCATCTATCTGATGAGTGCCTATAGGATGAATGGGGGATACCAGGGGCAATTACCCCTAGAGCTAACTTGCTACATAGTAGTAAATAAGGTTCGGAAACCCTTGGGAAGTGCACCCATCCAGGTAAACAGACACAGACTTTCCGGCAACAGATGCCGCAACCAACGCGGCATAGGTACGCTTCCCATTGGCCGTATCCGCGTTATCGAAGCGGAAGTCGTTCGTTGCCCCAACTGCACAAGCAAGAGTCGCCCCAAATGCGCTACCGTCCAGCGTTACGAAGCAAACGCCGTTCGTGTTATGGCATCCCAGGCCAACGATTTTCCTGGCTGTGAGTGACTCTCCTGCCAACGCATTATTGCCGACAAGTGACGTGCCTGCACAAAAGACGGCCAACAGAATGTTCCGTAGACTTGGCAAGAATTTTCTCCTCGATGTAATTGGGCTGAACTAAATGTCAGCAAATTGCCTGGCCCGGCATTATACAAAATGTTGGAAAATGAAATATATCCAATTGCAACCTTGTTGCGTAGGCGCATCAAAATATTGCAAACGGAAATGCCTGTTTGCGGCACCAGGACTTGTGACAAATGAAGGCGAAAGACGGCTTTGACTTGCGATCTGGCCTTCAGCCCACCAATTGCGCGGGGCCGCGGGCCAAGGTGCCCATTTGGGCGGGTGGCATGGGGCGGGCATAGACGAAGCCTTGGGCGTAGTCGCAGCCGGCGGCTTTCAGGAGGTTGAGCTGGGTTTCGGTTTCGACGCCTTCGGCGACCACTTTCAGGCCCAGCTTGTGGGCCATGACGATGATGCCTTCGCACAGCGCCAGGTCGCCGGAATCGCCGGCCAGGTCCATCACGAAACTGCGGTCGATCTTCAGATAGTCGATGTCGAAATTCTTGAGGTGGGCCAGCATCGAATGGCCGGTGCCGAAGTCGTCCAGTGCGACCTGCAGGCCCATCGATTTGAACTGGCGCAGGCGGTCCATCACGGGGCCACTGTTGTCGAGCAGCAGGCGTTCGGTGATCTCGATTACGATGCTGCGCGGCGCCAGGTGCATCTGTTCAACGTAGCGCATCCATTTTTCAAAGACCTCGGGGCCGGTGCGGAATTGCACCGGCGACTGGTTAACGCTGATCTGGAATGGCCGTCCCAGCTCTTCCTGCCAGCGCTTGGCCTGGTCGGCGGCGTTGCGGAACACCCAGTCGCCAATTTCGAGGATGATGCCGCTGGCCTCTGCGCTGCCAATGAAGTCGACCGGGTTCAGCATGCCGCGCTCAGGGTGGCGCCAGCGCAGCAGCGCTTCGGCGCGCTCGATGGTGCCGGTATGCAGGTTGACGATGGGCTGGTAATGCAGCTCGAACTGTTCGTTGGCGACCGCCATCTGCAAGTCGCGCGTGATGCGCAGGCGCAGCTGGGCGGCGGCCTGCATGTCGGGCGTGAAGTAGCTGTAGCGGTTGCGGCCGGCATTCTTGGCGGCATACATGGCCTGGTCGGCGTTGCGCAGCAATTGTTCGGGATCGTTGGCGTCCGAGGGATGCAGGGCGATGCCGATGCTGGCCGATACCGATCCGGTACTGTCGCCCAGCATGAATGGCCGGTTCAGGCTGGCGATGATCTGCTGCGCGACGCGTTCGGCGCTGGTGACGTGGTCGAGTCCGGGCAGGATGACGACGAACTCGTCGCCTCCCAGCCGGGCCAGGGTGTCGGAAGCGCGCACGCAGGCGCCAATCCGCCCCGCCGCCTCCACCAGGAGCGCGTCGCCCATTTCGTGACCGAGGCGGTCGTTGATTTCCTTGAACTGGTCGAGGTCGATAAACAGCAGCGCCAGGAAGAGCCCGTCGCGACGGGCCTTCTTCATCTCCTGCGACAGCCGGTCCTGGAACATATTGCGGTTTGGCAGGGCGGTCAGCGAATCGTAATTGGCCTGGTGCCAGATCAGTTCGGTCGACAGCTTGCGCTCGGTGATGTCGCTGACCAGCGCCAGCGCGCCCAGGTAGCTGCCGTCGGCATCGAAGATCGGGTTGGTGGCCAAAGTGACCCACATATCGCTGCCGTCGCGGCGCAGGAACTTGAATTCATGACGTTCGGCGATGCCTTGCTGGCGGCGGGCGATATTTCGTTCGAGCAGCGAACGGCCTTCATCGTCCATGAAGTTGACCAGGGGCTGCTCCAGCATTTCCTCAATCGTATAGCCCAGCATGGATGCCATCTTTGGATTGACAAAGCTGGTGCGGGCCGAGGCATCGATTTCCCAGATGCCTTCTTCCGCGCTGTGTACGATGCGGCGGAAGCGTTCTTCGCTTTTTTCCAGGGCAGCCAGCTTGCCTTCCGCCATCTCCAGCACCACCCGCAGTTGCGACAGGCCCGGCGTGCCGCTGCCCAGCAGCGTGACGGCAAAGCCGCGGTCGCCGCGCCCGCGCGTCATTTGCAGCGATAGCCGCTGCGGCTCTTCACTGGCCAGGCTGTTGCTGACGAAGGCGTCGAAATCCGCGATGAAGCGCTGGGCGACATAATTGCGGAACGGGACACCATCGGGATTCTGGCGCGGCAGTCCGAGCAAATCGGCGCCAACCAGATTCATCTGCAATATGGTGGTGTCGCTGGCGAGGACGAAATAGCCGACCGGGGCCAGCAGGTAGAGGTCGTTGAAGTAGTCCTGGTCACTGGCCAGTTGCAGCCCGCCTTCGGCGCGCTGCATGCCGCTGTAGACGGCCGGTGGCGTACCGCCCATGGCTGCCAGCACCGCCTCGCCGGGCAAGAGCGCGTCGAGCCCTGCCAGTCCGGGGACGGCGGGCCGGATGGCGGTCACCTGCTCCGCCTGCCTGGCATGCTGGTCTTTGTCCATATGGCTTCCAGCCTAGCATGCCCTTGTGACAATGTCGAGCAGCTAACTTTGTCGATGCGCGCGGTTCAGGCGTTGTTCGGCAAAGCGTTGTAATTGCTCGAATGCCAGGCTGAGAATCCAGTAAATGGCGGCTGCCGCCAGGTACAGCGGCAAGGGGCGGAAGGTGGTGGCAATCACTTCCTTCGTCGATAGCATCAGCTCCGTCATGGTAATCACCGACACCAGCGAGGTATCCTTGATCAGGCTGATCAAGGTATTGCTCATGGAGGGCACGGCAATGCGCAGCGCCTGGGGCATGATCACGTAGCGCAAGGTCTGGCCGTAGCCCAGGCCGAGGCTGTAGCTGGCCGACCACTGCCCTTTATGAATCGAGAGGATGGCGCCGCGCAGGCTCTCCGACAGGTAGGCGCCGGCGTTCAGGCTCAACGCCAGGATGCCTGCGGTCACCGGCGTGAATTCGATGCCGACCGAAGGCAGGCCATAATAGATCACGAACATCTGCACCAGCAGCGGCGTGCCGCGCATCAGGCTGACGTACACATTAGCGGGCCAGCGCAGCCATTTCCACGGCAGGATGCGCATCACGGCAGTGGGGAAGCCAAGCACCAGCCCACCCACCATGGCGGCGACCGCGAACACCAGGGTGTAGCCGGCGCCCTTCAGCATCACGGGCGCCGCTTCGTGCAGCAGGTCCAGCCACTCCATGCTTACGGCGCCTTGCTGACGTCGGTGCCGAACCATTTCATGGAAATGGCTTTCAGGCTGCCGTCGGCCGCGGCATCGGCCAGCACCTTGTTGAGCGCGGCCTTGAATTCCGGATTGCCCTTCTGGAAGGGGATGCCCATGCGTTCGACGGCGCCAACGCGGGCGCCGGCCTTGATCGGCAGCTTGGTGGTTTTCAGCAGGTAAGCGGTCATCAGGCTGTCGTTAAGGGCGGCGTCGATGCGGCCGAGCGCCAGGTCGGTCAGGTTTTCCGGTGCGGCCGGGTAGCCTTTCACGTCAATGCCGGGGACGGCCTTCAATTGCATTTCGTAGACGCTGCCCTGCCCCGCGCCGACGCGCTTGCCCTTCAATTGTTCAAGGGAAGTCCAGTTGTTCTTGTCGTCCTTGCGTACGATCAGCATCGGCGAGGAGTAGATGTAGGGCGTGCTGAAATCGAACGCCTGCTCACGCTTGGGGTTGATGCCCACCTGCGAAATGATCACGTCGTATTTGTTGCTGGCCAGGCCGGCCAGGATCGATGCCCATTCGGTGGTGACGAATTCGGGTTTCAGCCCCAGTTTTCCTGCTACCAGTCGCGCCACGTCGACGTCGTAACCAGCCAGTTCGCCGTTCTTTTCCTTGAAGTTGAACGGTGGATAGACGCCTTCCATTGCGACTTTCAGCGTTCCGCGCGCCTTGACGGTTTGCAGCAGGTCGGCGGCGTTCGCGTGCAGCGCGGCTGCGGCTAGCAAAATTGCAAAGAAGCGCATTCAGGAATCCTTTTAGTAAGAACGGCGGCGGCCGAAATTGTGGCCTACTACGAGGGTGGTGGTGGCGATCAGCACGGACAGGCCAAGGATGAGCTGCACCAGCTTGTCTTCGGGCAGCGTCCATACGCGGCCTTTCGGCGGCTCGCAGCCGGCGATGGCGCACAGCAATGGCTCCACCCAATCGGCTTCAGGAGTAACATCGAGGATAACGGCGCCCTCGGTGGTCTGCATGTAAATGTCGCCGCCCTCGGCCAGGCTGAAACACACGCCGTAGCCGGTTTCCTGCTTGCCGACGTGTTCCTTCAGCGCGAGGTCGTGCTCGGCAATCCACAGCTCCACGTCCTGGGGCGTTTCCAGTGCAGTCCAGGGCACCGGGCGAAAGCGCGGCTTGGCCGCATCGTCATCGTGATTAAACATGGGTCAGGAGTGTAACCGAAACGTGGGGAGGCAGTATGAAAGTAAACGAATATGTATCTGAGTTTGATGCCTTCTTCGGCAAGCTGCTGGACGAGCATCCGGAGATGGTCGAAGACCAGCGGGTGGGGTGGAATATCTGGTGGGACCATAAGGTGGACCTGGAGGCCGAACGGCGGGCCAGGACGGATGCGGTGCCGACGCCGGCGTATTACTACCATTGAAAACCGGTAAACCGGCGTCAGACCCATCGGGTCAGACACCTGGCCTGCGGCGGCCGCGTATTTCTAGCCTTTCCAGCTCCGCTGCAGCCCGGTATCCGCATGAATCCACCCGCCCCGCGGCCCCTGGCGGTAATAGAACCCCACGCCGCCCTGCCGGAAACTTTGCACCAGGCTGCCCAACACTTCCGCATTCAAGTTCGGAATCCGGATATCGGCGGCTTTGCCGCTCATATGCAGCGACTGCCGCGCCGCAGGAATTCCCTGTTCGATCAGCTTTTTGTTGGAAGCCGGCGTGCGATACCCCGACAGGATCTCCAGCGGGCTCTCGATCCCGAAGCGCTGCACGAAGGCCTGCGCGCCCCACAACGTCTCAAACAGCTTGGGATCGATCGGCGCCGTTTCCTTGCCATTCACATCGCGCAGCAAATGGCATAGCTCCTGGTAAGCCGCGTCGATGATCTCGCCATCTTTCCAGTAGGTCAGCCGAGCCTTTTCCCCGCTCTGCGGCCGGATCACACTGATTGTGCGCGGCTTGATCCAGAATTCCAGGTCCAGCGTCTGGGCATCGAAAATATCCGGCGGAGGTTCCGGCTCCGACTGCGGACGGCTTTGGCCGACCAGCGGCAGTCCAGCCAGCGCGGTGCCGGCCATCATCTGGAGGAAGTCTCTGCGTGTTGCCATGGCGATTCCATCTATTGCAATAACGATTACTATAGCAACAGAGCGGCGACTTGAGAAACCCCTTTAACAATTTGTCGTAAACTTGGCAGCCGGCGCCACGATGACGAGGTCGGAAGCCGCTACCGCTACGCAAGGCAGGATATAGCCTTCCCGCTTCTCGTCCAGGCTCAAGCCCGGCCATTCGATCAGGTGGCGGGCCGTGCCGCTTTGTACCTGGCAAATGCAGGTGCGGCAGGTGCCATTGCGGCAGGAACTGGGCAGTACCACGCCGGCGCGGGCAGCCGCCACCAGCAGGCTGGCTTCGCCATCCGTTTCGAACGATAATCCCTTCGGCTCAACTCTTATCTGAAACACAATGCCTCGCTATATTGCCCTGCTCCGCGGCGTCAGCCCGATGAACTGCAAGATGCCGGAACTGAAAGCGGCCTTTGAAAGTGCAGGATTTTCCAACGTCAAAACACTTCTTTCAAGCGGCAATGTAGCATTCGACGCCCGCTCCGCCACTACGGCCGCGCTGGAGCGAAAGGCCGAGGCAGCAATGGAGAAGGCGCTCGGCCGCAGCTTCTACACCATCATCCGCTCCCAAAAGCACTTGCAGGACCTGCTGGCCGAAGATCCCTACCCCGGCCTTGGCGCCGATCCCGCCGCCAAGCGTGTGGTGAGTTTCCTGCGTGATGCGCCGCCCAAGACTGTGCTGCCGCCCGCCGTCAGCGGCGCCGAAATGCTTGGCGTCATCGGCAGCGAGGTATTTTCGACCTATTTACCGAGCAGCGATGGCCCGGTCTTCATGCGCCTGATCGAAAAAACCTTCGGCAAGGACATCACCACCCGCACCTGGGACACGGTGCGCAAATGCGCGGCGGCCTGATGGCGGGCCAGCATTGGTCGGGTAATGCACTGCTCTCGCCCGGCTTCGGCGTATTCCGCGGCGTCATCGGCGATAGCGCGCTGCATGCCCATTACGCGCACCAGCTGGTGATCTCGCTATATGACGAAATTGGCGTTGCATTCCCTACCGGCCCGCTGCGATCCCCTGGAATTGCCATACCGGCCGGGCTACCGCATTGCGTCTGCGCGGACGAGGCGCTACTGGTCTACCTGGACCCGCTGACGCCGGAAGGCGCCGCCCTGTTCCAGGCGCCGGCTACCACGCCGACGCTGCTCGCGGAGGATCTTTGCAGCAGGCTGCTCGCGGCAGCTGAGCAAGGCCAGCCCCTGCGCAGCGTGCTGCGGGACGCGTTCGGCCTGTCCCTCCCGTCAGCGCCGGATGCACGCATAGCCGCCGTGGCGGACGCGCTCCGCACCGGGATGACTAGCGGCGGCGTCAGCAGGCTCCAGCTGGCTGAGCTGGCGAATCTGTCGCCAAGCCGCTTTTCCCATTGGTTTGTCGAACAGACCGGCCTCCCCTTGCGCAGCTACCGCAAATGGCTGCGCCTGGAACTGGCACTGCACCAGCTCGCGCAACGCGGCAACCTGACCGACGCCGCCCATGCAGCCGGGTTCGCCGACTCGGCCCACCTTTCGCGCACCTTCCGCGAGATGTTCGGCCAGAACCCGGCCGCCCTGCTGCACGGAATCGTACTGGATAGCTCTTTCGTTCAAGCCGCTTGAAGCGAGCGCCCTTACGCTGACCTTCTTTTCACAAAGGAGGCCAACATGAAGCAATGGGCACTACGTTACCTGAGCTACCCAACCATTTTCGGCGGCGCCGCCGCTGCAATTCTCTGGGCTGTCACGCAAGGCTTGCCGTACTGGCCAACCGTGCCCCTGATGGCGCTGGCCGCCATTGCCTGCGTCGCCTTGCTCGAGCGCCTGCAGCCCTATGAACCGGCCTGGCTGGCCGATCATGGCGATACCCGCACCGACAGCTTGCACTTCCTGGTCAACGCCAGCGTCCTGTATGGCAGCATCGAAATCCTGTCCTGGGCGCGCGCCCTGTTGCCCGCGCCGGCAGCCTGGCCCTCCGCCTGCCCGGCATGGGCGCAAATCGTCGCCGCCATGCTCGTGCTCGATTTCGGCTTGTTTTTTATGCATTGGCTGAGCCATCGCCACCACCGCCTTTGGCTGTTCCATGAGGCGCATCACAGCAGCGAGCGCCTGTACTGGCTGAACAGCGAACGGCGCCATCCGCTGCACGCCATGATGATGGGCGCGCCGGGCTTCGCCATCCTGCTGGCCCTGGGGGCGCCGGCGGCGACGATTGCAACCGGCCTGGCCATCCTTTCCGTGCACCTGGCTTTCCAGCATGCCAACCTCGACTATTCACTGGGCCCGCTGCGCCACCTGTTCGGCGTCGCCCAGACCCACCGCTGGCACCATAAACGCGCTTACGAAGACGCCCAGGTCAATTTCGGCGAATGGCTGATGCTGTGGGACCACCTGTTCCGCACCTACCGCCAGCCGCCGGGCCGGATCGCGCAAGGCGATGTCGGCCTGGACAGCCGGGATGCCCCTTCTACGTATCATCGCCAATTGTTACGACCATTCCTGTGAGCTACAATGTCAAGCTTGTCCGGTAGGCCATCGCCCACCCGCTATCCACCCCGAGCCTGCCGAACCCGGCCGGCCCAGGGAAGAATATTCAGCGGAAAACCTCCGCATTTGAGGGAATAAACATGTCTCAAAAGTCTAAAATCATCTACACCCTTACCGACGAGGCGCCACTGCTGGCGACTTATTCCCTGCTGCCGATCGTGCAGAAATTCGCAGCGCCGGCCGGCGTTGACGTCGTGACCAGCGATATTTCGGTCGCCGCCCGCGTGCTGGCAGCCTTCCCGGAATGCCTGACCGACGAACAGAAAGTGCCGGACAACCTGGCCGAACTGGGCGCCCTGACCCAGAACCCGGACACCAACATCATCAAGCTGCCTAATATTTCGGCATCGGTTTCCCAGTTGATCGCCTGCGTGCGCGAATTGCAGGCGGCCGGCTACAAGCTGCCGGACTACCCGGAAGATGCCAAGACCGAAGAAGAAAAAGCACTGAAAGCCCGCTACGGCAAGTGCATCGGTTCCGCCGTGAACCCGGTCCTGCGCGAAGGTAACTCGGACCGCCGCGCACCGAAGGCAGTCAAGGAATTCGCACGCAAGAACCCGCACTCGATGGGCGAATGGAGCCAGGCATCGCGCACCCACGTGTCGCATATGCACGGCGGCGACTTCTACCACGGCGAAAAGTCCATGACCCTGGACAAGGCGCGCGAAGTGAAGATGGAACTGCTGACCAAGTCCGGCAAGACCATCGTCCTGAAACCGAAGGTCGCCCTGCAAGCCGGCGAAATCATCGACTCGATGTTCATGTCGAAGAAGGCCCTGCTGGAGTTCTACGAGCGCGAAATCGACGACGCCTACAAGACCGGCGTGATGTTCTCGCTGCACGTGAAGGCCACCATGATGAAGGTGTCGCACCCGATCGTGTTCGGCCACTGCGTACGCATCTTCTACAAGCAGGCCTTCGAGAAGCACGCCAAGCTGTTCGACGAGCTGGGCGTGAACGTCAACAACGGCATGGCCAACCTGTACGAGAAGATCGAAAAGCTGCCAGCGTCGCAGAAAGACGAAATCCTGAAAGACCTGCACGCTTGCCTGGAAAACCGTCCAAAGCTGGCCATGGTCGATTCGGCCAAGGGTATCACCAACTTCCACTCGCCAAACGACGTGATCGTCGACGCATCGATGCCGGCCATGATCCGTATCGGCGGCAAGATGTGGGGCGCCGACGGCCGCACCGCCGACGTCAAGGCAGTCATGCCTGAATCGACCTTCGCCCGCATTTACCAGGAGATGATCAACTTCTGCAAATGGCATGGCAACTTCGATCCGAAAACCATGGGCACCGTGCCAAACGTGGGCCTGATGGCGCAGCAAGCCGAAGAATACGGCTCGCACGACAAGACCTTCGAAGTGCCGGAAGCCGGCGTCGCCAACATCACCGACCTGGCCACCGGCGAAGTGCTGCTGACCCAGAACGTGGAAGAAGGCGACATCTGGCGCATGTGCCAGGTGAAGGACGCTCCGATCCGTGACTGGGTCAAGCTGGCCGTCACCCGCGCTCGCAACTCCGGCATGCCGGCCGTGTTCTGGCTGGACACCTACCGTCCGCACGAAGCGGAAGTGATCAAGAAGGTGGAAACCTACCTGAAAGACCACGACACCACCGGCCTGGACATCCAGATCATGTCGCAGACCCGCGCCATGCGCTACACCCTGGAGCGCGTATCGCGCGGCCTGGACACCATCTCGGTGACCGGCAACATCCTGCGCGACTACCTGACCGACCTGTTCCCGATCCTGGAACTGGGCACCTCGGCCAAGATGCTGTCCATCGTTCCGTTGATGGCTGGCGGCGGCATGTACGAAACCGGCGCCGGCGGCTCGGCACCGAAGCACGTCAAGCAGCTGGTGGAAGAAAACCACCTGCGCTGGGATTCGCTGGGCGAATTCCTGGCACTGGCCGTGTCGCTGGAAGAACTGGGCATCAAGTCCGGCAACGCCAAGGCCAAGATCCTGGCCAAGACCCTGGACGAAGCCACCGGCAAGCTGCTGGACAACAACAAGTCGCCATCGACCCGCACCGGTGAGCTGGACAACCGCGGCAGCCACTTCTACCTGTCGATGTACTGGGCACAAGCCCTGGCAGCGCAGAACGACGACGCCGAGCTGAAAGCCAAGTTCGCGCCGCTGGCCAAATCGCTGACCGAGAACGAAGCCAAGATCGTGGAAGAACTGAACTCCGTGCAGGGCAACGCCATGGACATCGGCGGCTACTACAAGCCTGATGCAGCCAAGACCTCCGCTGTGATGCGCCCAAGCGCAACCTTCAACGCAGCCCTGGCAGCCCTGTAAGCAGCCGACGCTCCGTAAAAAAAGCCCGCAGTTTCAAGCTGCGGGCTTTTTTATTTCCTGGGATTGACCGCGCGCAGTTTGAGGACGGAATCGTGCACACGCGTGCTGACAACCATGCCGGCGCAACGCTGGTTCAATGCAGTCACCGTCGAATTGTAGTCGGCCATATCCTTTTCAAACGCTTCGCTGCGTGCGTTGAGCGCGTCGCCCCGCTGGTTCAATTCATCGAGCCTGGCGTTGAATCCGTCGACAGCCGCCTGGTCGTATAAATCCAGGGCTGCTTGCGTTGCCACATGGGCCTTCGCTTCGTCCTGCAGCTTCTTCAAGTCGGCGTTATGCTCGTCGCGCCTTGCGTTCAGCAGCTTCAGGCGCGGGATACTACAGAGGGCACGAATCGGTCCTGGAGTTAAAAAAACAGCATCATCGTAACGCCTATTGGCTAAAGCTGGCAATGAAGGCGTCGCGCGCGGCGTGGTGGGGAATGTCGCGGCGCCACACCATGACGGTCTCCACTTCGGCCACTTCCGGCGGCAAAGTGTGGCATTGCACGGTGCGGCCCAGGCCGCGCTGCCTCAGGACTTCGCGCGGCATCATGGCGACGCCCATGCCAGCGGCAACACAGCCGATGATCGCTTCGAAAGTGCCGAATTCGGCGATCCGGGTGTGCGCCACGCCGGCGTCGGCAAACCACCATTCCAGGCGGCGCCTGTAGGAGCAGCCACTGCGAAAGCCGAGCAGCGTGCGGCGCGCCACGTCGGCCGGGCCGGTGACAGGGCCGTGCATCGCGTCGGTCAACAGCACCAGTTCTTCAACAAAAACCGGCGCCTGCTCCAGCTCCGGGCGCTCAACCGGGCCCGATACCAGCGCAAGATCGACCTTGTGGTTCAATACCTGCTGTATCTGGTAATCGGTCGGGCCGGTGTCGAGCAGCAGGTCGACTTGCGGATACTTGCGATGAAACGCACCCAGCACACGCGGCAGGCGCGCGGCGGCCGTGGTTTCCATTGATCCGATACGCAGCTGGCCTGACGGCTCATTCTCGCCGCGCACCGACATCTGCGCTTCGTCCGCCAGCCGCAGCAGGCGGTCGGCGTATTCCAGCAGGCGCGTGCCCTCCGCCGTGATCAGCATGCGCCGCCCGGAGCGGTTGAACAGGGTCACGCCCAGCGATTCCTCGAGCTGGTTCAGGCGCGCCGAGACGTTTGATTGCACCCGGTGCAGCCGGGCTGCGGCCTGGGTCACGCTGCCTTCTTCGGCAACCGTTTTGAATATCCTGAGCGAGGAGAGCTCCATATCATTCTCCATTTGAGATAGCTGGATTCATTATTATTCATTTTTATTGATGCGTGAAGACATTTATAGTTCAGGCTATCCAAAGGAGCTTCACCATGCACAAGCCATCGCCCGCCGTCCTGCTAGCCGCCAGCTTTGCCTTCATCATCGTCCAGCTTGACGTCACCATCGTCAACGTTGCCTTGCCGGAAATCGGCCGCGAACTGGGCGCCAGCGTCAGCGCTTTGCAGTGGGTAGTCGATGCGTACACCCTCGGCTTTGCCGTCTTCCTGCTGTCGGCCGGCGTGCTGGGCGACCGTTTCGGCGCGCGCCGCGTCTTCCTGTCGGGCTTTGCCCTGTTCACACTTGCTTCGCTGGCCTGCGCCATGGCGCCTGGCCCGCTGGCGCTGAACCTGGCGCGCGCGGTACAAGGTGTCGGAGCGGCGCTGCTGGTGCCAAGCTCGCTCGCGATCCTGAACGCCGCTTACGCCCATGACCGCGCCCAACTGGCCAAGGCCATTGCCTGGTGGACAGCCGCAGGCGGCGTGTCGATTGCTGCCGGTCCGGTGCTGGGCGGCTTGCTGATGAGCGTTGCCGGCTGGCGCAGCATCTTCTGGGTCAATATCCCGATTTGCGTGCTGGGCTTCTGGCTGACGCTGCGCGTCGTCCCTGCCCTGCGCGGCAAGGATGCCGCGCGCGCGTTCGACATCACCGGCCAGTTGCTTGCCATCGTTGCTCTGACGGCCTTCATCGGCGCCGTGATCGAGTTCAATGCGCTGGGCGCCTCCAGCCACCTTGTACAAGGCGCGCTGCTGGTCGCGCTGGCATCGGCCGTGCTGTTCGTTCGCAGCCAGCGGCGCAGCGCGGCGCCAATGCTGCCGCTTGGCCTGTTCCGGGACGTTGGCTTCTCGGGCGCGGTACTATTTGGCGTCCTGGTCAACTTTGCCTATTACGGTGTGATCTTCGTTCTCAGCTTCTATTTGCAGAAAGTGCGCGGCTTCTCGGTGATGCACGCGGGGCTGGTCTTCCTGCCGCTGACCGGAACCTTTATCTTCTCGAATATTGCCAGCGGCCGGATGCAGGCGCGCCTGGGGTCGCGCAAGCCGATGATCGTCGGCGGATTGATCGGCGCTGCGGGCTACGCCCTGCTGGGGATATTCGGAACCGCGCACGACTCCACGTTCCTCGAAATGCTGCCAGGACTGGTGCTGATCCCGGCCGGCATGGGCCTCGCAGTGCCGGCCATGACTACGTCGATACTGTCGGCCGTCGACCGCAGCCAGGCCGGCACCGCATCGGCCGTGCTGAACACCGCGCGCCAGGTGGGCGGCGCCCTGGGCGTCGCGATTTTCGGCGCCATGCAGGACATTGAACTGTCCCTGGCCATTTCCTCTTCGTTGCTGCTGCTTGGCGCCGCCGTGGCCTGGCACTGCATCAAACACCCATCTTCAACCAAAGGAGCTTCACTATGCCGTACGTAAATTTCCGCATCACCAAGGAAGGCGCGACCGCCGAACAGAAACTGGAACTGATCAAAGGTGCGACCGAGCTGCTGCAGCGCGTGTTGAACAAGAACCCGGCGACGACCTTCGTCATCATCGATGAGGTGGAAACCGACAACTGGGGCATCGGCTACGACAACGTGACGACGCTGCGGGCCAAGGCTGCGGCAGCCAAGGCCCAGGGAGGCTGATTATTCAGGGCCCAGGCCATTGCCTGTAGCCGCCCAGTAAATGCCGCCATACAGGTGGTGGCGAAACACCGGGTCGCCGTAGGTTGCGGCCAGGTGGCCTAGCGCGGTGTAAAACGCGCGGCCGCCATCGTAGTTCTGGTACCAGCTGACCGGGTGGAATGCGCCCATGCCCTTGGGCCCGGGCTTGTATGTCGCCTCATCGACTGAAAGCAGGTAGGCGACTTTGCTGGTGGCAGGCTTGAACGCATACCATTCTTCCGTCACCAGGTTGCGCGGCGCAAAACGCTCCATCCCAGGGAAGCTGCGGTTCTCCACTTTGAGGATCGCGGTCTGGATTGCGGGATGGTGGTCGAACATATGCCCCACCAGTTTCGTGTACCACGGCCAGCCATATTCCGTATCCGAGGCGCTATGGACGCCTACATAGCCGCCGCCGGCACGGATATATCGCTCGAAAGCTGCCTTCTGCTTGCCATCCAGGATCTCGCCAGTCGTCAGCAGGAATACCACGGCACGGTACTTGGCCAATTCCTCGTCGCTGAACACGCGGTTGGCGTCTTCGGTCCAGAAGACGTTGAAGTCGTGCAGCTTGCCAAGGTCCTGGATGGCCGCAACAGCGGCCGGAATCGAGTCGTGGTGCCAGCCGGCGGTCTTCGAAAATACCAGCACATTGAACTGCGCGGCTTGCGCGCCGGCGCATGCCAGCGCGAGCACAGTCGCGAGCAAGGCTTTCATGGCCGGGCTCCTTCTACTGCGTTCGCCCTGCCGACGCCGCGCCGTCCGGCGCCCATCCATGTCAGGCGATGCCAGAGCGCTTCCAACGGCCCTTGGGCGTGGCGGCGCAGCCACCACACGCTGAACCAGGACTGCAGCACGGCCAACAGGATGCCGAGCAGCAGGCAGGCACCGGCGCCGGTCGCGCTGTACAGGCCAAGGCCCCAGCCGTAATAAAGCCCCGTGCCAACCAGCGACTGCGTGACGTAGCTGGTAAGGCTCATGCGCCCCAGCGGACGGAAAGCGGCCAGCAGGCGCGCGCCTATCGAACGGTATGACAGGCAGGCGATGGCCGCCACCAGCACCAGCATGAAAGCGAGGTTTGCCCATGAACCGAGCAGCGTCGCCAACGGTCGCCACAAGGCGGTATGGCGCCCCTGCCCGGCCGCGCCGGACTTGACTGCAAACAGCACTATGAAGGCGGCACCGGCGGCAAGCAGCACGCGCAGCCAGAAACGGCGATTGCCGGGCGTCGCCTCAAACTTGCCGCGACGCGCCGCCAGCATGCCGAGCATGAACAGCGCCGGAATGCTGAACAGGCGTCCATTTTCCCAACTCCACAGCAGCACGCCAGGCCTGCCATTCAGGAGATTGCCCGCGACGACATCCGCCAGCGAACCATTGGCCATGTATTCGTTGGCGCGGCCGAAATACGCCCAGGATGCAGGATCGGGCAAGGCGCGCTGCGGGTCCGGCAGTGCGGCAAGGATATCGAACAGCAGGTGCGGCTGCAGCAGCAACAGGCAGGCGATGGCAAACACGGTCCCGTCCCGCAGGCGCGCCACCGGCAGCAAGGCCAGCGCCAGCACCGCATACATGGCCAGGATATCGCCGTGATAGAACAGCGAATTCACCATCCCGAACGCGAACAGCAGCAGCATGCGCCAGGTGAAGCGCGGCCGAAAATCGATGCCCTGCGCATTGCGGCGATTGAACTGCAGCCAGAACGTGACGCCGAACATCATGGCGAAAATGGCGTAGGACTTGCCGCCAAAGAGGAAAAAGGCACTGTCCCATATCCAGCCATCGAGTGCTGCCAGCCAGGCCGGCGCACCAGGCGGCGCGAAACTGAGATCGAAATGCTCGATGTTATGGAGCAGCATGATCGACACCAGCGCAAAGCCGCGCAAGCCATCGACCAGGTCCAGCCGGGATGATGTGATTTGCATAATTTGGTAACGCTATCACGGATTTGCGGCCGGAGCTACCCCGCGCTGGCGGAGGCGCAGCTTTAATTACAGCCGCAGAAGCGTTTCGGCTTGCTGGCGTCGCACACGGTGCCGTCCAGCTGCTTCCAGAAGAACACGGTGTCGACACCGTATGGGGAGCGCACATTGCCCGCGCGCAGATAGCCCTGGCGCGCAAAGAATTCCTCGCCGGTCGCGGTGCTGTGCAGCTGCAATGCCTTGACGCCCCAACTGCAAGCCTGCTGTTCGACGCAAGCCAGCAAGGCTTTGCCTGCGCCGCGCTGGCGCACTTCTGGCAACAGGTAGCAAAGGGCCAGCTTGCCGGCAGCCGTCAACAGGGCAACGCCAACGACATGGCCCTCTTCGACCGCAACCAGCGAGTAGTTGGTAGGCGAGGCAAACCAGGATGCCACCGTCTCGGGCGTCTTGTTACCTAGCCAGGCGCCAAGAATGGCGGGATCGTTTTTATGGTCAAGCACACAACATTCGGCGATTGAGCGTCGCAGCACCTCACAGGCGGCCGTGGCGTCTTTCGCTTCCGCGCGGCGAATTTCAAAACTCATGCGTGCTCACAGGTATTCAATAACCGGAATATACACCAGCGGCAAAAACCCCGTACGAGGCCGCGTGCGCGCAAGCTTATCCGGGGCCGATACTAAGCTTATAACGAATAAGTAGTTTCCTTTCGGCGCGAGATTCTAGACCATGCATATCTGTTTTCACAATAGAGATTGCCATGACTTATAACAAATTCGCATTTGCACTCAGCGCCGCACTGGCGGCGGCCAGCTTCGGTTTTGCTTCGACCGCATCGGCCAATGAAGTGACCCTGCTGAACGTGTCCTATGACGTGGCGCGTGAGCTGTATAGAGACATCAACCCGGCCTTTGCCGCTGCCTATAAGAAGAGCACCGGCGTGGACGTCACCGTCAAGCAGTCGCACGGCGGCTCCTCAAAACAGGCGCGCGCCGTGGCCGACGGCCTGGAAGCGTCGGTGGTGACCATGAACCAGGCGAACGACATCGACATGCTGGCCGACCGCGGCCTGGTGGTGCAGGACTGGGCCAAGAAATTCCCGAACAATGCGGCGCCGGCCTATTCCACCATGGTCTACCTGGTGCGCAAAGGTAATCCGAAAGGTATCAAGGACTGGAACGACCTGGCGAAGCCCGGCGTGGCCGTCGTGATCCCCAATCCGAAAACTGCCGGCAATGGCCGCTACACCTACCTGGCCGCATGGGGTTCGGTGCTGAAAAAAGGCGGCAACGAAGCGCAGGCGCGCGAACTGGTGGGCAAGATCTTCAAGAACGTTCCGGTGCTGGATGCCGGCGGCCGCGCAGCCACCACCACTTTCACCCAGCGCAAGATCGGCGATGTGCTGGTGACCTTCGAAAACGAGGTAAACCTGGTGCGCGCTGAATTCGGCGACGACTTCGAGGTGGTGTATCCATCGTCCTCGATCCTGGCGGAGTCGCCGGTGGCCGTGGTCGACAAGGTCGTCGACAAGAAAGGCATCCGCAAGGAGGCCACCGCCTACCTGAACTTCCTGTACTCCGACGCAGGCCAGGAGATCATCGCCAAGCACTACCTGCGCCCGCGTTCGGACGCGGTGTTCAAGAAGTATTCGGCCAGCTTCAAGCCTATCTCGCTGTTCACCGTGGATGAAGTGTTCGGCGGCTGGCGCGCAGCCCAGAAGAAGCACTTCGACGACGGCGGCGAGTTCGACAAGATCTACAGCTCCAAGTAAGCTTCAAGCCTTGGTCAGGCGCTCGATCTGCGCCTTCTTCTCGGCCATGTCATGGTCGGTGTCATGGAACCGCGCCGCAATGGCGCGGAACTCCTCCTGCAGCCCGATGAACGCATCAACCATGTCGGGATCGAAGTGTTTTCCCTTGCCCTCAACGATCATCTGCACAGCCTTCTCGTGCGGCATGCCCTCCTTGTAAACGCGGCGGCTGATCAGCGCGTCGTACACGTCCGCGACAGCCATCAGGCGCGCCGAGACCGGAATCGCTTCGCCGGCCAATCCTTCCGGATAGCCTGAACCGTCCCATTTTTCCTGGTGCGAGTACGCAATCTCCTTGGCGATCGACAGGAAAGCCATCGGCGTTCCCAGCGAGCGTTCCGCATGCTCGATGGCGGCGCGGCCCAGCGTGGTATGCGTCTTCATGATCTCGAATTCGTGCGGCTCGAACCTTCCCGGCTTGAGCAGGATGCGGTCGGGGATGCCGACCTTGCCGATGTCGTGCAGCGGGGCGGACTTGAACAGCAGCTTGATGTAGCTATCGGTCAGCACGGCGCTGAAGCGCGGGTGTTCTTTCAGGCGCTCCGCCAGCGCCTTGACGTAAAACTGGGTGCGGCGGATGTGGTTGCCGGTTTCCGGATCGCGCGTTTCGGCCATCGACGCCATGGCGAGAATCGTGACGTCCTGGATCGCCACCACTTCGCGCGTGCGTTCCTGGACTTCCTGCTCCAGGAATTCGTTCTGGTCGCGCAGGAAGTCGGCGTGCTCCTTCAACATCAGGTGGTTGCGCACGCGGGCCAGCGTGATCGGCGGGCTGATCGGCTTGGTGATGTAATCGACGGCGCCCAGGTCCAGCCCCAGCTTTTCATCTTCCACTTCCGACTTGGCGGTCAGGAAAATGATGGGGACGTTGCGGGTGGCGGGGTTGGCCTTCAGGCGCCGGCACACTTCGTAGCCGTCCATCTCGGGCATCATCACGTCCAGCAGCACTACGTCGGGGGGCTGGCCCGTGGTGGCGATGCGCAGGGCCTTTTCGCCGCTGTTGGCGACCTTCACCTTGTACAGGTCTTTCAGCAGGTCGTTCATCAGCACCAGGTTGTCGGGCAAATCGTCGACCAGCAGCACGGTTTTCTTCGCGATCAGTTCCAGTTCCATCTCACTTTTCCTCCAGGCTTGCCATTGCTTCGTCCAGCGCCGCCAGGGCGGCTTCCAGGTCAAGGTTACCAATTCCGCTCGCGATGCGGCGCCAGTGGTCGGGCAAGGCGAGCTTGAACTGCGCCAGTTCCGCGTCCCACAAGTCGGCCGCTTCCGAATCGCTGTCCGCCAGCAGGTCCCGCAGGCGGCCAAGCGGAGGCGCGGAGCCAGCCGGCGCCGGGGCTGCCGCCGCAACCGGCACCAGCGCCGGATGGACCGCACCGCCGCGCGTTTCCGCATCCACTGCGCGCAGCGCGGCCAGCAGCGGGTCCAGTTCCACCAGCACCATTGCCAGCTGGCGTTCCAGTTCGTCGCGCGCAGCGCCCTGCTGGCATGCCTGTTCCAGCGCCTGTGCGGCATCCTGCACGCTGCGTGCGCCGATATTGCCCGCCACGCCTTTCAGGGTATGCGCCAGGCGTTCCGGCGCCGTTGCGTCGCCGCCCATCAGCGCTTGCACGAACATGGCGGCAAAGTCCTGCTGGCCGTCGCGGAACTTGACCAGCAGGCGGCGGTACAGCTTTTCGTCGCCCATGGAAGTTGCCAACCCTGCGCGCACGTCGACCATCGGCAGCGCCGGGAGCGGCGCCGGCTTGTCGGCGGCGGCGCCGGCGGCGGCCGGCCGCGCGCCGGACGCTGGCGTCATGCCGGCCTGGTTCTCGCCTGGCTCCGGCCGCAGCCAGCGTGCCAGCGTGGCGTACATTTCGGCGACGTTGACCGGCTTCGCAATGTGATCCTGCATGCCGCTGGCCAGCACTTTCTCGCGGTCGCCGGCCATGGCGTTGGCCGTCATGGCGATGATGGGCAGTTTGTCGAAGGCTGGATTGGCGCGAATCGCACGCGACGCCTGGAAGCCATCCATCACCGGCATCTGGCAGTCCATCAGCACGCCGTCGAAGCGCGCGTCCTGCGCCAGTATGTCCAGCGCCTCCTGGCCATGGCGGGCCAGCACCGCTTCGATGCCCGCCTTGCCCAGCAGGTCGATCGCCAGCTCCTGGTTCATCTCGTTGTCTTCGACCAGCAGCATGCGGGCGCCCGACAGGCGCGCCATGACTTCCCCATGGTGCAGGTCGCGTTCGGCCGAGCGGCGTCCTTCGACCAGCACGCCCTTGCCCAGCGCCTCGCCCACCGCTTCCAGCAAGGCCGACGGCGTCACCGGCTTGGTCAGCACGGATTTGAGCTGGACCCGGCGTTCCTCCGCGCTGGTCAAGGCTTCTTCACGGCCATAGGCGGTCACCATGATGACGGCCGGCAGGCGGCCGGCCTGCCCGGACTGCAGCCGGCGCACCGTTTCCACGCCGTCCATTGAAGGCATCTTCCAATCCATCAGGATCAGGTCATAAGGCATGGCGCGCTGTTCGGCGCGCGCCGCCATTTCCAGGCCCTCCTGCCCGCCCAGCGCTACGTCCACTTCCAGCCCGAACGAACGCGCGACCGTGGACAGGATTTCACGCGCCGAGGCGTTGTCGTCCACCACCAGCACGCGCACGCCGCGCAACTCGTCGGCACGGAACATGCGGCGCGGTTTCGGATTGGCCTGCAATCCAAAGCGGGCCGTGAAGTGGAAGGTCGAGCCTTTCCCTTCCTCGCTCTCGACCCAGATGCGGCCGCCCATCAGCTCCAGCAGGTTCTTGCAGATCACCAGCCCCAGCCCGGTGCCGCCGTACTTGCGGGTAGTCGAAGCATCGGCCTGGCTGAAGGACTGGAACAGTTTGGCGCTTTGCGCCGGGCTCATGCCGATGCCGGAGTCGCGCACCCAGAAGTGCATCTCGATGCCCTCCTCGACCTGGGCGGACTGCTCGATGCCGACCACCACTTCGCCATGTTCGGTGAACTTGACCGCGTTGTTGGCCAGGTTGACCAGCACCTGGCCGATACGCAGCGGATCGCCCACCAGCCCGGTCGGCAGCTCCGGCGCCACCTGGAACAGCAGCTCCAGGCCTTTGTCCTCCGCCTTGAAGCCGATCAGGTTGGCCAGGTTGTCGAGCACGTCGTCCAGGTCGAATTCGACCTGCTCCACCGTCATCTTGCCGGCCTCGATCTTCGAGAAGTCGAGGATGTCGTTGATGATCCCAAGCAGGTTCTCGCCGGCGCGCTGCACTTTCTCCACGTAGTTGCGCTGGCGTTTATCCAGGTTGGTCTGCAGCGCCAGGTGCGACATGCCGATGATGGCATTCATCGGGGTACGGATTTCGTGGCTCATATTGGCCAGGAAATCGCTCTTGGCCCGGGTTGCGGCCTGCGCCTGCTCCTTGGCGATGCGCAGCTCGTCTTCGGCGGCTTTTTGCGCGGTGATGTCCTGGTACACGCCGTACATGAAGCGCGGCGTGCCGTCCTCCTCGTCACGCACCACGGTGCCGACCGCGTGCAGCCAGATGATGCGGCCATCGAGCGGGCGCTTGTAGGCATACGTCGCGTCGAACTTATCGTAGCTGCCGTCGAGTGCGCCCTGCACCCGCGCCGCCGTACGCAAGGCGCCTTCCGGATCGGCTTCCACCAGCCGCGCAAACCATTCATCCTGCAGGTGGTAGCGGCCGTCGGGCCGAGGCGGTTCGCCCAGCAGGCGTGCCGCGCGTTCGGACTGCGTGTAGTAATCGGGATCGCTGTAGTCGACCACCCAGTAGCCGCAGTCGGTCATCTCCAGTGCGATATCGCCCAGGAAGTTGCTGCGCTTGATTTCCTCTTCCAGCCGCTTGCGTTCCGTAATGTCGCGGAACACCACCACCGAACCGACCTGGGCGCCGTCCTTGTACATCGGCCGGTCCACATAATCGACCGGGAAGGTGCTGCCATCCTTGCGCTCCAGTTGTTCGCCGTCCTGCCGCCATTCGGCGCCCACCAGTTCCGCTTCATCGCAGCCCAGCAAGGCCGGCGCCGCCGGGTTGACGAATGTAACGCGGCCGCCCAGGTCCAGGCCGACGATGCCGTCGCTGACGGAGCCCAGCACCAGCCGGCTGCGCTCTTCCAGCACGCGGGTGCGCTCGTTGCGCTCGAGGATTTCCATGTTCATGGCAATCACCGGCAATGCGCCATCGAGCAGCGCCTGGGCCTGGTCGCCGTAGGGTTCCAGCGTGGCCAGTTCCAGCACGCCCAGCAGGCGTTCATTGCGCAGCACCGGCACGATCGCGATGCTGGCCGGATCGGCTTCGCCCAAGGCGGAAACAATGCGCACATAGCCGGCCGGCGCCTGGCGCATGACGATCGGCTTGCGCTGGGCCGCACACTGCCCGACCAGGCCTTCGCCTAGCAGGAAGCGCTGCTGTGCGGCCGACCTGCCGCGCATCGCATAGCCGGCCAGCAGCGACAGGCTGCCCTCCTCCGCCTCATGCCGGTAAAAGGCCGCATGGCCGGCCTGCACCAGCGGCGCCAGCGCCGCCAGCGTGCGCGTGGCCAGGTCTTCCGCGCTTTCCGCCGACTGCAGGTCGTTGCCGATTGCCGCCAGGTGAGTCTTGAGCCAGCGCTGCGCCTCCATCTTGCAGGCTTCTTCCTGCAGCACCTTGATCGAGCGCGCCAGGCTGCCCATTTCGTTCGGATAGTCCGTCAGCGGCACCTCGGCGCCCAGTTTGCCTTTCGCCAGCTGCTGCACGGCGCTGCGCAGGCGCTCCGACGGCAGGCGCACCGAACGCGCCACCAGGAAGCTGAACAGCACGCCCAGCACCAGGCTCAGCCCCAGCAAGCCGTAGGTGAGCTGCTTTTCATAGCGCGACAAGGCCTGCATTTCTTCGATCTGGTGGCGCGCGCTGTCTTCCTTGATTTCGGCGATGCGCGTCAAGGCGTTGTTGGCGCGGACGCCGCGTTCCTGGAAGGCCGGATCGGACACCACGGCAGCAGCCTGTTCCGCCTGCCCGGCGCGCAGCAGGCGCACCGCTTCGGCGACGCGCAGGTGGTAGTCGGCATAGGCCGATTCAAACTCGGCCAGGTTCTTGCGGTTTTCTTCGCGGATGATGCGCGGGCGCAGTTCTTCCAGGGCGCGGTCCTGCCTGCGCTGCGCTTCGTCGATCATCGCCAGGGCAGCGTCGCGGCCGGCCTTGTCGCGCGCCAGCAAGGCTTGCCGCAGCGCGCTGCCGCGCTGGGCGAACTGGATCAGCGCATCCTTGGCGTCGGAAATGCCAAGCAGGTCGTTCTTGTAGATGCCGAGGATCTCGTCGTGCAGGCGGGCCTGGGTGGTGACGTTGTGCAGCCCGAACGCCAGCGTGATCAACAGGCTGCCGCCGAACCCCAGCGCAAGCTTCCACGTCAGGCCCAGTTTTTCCAGTCTAGTCAGCAAGCGGGACACGTTTCCCTCCTACTCAGTCATATTGATCGCCAGCAGTTCTAGCGCTGACAGGAATTGTTCATACGTCGCTGCATCGGGTTTTTGCAGCACCGCCAGCTCCACTGCCCCCAGCAGGCGGCCGCGCAACTGCACTGGCGCCAGCAACAGGGCGCCGGGAGTGGCGCCGCCCAGGCCGGAACGAATGGTCCACGCGGCGCCCGCGGCAATGGTGTCGACGATGCGCGGCTCGCGTTCCAGCGCGCATTGCCCAAGCAAGCCTTCGCCCAGCGCCAGGCGCGGCGGCGGCGCCGTGCTGGCATAACTGGCGGCCAGCGCCAGGCCCTCGGCATCGGCGGTGTAAATGGTGCCTTGCATGGCGCCAAACAATTGATGGCATTGGTCGAGGAAGGCCGTAAGCCGGGCATGGCGGTCGGGCGCCTGCTGCATGTGCAACGCCACCTGCGCCAGTTGCATCTTGCGCTCGGCGCGCAATTCCTGCTCGCGCGCCACGCGTTCCAGCTCGAGGTGGGCGCGATGCTGGGCCGCCTGGCTGCGCACGGCCCGCAAACCCGCGGCCCCGAGCAGCACCACCACGGCAGCGGCCATGGCGGCGGCAGGCACGCCGCTGCCCGGCGGCACGCTCTGCCCCAGGTCTTCCAGCACCACCAGTTGCCAGCTGCCGGATGGGTCATGCCAATCGACAGCGGCGGAAGCCACCGCATAATGACGGCCCTCGCCCTGCACCATTCCCGGCGCGAGGCTGACAGGCAGCGGGCGCGGCTCCTTCTCTTCGAACAGCTTGCCGAACTGGCGCACGGCCCGGATTTCAGCAACCCTGGCCGGCGTGACCTCGCCCGCCAGCATGCCACTCCATTCGTGCCGGCTGCTGGCAAACACCACGCCTTGCGGCGACAGCAGGATGGCAGCCTGGCCGCTGCGCGCCAGCAGGCGCTCCAGCTTTTCCATATCGGTGCGCGCCACCACCACGCCGACCGGATCTCCGCTGCGCGCCATGCCGGCATAGACCGGCGCCGCGAAATACAGGGCATGGTCGCCGCGCGCCAGGCTGACGGCGGCGTAAATATTGTTCCGCCCCGCCATGGCTTCCTTGTAATAAGGCCGGAAGCGCACGTCGATGCCGGTGGACGGTTTGCCGCTATCGTCCCAGGACGATTTGACGAAGCCGTCCTTGCCGACCACAAATAGACCCTGGATTTGCTGGCTGCGGGCCACGCTTTCCAATAAAGCCGATATTTTCGGCTGGTTCGGCGCAATTGGCTCGGTGCTTTCCTTTTTGATATCCGGCTCAATCAATCCCAGCACGGAAATCGCACCCATTAAATTACTGTCCAGGGTTAATGACATGGCGGCAATCGCATCGCGCTGCACATCGATATTCAATAATTCCAGCCGTCCCTGTTCCAGGTTGGCGCGATAAACGCTGCCGGCCAGCAAAGCCGCCGCCACGGCCAGCAGCACGACCACGGCCCAGGCACGCAAGGGATATTTTGCAATTCTCTCAATTACCAACATGGCAAATTTCAAGAAGGAAATATTATCGAATAACAATACCAGCATTCCCGCGGCGCGTGCCGCACGCAATGGATTTAATTGTTCAGTTGCGCATGATTGACGTTTGCTGGACGAGTTAACCCGATAGTGATATCGTCCATATTTAGAATATTGCCCCCAATCTAGCGATATTCCGCCCCGAACGAACGCATCAATCCGAACATGTTTAAGAAAATCACCGCAGCCCTGCTGATGTCGATCTCCGCAGCCGCGTTTGCCGTGCCTTTGGGCTCGCAATCCGTGCTTGTCGTCGAGGATGAGACTGGCAAAGTGCTGGTCGAGAAGAACGCCACCGCCGTTGTTCCGATCGCCTCCCTGACTAAATTGATGACCGCAATGGTCGTGCTCGACTCCAAGCTTGATATGGACGAGCAGATCAGCATCGACAAAGACGATGTCGATACGCTCAAGCACAGCACCTCGCGCGTGCCGGTCGGCGCCACCATCGCGCGCCGCGACGTACTGCAACTGGCGCTGATGTCGTCCGATAACCGCGCCGCCGCCGCGCTGGCCCGCACCTTCCCCGGCGGCCCGGCCGCCTTCACGGCCGCCGTGCATGCCAAGATCAAGCAGCTCGGCATGACCAGCACCCAGATCGACGAACCGACCGGCCTGTCGCCTAACAATACATCGAATGCGGCCGACCTGGTGAAAATGGCCGCGGCCGCCGCCCAATATCCCGAGATCCGCCGCATCACGACCGATACCGAGGAAGCGATCAATATGAAAGGGCGCATGGTGCAGTACCACAACACCAATCGCCTGGTCGGCGCCAAGGGCTGGGACATCGGCCTGTCGAAAACCGGCTATACCGAAGAAGCGGGCCGCTGCCTGATCATGCGCATCACGGAAGCCGGCCGCGCAGCTACCCTGGTACTGCTGAACGCCGGGGGCAATTCGGCGCGCCTGATGGATGCGCTGAACATCCGCCGCCTGCTGGCGGGCGACAACGCTCCCAAAGTGATGAAAGCATCCAGCCCGCGCAAGAAAGCCGTGCGCACAACGGAACGCCGTCGCCGCCGCATGTAAACTCCTGACGGGGTTCGCTGCCGAGAGGCACCATGGACCTGCTGCGCAACCTGCGCTTCGCGCGCCGCCTGGCGATCCTCGTAGGGATCTTCGCCGGCGGCTTCCTGCTGTATGGGTTCTGGTCGTTCCGCACCCTCGATGCCTTGCGCGTCAACGGTCCCTTGTATGCTGAAGTCATCCAGGGCAAGGACCTGATCGCGGACGTGCTGCCGCCGCCGCTGTACATCCTCGAGTCCTTCCTGGTGGCGGAGCAGTTGGCCGCGGCCAGTAGCCAGGTTGAACGGGAACAGTTGGCGCAGCGCCTGCGTACCCTGCACGCCCAGCAGATCGCGCGCGTCAATTACTGGCAAGGGCGCCAGCTCGACTCGAGCCTGGAGCAATCGCTCAAGCAAGCGAATATGCAGGCCACGGCCTTCTATAACGAAGCCTTCAGCCAGCTGGTGCCGGCACTGGAACTGGGCGACCGGCCGCGCGCCGACCATGCGCTGGCAAAGATGCAGCGCCATTACGAACTGCACCGGCAGGTAGTGGACAACCTGGTCAACCAGGCCGCGAACCGGGCCCGTTTTACCGAAGGCCAGGCGGCCGAGCGCATCCGATCCGACAGCGCGCTGCTGCTGGCGATCCTGGCCGCTTCACTGGCGCTGGCGGTTGTCGTGGCATGGCTGGTCAGCCGCAGCATGACGCAGCCGCTGGCACAGGCGCTCGCCATCGCGCAGCGGGTGCGCAGCGGCGACCTTTCATCGCCCCCGCCAGAACCCTTCCACGACGAAGCCGGCCAACTGCTGTCGTCCCTGCATGCGCTGCAGGAGAGCCTTGCCGCAGCAGCCGTCGCGCATAACGAATCCGAACGCAAGCTGCGCTGCACGCGCCACCTGCTGGACCGCCTGCTCAACAGCGCCGACATGCTGGTACTGGGATTGGGGCACGAAGGCGAGGTTTTGATCTTCAACGAAACGGCAGCCCGTGTCACCGGCTGCAGCCGCGACAGCGTATTGGGACGCGTATGGCGCGACCTGCCGCTGCTGCCCATGTCGGCCGTGTCGCAGTGGCCGGAAGGCGGCCATCCCGAACAATTCCGCGCCATGCCGTCCGGCCATGAACACCTGCTGCACACGGCATCGGGCGACGAGCGCCGCATCGCCTGGCATCACAGCGCGCTGGAAGAAGGCGAAATTGCCCTGCTCAGTTTCGGCATCGACGTCACGGAATTGCGCCAGGCCGAACGCGCCGTCGCCGCAGCCCACGAAGCAGCCGACCACGCCACCCGCAGCAAGAGCGCCTTCCTCGCGAACATGGGCCACGAAATCCGCACGCCGCTGAATGCCATCATCGGACTGACCGAACTGGCCCTGCGCGGGCCGCTCGACGCGCGCCAGCGCAGTTACCTGGAACAGGTCGATGGCGCAGCCGCCACCCTGATGGCGATGTTTAACGACATCCTCGACTTCTCGCGCATCGAAGCGGGCAAGCTCCATATGGAGGAGTGCGCGTTCAGCTTGCGCCATGCGGCTGAACAGGCTTGCGCCGAATGGCGGGCCGCGGCGCAAGCCAAAGGGCTGCTGCTCGAATGCTCCGTTGAGCCAGGATTGCCGGAGGAAGTGGTCGGCGACGCAGCGCGCCTGCAGCAGCTGCTGCAGCATTTGCTGGCCCATTCCGTCAAATTTACCGAGCGCGGCAAGGTGCACATGCTGCTGCGGCGCGAAGACGCCGGCAGCCCGGACGGCACCGTACTGCGCTGGGAAGTGCGCGACACCGGCGCGGCGCGCGACGCGGCAGTCCAGCTCTATGAACCGGTGGGGCCCGGCGACTCCGCTGCAGGACTGGGCCTGTCGGTGGCGCGCCAGCTGGCGGCCATGCTGGGCGGCCACCTGCTGCTGGAGAGCGACCCGGCGGAAGGCAACCGCTTTGTCTTCACCGCCCTGTTCCGCCATCCGCTGCCAGGCGCCATCGCCTGCGCCGAGGCCCAGGCGGCAGCGCAGGCAGCCTTCCCCGCACTGGCCGCGCTCGGCGCAGACATGGCCGGGGCGCTGGCGCGCCAGCACGACAACCGCCCGCAGCTGCGCAAGATGCTGGGCCAGTTCCTGCAAGGCCAGGCTGCCGTCCATGTGGCAATTGGCGAAGCCGTGGCGCAGGGCGACCGCCAGCGTGCGCAGCGCATGGCGCATGCCCTGGCCGGACTGTCGGCACAACTGGGGCTGGAGCACTTGCGCCAGGCGGCGGCAGGCGTGGCCGGTGCGTTGCGCGCCGGCGGCGATGCAGCACCCGAACTGGCCGTGCTGGCGCCGGAACTGGATGCGGCGCTGCAGGCGATCCACGCCGACCTGCAGGCGGCCGGCGACTCAGGCGAGCAGGCTGCGTAAGCCGCTGGTGCGCTCGGTGCGGCGCCGGATCGCGTCCGGCAATACTCCAGGATTCGGCGTCAACAACGTAAAGCGCTGGCGGGCGCGCGTGATGCCGGTGTAGACCAGTTCCCGCGCCAGGACGCTGGATGCTTCGCGCGGCAGCACCAGCACGGTGTGGCTGAACTCCGAGCCCTGCGATTTATGCACCGTCATCGCGAATGCGGTTTCCACATTGCGCAGGCGGGTGGCAAGCACGCTGCGCACCTGGCCGCCATCCGAGAAATACACGCGCAGCGAACCGGCGCGCACGGGATCGGGCAGCACCAGGCCGATGTCCCCGTTGTACACGCCCGTCGCATAATCGTTGCGCGTGACCATGACCGGGCGGCCGACGTACCAGTCGCCGCGCCGCTTCAGCAAATGCTGCTCTTCCAGGCGCTGCGCAATGCTGTCGTTCAGTCCCGCCACGCCCCATTCGCCCTCGCGCACGGCGCATAGCAGGCGGAAGCCTTCAAAAGCGGCCAGCACGCCGGCGGCCCAGGCATCGTGCCCGGCAGCGCCGGCGCCTTGCCTGAGCATTTCCAGGAAAGGCCGGTAGCCTTCCACCGCCAGGCGCAGCATGTCTTCCTGCTGCGCTGCTTCATTCCAGTGCAGCTGCCCGCCGCTGTCGGCGCGCAGCACGGCGCGGGCGGCTTCTGCATCGCCGTTGTTGACGGCGATGGCCAGCTGGCCGATAGGACCGCCGAAACGGCGGCTCTGGCGCAGCATGACCGTCTGCTGCGCCAGGGCGCCGGCATTGCCGAGGAATTCAGGCGGGATGGCCTGGCCGGATGCCGCTGCCACAAAGGCCGCGGTGGCGGCGCCATAACCGCCGGCTTGCGCGTCATGGCACAGGTCCCCCAGCACCGAGCCCGCCTCCACCGATGCCAGCTGGTCCTTGTCGCCCAGCAGGACCAGGCGCGCGCCCTGCGGCAAGGCATCCAGCAGCGCCGCCATCATTTCCAGGTGCACCATCGAGGCTTCGTCGACGATCAGCACGTCCACGTCGAGCGGGTTGCCCGCGTTGTGGCGGAAGGCACGGGTGTCCGGGCGGGCGCCAAGCAAGGAATGCAGGGTGCGGGCGCCGCCCATGCGCTGCGCCAGCTCCCGCAGCGGCAATGCACCGCCAAGGCTTTGCTCCAGGTCTTCCAGCGCGCCGTCGATGGCTTGCTTCAGCCGCGCGGCGGCCTTGCCGGTAGGGGCCGCGAGCGCCACCCGCAGCTGGCCGGCCTTGGGGCCTTCGACCGCGAACAGCAAGGCAAGCAGCCGCGCTACCGTATAAGTCTTGCCGGTACCAGGACCGCCGGTGATCACGGCCAGCCCGCCGCGCGTCGCGACTGCGCAGGCGATTTTCTGCCAGTCGGCGCCACCTTCGCGCGTGGCATGCGTGAACAGCCGGTCCAGCCATTCGCGCACCAGCGAGGGGGATGGTTCAGGGTGGCCTTGCGCCGCTTCGCCGGTGCCGGTGCGGGCACGCACGGCATCGGCCACGGTGTTTTCGTCCGACCAGTAGCGGCGCAGGTACAGGCGGCCGCCGGCCAGCACCAGCGGCTGGCCTGTGTCGGCGCCGCCAGGCCAGGCCAGCACTTGCGGGCAAGCCTGCAGGAATGCATGCCAGCCTGCCAGTCCTTGCGGCAGCTCGCCGGCTTCCTCGCACAGGCTTTGCCAGTCATCCTCGCCCCAGCCCAGCATGGCTGACGGATCGCCGGCCAGCGCCGACAGGTGCAGGCAGCTGTGGCCGCGGCCTTCGAGCTCGGACAGCAGCAGGCAGGCCAGCGCCAGCGGCGTGCCCGATGCGGAACTGCCGTCCGGCGCAAGCGAGGTGACGAAGCGTGCAAACACCGGCCCCAGCCGGCGCAGCATGCCGCCTTCGGCCAGCATGTCGGTATGTTCGTAAAAACTCATTGGCAAAGCCCGTCCAGTCCATCCAGCAGTTCCGCATCCGGCGGCAGCAGGTAACAGCCGCGTGTCTGCTCATTGCCCACCCCGCGCAGGAAGTAGAAGATCGCGCCGCCCAGTTGCGTGGCCGGGTCGTAGGCCTCGCCCAGGCGCGTGCGCAGCAGGCGGTGCAAGGCCAGCATGTAGATCGCTCCCTGCACGTCGTAGCGGTGCGCTGCCATGCCGTGCGCCAGGGCAGCCTTGTGGTAGGCCGCATCGCCGCCGCCCAGCGCGTTCGATTTGTAGTCCAGTACCCAGTAGCGGCCCTGGTGCTCGAATACCAGGTCGCAGAAGCCTTTCAGCATGCCGTGCAGCTCGCGCTGCGGCAGGCCGGGACGGGCAATGCCATCCAGCAGGTACTGGCGGCACAGGTGGTCCAGCTTACCGGTGTCCAGGCGCTCGCTCGGGAACCAGAATTCCATTTCCGGCAGCAGTTGCCCGATCGCGTCCAGCGCGCTGCCAAGCGGAGGCAGTTCCGTGGTGGCGATCACGCGCAGCCATTCCAGGGTATCGGCTTCGCGATGGCCCCAGCCTGCACGCTTGATCTGGCGCGCGGCGCGTTCAGCGTAATGTTCCTGGTGGATCGAAGCAAAGCCGTCGCGCGCCAGCGCCTCGAGCTGGTCATGCAGGAAGTTGCCGGGCACGGAGCCACGCGGGAAGCGGTGCCAGGCCGTGTCTTCGATGCGCAGCGTTGCGCCCTCTTCTTCGCCTTCCAGCAGGGTCTCTTGCGAGGCGTGCATCGGCGCCGGCAGCGGCTCGCTGCCGCTGCGCCTTGCCAGCGAGGTGAAGCTGCCGACCGCCCAGTCGCGTTCAAAGTCACCCTGGTAGGCCAGCGGTGCTTCCAGCGGCGGCGGTTCTACCGCGCGCGCCAGGCGCGTCACCGGCACGGAAGCCTCCAGCAAGGCGATGGAAATGGCATCGCAGTCGCCGCGCAAGCGCTGCCAGCTTTCCAGCAACTGGCCGGCAGGCAGCGGCTCGCCGCCTGTCAGCAGGTAGCCCAGGGCCGAATCATGCAGGGTATTTTCATCCTTCTTGCGCGCCGGCAGCGCGGCCACGCCAAGCCACAGGAAATGCCGGGCCCGCGTCAGCGCCACATAGAGCAGGCGCAGGTCTTCGCCGATGCGGGCGGCTTCCGCCGCCTCCTGGCCTTCGTCGGACAGGCGCATGTCGATGCGGCGCTCGCCGCCGGCATCGGTGTATTCGAAGAAGGTGCGGTTGCGCTTGTCGACCTTGCGCACGGTAACGGCAAACGGCAGGTACACCAGCGGATACTCCAGGCCCTTGGACTTGTGCACGGTGACCACCTTGACCAGCTCCGCGTCCGACTCCAGGCGCAGCACGCGCTCGTCGCCGCCGTCCGTCTCGTCGTCGATCTGCTCCGCCAGCCAGCGTATCAGCGCCTGCTCGCCTTCCAGCTGGCGGCTGGCCTGCTGCAGCAGCTCGGCCAGGTGCAGCAGGTTGGTCAGGCTGCGCTCGCCGCCCGGCCGCGCCAGCAATTGCGCCGGCAAGCCCAGGTCGTGGATGAAACGGCGCAGCATGGCCAGCACGCCCTGGCGCTGCCACACCACGTGCAACTCCTTGAGCTGCTCGACGCGGCGCTCCCAGGCCAGTTCGTCGGCCGAGAACTGGGCCAGTTCGGCCAGCGGCAGGTTGGCGGTGCGAGTGGCAAACGCGGTGCGCGCCAGCTGGCCATCGAGCGGATTGGCGACAGCCGAGAGCCAGCGCAGCATGTCCGCCGCTTCATCGCTGGAAAGCACCGAATCCTTGTCGGACAGGTAGACGCTCGGCACCAGGCGCCGTTGCAGCGAGCGGCGCACGGCGGCAGCTTCACGGCGGTCGCGTACCAGGATGGCGATGTCGGCCGGCTGCAGGCGCCTGAAGCCTTCCCTTCCCTGGAAGCCGGTAGCTGGATCGTTCAGGAGGCAGGCGATGTGCTCGGCGCACTGCTCCGCGAAGTATTCGCGGTAAGCGTCGGCGCCCAGCTGCTCCATTGTGCAGCCGGCTGTCAGCGCCTGGATATCGCCGGACGGGCCGACCAGCCGCTCCGCGCGGCCGCGCGCGCCCACCGCGTCGAACGGCAACGGGTTGCCCTCGCCGGTGCGGAAGCGGAATGCTCCGCGCGCAAAGCCGCCCTGCCCGGCCACGCCTTCCGCATGCAGGAAGACCTGGTTGACCGCCGCCACGACCTGCGCGGTTGAACGGTAGTTGGTGCCCAGCTGGTAATGGCGCCCTTCGGTGGCGCGCCGCGCATCCAGGTAGCTGTGGATGTCGGCGCCGCGGAAGCCGTAAATCGACTGTTTCGGGTCGCCGATCAGGAACAGGCCAAGATCCGGGTCATTGGCGGCCACCTGGTACAGCAGGTTGAAAATGCGGTACTGGCTCGGGGCCGTATCCTGGAATTCATCGACCATCGCCACCGGATATTGCGTGACGATGCGCTGGCGCAGCGCCGCTCCGTTGCCGCCTTCCAGCGCGCTGCGCAGGCGCTCGAGCATGTCCGCGAAGCCGAACAGGCGCTGCTGGCGTTTCAATTCCTCCATGCGGGCAGCTATCGTGGCGGCAGCGTGGCGCAAGACGTGGTGGCGCAGCGGCTCGATGGCATCCAGCGCGCGCCGCAGCGGCGCTATTTCTTCGAAATCGGCCGGGATGTCGGGAGCGAAGCCTTTGGCGCAGGCGTCGATCATGCCGGCCGGAGTCAGGCGGAACCAAGGCGTAGCGTTCATGTCCGGCTCCGCCAGCGCAGGGTCGGCGGCCCAGTCGCGCAAGGCAGCAAACCATTTTGCGACGGAATCGGCGCGCAGCTTGGTGCCGTTGAAGCATTTCGGATTGGCCTCGCGCTGGGCTGCGATCCAGCTTTCCATGCGGTTCGCCCGTTCTGCCCAGCCTTGCTTGAGGCCGGCCAGCGCGGCTTGCTGTTCACTTTGAATGCGGCCGATCATGGCGCCCAGCGGCTCCTTGCCGGCCAGCCCGGCGGCATCAGGCCTGCGCGCGAGGTCGCGCACGCTGCGGCCAAGTGCCGACACGTCGCGGCAGGCGCCAAGCAGCACGCGCAGTGCCTGCTCGCCCAGCGGATAGACCTGCTGGCGCCAGTAATCGTGCACCGCGTCTTCATACAGCGCCGCCTCGTCGCTGAGCAATTCTTCGTCAAACAGGTTGCCGCTGTCGAAGGCGTGTTCGCGCAACATGCGCTGGCACCAGGCGTCGATGGTGAAGATCGCCGCCTCGTCCATCGTTTCGGCTGCCAGTTGCAGGCGATACGCAGCCTGCTGGCGCGCCGCCTGGTCGGGCAACTCTTCCAGCAGCGCGTCCAGGTAGGCATCGGCCTCCAGCGCCGTTTCGGCGCGGAAGTAGGCTGCCGCTTCCACCAGGCGTTCGCGCACCCGGTTGGACAGTTCGCGCGTGGCCGCGCGCGTGAACGTCATCACCAGGATTTCATTCGGCATCAGCGGCCGGCGGTAGGCGTTCCCGCCACCGTGGCCAAGCACCAGGCGCACGTAGAGGGCGGCGATGGTCCAGGTCTTGCCGGTGCCGGCGCTGGCTTCGATCAGGCGCGATCCGTGCAGCGGGAAATCGAGCGGATTCAGCGCGATGCTCATTCCCCGCCCTCCGCTTCGCCCTCGATCGGCTGCACCGCTACCGACTGCGCCAGCCAGTCCGCCAGCGGCTGGTACAACGCGCGGCTTTTCTCCGCAAACTCCGGTTGCGCAGCCAGGGCGGCATAGTCAGGCCACAACCGGGCCAGGCACGGGTCTTCGTTTTCGCCGGAGAGCTCGAAGCCGCCGTCGTAAACACTGCGCGGGTCGCCTTCCATCACCAACGCGAGCCCGGTCTTGCATGCAGCCGGCAATGGCCGGTCCATGCCCTCCACCCATAGTTCCACGATGCGGGTCAGGACCGCATGCGCGGCGTGCGGCTCAAGCGGCTCCATGACGACGATCGCGTCGCGCGCCACCAGGAAACCGGTCACCGGGTGGCCCTGCGCAGCTGCCGCGAGCTGGCGCAGCCACATCGGAATCAGTTTTTCGCCACGAAGCGCGCCGGACTTGTCGCACACCCGCGAGGACATTTGCATCAGCCAGGCAGTAGCGCCCTGGGCACGATGCAACTGGTCAATCCAGTCTTCCAGCGGCAGGCCGGCCAGTTCCAGCTGGATCGCCAGCTTCGGCGCATCCTCGGCATAGGTCCCGCGCAGGGACAGCCAAGCCGTGCGGACCGGCACCAGCTCGTCGACCAGTTCCTCCAGCACGCGGTCGCCGATCAGGCCGATCGGCAGCACGCCCTGGCGCCGCAGGCGCTGGCCGCGCTCCTGCAAGCTGGCGCGCACGTCCTCCACCGCTTCCATCTCGCCGCTGTCCGCCAGCATTGCATCTTCCAGGGTGTAGCGTTCCAGGCCATCGAGCTGGAAAGGTTCTTCATCCTCGCCCACCATCGCCGATTCGGCAAAGTAGACCCCCAGGCGCTGGCGGAAGAAATGGCGCACAGGCTGGCGCAGGAAGGCAGCCAGTGTCGAGAGCCGCAGCCGGAAACCGTCTTCCACCTCGTACGGCGGCAACTGCGCATCGCCGCCATCGGCGTTTCCGTCCTCGTGCGCTGCGCGCCATTCGCCGGCGAACGTCAACAGGCCGCCGCGCTCGAAGTAGGCGCGGCTGAAAGGCTGCAGCGCGTGCAAGGTGGTGCGGGCGGCCAGGTCCAGGCCCCAGCCGGCGTGCAGGTAGTCGCGCAACTGGGCCACCAGCACCGATGGCGGCTGTTCGCTGTTGTCGCGCACATTGCGGCCGACCCAGCTCACATACAGCTTGTCGCGCGCCGCCAGCACGGCTTCCAGCATCAGGTAACGGTCGTCGTCGCGGCGCGAGCGGTCGCCGGGACGCGCCATGCCGGGCAAGGCCAGCAGGTCGAAATCGGCGCGGCTGGCGCGGCGCGGGAAATCGCCATCGTTCATGCCCAGCAGGCACACCACGCGGAACGGCACCGCGCGCATCGGCATCAGGGTGCAGAAAGTCACGCCGCCCGACACGAACTGGTGCTCCAGCGAGGGTTCGTCAAGGCCGCCCATCCAGGCTTCGCGCAGGGTTGCCAGCGGAACCTCTTCGTCGAAACCGGCGTCTTCGCAGGTCTCCAGCCATTTATCCAGCGCGTCGTCCAGGCGCGCCAGCGTCAGGCGGTCGCTTTCGTCGCGGTCGCTGAAGAAGCCGGCCAGCAGCAGGCGCGCCTGTTCAGCCCACTCGGCCGGACGGCGCGCCACCCCAAGGCGTTCGCGCCAGGCCAGCAAGGCTTCGATCAATTGCGCCAGCGAGCCGGCCAGGGCCGCGTCCAGCCCGCCCACTTCCGAATACGGTTCGACGCCTGCATAGGCCGCGCCGTTGCCGGCCGCATAACCGAGCAGCATGCGGCGCACGCCGAACATCCAGGCATTCTGTTCGCCTGCCGGCGCCAGGCCCAGGCCCGCGCGGTGCCCGGCATCCAGGCCCCAGCGCACGCCGGCGCCTTCGATCCACTGGCCGAGCGTCGGCAAATCGTCTTCGGACAGCCCGAATCGGCGCGCCAGTGCCGGCACGTCCAGCAGGTCGCGCACCTCGCTCTGGCGGCAGCGCTGCTGCGGCAGCCGCAGCAGCCATTCCAGCGCCACCATCAGCGGATTGACGCTGCGGTCGTTCACGTCGCCGATTTCGTGCGGAATGAAGCGCGGGTCGTGGCGGCGGTGCTGGCCGAACACGGCGCGGATCGAGGCGGTGAAGACATCGATGTCCGGCACCATCACAACCACGTCGCGCGGCCGCAGGGAAGGATCGGCGGCGAACATGGCCAGCAACTGGTCGTGCAGGATTTCGACTTCGCGCTGCACGCTGTGCGCCACGTGGAACTCGATCGAACGGTCGCTGTCCTCGGGAGGAATTTGCGGATGCTCGGCCAGCGGCAGCATGTCGCGCACGGCGGCCTGCACCTGCGCCAGCAGGGTTTCGCCTGCTTCGTCGCCGAACAGGTCCACCCGCAGCTTGTCGTCGCGCCCTTCCAGGTCGCTGGCGGTGTCGAATTCGTCCAGCATGCGGATGTAGTCGCGGCCCTGGCGGCCCCAGCTTGCCAGCAGCGGGTGGCTGTGCGCGTGCAGCGCTTCCAGCGGCACCGCCGACAGGTCGATATCCTTGCGCGCTGCGTGGCGGTGGCGCGCCGCGCGCAGCAGGTCACGCCCTTCGATGATGTCGCCCCAGTAGTAACGACAGGGATTAGGCACTGCGATCACCACCTGGGTGAAGCGCGCCAGCGAGGCCATGGCCTGCAAGGTCTGGTAAGGCAGCGCCGAGACACCGAACAGCACGATGCGGCGCGGCAGGCGGCCCAGCGGCGCATCGCCGCGCTGCACCGCCTCGACGAAAGCAGCATGCACGCTGGCGCGCCCCAGGCCGCGCTCTTCTTCCGGCACGCTGGCCGCCACGGCACGCCATAACTCGGCCTGCCAGCGCTGGTCGGCCGCCAGGGGCGCCGCCTCGCCGCGCGCATTGCGCAACTGGTCGCGGCCGGCAGCCCAGTCTTCCAGCCAGTCGGCGCGATACACCTGGTACTGGTCGAACAAGTCGGCCAGGCGTTCGGCCAGTTGCAGGCGGCGCTCCGGATCGCCGTCGCGCAGGAAATGGCGCAGCGGCGCAAAAGCCTCCTGCGCCAGCAATTGCGGCAGCAGGCGCATCAGGCGCCAGGTCAAAGGCCCCTTGTCGAAGGCGGAAATCGGCGGCACGCGCGCGTGGCCCAGCATGCCCCGGTAGATTTCCCACAGCAGCCGCGCCGGCAGCGCAACGCGGGTGGCGCCGCACAAGCCCGTTTCCTCCGCCAGCGCGATCTTCAGCCATTCCGCCACCCCGTTCGACTGCACCAGGAAGATCTCCTGCTCCAGCGGCGCCAGCGGATGACCGCGCAACCACTGGAACACGGCGCTGCGCAGCTCTTCGAGCTGGTTGCCGTGCAAAATCAGGAGTCCGGGTTGAATGCTCTGGGCCATGTAAAAGCAGCAAAATAGCGTGGAACGCCATTATCGCCGCAAAGACGGCTATCCGGGAATATTGGCGTTCATTTCTTGCGCTATATGCTCGCGCAGGTGGTCAAGCAAAGGCTGCATCTGGCCGACGATCGCGCTGGCGCGGTCGATGCCGTCGGCTGGCGTCATTTTTTCCAGCGCCAGGCACAGGTCCGCAAAACTCATGGCCCCCACCGCGCGCGCTGAAGACTTGATGCGGTGGCCCAGCTCGGATAGCCGAACGATATCGCCCGCCTCCAGTGCGACCTGTACTTCGCGCAAGCCATCCTGCGCCGAATCGATGAACATATTGGCGTACTTGCGCATCTTTTCCGGCTTGTTGCCGAAGGTCTGGGCCAGGGCGCGCAGGTCGAACAGCTCCGGCTCGCCGCCAGCTCCGGCATCCGCCGCGGCGGCAGGTTCAGGCGCCGGCGCGGGCGCCGGCTGCGGCAGCGGCTGGCCCGGCGTGGTGGTGCTGCGCACCTGCGCCACACGGCCCTCCGCCGCGCGCTGGCTCATCCACTTGGACAGCACCGAGAACAGCAGGTTCGGCGCAATCGGCTTGGTCACGAATTCGTCCATGCCGGCGGCCAGGCAGCGCGCCTGGTCTTCGCGGCCGGCGTTGGCCGTCATGGCGATGATCAGGGTCCCGGACAGCTTCGGATGGGCGCGGATGATGCGCGTGGCCTCGTAACCGTCCATCACCGGCATCTGCACGTCCATCAGCACACAGTCGAAATGCTCTTTCATCAACAGGTCGATGGCTTCCTTGCCGTTGTTGGCCACCACCACCGTGGCGCCGGCATCTTCCAGCAACTCCTGGCCCACTTGCTGGCTGAAGATATTGTCTTCGACCAGCAGGATGGAGGCGCCGTGGATCGGCGCCAGCATGTCCGGCTGCAGCGCATTGGTGTCGGCGGCTTGCAGCAGGTGGGTCCCCTTTTGCAGCTTGGCCGTAAACCAGAAGGTGGAGCCTTTGCCTGGCTCGCTTTCCACGCCGACCGTACCGCCCATCAGCTCGGCCAGCTGCTTGCTGATCACCAGGCCCAGGCCCGTGCCGCCGTATTTGCGGGTGGTCGAGGTGTCGCCCTGGTGGAAGGACTGGAACAGGCTCGATACCTGGGCCGGCGTCATGCCGATGCCGTTGTCCTGCACCTCGAAGCGCACCACGGTGTAGTTGTCGCGATCCTCGACCGGCCGCGCGCGGATGTAGATCTTGTTGTTCTCAGAGAACTTGATGGCGTTGCTGGTGAAGTTCAGCAGCACCTGCTCCAGCCGCAACGGGTCGCCGCGCAACTGGTGCGACAGGCCCGGCCAGATTTCAAACACCAGCTCCAGCCCTTTGCGGCTGGCCGCATCGCCCAGTTGGCCGGAAATATTGGTCAGCAGCGACTCCAGTGCGAAGTCCAGCACCTCCAGGTCCAGCTTGCCGGCCTCGATCTTGGAGAAGTCCAGGATGTCGTTGATGATGCCCAGCAGGTGCTGGCCCGAATGGTAGATCTTTTGCAGGTAATCCTTCTGCTTCGGATTGGTCGCACCCTTCAGCGCCAGGTGCGCCATGCCGATCACGGAATTCATCGGCGTGCGGATCTCATGGCTCATATTGGACAGGAAATCGCTCTTGGCCTGGTTGGCTGCGCGCGCCTGCTCTTTCAGCATGTGCAGCTCGGTGACGTCGGTCGACAGGGCGATCACCACCGTGACATCCTTCTCAAGCCGCACGGGCGCCTTCACCGTCCACAGGTGGTGCACCACGCCGTGGCGATCGGTGTAACTCGCTTCACCCGAGCGCTTCTGGCGGTCCGTCAGCACCACATGGTCTTCCAGCCAGGCGTCGTCAGCTTCGCGCTTGCGCATCACTTCGATGTCCAGGCGGCCGATAATATCCTCCACCGGCAAGCCGATCACTTCCGCCATCTTGGCATTGACGTAGACGTAGCGGCGGTCCTGGTCCTTCATGTAGACATGCGCCTCCACGTTATCGAGCACGCTATCGAGCAGGCGGCGCTGCTCGAGCGCATTGCGGCGTTGCGAATACATGGTGAACAGGTAGCCGTAAATCAGCAGCGTGCCGGCAAATCCCGTGACCAGCGCCAGGTAGGGAATCCAGCGGTCGAAGCCGACGATCATCGCGTCCTTGCGCGCATAGAACTGGGCTTTCCACAGGCTGCCGTTGAAATCGATCGGCAGCACCGAGATGAAATAGTCGCCGGGATCGCCCGGCAATGCAGCCGGCTTGTCGATCGAACCGTTATCGTTGAAGAGCAGCCGGTCGTCCGCTTCGATGGTCAGGTTGCGCTTTTCGGGATCGGTGGACGCGTCCGAGTACAGGATCATGTGCACCTGGCGGTCCGCCATCTCGTCGATGGCGCCCTGGATCAGCTTGGACACCGAAAATCCGATGCCGACCGTGCCGATAAAGTTGGCACGGCGGCTGTTCACATCGTCCACCGGCATGCCGCGCTTGTAGACCGGCAGGCGCATGCCGAGCCCGATATGCGGCACCGGCTGCTTGAGCAGCACCGGCTGGCCGGACGCACTGATCTCGCCCGTGTCGCGCGACAGCTGCATGGCACGGTCGATGGCTGGATTGGCGGTGATATCGACGCCAAACTTTTCCATCATCAAGCCCATCGGCTCCAGGTAAGTCAGGGGCGCATACTGTTCGCGCTTGCCGGGCGGCTTGATGTCGAATTTGGGATATCCGCCGGGCGCCAGGCTGGTATCGGCCCGTACCGCGGCCACGAAGGCGTCGCGCTCCGCATGCGGCACGTTCGGCGCATAGTTGATTGCCTCAAGTGCCGGGTAGTGTTTGCTGATGTTCAGGGTCGTCACATACTGCCGGAATTGCAGCCGGGTGACATGGTCGGATGTCTGGAACAGCGCCACCAGCCCGCGCACCACGTCCGAATAGGCTTTCACGCGCGCCGAAATACTGTACTGGGTGGCCCTGTTCAAATTGTCAAAGCGCAGTTGCGCCTCGTCCTCCACCGTATTGGAGGTAACGGCGTTCAAGGTCGCGCCAACGGCGGATGCCAATGACAGGCCGAGCAGCCATAGCAAGATCCGCCCGCCTCCCAGGCCACGCCACTTACGCCTCATCCATTGAGAAAAGTCTTGCATTTGAGCAGCATACTATTAAAGCAGCCCTGAACGGAACCAATTCATATCCCGCTGGTCCAAAGCGCGACAGGAGGGCTCATCATGAAAAATGGATTCCACATCTTACCGGCATCCCGGGCTTGCCGGAATTTCCTAGCCTGCATGCATTTCGCGGGCATCGACCTAGCAGCGCCCGCCAGCGCCGCCCCGCCCCGCCCGCCGGCCCCGCCACCCGCGCCGGTATTGGAACACCGTGAATTCGATGCCATGCTGGAGGCCGCTTTTCAGCCCTCTTCACCAGGCGCGAGTCGGACTTTCATAGTGCACTTTACACTTCCCGGTGCATATGCGGCGCGCCGCGTGAACTGGACTTTGGGCCTGTATCGGCCAGATGGCGGCCTGGTCCGCCAGTGGCGCGGACGCCACGTCTTGCGCGGAGAAAGCGGCCAGGCAGCAGTGACATGGCGCGCCCCGGCCACCCTGCCAACGGGAATCTACGTGTTGCGCCTGCAAACAGGCAATATCCGCCAGCAGCGCCCGATTGCGGTTGGCCAGCCGGCGCTGTTGCAAGCTCCCGCCGGCGTGGCAATGGATGGCACCAGGCCGGCGCGCCTTGACGGCCTCGCCTTCGACATTGTGTACGGCAACCTCCACAGCCAGACCAACCATAGCGACGGCGGTGGTGATCCCGCCAGCTGCCACGGCGCCCAGGCGCCCCGCACAGGCGCTTTCGGCCCCGAAGACGCCTACCAGTTCGCCCGGCAGCACGGCCTGCAATTCCTGCTCACGTCGGAGCACAACCATATGTACGACGCCAGCGAAGGCAGCGATCCAAATGCGGACCCGCTGGCCGCGCGCCAGCTATACCGCATGGGCATTGCCAGCGCCGAGCAGTACAGCGCCCGGCATCCAGGATTTGTCGCGATGTACGGCATGGAATGGGGCGTCATCAGCGGCGGTGGCCACCTCAACATCCTGAACAGCCCTGCACTGCTGGGATGGGAACGCAGCGCCAGCGGCGAGCCCTTTGCCGACGTGGTCACGCCGAAGAACGACTACGCCGCCTTGTATACGCTGATGAAGGAACAAGGCTGGCTGGGCCAGTTCAACCATCCGGGCCGCGGCCAGTTCCCGATCAACGGCAAGACGCTGGCCTTCAGCGCAGATGGCGGCGCCGTCATGGCCCTGTGCGAAGTCATGAACAGCAACGCCTTCTCGAAACGCCTTGACGAGGGCGAGCCACGCCACAGCTTTTACGAAGAAGCCTGCGGCAAGTTGCTGGAAGCCGGCTACCGGCTGGCATTCAGCAGCGACCAGGACAACCACTGCGCCAACTGGGGCGCCTCCTACAGCAACCGCACCGGCATCCTGCTGCCCGCCGGCACGACGCCGAGCGTCGACGCGCTGCTCGAGGCCATCCGCGCCCGCCGTGTGTTCGCGACGATGGACAAACAGGCCGCCATTGCGCTTACCGCCAACGGCAACCTGATGGGCGCCCAAATGGACAACCGTGGCCCGCTCCAACTGCAAGTGCATTACACCAGCACGGCCGGGCGCGGCATCGCAGCGCTGGACATCATCGAAGGCGTGCCGGGCCGCGGCGGCGAAGCAAAGCCCCTGCCTGGCGTGAACGCGATGCTGCATAGCGTCACCCCGCAGCCCGGCCCACATTTTTACTACGCCCGCATCACGCAGGACGACGGCAAGCAGTTATGGTCAGCCCCGGTCTGGGTCAATCAACGCTGATGCGGACCGGGTTGATTTCGCGCGCCAGCATCTGCCGCACCGTTTCCGCTTCTTTGCGGGCAATGGCCGGAACTTGCTGGCGGCGCTCGCACTCCGCCAGCAGTTGCTGTGCCGCCTGGGAATCCAGTTTTGCCCCATCGGGCGACAAGCGCAGCAAACCGTACCGCACTGCCACCTTGCACAGGCCGGCGCCATCTTGTGCCGCCAGCAATTGCGCCGGCTCGAGGGCACGTGCCGCCTCCAGGTCCACCGGTGCGCAAGAGCCGCCGAGGCGGAAATCCAGCGCTGCCAGCATCGGCGCCGCCGGCAGCAATGCCTGCGCCTCCTCAACCGAAAACGGACCGGCAGCACCGCATGCGGACAGCACGCGCCCGATCGCACGAGGCTCGCCCAGTTTCGCTGCAGCCCGCGTCCAGCGGAGTGCCTCGGCCGGCTGGCGTTTTTCGAAATACTCCACCAGCGCCGCCATCGCAGCCAGGTCGCCACGCCCCGCGGCTGCCTGCGACTGCGCCAGGCAATAGGGACTGAATTGGGAAGGCGGCTGCTGCGCACAAGGCACACCGCCGCGTTCCTTTAACCGCTGGTAATACCAGGCGCCGCCGGCCACAGTTGCCAATACCATCACGGCGGCCAGCGCCAGGACCTTCGTTTTGCGTTCAATCTTCATTCTCGGCATTCTACGTGCGCCAGCGCTGCGCACCAATGCGTTACACTTAGCGAAAATAAACAAGGAGTTAAAAAATGCGTTGGGAAGGTAACCGGGAAAGCGATAACGTCGAAGATCACCGTGGCGAAGGCGGCGGTGGCGGCGGCTTCGGTTTCGGCGGCCGATCGATCGGGATCGGCACGATTGTGGTGGCACTGATCGGCGGCTGGGTATTGGGCGTCAACCCCATGACCATCCTCGGCCTGCTGAGCGGCGGCGGCCCGGTCCAGGTAAGCCAGCAGCAGCAACAGCGCCCGCGCACCGAAGCCAATGACCGCGAATACAAATTGATGAAAGTCGTGCTGGCCGACACGGAAGACGTCTGGACCGACCTGTTCCGCCGCAACGGCGGCACCTACCAGATGCCCAAGATGAAGGTCTTCACCGGCGCGATCCAGACCGCCTGCGGCACCGGCCGCTCCGCCACCGGGCCGTTCTACTGCCCCGGCGACCAGGACATCTACATCGACCTCGACTTCTTCCGCCTGCTGGAGCAGCGCTTCCGAGCTCCCGGCGAATTCGCCCAGGCCTATGTGGTGGCGCATGAAGTCGGCCACCATGTGCAAAACCTGATGGGCTTGAGCGACAAGGTGCATAACGCCCAGCGCAACGCCTCCGAACGCCAGGCCAACGCCCTGTCGGTGCGCCTGGAACTGCAGGCCGACTGCTTCGCCGGCGTCTGGGCCTACCACGCCAACCGCGCCCGCAGCATCATCGAAAAAGGCGATGTGGAAGCAGCCTTGAACGCGGCCACCGCCATCGGCGACGACGCGCTGCAAAAACAGTCTGGCGGCGAAGTGATGCCGGACTCCTTCACCCACGGCAGCTCGGCACAGCGCGTGCGCTGGTTCACCCGCGGCATCGAATCGGGCGAGATCGCCCAGTGCAATACCTTCGAAGCCCGCCAGCTCTGATTATTTCGCCAGGTTGCCGACCAGGGGCGTCCGGTAATCCAGGTCCTTTTCGTTGAACTGCAGGACGCCCCGCTGCAAGTCGGTATTGATGAAGACTTCGCTGTACTGCCCCTCCGAGCCGTCGCCCTGGAAGAAGAACTTCATCCGGGTCGGCGCAGCCGCCATGTGGGCCGGATCGCTCCCCAGCCCCACCACTTCAGCCTCCACGCTGGCCTTTGCCTGCCGGCCGGCTGCACGCAGGCCATACAGGCGCGCCAGCGCCGCGACGAAACGGTCGGTATCGCCGCCCGTGCTCACAAAGCGCCCGGTTCCCCAATAGACCGATTGCTCCGAGCCTTCGAGCCGCTGCGCCTTCCAGTTCGGGTGGAACTCGATGGCAAAACCGATGGCTTGCCCATCCAGGCTGCCCTGCACCACTACGCTGCGCGTTCCGTCCTTGAGCTGCTCGATTTTTTGTACCGGGAACTCAAGGTCGACGAAACCCTCTTCTTTGGCGACCTTGACGGCAGGCGCCGCAGCGTGGGAAACGATCGCAAACGCGCCAAGGGCTGCGGCGATGATGGACTTCTTCAATTCGGTCTCCGGCAGGAAAACGATTAGTGTAGAGTAATCGCATTCCAAAGAACAGGAGCGGCAATGCGTTCGTATCGCAAAATGGCATCTGGCGTAGTACTGGGTCTGGCGGCAGCCGGCGGCGCGCAAGCGCAGAAAACCGATCCCTATCTGTGGCTGGAGGACGTGGGCGGCGACAAGGCGCTGAGCTGGGTCAGGGAGCAGAACGCCGTCGCCCTGAAGGAATTGCAGGCCCAGCCCGAATATCCAGCCATCCACGAACGCCTTAAAACCATCCTCAATTCCAAGGAGCGCATCCCCTACGTCACCAAACACGGCGATTATTACTACAACTTCTGGCGCGACGCCCAGCACACGCGCGGCATCTGGCGCCGCACCACGCTGGAGCAATACCAGAAGGCAGAGCCGCAATGGGAGACCGTGCTCGACATCGACAAGCTGGCCGCCGATGAAAACGAAAACTGGGTCTGGCACGGCGTCTCCTGCCTGTACCCGAAAGGCGAACAATGCCTGGTGCAGCTATCGCGCGGCGGCGGCGATGCGCACGTAGTGCGCGAATTCGACGTCGCCAGGCGCAGTTTCGTCACCGGCGGCTTCAACCTGCCGGAAGCGAAAAGCGATATCGGCTGGATCGACGCCGACACCATCTTCGTCTCAACCGACTTCGGCGAAGGCAGCATGACCACTTCCGGCTACCCGCGCATCGTCAAGGAATGGAAGCGCGGCACCCCGCTGTCGGCGGCGGCCACACTGTATGAAGCCAGGGCGGAAGACCTGGGCGTCGGCGCCTACAAGGACTTCACGCCCGGCCACAGCTACCAGTTCATCAACCGCCAAATCGGCTTCTACGCCAGCGAACTGTTCGTGCGGGAAGGCGACCGGCTGGTCAAGATCGACAAACCGGACGACGCCAACGCCTACACCGTGCGCGACCAGTTGATCATCGACCTGCGCTCCGACTGGAGCGTCAACGGCGCCACCTACAAGCAAGGCTCGCTGCTGGCGGCCGACTTCAAGCGCTTCATGGCCGGCGGGCGGCAGCTCGAAGTATTGTTCACGCCAACGCCAAGCAGTTCGCTCGACGGCGTCTCCGCCACCCGCTCGGCGCTGCTCCTGAATGTGCTCGACAACGTGAAGAACCGCCTGGTCGAACTGCGCCACGCGGACGGCAAATGGCAGCGGCGCGACGTCGACGCGCCGGCCTTCGGCACGCTTGCACTGCAAGCGCTCGACCCGATCGAATCCGACCAGTACTTCCTGACGGTGACGGACTTCCTGACCCCGACCACGATGTACCTGGCCCACGCCGGCAGCGACGAACGCAGTTCGCTGAAGTCCCTGCCCGCCTACTTCGACGCCAGGCCCTACACCGTGCAGCAGCATATGGCCGTATCGAAGGACGGCACCAGGGTGCCCTACTTCGTCCTGATGAACAAAAAGGCCAGGCTGAACGGCAAGAACCCCACCGTGATGTACGGCTACGGCGGCTTTGAAGTATCGATGAAGCCCTTCTACAGCGGCACCACCGGCGAGGCATGGCTCAAGCAGGGCGGCGCCTACGTGCTGGCCAACATCCGCGGCGGCGGCGAATTCGGCCCGCGCTGGCACCAGGCCGCCCTGAAAGAAAACCGCCAGCGCGCCTTCGACGATTTCATCGCCGTCGCACAGGACATCATCAAGCGCAAGATCACCAGCCCGCGCCACCTCGGCATCATGGGCGGCAGCAACGGCGGCCTGCTGGTCGGCGCCGCGCTGACCCAGCGCCCCGACCTGTTCAACGCCGTCGTCTGCCAGGTGCCGCTGCTCGACATGCAGCGCTACAGCAAGCTGCTGGCCGGCGCTTCCTGGATGGGCGAATATGGCGATCCGGACGACCCCGCGCAATGGGCTTATATCAGCCAGTACTCGCCCTACCAGAACGTCCTCAAGGACAAGCACTACCCGCGCGTGCTGTTCACCACCTCCACCCGCGACGACCGCGTCCACCCCGGCCACGCGCGCAAGATGGTGGCCAAGATGAAAGACCAGGGCCACGACGTGCTGTACTGGGAAAACACGGAAGGCGGCCACGCCGGCGCCGCCAACAACGACCAGCAAGCCCAGATGTGGGCCCTGACCTACGCCTTCCTCCTCGAACAGTTGAAATAAATTCGGGGTCAGGTCTGTCATTTGGACAGTCACCGCGCACCTTTGATCCAAATCAAAACACCCGTCTCGAATACTTCGCCGGCGGGTGTTTTCGCAGTTTTTGCGCCATCGCAATTATTCATGGTGGAAAGGGGCATAGACTCTTTCCATGAACCGACCACTGAGAATCCATCTCAGCGATGCCCTTTACCACATCACTGCACGCGGAGATCGCAAAGACCGCATTTTTCGGTCCGATAGCGACCGGCTGACCTGGCTTACGCTGTTAGGTCAGACTTGTGACCGCTTCAATTTGAATGTGTTGGCTTACTGCCAGATGACCAACCACTTTCATATTTTGCTTGAGACAGCTGACGGCCACCTTTCACGAGGCATGCGACACCTGAACGGGAGCTATTCGCAGTACTTCAATCGCGCCCATGGGCTAGTCGGACACGTATTCCAGGGGCGTTTCAAGGCAATTATCTGCCAGCGCGAGCTTTACATGAAGGAAGTGGCGCGGTACATCGAACTCAATCCCGTGCGCGCGAAAATGGTGGCCTGTCCTTCTACGTGGCCATGGAGCAGCTATAGCGCAACGATAGGTTTACTTGACGGGCCAGCGTGGCTACGATCCGATGTTCTGCTCTCACATTTCGATACGGATAAGCGTGAAGCTCGGCAAGCATACGCAGAATTCGTTGCCGCAGGCATCGGCAGACCTAGTCCCTTTGCGTCGGTCTCGAACCAGCTCTTGCTTGGGGACGAGGAATTCTGCGCACGTGCCGTTGGTAGTTACTCGGAAGGTGATTTAATGGAGGTCAAGCGCTCCCAACGGCGGGCACTGGCACGCCCGTTGCAGGAATATTTCGCGGAATATCGGGATCCGAAGGAAGCCATGGCGCGCGCCTACCGCTCGCTTGCCTATTCAATGCCAGAAATTGCCAGATACGCACGAGTATCCGTCAAAACCGTCAGCCGAGCGATCAACGCTTTTGAAGGAACGTATTGAGAGAAATCAAAGGTGTGCTGGGGCTGTCCAATTGACAGACCTGACCCTGAATTTTCTCCGGCGATTCACCCCTCCCAATCGTGCGCATGGGAATATTGCATCTCGTTATGCTAAGGAAAATGTTTCCGTGCGCGTTGCATAGTTGACAAAGTGAAGCATTTGCTCACGTTTTCACTTGACTGGCGCTCCTGCCGGAGTGACATTAAGCCTTCCCTTCGCAATCCATCTTCATACCTGAGGTAGCGTCGAATGAACGACATGACCGAACTGCCGGAAGAGCTGGACCTCAAGCTGATCCTGTCCACCCTGATGGCCCTGAAAAAAGGTGACTTCTCGGCGCGCCTGCCGTCTGACTGGACAGGCGTCTCGGGCAAGATCGCCGACACCCTCAACGACATCATCGAGACCAATGAGCGCATGGTGAAGTCGGTGACGGAGGTTAGCCGCGTGGTGGGCCGCGAAGGCCGCTTGACGCAGCGGGCAACCGTGCACGTTTCCGGTGGCTGGGCGACCATCATCAGCGCCGTCAATACGCTGATCGACGACCTGGTGCGCCCGACCACTGAAATGGCGCGCGTGATCGGCGCGGTGGCAAAGGGCGACCTGTCGCAAACCATGGCGCTGGAGGTCGACGGCCATCCGCTGAAGGGCCAATACCTGCGCGCGGCAATGACTGCGAACACGATGGTGGAGCAGCTGACTTCCTTCTCCTCCGAAGTGACCCGCGTGGCGCGTGAGGTCGGTACCGAAGGGAAGCTGGGCGGCCAGGCGCAGGTGAAAGGCGTGGCAGGCACCTGGAAGGACTTGACCGACTCCGTGAACTCGATGGCGGGCAACCTGACCTCCCAGGTGCGTAACATCGCCGAGGTGACCACGGCGGTGGCGAACGGCGACTTGTCCAAGAAGATCACGGTGGACGTGCGCGGCGAGATCCTGCAGTTGAAAGACACCATCAACGTGATGGTGGACCAGCTGCGCTCCTTCGCATCCGAAGTGACCCGTGTGGCGCGTGAAGTAGGTACCGAAGGCAAGCTGGGCGGCCAGGCCTATGTGCCGGGCGTCGGCGGCACCTGGAAGGACTTGACCGACAACGTGAACTTCATGGCGTCCAACCTGACTGGCCAGGTGCGTAACATCGCGGCGGTGACCACCGCGGTGGCGAACGGCGACCTGTCCAAGAAGATCACGGTGGACGTGAAGGGCGAGATCCTTGAACTGAAAAATACCATCAACGTGATGGTGGACCAGCTTTCCTCCTTCGCATCGGAGGTGACCCGCGTGGCGCGGGAAGTGGGTACCGAGGGCAAGCTGGGCGGCCAGGCGCAGGTGAAAGGCGTGGCCGGCACCTGGAAGGACTTGACCGACTCCGTGAACTCGATGGCGGGTAACCTGACTTCCCAAGTGCGTAACATCGCTGAGGTGACCACCGCCGTGGCGAACGGCGACTTGTCCAAGAAGATCACGGTGGACGTGAAAGGCGAGATCCTGGAACTGAAAAACACCATCAACGTGATGGTGGACCAGTTGAACTCCTTCGCATCCGAGGTGACCCGCGTGGCGCGTGAGGTGGGTACCGAGGGCAAGCTGGGCGGCCAGGCGAACGTGTCCGGCGTCGGCGGCACCTGGAAGGACCTGACCGACAACGTGAACTTCATGGCCTCCAACCTGACGGGCCAGGTGCGTAACATCGCGGAGGTGACGACCGCGGTGGCGAACGGCGACCTGTCCAAGAAAATCACGGTGGACGTGAAGGGCGAGATCCTGGAACTGAAAAACACCATTAACGTGATGGTGGACCAACTGTCGTCGTTTGCATCGGAGGTGACCCGCGTGGCGCGCGAGGTGGGTACCGAGGGCAAGCTGGGCGGCCAGGCTTATGTGCCGGGCGTGGGCGGTACCTGGAAGGACTTGACCGACAACGTGAACTTCATGGCGTCGAACCTGACGGGCCAGGTGCGCAATATCGCGGCGGTGACCACCGCCGTGGCGCGCGGCGACCTGTCGAAGAAAATTACCGTGGACGTGAAGGGCGAGATCCTTGAGCTGAAAGACACAATCAACGTGATGGTGGACCAGTTGTCTTCCTTCGCTTCCGAGGTGACCCGCGTGGCGCGCGAAGTGGGTACCGAGGGCAAGCTGGGCGGCCAGGCCAACGTGTCCGGCGTGGCCGGCACCTGGAAGG